>ERZ795046.27-NODE-27-length-182455-cov-253.452286_pt1 | contig 182455 bp, 158 predicted proteins | sample MGYA00375130_ERZ795046 | MGnify/ENA primary metagenome ERZ795046 (study PRJEB30175, sample SAMN05720202) | activated sludge metagenome | isolation source: anaerobic digester from wastewater treatment plant | place: Japan | collected 2015-05-15 ... | reverse complement strand
CATCTATTTAGCATCATCATATACTGTTATGGAGGGGTGGCCGAGTGGCTGAAGGCGCACGATTCGAAATCGTGTATTCCCTTGGTCGGGAATCGTGGGTTCAAATCCCACCCCCTCCGGGCGAAAAACATGAGAGCATTTGTAGCCTTTGAAATACCAGAAGAAATAAAAGTAAAAGTCGCAAAGACTTTACAGGATAAAAAAACTCACATAAAAGGAGTGAAGTGGGTTGAACCCGAGAATCTACACATTACCTGCAAGTTCTTGGGTGAAGTCTCGGACGAGCTTATTAACGAGCTCGTTTCGGAGCTTGAAAGTAACCTTCAAAAGGGTGAAAGGGTAAGGGTAAAAATTTCAGGTGCCGGTGCTTTTCCAGATTCCAGAAAGCCAAGGGTCCTCTGGCTCGGGGTTGAAGGTGAAACGGAAAAACTCCAGAAGATTTGGGAAGTAGTTGAAAACTCTGCCTCAAAACTTAAAATTGGTGAACCTGAGCGAAATTATATCCCCCATCTTACCATAGGAAGGGTAAAAATACCCATCACAATTGACAAAAACCTCTTTAACCTTACAACCGATGAATTCGTAATTACATACCTAACCCTTTTCCAAAGCACCCTCACGCCATCTGGACCCATTTACAAGAAAATTAGAGATATAAAACTATGAAAGAACAGATTATAAATAGAGCTAAGGAAGTTATAAATACAGAGCTTGAGGCTCTGAAAGAACTGGAGAACTCCCTGAATGACAGTTTCTACAAGGCTGTGATGCAACTCCTCAACTGCAAAGGAAGGATCGTGGTTTCGGGAGTCGGAAAATCAGGTATCGTTGGAAGAAAGATCTCCGCGACACTGAACGCTGTTGGGGTACCATCGGTATTTCTCCACCCTTCCGAATCGCTACACGGCGAGCTGGGAATGATCCAAAAAGATGACGTATTCATTGCCATATCAAAGAGCGGGCAATCTGAAGAATTCAATGTGATACTACCCTTTATGAAGAGATTGGGTATTCCCATAATTGGCATTACAACAAATCCAGATTCAGAACTGGGCCGAGAGTCAGATACCCTAATACCCATCAAAATCGACAAAGAGGCATGCCCATATAATATTGTTCCAACTTCATCTACGACAGCTATGATCGCCCTTGGAGATGCCTTAGCAATAGTCCTTGCCGAATTACGCGGTTTAAATATGGAACAACTTGCCACCCTTCACCCAGGGGGAACCATCGGTAAAAAATACTGGCTCAAAGTGGAAGATATGATGCTCACAGGTCCCCAGCACGTGCCCATAGTCCACCGGCATGCAAGTATGAAAGAGGTAATCTTGGAAATGACTCAAAAGAGAGGCATAACCAGTGTGGTTGATGACGGTGGCGTTTTGATTGGAGTTATAACCGACGGCGACCTTAGAAGGCTCCTCGAAAAGACCCAGGACATATTCAAATTAAAAGCCAAGGATGTAATGAATACGAACCCTAAAACTGTTACAAAAGACGAGCTCGCTGCAACTGCTGCACTAAAGATGGAAAACTATGGTATAACTGCACTCATAGTTATAGATGAACAATTAAAACCAATAGGCATAATACACCTCCACGATTTGATGAGGGCTAAAGTAATATGAAAAAAACATCTTTTTTAATATTGATTTTATGGGTAGTGAGTTTAATCTCATGTTCGAACGAGAGTGCGCAACAAACCACTGTCCCCGAACAGGGAACTTATAATGTCTATCTTGAAATCAAAAAGTATGAGGAGAAGAAACTGGAAATATTTACACAGAAAGCCAGTTACTCGGGAGATACCACTTTTGTTTACAATTTCAAAGTGCATTTCATTGATAAAGACACAATAAGTGGAGTAATGACTGGCGATAGTGGAGTGGTTATAGAGAAACTCGGGTATATGGAGGCAAGGGAAAATGTCAAATTGGTATCCAGCGATGGAGATTCCCTTTTGGCTTCTATGCTGATATTCAACGAGAACGAAAATATTATCTATAGCCCTTTTGAATCCATTCTATTCAAAGGTGGCAAAGTAATTAGATCTACCGGGCTCGAATCAGACCCTGGCTTAAAGGAAATAACATTCAGGGGTAAGGTATATGTTGACTGAACCTGAAAAAAGACTGCCAGGTGATTTTACTGAAAAGGAAATTGATGAATTTATTGAGAAGTTCTCAGGTAAAATTGTTTCTCTGAATATTTCCGTGTTAGCCATCGTGACTCTTGAAAGCATAAAACCTCTGTCTTTCTTTGCAAGCCAGGCAATGGTGTTCTTCGAACCGATAGTAAAAGCCTTCTTTACTGCAAGGGATTATGAAAAGCTGTATAAAATCCTTGAAGACCGCGTCTTATTAGAGAAACTCATTAAAAAAATAGAAGAAAAATCTGACCAGTGATGCGCCTTCTATTTTTACTTCTGGCTTCCTATGTTTTCCAGCCAGTAAGGATCAAATATGACGGTGGAGGCGACTGGTACAATGATCCGGAGATACTCGCAAACCTTTCAAGCGAACTGAGGCACAGAATCCCCTTTATAAAGACAAAACAGGAGGAACTGGTCCTTACCCTTGATAGTAAAGAAATATTCAAGTATCCATTTCTCTTTATTACGGGACATGGAAATATCCATTTGAGCGATGAAGAAATTGAAAATCTAAGAAAATATCTTATGAACGGCGGGTTTGTATACATCGACGATGACTTTGGGATGGACGAGTTCTTCCGAAAAGAGATTAAAAGATGGCTTCCTGAATATGAACTAAAGGAAGTGCCACTTGAGCATCCAATTTATAACCTCGTATATAGTTTCCCCAAAGGGGTACCAAAAATCCATGAACATTACGAAGGTGCTCCAAAAGCCCTGGGCATCTTTATCGGTGGCCGCCTATCACTACTTTATACATACAACTCCAACATCTCAGACGGTTGGACCGACAGATACAATGACCCAGATTCCCTAAGGGAACTGGCTATTGAATTTGGGGTAAATCTCGTCCTTTATTCTCTACTGTACTAATCTATAGGAACACCCTATACCTCAAGGCGCTTACTATGAGCTCCTTAACGTCTTTACCGTCTTCAGGATAACTTGCAACGTAGAACTTCTTTGAACCGAAGAGGGTGTCCATCTTCTCCATCATCCGATTGAGAACCGCTTCAAGCCCATACCTGTTCGTCTCTGGTAGAATAATAAAGAGCCAGCGGTAGCCGATGGAATACATGTCCGATTCCCGCAGAACTCTCTTGAATATCTCGAGCAGTTGTGCCTTCTTATCTTGAATAAGAACCTTATCCATTTCAATCAGAATGATAGAAAATTCGCGTTGATACCTCTCAGACCTGGCAATTTCCTTCCTCATAAGAGCAAAGAATGCAGCATAATTAGATTCCTTTGAGATCTCTCCAAGTAAAGATTGGACCTGGGTATCACTGAGCAAAAACTGATACTTCCCCTGGATGTACTTCTCAAGACCGTCATTTTTTACCCTCTGAATGATCTTTCGTGCATCGTTTATCTTACCCATCTTTACGAGCCTTGCAATGTATTCACCATAATAAGAGGCAGCCTTTTCTTCATTGTTCAACTCTTTATACAGTTTAGCAAGGGTTTCAAGGATATCAAGGTCATCTGGTGATAGACCTTTAATTTTCTCTGCACATGCAAGGGCTTGGGTTTTCTTACCACTTCCCAAGTAAAGTTCAAAGGCTTTCCTCAATTCACCGATCGCGAGTTGTTTCATTCCCATACTCAGATAGATATCTGCGCCAACAAGTCTCAACGAAGGATCTTCTGACTGATGATTCACCGCCATGTGATAATATTCCAACGCTTCCTGGAAATTTCTCTTTTGTATTGACTTATATAATTCTTTTTTGACATCTTGCATATTTCGCATAATCAAATTATACATTCCTATGATAACATAGTCAATACCTGGATAATATGTGAATTAATATTCCAAATGAGATTTCGATGATACATACCCTCTCATCCCACTACCCTAACTGGGTCCAAATAATTGAATATACCTCGTTAACAATTTAAAATTAGTTATCACGCGCCCGTAGCTCAAATGGATAGAGCGGCGGACTACGAATCCGTAGGCTGGGTTTACATATACATTAAGAAGATACTGAAAGGTTTAGCTCTTAAAAACCATTTTGAAAGATCCCAATGGCATTGAAGAAACAAAAATGGTAAGGTAGCTTGATTTTAGGTAGCAGGAACATTGTATCCAGAGGAATTTGGTTAAAGTAAAATATCCTTTGACAAAAAACATAGGTATATTCTCCATCGTTCATTCTTCTTTTACTAGTAAAATCAGCTTCATCGTGGGTATGAAAAATCTGGATTTTTTAAACAGACTACTCAAAGCCTGTGAAAATACAATCTACTTTTTACGGAACTGTCCAATGCATATTCATATTATTTTATACGGCAATTCTACTTAAAACTGTAACATTGTCGATTCCCGTGAGAGTTAATCGACGGAACAGCAATAAAAGATTTTTTCTTCCAACTGAAAGATTCTATTTACCCGATTCCCATCTTTTTCTACTTGGCTTGTTCCATTTTGTTTATCTCCTGGCCTAATACTTTCTCTACCAATATATAGGAAACGAAATAAACTATGCACATACAAATAGTGTATAGTGCAACAGCTGCATATGACGAGAGGTTAAGTAGCCTAACTATTATAAAAGCCGCAAGAACCATAATAACTTTAATGAGATCAAGAAAAAACTGCTGCTTAAGCCTTTCAAAGACGCGGAAAATCGTCGTAACTGGAGTAACCAAAAGCTTAAAAAACGCCATAAAAGCAATTATCCTTGCATAAACCCCTGATTCGTACCACTTCGATCCAAAAAAGAATGAAAACAGAGGCGGCCCGAAAAGTAGCACTATCAAGAACGGTACTAAAGTAGCTAATAGCAAGCTCTTAAGAACTTTTCTTGACAGTTCTTTCACTCGTCTGGGGTCCCGCCTGCCAACGCTGGCTGCTTCTGCATATAATACGTCGGTAGTGGCGGCTCCTATTAACAGCATTGGAAGGCTAACAACTGAATTAGCTAACCCAAAATGCCCAACAACCTCGCTACCGTAGAACGATGTCATGAAGAGCACGGGTAACTGTAATCCAAGTGCGTTTAGCAAAGTAGAAGGTGCAGAAAATACTGCAAAATTACTGTATCTTTTAGCACTTTCAGTTAGGCGATGCCACTTCTTCCATATAGCCGATTCCCTTGTATCTCTCATAACAGCACGTAGAAAGGTATATACTCCTGCACACTGAAATAAAATTTGCCCAACAATTAAACCTATCAGGCCAGTCCCAAGAAGTCCCAAAACAATTTTAGCCCCACTCCCAACAATACTTTGTAAAAGCCTCGTTGTAGAGATAGATTTAAAATCTTTTTTCCTATACGCCCACTGTATAAGGATGTTGTATGACCCGCCGAGAAAGACACCTATAGGTATCAGGTATATATATTTTGACAGATTGTAGGCGTTTAGAGTATTTAGAATCCAACCTCCAAATATAGAAAAAGTTAAGAAAACGAGAATTGAAAAAAAAGACAGAATTACAAAGCTCACCTGCATTACACCTACTGCCTTTTCATCATCCTCAGCAATTGGTATTGCCCACTCGTAATTTAGTGAGGCAACTGAGGCTATAAGGCCCACTATAGAACCATAAACTGCTAATATCCCATACTGTTCAGGAGTATAAATACGTGTTATTACTGGATAAAAAATGAAGCTGAGTATGCGTGCAGTAACCGCACTTCCACTAATCATTGCGATGCTTTTTGCAAAGTTACTATGAAACATTTTTTTCAGTTTATTCATTTTTTATTAAATCTCTTGTCCAAATATTATATGCGGATTATTTAATCAATATTGTAATGATACTGTAGACCCTATGAACCGTTCTTATGTAGTAATCTCGTGTAAATTTAAAATTATTTTCTTGCAACTAGCTTCAATTTTGTATTATGAAGATTCAAATTTCCCCATTTTAGAATCATAAATAAAGAATTGTGCTATAGGAAAGTAAAACTTTCATCGCATTCCCAAATTTTTCTACGCATCCTTTGATCCTCTTTACGCATACTTCTATAAACAAGTTATATATCTCAATTTCCGCAAACTCCCGAGCGCGTCCACCACAGGTATTTTTGCTAAATTATACTCTATTTCAGCCTTAAAAGCTTATGGGCGGTAAGGTCTTACCTGAATTTATTTACATATAAAAGAAAAGCCATCCTCATTTGTGTACAAATTCCGGCATCTGTCATCCCTCTACCCCGTGTCTGAGTTCAGTGCAACACACCTCTTCTTACCAAAACATTCTTCTTTTCCGACGCTACACTGCCTATTAATTCTTTTCAGCTGCGTCTCAGAGGCCCAACCAATTTTTAGCTTTGTTCTATTGTTGTTCGCATGTACCTACCGTCCTTGGACTGATAGTTCCACACACAAATAATAAATACATACTTTTTTCTTGTCACTTCCTTTGGAAATTCTTTTTATTAGGATAAGTATAAAAAGCTTGAGCATTTTTTCTGCTTGTGCTTTTCTTGAATATTTTTATAAAAATTCTTTATTCTTTTGGATACGCAGCTTATTACAACTTTCTAACAGTCTTTCCAAGTTAATTTTGCAACTTGGAACTATCCTTTCCAAAGCTTAGACCATGACCGCTCTTATTAATTAGCTCCCCCGTAGATGTCTCATTGGACAGACCTATTGATAATGTTTGAGTCCCAGAGTACAAATACTCAAATATCTCCCCAGCAAGAAAGCCACTAACTCCTGGTGGCTCAGATTATAGAAAAATCTAAGTATGTGCATCTCTTTGCATACGCAGAGCATCTTCTCTTGGCGATCGCGGTATATTCAAATTGCTGTTTCAAAATTCTATATGAATCATCAGAGGAATCGTTGTCGATAATATACCGTAATCGTCAAAACCAACGATAGACTGCTTTACGTTATAAACTAATTTAGTAGCATCGCTGTAACTCTCATAGTTCAGAATTACAAAGAATAGTCTATACTACGCACCGTGAACTTCTTTTTCTATTATCATTTTAGGATTATGGTTGAGCAGTGTCAATATTGCGAGTTTTTCCAAGGTGAAATGCGGTACAAAATATGCCACATCGCCCTACTTAAAAAAATTACCACGAATTATTTTAAAATTTCGTTATAATACGCTTCCCAGATTTATAGCAATGATTTATCCATTATGATTATGCAAAAGTACTACGATCTCAACTGGGTCCAAATAATTGAATATACCTCGTTAACAATTTAAAATTAGTTATCACGCGCCCGTAGCTCAAATGGATAGAGCGGCGGACTACGAATCCGTAGGCTGGGGGTTCGACTCCCTCCGGGCGCAAATTAAATAAAGAATGATTTTGAAATGTATTTTAATGAAAGATACTTTTTTGAAGAGGCATTAAAGGAAGCTGAACAAGCCTTTAGAGAAGGCGAAGTCCCAGTGGGATGTGTAATAGCACATGAAGGTAAGATTATTGCAAGGGGCCATAACCAGACGGAAGCCTTAAGAGATCCCACTGCCCATGCAGAGATAATCGCCATAGGATCAGCTGCAAATTACCTTAATAACTGGCGACTCTCAGGATGTACTCTGTATGTTACATTGGAACCCTGCTTAATGTGCGTCGGTGCAATGATTTTCTCACGAATTGACGGATTCTATTACCTCCTTGAAGACCAAAAATTTGGTAGCGTTGAGAGTCAGTTAAAAATTGATGACCTACTAAAGTTTAACCACAAGCTTTCAGCTTCAAAGTTCGACGAGCCAGAATTGAAAGAAAGGGCAAGGCTCCTCATTAAAACATTCTTTAAGTCCTTGAGAGAGTGAAATGACTGTCATTTTATACTTCCTTTTATTATACATTCCACCCATTGAAAAATTCGATGCCATTGAGAACTATGAATTAAAAATCTCCCAGTTTGTAAGTTCAGGGATGCTGGACTCTGCCCAACGCTACGTTAAAATTTACTTGAGCAGGGCAGACAACGTCCAGCATCGTAAGAAAGGACTATTCTGGGAATATACGATCAATAAGAAGCAGCTCAATATACCAAAAACAGAAGAGACCTTTAAAGAACTCTTAAAAGTTTCAACCCTCGAGGATTCCATACTCTTCACTAGGGACTTCGTAACCTTCCTTTACAACTTGCACGAGTTTGAAAGGATACTGGACTTCAAAAATCTTAAGAATCAAGATGACTCTGCACGCTTTGTAATAGCATTAGCCCATACTAAATTGGGCAAAGAAGACGTTGCCCTTGAAATCTTAAAAGAAAACAGCATAAATGAAGCAAGGATCCTCAAGACATATCTTCTATACCGAACGGCACAATATGAAGAAGCCTACAAAGCGAGTAGGGAGATTCAATGGAACGAAATGGCACTAATCTCCGCTCCCCAGCTTGGGATGTGGGACTCAGTAAAGAACCTTTTTGAAAGCTCAAGGGATCGTTTAAACCCATCCCTTGTTCCCTTCCTTGAAGTCATCTACATTATTTCCCTTAAGAACTTGAACTTAAATGTACCTGAAGAAACCTACCAGAAGTGGATCTCCTTTTATGGGGATCACCCATTGAGCAACTACGTTCTCTTCGCCTATGCAAAAGACTTGCATAAAATGAACAAATGGAAATCTTCCATTGAAGTAATAAACCTCATAGATACCGTGGATCTATTTGAAAAGTTCCCATCCCTTAAGATAGAGTATTTCTGGATCAAGGGCAAAAACTACTATTATTCGGGAGGTAGTTTGAAGGACATCACAAAAAACCTCCAGTATGTCTTAGAAAACACCACTGATGAAAGTGTCCTCGACTCCTGCAACTTCTTTCTTGGCAACACGTATCAGAGAATTAATCAATTTAAAAGAGCCCTCAGCTTTCACCAGAATGTGAAGAAAGATTCTCCTTTTTATATAAAATCTCTCTACAATACAGCGTACATCTACTTCCAGCTTTCCAGGTACGCGGAAGCCATTGAAATTGTAAATTATATCTTAAATATGAACCCAGACCAGGAAACCCGCGTAATGTCATTAGAGCTAAAGGCAAAAATCTATGAGGTTCAACAGAATTACTCAAGCGCCATCCAAATTTATCGTTCCATTCTAAACGAAAAAATCAAAAGAAATAAGATGTACGAAATACTTTACAATATCGAGATCTTAAAGTTCAAAAACGGCGATTATAAATCATTGGATGAGGCATACTCCAAATACCTTGCAAAGTACCCCGAGAGCCCTTTAACCCCACAAATTTATTACGATCTTGTATTCAAAAATGTCTATTCACGTGAAAGACAGGAAGCGATAAAAATTTTAGGGGATATGATTCGCCACCATCCAGCCAGTTCTAAAACTCTGGAAGCGCTATCTCTCTTTTTCACAGATCCTCTATGTAGCCTAAAAGATACAGTACTGCTAAACGAATATTTAGCCAAAAACCCTAAAGCAGAAAACGATGTAAACTATTTAAAAGGTACTCTTTTCCTCAACAACAAATTGTACGATGATGCGATAATGTACTTGAATAAAGTAAAAGGAGGCCGTTACTACATCGATGCTCAGGCGAAGATTATGGAAGTTTATTTCAACTTACAGAAATATTATGAAGTCGAAGTGATTGGTATGGAGGTCCTGCCGGAAGAAATAAGGGATTTTTCTTCTTACAAAATTCTTACGTTATATTTGAAAGCTTTAAAGATGCAAGGTAAAAATGATGCCTTTAACAGTATGGTCAACCATTATGTATCAAAAGAGTTTCCGAACAAAAAGGAATTCTGCCTCATGTTATCTGACATCTACCTACAGGAAAAGGATTCCCTTAACTCATTAAAATTCCTGATAATGGCAAAGAATTACGGCGCAACTAATGCAGATATCGCGAAATATAACCACGAGTTATTAAAACTTATTGGAGATTTAAGGTGATCTTTGAAAAACAACTAAACGAAGATTTACCCTTTGAAACGTCCTCTTTTGTAGCAATAGATATAGAAGCGACAGGCTTAAAAATAAAAGACGATAGAATTCTTGAAATTGCCCTTGTTAAATGGGAATACAACGGGAAAAAACAATACTTCGAATCGGTTTTTAACCCCGGTTTTGAACCAACCCCTCACTCGGTGAACGTCCATGGGATCACAAAAGCAGATTTTAAGGACGCACCGGAGTTCCGTAACTATAAAAGAAAAATTAAGGATTTTATCGGGGATTCCATCATCCTCGGATTCAACATACTGCCACTGGATTTATCACTTCTCAATAAAGAATTGAGGCTTCAAGGTGAAGATCCATTGTACAACTACATTATCGATGTCCAAGGGGTAATTTCGAAAATCTTAGGTACACCAAGGGAGCGATCCCTTTACACCGTCTCAAAAGACCTGGATATAGCAACTCAAAACCTGCACAGGGCACTGCCTGACGCTGATACGGCACTGAAGATCTGGATTAAAATAATGGAACATTTCAGAAACCAGGGCTTCACAAATCTCAAGGAATTACACGAGAGGGGATACTTTGAAATAAAAATGAACCCCATAGGAAGAGATATATTTTTGCTTGGAAGGCAAAACAGATATGTTGAAATTATCTATAAATCTCCTACATCGCCTAAGACGAGGAGGACCATTGAACCTTTGGGGGTAAGGGGCTCAATGGTTGATGCCTTCTGCAATCTCAGACTGGACTTTAGAAGCTTTAATACAGCCTATATCTTGAGCTATAAGTAGAAACTACTCTTCTTTCTTCGCCTCTTCAATAATCTTCTTCGCAATTTCAGCAGGAACCTCATCGTAATGTGAGAACTTCATAGTATACGTACCCTTACCCTTGGTAATTGATCTTAGAGTCGAAGAATAGTTGTAAAGCTCTGCCAGAGGCACGAGAGCCTTAATCACTTGATATCGCCCCTCAGAATCCATTCCCAATATCTTACCTCTACGGGAATTTATGTCTCCGATCACTTCACCCATAAATTCCTCGGGGACCGTAACTTCAAGTTCATAAATAGGTTCAAGAAGGTAAGGGTCTGCCTTTAACTGTGCTTCTTTAAACGCAAGGGATCCAGCAATCTCAAAGGCAAGGTTAGAAGAATCCACAGGATGATATTTCCCATCATACAGAATTACCTTAACATCAACTACCTTTGAACCGGCAAGGGCTCCAGACTCCATAGCCTTTTTCACACCAGTTTCTACGGCGGGAATGAAGTTGTTGGGAATCGCTCCACCAAAAATCTGATTGACAAATTCATATCCCCCACCCCTCGGAAGGGGCTCAATTTTTATGTTACAAACCCCATATTGACCGTGCCCACCAGTCTGCTTCACATACTTGCCAAAACCCTCTGCTGGTTTCCTAATGCTTTCCCTATACGGTATCTTAGGCTTCTCGGTACGTACGTTTACTCCATACCTATCCTTTAGTTTGGAAATAACGACACTAAGGTGCATTTCCCCTAAACCCCATAGGAGAGTCTGCTTCAACTCAGGGTCATACTTAAAGTCAATAGTCTGATCCTCATTCTTCAGCTTATTCAGGCCTTCCGAAACTTTGTCCTGGTCTTCCCTGCTCTCCGGGATTATGGCAATAGATACAAGAGGAGCAGGAAATTCTATTGGAGGAAGCTCCACAGCAAAATCTTTATCGGAAAGGGTATCGTTGGTCCTGGTTTCCTTCAGCTTCACCAGTGCACCGATCATCCCTGCAGAGAGCGAAGGGGTATCCTTCCGGTCTGATCCTCTGATCAGGTACATCTGATTGATCTTTTCAGCCCTCTGACTCCTTACATTCAAATACTCCTTACCCGATTCCATCTTGCCAGAAAGAACTTTAATTACACTCACCTCTCCGAGGTGCGCTTCCTGAAATGTCTTAAATACGAATGCCACGGTCTTTCCATCAGGATTGGCTGCTATCTCTACATCATTGCCTTCCAACTTACCCGTTTCAGGTTTTGCATCGGATGGTGAAGCACCAAAGTTAATAACGGCTTTTAAAAGCTCTTCTACTCCAATAGCCTCTTTTGCATCACCGTAAAGTACTGGAATTACCTGCTGCTTCAGGATAGCATTTTTAAGTACCGGTAACAATTCATCATCGCTGATTTCCTCGCCAGACATATACTTTTCAAGCAGCTCCTCGGATGTCTCAATAATATTTTCTCTAAGCCTTTCCCTCTCCTTAAGTGCTTTTTCTTTTAAATCACTGGGAAAAGCGTTCACGTCACCTGAAACGAGGTCAATTACCTCCTTGAAGCCACTGCCTTTTCCCATAGGCAGCTGAAACGGTGTTATTCCTGGACCAAAAGATTGCCTCATATCTTCCCACAATGCATCGAGGTTAATCTCCTGGCCCGTCATCTTATTAACAAAAATGAATACTGGAACCCCCTTCTTTTTAGCAGCTTCAAAATACTTTTCCGTTCCCACCTCAACCATGGATGTAGCATCGACAACAACGAGTACATTGTCGGCAATCCTTAAACCGGCATAAACTTCGCCTGCAAAATCGAGGTAGCCCGGGGTATCTACAAGGTTTATGAAATGATCATTATACTCAACGTACCCTACCGATAACCTAACCGAAAATTTTCTTTTAATCTCCTCATCATCATAATCCATTATGGTGTTACCTTGCTCCACCGAACCCATTCGAGTGGTGACACCTGCCTTGAAAAAAATAGCCTCACACAAAGAAGTCTTTCCACACCCTCCATGTCCTACAATGGTCACATTCCTGATCTTATCAACCATCAGCTATTACCTCCCATACTTTTAATGACTATATTTAAAAGTCTATCCTGAACGTATACTACATTCTGTACGCTATTTCCTTCTATATAGGATTTTACCCTATCATCCTGAAGAGCCTGCCTGAAGGCTACTTCCTTACCAGCCCCCTTCATAATTTTAATCCGACCCCTCACCTTGCCATTCACTTGGACAGGGATTTCAACCTCTTCAAAGTGGATATACTTTTCATCATACTCAGGATACCTCTCATAAAATATAGTCTCATTAAATCCCATCATATGCCAGATTTCTTCTGCTATATGTGGCGCAAAAGGTGCGAGAAGCACTGCAAAATCAATACAAGATTTTACGAGCACGGGAGAGTCCTCTTTCTTAAACCCATAAAGATCATTTAAAAATTCCATCATTCTCGCAATTGCAGTGTTGAAATGAAACTCCGAAGAATCCTCCCTCACTGATTTAATAGTCTGTTGCAATTTAATATAGAGGTCCTTCTCTTCTCCTTTCAAAGCCCCAGGATCAACATTTATTTTAACTCCATGAACCCTACCAGCATTGGATTCATAGAATCTCAACACTCTGAGAAGGAATCTCTTTGCTCCCTCCACTCCAGAATCGGCCCAGAGCATATCTTTTTCAGCAGGACCCGCAAAGAGTATAGTAATTCTCGCCACATCGGCGCCGTGTTCTTCTACAAAGGGCGCTACGGCAACGATATTACCCCTGGACTTGGACATCATTTCCGTCAGCACCTCAATCCTGTTGCCACATTTCAGATGAACTTCGCCAAGAACTTCCTCATCCTGTACAACTTCACCACAATGACTACAATAAAAGAAACTCTTGTGAACGAGACCTTGGGTGAAGAGGTTCTCAAATGGCTCAGAAACATTCACAAGTCCTTCATCGTAAAGTACTTTTTGAATAAAACGGGCGTAAATTAAATGCTTCGTCGCATGCTCCACTCCACCTATATACTGGTCTACTGGCATCCACTGGTTTACCTTCTCCGAATCGAAAATAGCCCTATCGTTTTTTGGATCTATGTATCTCAAGAAATACCAGCTGGAATCTACAAAGGTGTCCATTGTATCGGGGTCTCTTTTCGCTCGACCTCCGCACTTAGGACATTCTACACTAATCCAGTCTTCCACATCTTCAAGTGGGGAACGCCCCTTCGGCTTAAAGTCCTTAATATGTTCCGGAAGTACTACGGGTAAGTCCTCTTCAGGAACCGGTACAATTCCGCAATGGGGGCAGTGTATCATAGGTATGGGAGCACCCCAGTACCTCTGCCGAGAGATCAACCAATCCCTCAGTTTGTACGATACGGCTTTACCTCCAAGTCCGCGTCCCTCCAGTTCTTTCTGAATTTCTGTAATTCCAGATTCTGACGGCATCCCCGTAAACCTTTCAGAGTTCACCATAATCCCATACTCTTCAAAAGCGCCTCCCATATCATCGACATTCAGTTCTCCATCTACAGGTTTTATTACAACTTTTACAGGAAGCCCATTCTTTTTAGCAAATTCGAAATCACGCTGATCATGAGCTGGTACTCCCATAACTACACCAGTCCCATAATGGGCAAGGACATAATCGCCAATCCAAATTGGAATCCTTTCACCATTTAAAGGATGAATAGCATATAGTCCGGTGAAAACCCCTGATTTTTCCCTCTGTGCGAATTCTCTCTCCACATCGCTCTTCTGTATAGATTCCTTGACATATTCCACAAGTCGATTTGCATAAGGAGAATCGCTAATCAGCATCTTTACAAGCTCATGTTCAGGTGCAACCGTAATGAAGGTCACTCCAAAGAGCGTATCCGCTCGAGTTGTGAAAACCGGAAGTTCAGAACCATCTTTCTCATATTTGAAAATAATCTTTGTCCCATAAGACCTACCAATCCAGTTCTCCTGCTGTTTGAGTATGTTATCGGGCCATCTGCCCCTCAAGAGTTCCAGGTCGTCAATTAAACGGTCAGCATATGTGGTAATTTTGAAAAACCACTGTTCGAGTTCCTTTTTTAATACCGGTGTCTTGCACCTTTCACATTTACCATCGATAACCTGCTCATTGGCGAGCACAGTCTTACACGATGGACACCAATTTACAAAATCATCTTTCCTGTAAGCAAGCCCTCTTCTGTAAAGCAATAGAAAAAGCCACTCTGTCCACTTGTAATAGTCCGGATCACAGGTAGCCAGTTCTTTATCCCAATCGTATGAAAGTCCAATCATACGAAAGGTATTTCGGAAATTCTCTATATTCTTATAGGTCCAAATCCGGGGGTGGATGCCATGCTTAATGGCTGCATTTTCCGCAGGTAATCCAAAGGCATCCCAGCCTATGGGATGAAGAATATCGAACCCCTCCATTATCCTGACCCTGGCAACTACATCTCCAATTACGTAATTTTTGAGGTGCCCCATATGAAGCTCGCCTGAGGTATAAGGGAACATTTCAAGAACATAATACTTGTTCGCTGGAGTTATTTTTGTTTTATAAAGATCTATCTCTTCCCAGTATTTTTGCCACTTTTTCTCAATTTCGCGAATAATATATTCCCTTTCCACTATCAGTTCCCCTCAACGAGTATTTAATTTTACCGTAAATTTATTGTAAAATCAAAGTAAACCCTTTAAAATTGAGAAAATGGGGAAGTTTTTACTCACGCTTTTTATAGTAAGTCCAATAAAAGAGAATTTTAGATCAAGGAACTTCTGGAAAGTGTTAACTTTGAAAGAAGCAGCAAGAGATACTGAAGACTCCATCCTAATTATCTTATCGATGAAAATAATGCTTGAAAGTGAAAAGGTTCCAGGATTTATCAACTTCTCCGACCAAAATACAAGTCATGAAATTAGAATAGCAGCCACTTCAGCAATTTTTGATTTAAACGCATACAATTCCGTAACTATAAGAAACCTTGAGTTACTCTCCGATTCGGTTCGAGGACTTGAAGATTATTTTACTTTAAAACTCGTAGAAAAATATTTAGGTGTTTCAGATTTCAATAGCGCTATAAAATCTATGAAAAGGATCGAAGAAAAGCGCTATAGGAGATCAGCTTTAAGAAAGATCTCCGATAAGGTCTGGGAGACCCGTAATAGAGATGTTGTTGATACCATACTTTCAGAGGAGGACCTTCCAAAGGACGCAAAACTTTTGCTTACTACACTTAAGTACTTGCTTTCAGGAGATAGCTCCAATGCGAGAAAAACCGCAGAAGAGCTGGCGTCGTCAAGCCCTAAGTCTTCATATTCTCTCAAAGTTATTAATCTCTTAAACGATACACTAAAAGCCTATGTATACTATTCCAACAATATGTACAGCCAGGCCGACGGCATCTTTAGTAAGATTAAAACAAATAGATACCCTTTCGCCCAAATTGTAAGTGCTTATAGGACAAAAAATTACAAAAAAACTTTAGGTTTATATGAGTCTTACAGGAACATCTTAAAGAATCATGAAAAAAGACAACTGCTCCTCTTTGTAGGATACTCTTACCGAATGACGGGAGATTTATATAAAGCCTTAGAATATCTTACCATATCTGCAAACAATGGAAACGAAATCGCTGCAAGGGAGGTATTAGATATACTAATAAAGGAGGACTCTCTTTTAGCAAATGATTATATTAAGAATACGAGAATTGAATCACAGGAACTGAACTACGCAGTTGGACTCTACTTCCTGACCAAGAACGACACGACGAACGCTGTCAACTATTTGATGAATGCAATGCACGGTGGAAATACAAAAATAAAAGAACGTGCAACCTACTTCCTGACCCATTCAGGGAAAAACCTTGACGATGAACATGGTGTAAACATAAACCTTGATTATTTTGCACTTCTAAACAACGGGATCATAGTCACAAAAGAAGAAAAAATGGAGAAATGGGATAGCACATACACTGAAAACCTTAATCGCTTCAAATACTTCCTTTTGTGGGGAGATGCAAACGAAGCATTGAACTCTGCACCCCAGAATGGCGATGCATTACTTAAAGCTATAGACATTGCTGACAGGTTGGGATACGACAACGTGAAAATTACCCTCGCAATAAGATACCTCAATTCCACAAGTAGTAACGGCATACCTCTTTTTCTCCTCGAATACTTGTTCCCTCTAAACTACGCAGACATAGCAATCTCTATATCAGAATTCTACAATGTTAAACCCGAGATTACCCTCGCACTTATTAGGGAGGAAAGCAGATTTGATCCCCATGCGATAAGTCCCGCTGGAGCCGTGGGGCTTATGCAACTGATGCCATCAACGGCAAAAAAAATTATGAAAGAAATAACGCCAGATTCTCTAAGAATCCCGGATTTAAACCTGACGATAGGTATCAAGTACTTTTCCTCACTTTTAGGGAATTACCCGAACTTAATTCACGCACTTTGCTCGTACAATGCGGGTGAGTCGAGGATAAAGGAATGGGTTTCTACTTATATAGTCGGAGATCCCCTCTTGTTCATGGAGCTTATTCCCTTTAAAGAGACAAGGGAGTATGTACAGCGGATTATGAGGAGTATAATCATTTATCAGTATCTTTTAAAGGAGAAGGCATAATGAAGGCACTAATTTTAAGTATTTTGCTTACTACCGCAGAGATTTACAAGATTTCCATAGATTCACCAATTACACCACCTATAGCAGAATATGTAACTAAAGGCATTGAAAAGGCTAACAGCAGTGGTGGTAAACTTATTCTACTTATCATTGATACACCTGGAGGTTTAGATGAGTCTATGCGTACTATAAACAAGTCCATCCTTGCCTCTCAAATTCCTGTAGTTACCTATGTTTACCCAGAGGGAGCGCGCGCCGCTTCTGCAGGTGCTTTCATCGCCATGGCGTCTCACATCATAGCAATGGCTCCAGGCACCAGCATAGGAGCCTGCCATCCCGTTGCCATTGGGCAGCAGATGGACAGTATAATGATAAAAAAGGTTGCCAATGATGCAGCAGCATACCTCAAATCTTTGGCAGAGCTCTATGGAAGAAACAAAAAATGGGCAGAAGAGGCTGTTTACGATGCACGATCATCCTCATCGGAAGAAGCTTTGCGCGAAAAGGTAGTCGAGTACATTGCAGAAAATGAAATAGATTTACTGGATAAAATAAATGGTACAAGAGTAAATGTCAATAAAACCCCGTACACAATAACTCTCGCAAAACCGTATCAAATACAAGAAGTTAACATGGGCTTTCGGGAAAAATTGCTTTCGGTCCTGAGCAATCCCAATATCGCTTACATACTGTTGATTCTCGGGTTTTACGGGCTATTTTTTGAACTATCCAACCCGGGCGTAATCTTTCCCGGCGTAATAGGTGCCATATCACTGATCCTCGCATTTTACTCCCTTCAGACGCTACCAGTAAACTATGCGGGCGTGGCTCTTTTGATTCTCTCCTTAGCTCTCTTTGTCCTGGAGGTATTCGTAGAATCAGCAGGGGTACTGGCAATAGGAGGTATCGTATCATTTATTCTTGGATCTTTAATGCTATTTGAAGGAGGAACCGTGTTCAGAGTATCACTCCCAATAATAATAATCTGTACAGCCCTAACCGCTGCTTTCTTCCTCTGGATTGTTACAAAAGGAGTGAGTACCCTTTTCTTAAAACCAGAAACCGGAATAGAAGGCATGCTTGGCGAAAAGGGTATTGCAAAAACAAATATTGATACAAAAGGTGGCACTTGCCTGGTGCACGGAGAGTTGTGGAATGCAAGGAGCGAAGAACCTATTTCAAAGGGCGAAGAGATCGAGGTTATAAAAGTAGATGGCCTTACCCTATGGGTTAGGAAGCGTGAAAATAACTGAAGAAAAAAGAACTTTTATACACACCGTAAGTACTTGAAGCACAGGAAGTAAGTCGCATATCAAAAATACGAAAAATAAAGTTTCCATTTCACACTTTGAATCTCCCTATTTTTAAGGCATCCTAATTTGGCACAATATTTGCAATAAGAACCTCCTAAGGAGGTTTTGCCATGGTTAAATTTTTCATTACTCTGTTTCTAACAGCAAATAGTATCTTCACTATGGACAGTATTAACGAAGTACCTACTCGCTATGCGGACTTCTTAGGCGGACGGGTGACTCTCTTGAGGGACACTTTTTCCTTCCAAATCCATGTGGAAAGGCTCTATCAAAACTATTCTGGTCCAATTTATATGTTCATTGATGCCGACGGAGATACAAGCACAGGGTGGAGCAATACTGGATACATTTCGGAAGATGAGTTCCCCCTTTCCGGTGCAGATTTATTACTCCTATTCGACAAATTTAATCCTGCACACTCCACGCTTTACTCACTCCAATCTGACGGATCAATGACTCCCCTCTCCTACATACCATGCGGTAGAATCCTGACTACACCAACAAGAACAAAAATCTACGGAAAGGTTGGAGGTATAAAAGGAAGGAGCATCCACCTCCAACTGTTCATCAACGAGGAAGGAAACTGGGGAGATTTGTTCCCTAACAGAGGTACGATTATCCTCCACGATTCAAAGGAAAATCATTAGTTAGAGATGCAAGGACATTCAGAGGATATCCGATGGGTGTCAAGCCAATGATCTTCTCCACCTTCACTTTTACAAATTCGCCTTCACTAAAAGCACCTGGAACGACCACTGTAATGTTATTTTCTGTTTTTCCTTTTGAATATTTTGGACTTTTCCGCGCAGGTCCGTAAATCAAGATTTCATATTCCTTTCCCAGCATCAGTTTACGCCTCTGATAAATACCCTTATTAACTTCACTTATCAACGTCCTGAGCCTCACTCCCACCTTTACGTCATCTATAGATATATCTTTGTTCTTAAAGTATATCGGTGACGGTTTGCGGATGGAATACATAAACATATAAGCGTTATCGAACTGAACTTTTTTCACCACATCCAGAGTTTCGGCAAAATCCTCGTCTCCCTCTCCAGGGAACCCTACCATAATATCTGTCGAAATCGTAGCTTCCGGAACCTCTGCCCTTATACGTAACGCTATTTCAAGATATTCATCCTTAGTATATCCTCGATTCATTTCCTTCAAAACTTTATCAGATCCAGCCTGAAGGGGCAAGTGAAACCATGGTTTTAAATACCTTGCATCTTTAATAGTCCGGATCACCTTTAAACTGATATCCCTGGGATGGGAGGTGGTAAAATAGATCCTTGGTATTTTGACCTCCTCATCCACCATCTTTAACAAATCTGCAAAATCAGCACCTTTATAGTAGTAAGAATTGACATTTTGCCCGAGGAGCGTGACTTCTTTTACTCCAGAATCTTCAAGGTACTTAAGCTCTTTAATAATCTCTTCGAGTGGTCTTGAAACCTCTCTGCCCCTCGTATAAGGTACTACACAATAAGAACAAAAATTATCACAACCCTCCTGTATTGCCACATACTCGAGTACTTTGTTGGTTCTCCTGCCAGAAAAATAGAAATCGCACATCCCTTTAAGATCAAGATACATTCTGCGATCGAGTTTCTTCTTTAAAGCATGAGGAATCACTTGAAATTCCCTCGTTCCCACAACGAGGTCTGCAACTTCCAACAACTCCTCACTCCTTTGCTGGGCGGTACATCCTGTCAAAACAACGTATTTACCCTTCCTTTTGAAACTCCGAGCAGTTTCAATCCCCTTGGACTCTGGTTTGCCTCTAACCGAGCAAGTGTTTACTATTACAATATCAGCATTATTTGCATCTTTAGATGGTGTAAATCCCTCTTTTATCATAAGATTTTCAATAATTCGGGAATCGTACTCATTCATCTGGCATCCAAAAGTAATAATGTAAAAGCTCATAATTTTTAATTTTAAATCAACGGATATGTAATACGAAAAGTATGCATAACAGGATTATGATGAGAACGCTAAGGGCTTCTTATACCGGACTACTGGAATTTTCAGGTAAACTAATGTAGAATTAATTTCGATGGAGAGAAAACCCAGATGGATCAGAAGTGAGATATATGCGGGAGATCAATTCACACGAGTTGTCAGGACACTAAAAAGGCTAAAGCTCAACACCGTTTGTGTAGAAGCAAAGTGTCCAAACCTCGGAGAATGCTGGAATCAAGGAACTGCGACGTTTTTGATCCTTGGGGATGTATGTACACGACATTGTAAGTTCTGCGCCACAAGAACGGGGAACCCCGGCGGTATAATTGACATCGATGAAGCCGAGAGAGTATGTAAGGCTGCAGCAGAAATGGGACTTGATTATGTGGTTATCACTTCAGTAACGAGAGACGACCTCGAAGACCACGGGGCTGATATTTACGCCCGAACTGTAAGACTCTTAAAGGAAAGAATACCCAAAATACTTGTGGAGGTGTTGGTCCCTGACCTCAGAGGCAGCGCAGATAATATAAAAAAAATAGTAGACTCCGGTATCGACGTTTTCGCACACAATGTTGAAGTGGTGAGAAGACTCACCCCAGAAATCCGCGATCACCGCGCATCCTTTGACATATCAATCAAAACTATAAGCATTGTGAAAGAGCTCAAACCTGATATTTTATCTAAATCGGGATTTATGGTTGGATTAGGGGAGACCTGGGATGAGGTCATAGAAACAATGAAAGAGATAAAGGATGTTGGGGTGAATTTTTTGACCATTGGCCAGTATCTCCAGCCTTCAACTAAACATACGGAAGTGAAAAAATACTACACACCTGAAGAGTTCAATGAACTCGAATTAATAGGACTATCAATGGGTTTTGATTACGTAGCCTCAGCACCCCTCGTACGAAGCTCTTACAGAGCTGGTGAATTTTACGTAAAGGCTACAAGGCGAAGTGGCAGTAGTTGATAGTATTAAGACTAAAGTTTAAAATTTTAATTTAGGAGGAACAATGAAGAAATTTTTAATATGTTTTGGAATCTTACTTTCTGCAAATTTACTCTTTGCTTATCCTGCCGATGTCACTCCCATCCCGAATCGAGAATACATACCAGCCCTCCATCAAGCCCTTAATAACGCACAAAAATCCATAAAGATCTTTATGTTCAGTGCAAGATACTACCCACAGTATAAAAATGATGCAAATTCACTGATACTGCAGGACCTTATCGATGCCGCTCAAAGAGGGGTAAATGTGGAAATCATTTTAGACGCCTCAAACTGGAATAGAAGCAATACTCTGGACAACAAACAGTTTGCAGACACCTTAAAAAAGTGTGGTGTGAAGGTGTATTTTGATCCTCCCGATGTTACATCCCACGATAAAATGATTATCGTAGATGGAAAACTATCCATCGTCGGTTCAACAAACTGGAGTTATTATGCACTGGAGAGAAACAACGAAGCGTCAGTATTAATCCATTCTGAGGAAGTTGCAGACTACTTCATAAAATACTTTGAGAAGGTGAAGGAATTATCCACTGAGAAAATGCCCGAATGGTTCCTGGAGTAATCCTCTATGAAAGCTCTTCTAATATTTTTCGTATTCCTCGCAAAAGAGCCCCTGAAGATTGAAATTATCCATACATCTAATATCTATGGGAATTTTGGCCAGTCAAAAGCAACTTGGATAAATCCCGATTTTCCACCCACCCTCGGCGGTTACGGAAGCCTTGCCGAGCTTGTAAGATCTGAACGAGAAAATGCCAAAAAGAACAATCATCTGTTGCTCCTTATGGATGCAGGCAATTTCACAGGTGGTTACGTAACTGGCGACAATCTGCAGCCCGACTCCATAGCTTATTATATGAATTCCCTTGGCTACGATTTCCTCAATCTCGGTGTAAAAGAATTGACCCTCTTTCCAGTAAAGCAAAGAGCATTAGACTTATTACCGAATCCAATGCCCCTCGCAAACTATTTATCAAAATTCACTGCAAAGTTTATCTCATCCAATATCGATTTTCTCGAAAATCAGGAAATTTATGCACCCCTCATTTCACGGTATGAAATCATTGACTACAGTGGAATTAAGATTGGAATTTTCGGAATGATAAGCGAAAATGCACCATTTTTTATTTATCAAGACATAACATATCAACCATCTCCAAACCCCTTCAAAATTCATAGGGAATACGAATCAGCAAAGAAGATTGTGGATGAGTTAAAATCAGCAGGATGTGATATTATCATTATGCTTTCAAGCATCGGAAACTATAGGGAGCGATTCATCGCCCGTGATGTGCCCGGGATAGACTTGATTCTGGGTGGTTTTGACGGCTTCGGAGAGAGGCAGGCTTATGTTGACCCTGTTAATCATACAATAATTCTCAGAAACTACGATTATATGAGTCAGGTTGGGAAGATAAACCTATATGTTGATCCTGACGTTAAGACTATCGTCAACTTCGAGTACTCTGCAATTACACTTTTTGAGGAGGAATTCACACCCCTGGAGCCGGCTGAAGAATCTGAAACAGAGGAATAACATTTTCCCACTTTTTCGAAGTAATTTTCTCAATATTCACGAATTTAATTATCGCAATTACTGAACGAAGCCCGAACCCTTTGTAACCAAAAATTACTACCCTGAGGGGCAGAAACCCGCCCCAGCGGCTCACCGCCTGCGGCGGACAAAGCCCGCAATATTCAAAATATTTAGCTTGGTCGGGGCGAGAGGACTTGAACCTCCGACTTCCTGGTCCCGAACCAGGCGCGCTACCAAGCTGCGCTACGCCCCGAAAATAGTTCAGTCTGTTTCTTTAAAAATACTTGATGCCATTTCTACGCCGTTCTTCCCTTTCCTCTTGGCTTCAATAAGTGCAACATCTGCTTCCTTCATAATTGTATCAAGGTCTTTATGCTTCCTGATACCTGTAACACCAATACTTGCGGTCACTGTAAACTTAGCTTTACCAAAGGAAAGAGGTTCTAATCTTATCTTATTTAAGATCTTCTCGGCATGAAGCTTCCCTTCATACTCATCAATTCCATCAAGGAGTATGAGGAACTCGTCACCTCCGTACCTTGCAGGTATGTCAATCTTCCTTATATTACTGGCAATTATAAAGGCGATGTATTTCAAAACTTCATCTCCAACCTTCACTCCATAATGCTGATTTACATCAGAAAAGTCATCAAGGTCTACGTAAAGTAAACCAGATACCTTCTCAACCCCCTTATTCATTTTTTCGAGTTCCCTCTCCAATATACTTTTGAGGTATACGTAGTTGTACAACCCAGTAAGTTCATCCTTTATGGATTTTTCGTTTAGTCTCTCGTAAAGTCTGGCATTATTAATGGCTACTGCTGCCTGTTCAGCAAGGAATTTTAACAATTCCAGCTCTGCAGGAGTAAACATCCTCGGTTTCTTTGAGAATGTATAGAGCACTGCAATGACTTTGTCCGTATGGATAATGGGAGTACCCATAAAGCAGACAACACCTGATTCACTCAAAAAAGGATGGTCTCCAAATTCGCTCTTTGTTACATCATTTACCACAAGAGGCTTTCTCGTCTTTACGATCGTATAAGTTGTACCTCGCTCTCGCACATACTTGTGGATATTTTCTCGATGCAGGGGATCCGTTGTAGCCCCTCTGGTCCACTGCATAGTTTCCTCATCAACGAGTATGATACTGGAATAACTGGTAGATAAAAGTTTATCACATAGGGCTACAATCTGATCCAGGAGTACGTCTAAAGGCTTTAAGGTATTAATATCTTGGCTTATCTTCACTAATGCTCTTAAGATTCTTCTCAAATAATCCTTTTCCATCTTATTTCAATTATAAACAGTATTACATAGTTTTTCAAAGTAATGCGATAAAAGAGGAGGGGGCATAAACCCCCTCCTTAAAAACTCGGGCTGTGAGTATTACATTTATTTCGGCTGATTTTCTACCTTAAATCTCTTGTGCCTTTCCTTAACTTCATTTCTCATATATTGTCTAACTTTTTCAACCTGTTCATTGGTCAGCACTTTTTTTATTTCAGTTACTTGAAGTATTCTATTCAACTTGACCTGGGCCTCAAGTTTCCCAATATCATAAAGAAGAGATTCAAGCTCAGATTTCGAAAAATTATCCGAACTGATCATATGATTCAGTTCCAGATTCTTCTTCTGCACCTCAGCCCTTAGGTCAACGATCTTCCTTGAATAGTTGTACTCAATATCCTCAATCTTCTTTTTTTGTTCAGGCGTGAGCCCGATTTCTGCGGCGACCCTATCATTTTTAAGGATACCCATATATCCACGAAATGGCATGTCAGGGCCACCAGCCATCTGAGTTAGAAGCAACATGCTTAATATCAATCCGCTCATTTTTAAACACCTCCTTATTCTTATGTAGACGAAGGGACAACCAAATAAGTTCAATTATAGAAAATACATACGCAAAATCCATACACAGTCTAAAAATCGCAAATATAATCCCATTTATGGCTTGAATGGGATTCCGTATTCTAAACTTTATAATTTAGCAAGAAAAAGGAGGTAGATATGGATTTAAGTGCCTTTACAGTTAAAGATATATTAGTAGCTGCAATTAAAAGTGAAATTGAGTCAAGAGACCTATACTTAAATCTAAAAAATAGGGTCAAGAACTTTATTTTAAAGAATAAGTTCGAATTCTTGTCACAGGAAGAAGAAAAACATAGGGTATTCTTTGAAAGACTGTTTGAGAAGGGCTTTCCCGGCGAAACTATATCATTACCGGAAAAATCACCTGTCCCAATCCCTGAAATTCGTCTTGTGGATGAGAACCAACCAATCTCCGAAATTCTCGAAATGGCAATGGAAGCAGAGTTAAAGGCATCGGAATTCTATAAATCTATGATAGATAAATTCAAGGATGAAGCGATCAAAAAAACGCTCGAGTATATCTCCACCGTTGAACTCTCACATTACAAGCTATTAGAAGTAGAAAGAGATTATGCAAAGAAATACGAAGACTATGAAGGGGAGTGGCCTTTATTTCATGTAGGTCCATAGTATTTCGATTCCCCTCTAATGTTAGCTGCTCTCATTGCAGTTCTGCTTTGGTCTACTGAAGCAACCGCTTTTAAACTTACACTTAGGTACACAAACCCCTACGGGCTCATCATCATTGCGTCCTTAACTTCACTCGTAGTGTTTTTTATAGCTACCTTCATTTCTCGAGAAACCGAGGAGCTCAAAAACTTTAAAGAAAATAAATTTTCTGCTTTGTTAGGATTCTTAAACCCTTTTCTCTACTACATCGTCCTCTTCAACGCCTACGATCTCCTTAAAGCTCAAGAGGCTTTGATCTTAAACTACCTCTGGCCTATCGTACTCACAATACTTTCATTTATTTTCCTCAGAAAACCCTTTACCTTTACAAAAATTTTTGCTCTGTTTCTTAGCTTTATTGGTGCTTTCATAACAATCACCCAGGGAAACATTAAAAACCTTGCTTTCAAAAATCCCTGGGGAATAGTTCTCGCACTGCTTAGCACAGTTATCTGGGCTACATATTGGCTCCTCAATATAAAAGATGAAAGAAAGTCCATAATAAAATTGTTTTATAATTTCCTTTTTGGTAATATATACCTGTTGATCTTTCTCACAATCACAAGACCCATCGAGTTTACCTCACCGCTCGCAATTTTAGGTGGTATATATGTTGGGCTTTTTGAAATGGGAATTACATTTATAATCTGGCTGAAAGCGCTCGAATCAGTAAAAGACACCGCAAGAGTGAACAACCTGATCTACCTTTCCCCTTTTCTCTCACTGGGATTTATAAGCCTTATTCTGAAAGAACGAGTTTTACCCACTACAATCTTGGGTCTTTTCATTATTATATGTGGAATTCTTCTGCAGGAATGGTCATCGAGGAGCGAAAAAACTTAAGATGCTCCGGATCTTTACCATCTACTTTCTAATAACCAATTTACAGGCGATGGAATCGGAGAACTTCAAAGTATACTACTATCCTGAGGACTCCATAAGCGCTCGCTGGACTATACGGTTTCTCGAGTCATACAAGAAGAAAATCGATAGCACCACAGGAGGAAATCCCCGGAGGCCTTACGTATTTATCGAAGACATAGGAACCTTATCAAATGGATACTCAGACCCAGTTTCAGGCACCATTGCCATATATAATTATGTACCTACAACAGACTTCCATAATGACGCTATGAAGTCGTGGTTTAGAACAGTCTCGGTACATGAATACACTCACCACTCGATTATGACGAATGTGAAAGGACCTGTCAGGTACCTAAGACCCATAATTGGAAAGTTCTTTCTCCCAAACGCTCTTTACCTCGCCTCACATATGCAAGAAGGCATTGCCGTTTTGATGGAGTCTTCCATAGACCGCTATGAAGGGAGATTGAACGAAGGTTTCTTTGATGCCTATATAAGGTTACTGAGCTCAAGAAATATGATAAGACCAAGTCCATATATCAATCACTGTCCCCCTGAATATCCTCACGGTGCTCTCAAATATATCATTGGTTCCGAATTCACTGAGTATATGTTCGATAATTATGGCGTCCACATGGTTTCAAAGTATTATTCAACCATAGCAGCTATGCCAGTCACAATTCCCCTTATAGACATACCCGGCATCTTGGTCTTCAGAAAACCGGTAAGTTTTATATATAGAAACTGGAAGAATGACCTGAAAGATGCTCTTTCTCCAACTCCTGCAAAGAGCAACTACCTCGACAAAGGTTTTAAGATCAAATATTTAGAAATTAAAGGGGATAGGCTTTATTACGTGAAAGAAGAGCTGAAAAGATTATCCTGGGAATACACTTACGCTGAATCAGAACTTTACGAAATGGACTTAAAAACTTTGAAAAAAAGCATATTATATACTGGGCACATTAGTCTTCCTCCCAAAAAAGATGTGAATTCACTGTACGTAGGAATAACGGAACCAGAAATAGGTAAGGAAAACATCTCTTTTTTGGGTATCCAATATTTAAACACTATTATGCGGATAAGAGATGGGAAAGTGGATAAAGTTGTATCTGGGAGGATTAGGGCTTTTGATGTTCAAAACGATACTATTTTCTATGTAACCGATGAACCTACAGGATGTGCAATTCACTTATTTAATGGTAAGAATGACAGCACGTTAATGTACATCGATTCTTCTAAGGTACAGGAAATAATGGTTGATGGTGAGACGATATTTCTAACGTGTCTTGAACCCTTGAGAGGCACGAACATATATCGAATTAACAATGAAATGGAGCTCGAAAAATTGACTGACTTCCCTTTCACTATTGCATCTTTAAGTAGGTATGAAGGTAAATTGATATTTTCAGCAAATTACATGAACAAATGGGCTATCTATGAATTTGATCCTACCAGTTCCAGGTTTAGAATCTTCGACTCAGAGCCACTCGCATTTTATCCAGTGGCATACGATTCAATTCTCTATTACGTTACTATCGAAGTTGATGGGGAACTACTGCAGCAGACGCATATGAACAACCTAAGGGATGCTTCGATAACCAGTGAGTTATGCACCACAAGTGAAGCATATGAACAATATACTGTAAGGAGGTCAACGAGTTACGATTTTATAAAAGAAATGCTATGGCATGATGCCATTTACCCATCGGTGAGTGTAGACTTAGATGCTAAAAAGATAAATCTTACCGGCATTCAAATCATTGGTCATACACCCTTAAATTTAGTTGAATATTTCGTCTTCTTAAACCACGATGAACTTAGAAAAAGTGAACTTAGTCTATACTACAATGGAATCCCTGTTACGACCGTTGCATTTAATATTTCACCACACCTCGTACAAAACGGCATCGGCATTGGGCACATCTTACAAATCGCTGGTCACAGCTACCTAAGACAGACCAACATATATTTTGAAACTTACCCATTTAAGAGATCCATCTCCGTTTCTACCACTCTCAGAACCCACATCTACCCCTCTATAGACCAATATCATAATATTGCAATAGCATCCGATTCAAGCTCCCACTCATTGAGCTTCGATCACATTACATACATTCCTATGAGAAAGAAATTCCTTTTAACTGGTTCCATGGGAATAAAATACTCTATAGAAAGCTCAACTCTCGAAGGAGACTTAGGTGCAAGATGTACAGTCCCCCTTCTTAAGGTCTACTGTGGAAATGACGCAATTATACATTTTTTCTACGAGAGAAACTTCCTTACTCTGGAGTGGATTAGCGATTTTCAACACACGACAAGAGAACACGGCATAATACTTACTCTGGATCACCTATGTAGTTTTCTCAGTGGCGACTTCAAATTTGCCTTACGGACCGGGGTAATGAGTTCCATTCCTTTTGAAGCTGTTAAACTATACCTTTCCGTGGAACCAGCTTCAATAGAATTCTCAAACAAGTTAATAAAAAGAAGATGGCGACTCAGAGAGTTTCTTGGAATGCCAAACCTTATTTAGACTTTTTTCTCCTCTAAAAGTCAAATAACCTTGCCTCTTCCCTCTCAATGAGCGAAGACTCTAATTCTGAAAGAATCCGCTTAAGTGTATTCTCGTAATAAATCCGGTATTTAAGTTTCATATTACTAAGTCCGCCTCTATAAAACCTTTGAAAAAGGGGAAATCCTGTAGTTAGTGCCTCAAAATACAGTCCTCTTCTAACATACCTATAAGTTAAGTATCCACATGCACCAGTTATAGCTAAAGTGCCCAAAAACAGTGGTACCTCCCCGATAAATACAAGCCCAAAGCCAGGCAAAATTCTTGAAAAAAGCAGTGCCTTCTCGTCGTCAACATAGTCAGGGTGGGCTATATTCAGACTATCTAATATTGCAAACGAAGAGTCATAACGACCTGCAAAGCCATGGGCAATTGCAATCAACTCCAATCCACATAAGTCCTCGGTACCCGATAACAGGTATATTGCATCATCATACAACCCGCTCCTAATTAATGCTACAGCATACAGTCTCGAGACCTCTGCATCATAGTTATACAGATACTCCGAATAATATTTCATTGAATAATCATACTTCTGTTGCTCAAGGTAGCTAAGTGCAATCTTTCTCAAAATGATTGAGGAATCCGCATCACCCCGAAAAAGAGCCCTTTTGTATTCAGTTATTGCATTAAAATAATCCCTTTCCATAAAGAAGTGGTCTCCTGTGGGAAGAAGGACTACCAGTATCAGCGCCAATATTTCCATACATCATGCTCCAGTTCAAATTCGCGCGCAAGCCTCTCCAGCTCCTTCTCATTTTGCTCCTTTGCTGCAATAACAGAACCGTATATATCACCAGAGTAGAAAACAACACCGAGGGCTGTGAAAAGATAGAATTCGAGGTCACGATTAGATTTAAATGCCCTATAAGCCGAATAGAGCGTGGAGGAGTTTATGAGAAACGAAAATACTCCGTCAAACGCCCTTCCGGAATATACCTTGCCTGCCCCTGGCAAAAGCAAAGAAAAAGCTCCCGACAGGAATGGGGACTTTCTTTGAAAAACGACTTCGGGGAAGCAAACTTTAGTTTTTTCAGGTATACCCTGTCTCAGATACAGCCATGCAAGGAGCGTATCGTTACCCTTCCAGAACTCTTCAGCCATACGGTACTCACCCATAAGGAGACAAACATACCCCATATCAATATTTCTATCAGCTTCACTCGAAATTTTTTTTGAATAATTCAGTGCTTCGTTGTAATCTCCAATTTTCAGAGATAAAAAGGCAATCTTTGATGCAACACTATCTTTCAGAACATAATCATCCGACTCGTAGTAAATTCTCTTGTACTCATATATAGCCCTGAAATAATCACCTTCACTTTCCAGTTGCTTCGCAAAATTTATATCCTGTGCAAGCAACAAGAAAAGCAGCACCTTCATCATTTTACCGGGTCAAAAACCTTTGCCCCTCTTAATGAATCAACCACTATTGAATAATAGGGGGCTCCATAATAAAATGCAAAAGGATGACATCTCTGTAGTCTGTCAGAGGTAGCCAAAATCCCAAGAATCAAGCCTTTTTTCTTTATTGCATCATACCCATAATGGGAACAGGAAGGGACAAAATTGCATACATCCCCCTGAACCTTTGAGATCGTCGCTTGATAGAGTCTTATGGCGAGGAGCGCTGAAGATTTCAAAGGGTTAGAGTATATCGAATAAGGCGCACCTTGCACATCAACATTATATAGGTAAGGCAGATCAAAAGATAAGATAGCAAGAAGTAAAATTCTAATCAATCTTCAAATCCCTTTAAAGTAATCTTAGTTCCACCCGATATTTTGAGAGACGACTCGAGGTTCTTTTCAAAAGGAATCCGCCTTGGGTTTGAAAGCTCATACGTTTCTTCGTTTGAAGGAGTAACCGCTCTCAAGGATAGGGGGATCTCTGTTCCTTCAAATTTTAAAAAGTTGCTGTAAGACACCATCAACATAGTGTCCCCCTCAGCGGCAATACTGCATATTTCAGTTACAGTTCCGCCATCGAAAGTGCATATCATCTTCATCTTCGTTTTTTCGTGTGTCCAAACCTCTTTCCTCTTCCCATCTACTACTTCTCTTTTAATGAAAATAAAACCAGAATTCTTAAGACTCTTACCGATTTTCCCGGTTGGGCCTCCCGGCGCCCCTAACTTAAAACTAATACCCGACTTTATTTTGAATGCCTCCTTTTGGACTGGATAGTATACTACCATTGTATCTCCAGAGAAATATATAACTTGCTCGATAGGATCCTTTACCTTGATGTAAAACACACTATCGGTGCGATAGATCTCACCCTTAGCCGTATCAGCGACTATGCCATCTTTCAGCACATGTACAAAATCAAAAACATATGCCGAATCAACAGTTGAAAAAATTAGCAAAAGATATAACCACATAAAACTCCCTTCTTGAATATAAATATCAAACCACGTACAAAAGTGGGACTAATTAACCCCACTTTTGTACGTGGACCTTAACATCTAAACGACTATTATATCAATAACCAAAAAATATCCCAAACCACAATCAGTACACCTGATACCACACATCCCCTTAGTGCACTTTTCGTTTGAACACTTTTCCCTGCAACCTTGTAACAATCTGTATACGTAGCAACATATTCTGAGGATTTACCCATAATTCTCGAAGGAGGTGGTGTGGGTTCAAAAAGATACGCTGCTCCGACTCCAAAGATAGACCCAAAGAACCCAATCGCTAACCAAAGAGTCCCATTAACGTCTTTCTTCGCATCGAATTCAGCCTGAGTGCATGCATTCCTTAACTCTTCGGTTTCTGCTGCATGCAAAACTACAGGGTTTAAAGCAAAACCCAGTACGACAATGCCCGTTAGTACATATTTTAACAACTTTGACATACGAAGCCTCCTTTTTTAATTTCAAAATTATAACGATTGCATACAAAGTAGTCAATAGATAACCACAGACATACCCTCAACTTTTCTACGGAATGCCTTATCGCATGAGGTTTTCACACTACTACATTAGAATCTTACCAGTTGTGTAAAATATAAAATTTTTTATGAAATTCTTTAACTGAGTTGTTTTACTTTTAAAAATTTAAACTTCGTATTATCATATGCAACCTGCTCATGGCTAATAAACACTTCCAACAGATTTTCAAAATTACACTATCCCACTGGAATACTATTTCAAAAATATTTCCATAAATTATGCTTTAATACAAACGGTTTATACATTCTTGCTACGCACGACTGCATGATTCCTCATTTAATAGATCAAAACAGATACAAAAAAGCAGTCATAAATATCCCGAGAACTACAAATACTATTCCCATGATTTTAGATAGAACCTGTTCATCCACTTTGTTCGTGAATATAGCACTCAATATTCCGCTAAATGCAGCGCTGATACCCATGGGGGTAATCCGGCACCGGTTCTTATATTGCCACGTAAGGCGTATCCAACTGCACATGAACAGGCTGTGATTGTAAATGAAGTCCCAATTGTAATATGAATAGGGAAGTTCATAACAAAAATCAGGACAAGCAGTATCATGCCCCACTGCCAGCTCCAAAAAATTCCCATCATATTACGATACTCATAAGCGTCATAAAAATACCAAAAGTTCCACCAAAGCCCGCTTCCGGCATACTACAGGAATCTAGTACCCACCTGAGTCCCCGACAGCTGAGCCAATAGCTATCCATATCCCTGATTTCAAATCTATATTGCCATTTTTATAATAAATGCAAGTTATCACTAAAGAACATTTCGCGTTAACCATTTAACTCGCTCCAATTGCTTCGTAAATTGAGAACTTCAATATTATATTAATAAAGGTACAACAACCATTACTCCCGAGGCACCCGTTAAGCCAGTTACGGCATCAGTAAATATTCCAATAAAATCACTATTAGATTAATATGCTTCGGCTCCAACTCGTTTATTATTTAAGTCCATTTTACCAAAGGCTTCATGATAAACTAAAACCTTAGAAGGTGGCTTTCGCTCACCTATTCACAAGCGCCCTATTATATAGAGTATCCATCACCTCTTCCAACTTCCTTTAAAGATATGGATTGAAACTGAAGGCTTGTTGCCAACTAAAAAACTGTTTAATTATAATTCTGTTTGCAAAAGCGTGATTTTCGCTACCGTAGTGCGGCACAAAATACTTAGTGTATATCAATTTTTTAAAAAACAAATTTTTCCGAAGATTTTCCTAATCTCTTTATATTATGAGGTACCGAGGGCTTATTATGGCAGAAGGGTAATTTCAAAAGATTTGTGGCAATTCTAAAAAACAGTAACTACTTCCACCGTAGCCCTTTTAATGAGGTTGAAAGCATCTCCTAAAAGGAACATTAGCTCCAAACTCTAACTGTTTCCTAAACTTAAAAAAATTTACCCTTGGATCAGGTCGCCAACAAGCTCGCGGAATCTCTTCAAATGTTCAATATACCTTTTTTCGAGCTCCTCGGTCTTTTGCCTAACTATAAAGGATGGATGCATAACAGGGTAAAGTATGAACTCACCATTCCTTATCTTTTTCGGCTGCCCTGCAATCTGAGTAACATTTATGCCGCGGCCAAGGAAGTACTGTGCCGCAGGATTACCCATAGCGAGTATAAATCTGGGTTTTATAACCTTTATTTGAGCTTCAAGCCATCCCGAACACGCCCTGACTTCTTCCAGCTGTGGCGCTCTAAAGGATTTCCTTTGCCACTTCCCCACATTGTTCGATGAAACCGAACCGTTAAAGCTATTAACAAATCTCACAGGAATGCATTTTAATACATTCCCGAGATAGAGGTCTCTTTCCCTGTCAATGCCTGCCTGCTTAAGGGCGTAGTCTAAAAACTCTCCAGCTCTACCTACAAAGGGCTTCCCAAGTCTATCTTCATCAGGCCCTGGAGCTTCTCCAATAGCCATAATCCCAGAATAGGGATTGCCCCAACCAAAAACGCACCTATCTCTGGTTCTCCAAAGAGGGCACCTTTTGCATCTCCCAGCTTCCTGCTCAATGAGGTACAGCTTAAATGTCTTATTCGCATCGGGAATCCACACCTTATCAAACCCGAGAGCCTCACGGAAGATTAAAACCTTAGGATCCTTCATTTTAAAAGACTTACAACTTTTTCGATAATTTTATGCGCTAATTGGTCTTTATGCAGTTCGTCAAATTTTTCAATAACACCATCCCTGTCAAGGAGGAAGCCACTAGACCTTTCTGACCCCATCGCAGTTGCAAAATTACCCACAATTAGATCAAGCTTTTTATTCTCTAATTTTTCTCTGGCATTCCTTTCAAGATTTTCAGTCTCAAGCGCAAATCCAACAAACAATTGGCCTCCCCTCTTCGAACCACTAAGCTCGTGGAGTATATCAACAGTAGGTTTAAAACTTATCATCAAATCCTTGCCTTTCTTCAACTTTGCTTCATACTTCTCTTGAGGCTCGAAGTCTGAGACCGCAGCAGCCATTATAAGGACTTTAACTTTATCTAACTGATCGCTAACTACATCGAACATCTCTCTGGCAGTTCTCACTTTAACGATCTCACCTCTCCCATAAGGAATTATCGACGTCTCGCCAACAACCTGAATAAGATTTCCCCCATATTCCATTACTGCCTTTGAAAGGTAATAACCCATAAGGCCCGACGACCTATTCGTAATGACTCTCACAGGGTCAATTGGTTCCTCAGTTCTTCCGTAAGTTACCATTACTGTAACGTTTTTAAGAGGCAATCCCCTTAAAACGGCTTCGATATCCTCTGCGATAAATTCTTCACTTTGAAGTCTTCCGCAGCCCGTTTCACCTGAAGCCAGTATGCCCCGCGCCGGTCCGGAAAAGAATACGCCCCTAAATTCCCTAAGATGCTGAACAACATCCTGAACCTCTGGATTTAGCCACATCTCCTCATGCATCGCAGGAGCCACGAGTATAGGCCCCTTATATGCCTGCAAGGTTGCCGTAAGAAGATTATCTGCAATGGAGTACCGGATCTTCGAAAGGGTATTTGATGTACAAGGGACAATTGCGATCTCATCTGCCCATTTCGCAAGCTCAATATGTAAACTCTTGCCAGAGGTCCAGAAATCTTCATCGGTAAATAGTTCACCCTTCATTAAAGATTTAGCCATAAGCGGAGTAATGAACTTAGATGCAGAAGAAGTTAAAATTACCTTTACTTCATGACCTCTTCTTTCAAGAAGCCTGATAACGTTCAAACTCTTATAAACTGCTACACTACCGGTTAATCCTAAAAGGATTTTAGCCACTTCGTATTTCCTTACTCTTCAATATGCTTCTCTCTTTCCTCTCCTTCTTCCTCAATGTAATCCCACCCTTCGCGCAGCATTTTGTACAGCGCAACGATCGTAGGTTTCACATCTTCATCAGGAATACCAAGCCTCGCTGCAAGTTCATGTTCCTGTTTTCTTTCTGCAATTACCTTTGCATATTTTGATGCAAGGACAACCAACAAATACCTAGACCAATCTCCTTTACCCTCCTGTAAATCCATTTCTTTCCCTTTCTCGATCAATTCATCAATGATTCTAAACTTATTCTTAGCCATTTTTCCCTCCCTTTGAAATCGCCTTTGCTAAACTATCGGCAAGTTCGTTAAACTCCCTCTTTACATGTGTTATTTCAAAACATTCAAAATTTTTGAGGAGCCTCAACGCCTCATCATACAGGACCCTTAAATTTGCAGCTCTAACTTTGTAAATACCTCTCATTTGTTTCTGAAGCAACTCGGAATCAGTAAAAATCTTTAGAGATTTGCAACCTATTTCATACGCTCTTTTCAGTGCTTCGATAAGTCCATAATACTCAGCCTCATTGTTTGTTTTCATACCAAGATACTTGAACCCTTTGTATGGCCCCTCTCCATCGCAAAAAATTACAAAAGCGCAACCTGCTTCTCCAGGATTTCCGCGAGAAGAGCCATCGATATATATTTCACACATCTTCATGATAATAGACAATCCTCCCACAGTTAGGACATCTCGCATAATCAAGTTTACTCCTGAGGTCCTGAACGAAAGACAAAGGCAAGACACCGTAACAGCCTGTGCATACGTATTCGGATTGCCCCTTTGTTGATTTCATCTTCATAACTTCACAAATGACATAGGGACCAGCCCTCGACTGAAGTTTCTCGTAAATCTGCCTCTCTTTCTCAGGTAATTTTTCAAGGAGCACCTGCTTTTTCTTCTGATTGTGCTCAAATCTTTCTTCTAAGCTCTTTAACTCTTCATTCATTTCTACTAAAAGCCCTTCAAGCTCTGCTACTTTCTTCTCAAGTTCTTCTGCCTGTTTTGGCGTTTCCACCTTTAACCGTTCAATAACCTCCATTTGTGATATTACCTCTTCTTCTTTCCTTCTCTTTTCCATATCTGCATGCTCAATCTGCGACAGCATTGCCCTGTACTCCTCATTGGTCTTCACCTGTCTGGACTTTTCCTGGTAAGTTCTAATCTTTTCTTGAATCTCCTTCAGGTCTACCTCGAGTTCCATCAACCTTACTTCTTCTTTCTTAAGCTCGTTTATAATCCTCTCTTTTTCCGTTTTGCATTTTTCTATCTCCGCCTCCAAATCCCGAATCTCTTTGGGCAATGCACTCTTCCGTATTTTGAGCTTATCAATTTCTGCTTCAATATTCTGAATCTCAATAAGCTGCTTCAGCAAATCGTTCATGTTTTTGCTATTTTAAAATTCAAAGCCTGTATATTCAACAAAACGACCTCTTCAAAAACATTTCACTGCACGCTCTATTAATCTTTTGGTTTCTTCTTCGCTTCCTGACTCAGCGTAGATTCTCACAATGGGCTCGGTGTTGGACTTCCTTATATGAACCCATTCCTTTCTCCTACGGAAATATAGGCCATCGGACGAGTCCCGCTCAAAATCTCTAAACTCCTTAATTAATTTATCTGATGGAAGGTCTTGGGACCATTCAATCTTCCTTTTATCCATATAGTATCTGGGGATTTTCCAAATAATTTCAACTGGATTCTGCTCTACCATAAGCGAAAGAATAAGCGCAACACCAGTTAAAGCATCTCTACATGGATTTATCAAAGGAAATATTACTCCACCATTTCCTTCTCCACCGATAATCGCCTTCTTTTCTCTCATTAGTTTTACTACATTTGCCTCACCTACAGGTGCCCTGTAAACACTAGCATTAAACCATCGAGCAATGTCCTCAACCATCATAGAAGTTGAGAGATTCACTACAACATCTCCCCTCTGTTTCCTTAGCACATGGTAAACAGAAAGGGGAACAGAGTACTCTTCTGAAATAATTCCGACGCCCTTAAACCCCACTATCAATCTATCTCCATCAGGGTCTGTTCCAAAAGCAACATCTATGTCATGCTTGTACATTAAAGTCTGAAGGTCTTGAAGATACTCTACCCTGGGTTCAGGATTTCTTACGAAACTTCCTGAATTATCGCAATTAAGTCTAATCACATCACAACCAAGGAACTCTAAAAGTCGCGGGAGGGCGTCAAAGGCAGCCCCATTAATGCAGTCACAGGCTACGGTAAATCTTTTTTTCCTTATAGCTTCTAATTCAACAAAGGGACTTTCTGCAATTTTAAGAATATGATCCCTTATGGCGTTATTATTCACTCTCAGGGGTTGAAAATCAGAAAAACTACACCACTTTTGAGCCCCTTCTTTTAGTATATTAGAGATATTCTCAACGTCCTGGGACTCGATAAATAGCCCTTCACCATTTACGAATTTCAGTGCATTCCACTCCATAGGATTATGACTCGCAGTTATCATTATGCCACCATTCGAACGCTTTTCTCTAACTGCAAGTAGTAACGTGGGAGTTGGAACAATGCCCAAATCTATAACCTCTTTTCCAGTAGACAACAAGGTTGAGGTCACAGCCATTTTAATAGCAAGGCTATGGGGCCTGGTATCCTGGCCTACAAGGTAAAGTGAACCACCCATATACCTTGAAAATGCTTCAGTATATGAAACCACCACGGGTATCGTTAATGTATCATTAACGATACCTCTTAAACCCGACACTGAAAATATTGGTTCATCACCCATAATCATAATTAGCTGGCGGGCGGATTTGAACCGCCAACCTGCGCATTACGAATGCGCTGCTCTTCCGGTTGAGCTACGCCAGCGCTGTTGTTAATGTGGTAACCTCTTCCTTTTATTTCTATCTTTAACTACTGCTTGAGCAGCAGCGAGCCTAGCAATCGGCACTCTGAACGGTGAGCATGACACGTAATCCATTCCAACGCGATGGCAGAATTCAACGGATGAGGGTTCACCGCCGTGTTCTCCACATATTCCAACCTTCAAATCGGACCGTGAAGATCTCCCCTTTTCAATCCCTATGCGAACCAACGCACCGACACCCTCCTGGTCAAGTACTTGGAATGGGTCTTCTTTTAAAATACCCATTTCAATGTACTTGGGAAGAAATTTCCCAATGTCATCCCTTGAGAAACCAAAGGTAGTCTGAGTAAGGTCGTTGGTCCCAAAGGAGAAAAATTCTGCAGACTGAGCAATCTTATCTGCAGTCATACACGCCCTAGGAAGTTCTATCATTGTGCCAACGGAATATGCCACTTCAACACCCTTTTCACTCATTACTTCCTTCGCAACTCTGTCAATTATAGCCTTCTGATTATCAAATTCACCCTTTATAGATACAATAGGAATCATTATTTCTGGAATTGCCTTTATTCCTTCTTTAGTACACTCACACGCAGCCTCAAAAATCGCCCTCGCTTGCATTTCTGTAATTTCTGGATAAACGATCCCAAGGCGACAACCTCTATGCCCCAGCATAGGATTGGCTTCCCTTAGCGCCTCCGACTTTAAGGCAATATCCTGAATAGGTGTATTTGTCCTTTTTGCAAGATCTTCCATCTGCTCCCTGGTCTTTGGTACGAATTCGTGGAGGGGAGGGTCCAACAGTCTTATAGTCACAGGATATCCATCCATAGCAGTAAATATCCCTTTGAAATCTTCCCTTTGCATTGGAAGTAGCTTCGATAACCCCTTTTCCCTTTCTTCTTTATTCTTCGCAATTATCATTTCTTGCACAGCGTAAATTCTTTCTCCCTCAAAAAACATATGTTCCGTACGACAGAGTCCTATACCTTCAGCCCCAAATCTTCGAGCCCGCTGCGCATCTTGAGGAGTATCCGCATTTGCCCTAACACCAATCCATCTTATCTCATCAGCCCATTTCAAAAGGTCATTAAACTCTGTAAAAAGCTCTGGTTCAATAGTAGGAACCTTTCCGAGGAAAACATCGCCGGTCGCACCATCAATTGTAATTATATCTCCTTTCTTAACTACAATATTTCTGATTCGGAAAAGCCCTTCATCATAATCAACTTCAATTTCTTCTGCACCCACGACGCACGGTTTCCCAATCCCTCTTGCTACAACAGCTGCGTGCGAAGTCATACCACCACGTGCAGTAAGGATACCTCTGGAACGAGCCATACCTCTAATGTCATCGGGAGAGGTCTCGTCTCTAACGAGGATCACAGCCTCACCTGCCTCCGATAAGTCCGCCGCTTCGTCTGAATCGAAAATCACCTTACCCGATGCAGCACCCGGGGAAGCGGGAAGCCCTTTAGTAATAAATACCTTATCTGCTTTAGGATCTATCATCGGGTGAAGGAGTTGTTCCAACCTTCTCGGGTCAACTCTCAGAATAGCCTCTTCTCTTGAAATTAGACCTTCGTTAGCCATATCGTATGCAATTTTTACCTCAGCGCGAGCACTCCGCTTCCCTACCCTTGTTTGAAGCAGGTATACTTTCCCCTTCTCAATTGTAAACTCTATATCCATCATATCCTTGTAATGCTTCTCCAATAGGTCAAAGATCTCAAGCAGCTCCTTGTATGCTTCAGGCATTTCTCTTGATAACTCTTTTAATTTCTTCGGTGTTCTTATGCCGGCTACCACATCCTCGCCCTGTGCATTAGTCAGGTATTCACCATACACTGTTTTTTCACCTGTAGATGGATCTCTGGTAAATGCAACGCCCGTCGCAGAATCAAAACCCATATTACCAAAAACCATAGTCTGCACATTTACTGCAGTCCCCCAATCATCGGGAATCCTATTCAGTTTCCTGTACTCAATGGCTCTCTTGTTATTCCATGACTTAAAGACAGATTCTATAGCCATCCAAAGCTGCTCAAAGGGATCCTGAGGAAACATATTACCGGACACCTTTTTAACTATATCCTTGTATTCATCACAAAGCTCTTTTAGATCCTTTGCCTTGAGCTCAAAGTCTTCACGAACGCCAGCTTCAGCTTTTTTACTTCTCAACCTTTCCTCGAAAAGACCCCTGTCAATCCCCATAACTACATCAGCAAACATCTGTATGAACCTACGGTACGAATCGTATGCAAACCTTTCATCACCAGTCTTTTTGGCAAGACCAATGACCGCTTGATCATTTAGCCCAAGATTTAAAATGGTATCCATCATCCCAGGCATCGACGCCCTAGCTCCAGATCTAACAGATACGAGAAGCGGATTATCCACAGAGCCAAACACCTTGCCAGTAATTTTCTCAAGCTTACGAACGTTTGCCTCTACTTCTTCTTTTAATCCTGGTGGAAAAGTTCCATTTTTAAAGTAAAATACGCATGCCTCAGTAGAAATTGTAAATCCTGGAGGCACCGGTATCCCGAGAGCGGTCATTTCATGTAAATTGGCTCCTTTACCCCCAAGAAGATTTTTCATATCTTTGTTACCTTCGGCTTTGCCTTCAGCAAAGAAATAAACATACTTCACCACCATATTTCATGTCCTCCTTTGCCTAAAATTATAAAACCGACGCTGTGAACATACAAAGAGTAATTTAACTACTAAAGTGTCTATTTGATCAAAAGCTTTGCAGGTTCTTTATTTTCAACAAAAATTATGTAAAGTCCCTTCTCCCACGTACTAGTGTCAAAACAAAAAGTATCACCGTCTTTCTCTGCCTTGAAAGGCATCTTTTGCATCGCAAGGTTGTATACAACAGGCTCTATAGGAGAGTCTACGTATGCTTTTGCACCCTTAACGCAGGGATTTGGAAACACACGGAGACTCCTTTTAGATACAACAGGATACAAAAACTTCATCCCAAGGATGCCTTGCTCACCACCTAAGTATATAGAACCATCATCGAGTACCTCAAGAACATCACGGACAATATAGTACGCTTCATCAACAGAAGTAACGGGGGAATTTAGATATGTGAAAGAATAGATTAGGGAATCATCTACTATTATTGAAACATTTGAATCTTGTTGAACTAAAACATATTCTCTTTTAAACTCGATATCTCTTACATTACCATCGACAACCTTTTTTAAATCCGCGCTCCTATATATGAATAGGCCTGAGGTCGCTCCAATATAAATGTTCCCATTTCGCTCCCTTGCAACACTTACAAGAGACGAGTTCAATTCTGCAGGATTAACTCTAAGGAGCACGTTGCCTGCCCTGTCTATTTTAATTAACCCTTCATTTTCCGTTCCAATGAGATACCCTTCATTACCTACCTGAGTAACAAAGAATGGATAGTCCACTCTGAAAATTTCCTCATAGGAATAACTATCGTTACTTTTATGAATGCGGTATATTCCTTGCTGCCAAAGTGCAACAACAGTATCCTGCTGAATAGATATATAACAGATATTCCCCGATGGCAATTTCGATATACGCTCCATATATCTCCCATAGCTATCTAGAATATATATCCCAAGGTCATTGTCACCAACCAAACCTACCCAAACCTTACCACTATCATCGATATCCACACACCACACTGCATCATTAACAGCACCCAAGCTCTCGGCGACAAAAGTCGTGTCGTCATGTATTATTACGACCTTGGAAAATGAAGAAGTAGTATCTCTCACCCATAATAAGCTGCCCACAGCAAGGAGACCGTTTTTTGCCCTCATGCTTGTTATCAGATTAAATACTAAGGGACTCCTAAATACGTATGTATTAGTACCATCAAAAAACCTCCACCCCGGCCCATAAGGCGAGTATTCTCTATTCACACTATAGGAAGTAACAATAATCCAATCCTCGAGTGGGATAATAAGAGAAGAGAGACCATTTAGAATTCTGCTAAGTGAACCATTCCAAAGTCTATATACTCCACCTTGAGAAGCAATTAAAATGGTATCGCCCCTTGCCACAATATGTGAGATGTCATTCAATGTAAAGGTCTTAACAACATCTCCATACACTGAAACCAACTTATTAGAAGTAGAGTAAATGAGCCCATTCTCCACTTCTATCAATGGGCCAAAATTTCCTGAATCTACTGGCATCTCAAGCGGAAATACACTATCTGGAGTCCAACCATAGACACAATTTCGTGTTATCACATACTCAAAATGTCTACCATGATACATATAACGAACCGTATCCCGTATAAGCAAAGGTGGATACAATCCATCATCATCCGGAGAAAGATTTTCACGGGTATTTACTACAAAAAGTCCGTAATCCGTCCCAAGGAGCAGATAAGAAGGTGCATAGAAATCGATAAACCGCGCCTTTCGAAGTGTTACAACAGGTAAATTATAATTGTGAAAAGTCCTTTCTCCTTTTCTTTTGTACTGTAATCCAAAGTCTTGAGCAACTACAAAGAGGGTGCCCTCATCATCAAAAACGAGATCACGAATCCTGTTGCTTGCAAGACCTTCACTTGCCGTGTAAACACCATATTCAAGAAGTATATTGGAATCTCGGACGGATATACCATCTATGGGGAAGTAAACCACGCCTCCAGTCGTTGCAACATAACAAGTATCAGCATATATTTTATTATTAAACGCATTATGGAAATTTGTAAGATATTGAGACTCAAACACCAACGAAACAAGGAAATAAAAAAACACCATTTCTATATAATATGGCAACGCCCGTGCACTTACAACAGCAAAGTATACTATCAAAAGTTTGCACTATAGAAAAAATGTGAATCATTTTCAAATAGCCCTTAAAATTTATCTATGAGGAGGAGCGATGAAATTCATAGTTGTTTTAAGCTTACTATGTATGTCTAAAACTAAAGGAAATCCCGAAGGTGAAATGTTTGCTCAAAAGGAAAAAATTTTAAATGAAATAGGCTTTGTCTCAATTCCGTCACAACAACAGAATTTTTACAGTTTATACAAGGCTATCAAAAGGGAAAATGAACCTATGTATATAACAGTGGATCCACTTCTCCATGGTATTCATCTCATCTATGATTACTCACTGCGCTACATAGAGTCCAATTACCTTTACGATGATCTGAAATTTATTCTAAAAGAGCTAAAGGGAAAATTTCAAGACCTTACTATGGTGAAAAATATTGAGATAAGCAGCGCAGCAAGAACGAATCTCGCATACATCAATGTAGCTCTTATACTCCTTGATCCCGAAACGGAACCGGATAAGGAGGTAAGGAAGGAAGTTTTAGAAGAACTCACTTTGATTGATAAGCATGAGGGCTTCGACACATCTCGTGTCCTTAACGTACTTGAGGATTATTCACAGTACATACCGAGAGGACACTATACGAGGAGTGAAAAGTTAAAAAACTACTTTAAAACAATGATGTGGCTCGGTAGAATGCCTTTCTACATTTCACCTTATGATGAAAAGATGTTGACCCATAATATCTTCCTAACAAGGTGTGCAATTCTTATGGCAAGAACTATTTCTGCAGACGCTGAAATAAATTCTAAATACAACGAGATTTATGCAGTTACCTCTTATATGGTAGGCAAGAGTGATGACTTTAATTTCGTGGAGCTTTTACCGCTAATCGACAAGCATTTGTCCGACTTCTTTGCTGATTTTACAAATGATAAAAAGATCTTATCCCTCATGAAAGATGCAACATCGGTGAGAAAACCACGAATATTCTCCACATATTACGAAGATATAGACACACCTCAAGAAAAACTACTGTCATGCAAATTTATGTCTCAAAGATTTATTCCAGACTCTTATATCTTTCAGAATCTCGTTTATCCAAACGTAGGAACAAGGGCAAAGCCAAGACTATTTCCGAAGGGTCTGGACGTCCTTGCAGTCCTCGACAACGAAAGGGCAAAAGAAATCCTTTTCCGTATCTATGGAGAAGATAAATACGAGAATTATGCCTGTATGTTGGATAGTTTAAGGAAGGAATTCTCTAAACTCACATATGAGGATTGGCATCAAAATGCTTACTGGCACTGGCTTTACATTATTAAAACTATGAATGGGCCCGTACCATTCCCTCAAACTTTTAAAGTAAATCAAACAGCGTACCAGGATAAATTACTGGTTTCGCAACAGGGTTTCTGGGCTGAGCTGAGGCACGATACAATTCTTTATGCAAAACAAAGCTATACTGCAAAGGTAACTGGGTTCTTGCCCGAGATTGCATTTAACGACGTAAAAGTTGAACCCCTTAAAGGTACTTACAGAGAAATCATCCTGTTTCTTGAAAATTTCGAAGACACTCTAAAGTATTATGAACTTTTAAACTCAGAAATTGCTGAAAAAATTGAGTCTTTAAAGGACTTTACATCAACAGTAATCATAGCATCGGAATATCAAGAGGAGAAAAAGCAAATTCCTCAAGACAAAAGGGAGATTCTATATAATTATGGAGACTTCCTCGAAGCCCTCTACACATTCTCCTCTGAGTTTGAGCAAAGTGAAGCCGACACGGTGCTTCCACTTATAGCAGATGTGCACACCGATGTAAACACTAAACAGGCATTACAGGTGGGAATTGGTAAGCCATTGGAGTTGTGGATTACGGCTGATGGAAAGATCTATAAAGGTGCCATGTTTTCATATTACGAGTTCACCCAACCAATGGACAAAAGGCTCACCGACGAAGAGTGGCAAAGGATGAAAGTATTACCTCCCTTGGAAAAATGGATTAGTTTCACCGCTGAGTAAAGTACTTTAAAAGTGCACCTAAATTCAATGCAGGTCCTTCAACATAGAAGACAACTTTACGGTTCATTATAAGTATGAAGGATGGAATTCCGCTTAAGTCAAGTGATTTGACCAAAGAGTCGGTAGCTTCAAAAAATTCGGGAATAATTCCAGAACCTTGAAAGTATTCTTGTGCAGTGCTCACATTATCCGTTAATACGACGATTTTGCACCTAAACCCGCTCAGGGCATCAAGTGCTGCATTTATCGAAGACTTTGAAGCCTCGGAATTTAAATCTATGTAACACAGGAAAACATTCCCACTATCCGCTGGATCTATAATTTGTAAATCCTCAAGTTTATTTACATCAAAACTCCTTGCCACCAGGTCGCCTGGCTCTAAAACACTCGGTGGAATAGTCACATCGAAGTTTACGCACAATGGATCTCGTTTCACGATGAATTTTCTGGACTTCACAAAAACATCCCCTGAAGCATTACGAAATCCGTACATTATATAATATTCTCCCTCCTCAAGATACACTAACTTGAGGGAATCAGTGGAAATAGGCTCAAGATCCAAGCGCTCAGGGAAACTTAGAAACCTTTGAATTGAAAAATTGTAATAGTAGTCAATGTACGGTACGGGGTTTCCATCCTCCCTAAAGAACTTTATATAAACAGGTGTTTCCCTTACATTAGTAGGCTCATCGCATTTGAAAGAATACTGTTTCCACTGTCCCAACCAGTATTCAATTCCATCGTAATCCGCCTTTAGTTTTGCAGGTATGCCAAATGTCCTCAAAATGCCAACAAGAAAGGTGTATATCTCTATATCACTACCATTTCTCAGTTCAAAAGTTTGTAAAGGATTCTGAAAAGGTTTAAAAAAGGCTCTTTGATTTGACCTTTCGATGTGTCTTAAAGTCCACTTAAAGAGATCTTTTACACTCTTTTCATCAATTCTTTCGAATAAGTGTCTAAATTCTCTGTAGAGCTTTGCTCTGTAGAGACAAAATCCTTCATTGTATATCCTCTGTCTTAGTACAAACGAGTCTACAAGCTCGGCTGGGACCGTTGAAGACGCTTTCGTAACACTTAAGAATAAGAGCTCATCCCTTAAACCTATTGTATCCATCATTATAAGGTCTTTTAAGTCCAGTGATTTTAAGAACTCTTCAAAGCTCTCTCTTAGTGAATCACCAACAGTCTGGTAAAAACTCCAAAGCATTCTCCAGTTCCCCCTCGACGCTTTAAATATACTCCTTAGGGTACTATCCTCAACCTCTTCCTCAAACGGAAAATCAAGATTCCTAAAAACCTCGCTCCGGACGGCGAGCAGAGAATCATAGTTTGGCGTGTAAGAAGGGAGAAAGGTATCCTTTACCACTGGAGCTGTTCTGAACCAGAAAGAAGTATCAGGAAAGCTCCCATCGGTGAGCGTAAGAGTCATTCTAACGGTGTCCCCAACCGGTTTCACGATACTGAAAGCCTTCTTACCTTCCTTCTTTGCGTATACGAGAATATCGGTCCTTCCGAATTGGAAACACCCTTCTCCATTTCTAAGGGTATCCGACCAAAGTGGCACAAAAGCAGAATAATTCCAAACACTAAAGGAAATAACTGCATCTTTAACCTTAACACCTCCTTCCTTCACAGTCACATCCAGGACGTAAGGGTTGGTATAATTTGATGTTACGTTTAGAACAGTATATGTCCCATAACTCTTTAGAACTGGCTCATTAGGATTTTTAACATCTCCAAATGCAATAGAAAGCACGATCCCTGCCCTTTTTGCAGGATCACTAAACCATGCAAAGTTAAAATCAGTAGGCTCAGCTGAGCCAAGGGCATCCCAGGATTTACCTGTCCATACCTCAACCCATGCGTGATTCGACTCGGTAAAGGGCCACCAGGGCACATACACGTACCTTACCGGAATACCAACCGTTCTTAGCGCTTTCATAAAAAGAATCGTCATCTCTTCACACCTTCCAAAACCTCTTCGCAAAGTCGCAAGAGCCGATTGATCCCAGGGCTCAGTAGGCCTATATTCAATACGCGTGAAACACCACTCATTAATCTTTAAAATAGCTTCCTTTATGCTTTTCGAACCCCGTACAACGGCATACAACGAATCCCTATAAATCCACGTAAAATTTTCGAGTGGCTCCTGCGAAACCCTCGGAGGGATAACGTAGTGATAAACTAAATCCTCAGGAATAGAATCCTTCCAAGGGGGGCTATCAAGGTTTGTCTTGATAGTCTTCAGATGTAGAATTAAATTCTCCGTACTAAAGCTAATCTTATCAGGAGGAGTTGAATGCTCATATACGAATTCTGCCCACTCTCTTACACCTTCTCTATTTGCCTCACTTAAAAGGGCACTATCAAGGGAAGACGTTGTAATTAAAATAATAAACAATAGATGCATATTTAAAAGAGGGTCTGGACAACAAAGGGAGATTGTACCCTTTTCCCTTTAATGGTTATGTAAGGTAAGGCGCGTCTAAAGGTAGGAATCTTCGAAATAAGCATTTCAACGTGCAAATGAGAATCTTCTTTCCTTAACGAGATGATCTTTCGGGCGCTTTTGGGGCCTATCCCAGGAACCTTGATCAATTCCTCGTATGTTGCACTTCCAACCTCAACAGGAAAAAATGCTGGATTTCTCTTTGCCCAGGCTGTCTTTGGATCCTCCGCAGGGCTGAGATTCCCCTCTTCATCAAAGATAATTTCATCAACTCCGAATCCATATTTTCTAATAAGTACATCTGCCTGATAAAGTCTGAATTCGCGAATAGGAGGAGTTGGAGGAGAATTTTCGAGAGGAGTCCCTGGAGCAGGCTGAAATGCACTGTAATAAACTCTCGACAGCTTCAAATCCTTGTAGAGAATGTGCGTCTTTATCAATATTTCTGCATCACTTTCTCCAGCCGCGCCAACGACAAACTGGGTCGTAAACCCATCTCGTAGGAATATGGGATTATTCTTCTTAAGCTTAGAGATAAGTGTAAGTTTCTCCATAAGGTCGGACGTGAAGTTTTTACCACTCGAGAGTTTCTTAAGATATTTTTCATCTGGAACCTCAAGATTAATAGAAATCCTTGAAGCAAGTCGGAAGGCATCTTCCAGAGACTGGAGCGATATGCCCGGTAAAATCTTTAGATGAATATAACCTTTGAAATTGTATTTTTTTCTCAAAATAACCGCTGTGTCAATCATATCCTGCATAGTACGCTCAGGATTTGACCTCAACCCAGAGGATAGGAACAAACCACTTACAATCCCAGCCTTATAAAGACGCATAAAATTATAGGTGAGCTCCTGAGGAGTGAAGGATACCCTCCTTACACTTGTTAATCTGGATACAGGACAATAGGCACAGTCATTCTCGCAAATATTTGATAATAGAATCTTAAGAAGTTTGACCCTTTTTCCATCGGGAAGAGTAGTGGGATAGATCCACCGAGAAAGATTGATATCTTTTGTTCGTTTTACATCTCGTGATACAAAACAATCTCCACAGAGATCATACTTAGCCTCGTCACCCAAAACCTTTACCTTTTCAATAAAATCCACCGATAAATGGTAAAGGTAAATCGATAAAACTTCAAGGGCTCAACGGATATAATGAGCTGCAAAGCTAATTTAAAGAATCAATCTATGTCAGCTTGAAAGTTCGAAAACACTGAACTATTATAATAAAAAGGAGGGTACAATGAAAGGACAAAGTAAGATAATTGATACACTTAATGAGCTATTAGCTGATGAAATAACCGCAATTAACCAGTATATAGTTCATGCTGAGATGTGCGAAAGCTGGGGATATGACAAACTTCACGATATGATAGAGAAGCGGGCGAAGGATGAAATGAAACATATGGCTATGCTAATACAGAGAATATTGTTCTTAGAATACAAGCCAGTGGTCTCTAAGCTAAAAAACATAACTATAGGTGAAGACGTTGAAGGTATGTTCAAGTACGATTGGAATGCAGAATCAGATGCTATAAAATCTTATAATGAAGCTATCAAACTCTGCACGGAACTCGGAGACAATGGAACAAAAACACTACTTGAAAACATCTTGAAAGATGAAGAAGCCCACATCGATGAAATCGAAGAGCAATTGGATCAAATCAAACAAATGGGTATCGCGAATTACCTGGCAAAGCAGTAGTTATTCTATTCTGTCAGAAAAGAAAGGGGGGCGGCTAAAGCCGCCCCCCTTTCTTTATAGGTCCTCATAGAAGTCCTACTACTCTAAATTCTATTCACTCATAAAAATACACCAGAACTAAAGCAAGCTGACCATGGTAATCCGATTTTGTTCCTCAAAGAACCCAGCTCTACACAATCAAAACTCAAAGTAATAGGCATATAAACATATTTTCAGAGTAAAACAGACACTTTTTGAGGGAACCAAGAAGATATACTATAATATCTGAATGAAAATTCCTGGGCTCAACAAGAAAAATCTCTCTATTTCAATCTCTCTCGTAGTAATCGTACTAGTTATAATCATGATAAAAACCACCTCCAGGGAGACATTTGAATCATTAAAGCAAGCACAACCTTTTTACTTATTATTAGCACTTGCGGCCTGGTGTTCCAATATCTTCTTTGATGGTCTTAGGTTTACTCTTGCAGGCTACAGCATAGGAGAAAATAAATTAGACTTATTCACATCCATAAAGATCATTACCATTGGTATATTTTTAGCGGCAGTATCCCCTTTTCAGGTCGCGGGCCTTCCGGTTCAAATTCTTCTATTGAATAAAAGAAAGATTAGTGTAGGAAGGTCAACAGCACTTCTCGCTGTGAGGGGTTTCATTGCATACACTACTATCCTTTTGGCAATACTAATTTCCTTACCGTATATCTGGCCGCCGCCCAGTGGCACTATAAAAGGAATAATTATATACGCAACCATAATTGTGGCCGTAATCTTCATCGCTTACGGATTTGCGCTCTTTGCTCCAAACCTCGTGAAAAAAATAATTAAAAATGAAAAAATAGTAAATGAAGTATTTTCTCTGAGGGAAACAACTATTGCATTTGTAAAAACCTCAGATAAGAAGCTCTTGGGTTTATCTTATCTTTGTTCCTTTGCTTGTCACATCTCGATAACTTTAATTCCTTTTTTCATCTCACTGGCGTTCAAATCCCCACTTACTTTTATGAGAGCATTCTCTTTCCAATCGTTAATTCAGGGGGGATTACTCTGGACCCCAACGCCTGGTGGGACAGGAATTGCAGAGGGCGTAGGACTCTTAACCTTTAAAGGTTCCATGGCGCCTGAAATTATCGGGATCTTTGTTATAGCATGGAGATTCTTTACCCATTACTGTTCAGCAATTACCGGTGCGATCTTACTCCTCCCCGAAATCCGTAAACTTTAGGCTATATCCATTCCTGCGAAGCATATCAAATATTTCTGCATTGGTATAACCCATATATCTCAGTTTATTGAAAACCCTTTTGACGAGCTGCTTATCCAATATGGTAGAACCACTGGTCATTCGCTGAATAATCCTTAAAACTTCTTCTTCTGGCGTTTCTTCTTCCGAAAGCGTTTCCTCGATAATTCTTTCTTGGATTCCAGTTCTCTTTAGAAGCTGCCTTACTCTTCTCGGAGATAAGCCTCTTGAAAAATACTTGTCTTTGAGTTCATCCGCAAGCAGCCCCTCATCCATAAGTCCCTCATTTTTAAGAAAGTCCAATGCTTTCTGTATATCATCATCTTTGAAACCCTTTGCCCGCATGCGCATTTTAATCTCAGATTCACTCCTCAGTCTATACTTTAAAAGCAGGAGTACGTATTTAATTGGATCCTTCATTTCTTCTCTCTTGCATTTTTCAAGTAGTAATAAACTACCATTATATCTGCTGGATTTACACCAGAAATCCTTGAAGCTTGAGCCAAGTTCAGAGGCTGGATTTTTTTAAGCTTTGTAACTGCCTCATTAGAAAGACCCGGCAACCTTGAATAATCAAAATCAGAAGGTATTTTAAACTTTTCAAGCTCACGAAATTTCTCAATCTCCCTTTCCATTCTCTTGATGTACCCTTCATATTTTATTTCAATTTCAACTCGTTCCTTTATATACAAAGAGTAATCGTCTATAAGTCCAAGTTTTACCAAATCATTAAAGGATACCTCAGGCCGTTTTAAATACTCATAGCATGAAATTGTATCATCAAGAAGAGGCTTCCTTATAAGGCGCAGTTTCGCATTAAATTCTCTGGGATTCAGTCTCTTAACTTTCATCTCTTCAATTATTTTATCAACAGTCTTCTCGTTTTCCAGAAAATTCCCATATTCAGTCTCGGCAATAAGTCCCAGCTCATGGCCATATTTCATCAGCCTGCGAGTCGCATTATCCATTCTCAAAACAAGTCTGAACTCAGCTCTGGACGTAAACAAGCGATAGGGTTCTTCTGCCCCTTTTGTAACAAGATCATCGATTAAAACACCGATATACGCTTCAGATCTCGAGAGAGTAAATTCCTTACCATTCTGCTTTAAAAACGCATTTACCCCGGCTACAAAACCCTGGGCTGAAGCCTCTTCATAACCAGAAGTACCGTTTATTTGTCCTGCGAAGAATAAATTTTCTACGATCTTCGACTCTAAGGTGGAGTACAGCTGATCCGGCAAAACGTAATCATACTCAACGGCATAGCCCCATCTGAGCACATGGACATTCTCAAGTCCGGGAATCGTTCTTAACATCCTAAGTTGAAAATCAACAGGAATGGAAGTAGAGACACCATTAAGATAGTACTCATTGGTATGCCTTCCATCGGGTTCCAGGATAACTCTATGCGATTCTCTCTCCGGAAATTGTACAACTTTTACTTCTATGGATGGACAATAACGAGGGCCCGTCCCAGCAATCTTCCCAGTATAGAGAGGTGAATATGGAAGCGATTCCCTAATCACATTGTGAGTTTCTTGTGTTGTACGTGTAATATAACATGGCATTTGTTCTATATTCAGAATAGGATTTCTAAAAGAAAATCCTCTGGCAGGATAATCCCCTTCCTGAACCTCCATTTTAGAAAGGTCAACAGTCCTAATGTCAACCCTGGGGGACGTTCCTGTTTTAAATCTACCCAATCTAAATCCCAACGCCTTCAGATTTTTGGATAGGATCGTAGAAGGAAACTCCCCCGCTCTGCCTGCAGGGTATGAAACGAGACCAATATGAACTAACCCATTTAAAAAAGTGCCCGTAGTAAGGACGAGAGACCTACCATAGTATTCCATACCAGACCTTGTCTTTACACCATTAACACATCTGCCATCAAGGAGGATCTCCGTAACTTCGTCTTGAACCAGAGTTATATTATGTTCCTCTTCTAATACTTTTCTCATACGACTCTTGTATTGGCTACGGTCGTTCTGGCTCCTTAATGACCAGACAGCAGGACCTTTCGAAGTATTGAGCATTTTTACCTGAACTGCAGTTTCATCTGCAGCAACGCCTATCTCTCCCCCCAAGGCATCGACCTCTTTAACAAGGTGAGCCTTCGCAAGGCCACCAATTGATGGATTGCATGACATCTGCCCAATCTGGTCAATGCTAATCGTAATTACCAAAACTTTTGCACCCATTCTGGCAGCAGCAAGAGAAGCTTCTATTCCTGCGTGACCAGCACCCACAACAATAACATCGAAAAGAGGACATACGCTATTCATCAGAACTATGATAAAATTCGGCGGTTGAAAAACCAAATAGTAACCTGTAAATTTCTCTAATGCAACAGAGTAATATCTATGAGATTTTATACCGGATAGGAATAGCCCTCACATCAGAAGGAAATATACAGAAACTACTGGAACGCATAGTTGATGAAGCTATGCAGTTAGCAGGTTGCGACGGTGGAACGATTTATACCCTAAGAGAAGGTCATCTGATATTCAAAATCTCAAAAAATAGAGTCCTTCAAAAAGAAAACTTTTCGGATGACATTTCAGAAATTCTAAAAGTAAAAGAGGTACCGCTAACAAAAGACAGCCTCTCGGGATATGTAGCACTAACTAAAGCTATCCTCAGTTTCCCGGACAGGAAAAGTGCCATTGAACGTGGATTTGTATTTGACTCTGTCGCGCTTTCAGGAGTAGATTATACTGTCGAATCGTCTTTAACAATGCCACTTATAACAAGTGAGGGCAACGTTGAAGGCATCTTGCAGCTCGTAAATGCAAGAGAAGGCGAGCGTATAGTCCCTTTTAAACCAGAGACTATTGAGATAATGAAATTCTTTACTTCCCAGGCTGCAGCAGCCATGCAAAACGCGAGATTAATCGAACAGCTCAAGGAAACTCAATTGGATGCAATCTACATGCTTTCTACAGTTGCAGAATTTAGAGACAAGGTAACTGGGGATCACATTAAGAGAATTTCTAAGGTATCGTACATAGTCGCAAGAACAATTGGGATGGATAGGGAATTCTCCGAGTTGATTCTATACGCAAGTCCAATGCATGATATCGGTAAGATTGCCATTCCCGACTCAATATTGAATAAGCCTTCTCGACTTACACCACAAGAATGGGAGATAATGAAAAAACATACCATCTATGGAGCCAGTATTATTAAAGAGTCCAAATATCCTCTCTTCCAGATGGCTAAGAATATCGCCCTTAATCATCATGAAAGGTACGACGGAAATGGTTATCCGAATGGGGTTGAGGGTGAGCAAATACCCATCGAAGCAAGAATAGTCCAGGTCGCCGACGTTTTTGATGCCCTTGTCTCCGAAAGGCCTTACAAATCCGCATGGAACTTCGGTGACGCTTCTGATTACCTGAAAAAATTAAAAGGAGAACAGTTTGATCCAAATGCTGTCGACGCTTTCTTTGATAAACAGGAGCTAATTTTTAAGCTTTACACAAAGTCATAGCTCGAATGAGAGAAGATACTCTGCTCAGAATATTATCAAAATTCTGGAACTCGGATGAGAAACTATTAGTAGCTAATGGAGATGATGCCGTTGCAATAGACACAGGGGGGGACGATGCGATTCTTTTAACTGTAGATACGAGCCTTGAAAATGTACACTTTACAACAAATATCCTCTCCTTCGAAGAAATTGGTTACAGAGCTGTTGCCAGCGCCCTTTCGGATATAGCTGCCATGGGAGGCATTCCTGTGACAGTTCTAATCGATATCGAAATACCCGAATTCAATGTCCAAAATATTGAGAGCATCTATCGGGGAATAAATATGTTAAAAACGAGATTCGGGTTTTCCATTGGCGGTGGTAATATCGTACATGGCAACAGATGGAGATTAACTACCACTATCATGGGAAGGGTTTCTAAAGATTATATTTTAACGAGGACTTCCTTCAAAGAAGGAGAAAACGTTTATATCACAGGAGACTTGGGGCGCGTTGGTTTTTTTCTCAAAGAAGTAAGTCAAGCTCAGAAAAACACCACACTTTTCAAAAAACTCAGGGAAAAATTTGCGCATCCTGAACCAAGAATCCTCGAGATGCAAGATCTTAAAGCTAACTACAAAATCGGTGGAGCAATTGACATCTCAGATGGTTTAGGTATCGACCTTACAAGGGTAGCCTTTGCATCAAGGGTAGATATCATTATTGACTTAGATAAGATACCATACGTAGAAGAGCTTAATCTACTTATGAGAAATAAGTTTGACTTCTATATTTCACTAGTCTCCAGCGGTGAAGAATATGAGATATGCTTCTCTTCCCCGGAAGAGATAAATCACCCCGGAGTATCAAAAATTGGCTCTGTTAAGTATGGAAAGGGCAACGTATTCGGCACAATAGGAAATGAATTGCTTAACATAACCGGACTTGGCTATGACCACCTCAGCTTGGGGCAATAGGAATTACCCTTTCAACCTTAAGTCCAAGTGCAGTTGAGACGATAAGGGTTTTAACTTTTTTTTCAGCCGAATAGAGATCCAATAAATTTTCTGGGTCTAAAACCGTATATTTTTTCAAGGCCTCTCTCAAATCACCAATATTCACATTATTAAATAAAACTCTAATCTCAACTCCAACGTTACCAAGTCTTGACAGCGCATCAAGGAGGCTCTCATCCACATTACTATACTCAACATCGTAATTTACGCTTGTACTTTCAAAGGGATGCTCTTTAAAATAAGCTTCAATCTGCTCATAAAGTTCGGGGATGTCACGTTCAAACATACTAAACCCGCTCGCAGGTTTATGGCCACCATAATCAATGAAGAGATCACTCATGTAGTTCAACATGTCCAGCGAGTTGAATCCATAAGGTGCACGTACTTCTGCCGTCACAACTCCATCTTCACGTCTGCCCATAACAATTACAGGCACATTATAAGTATCTTTTAGTTGTCCTGCAACATATCCAAGGTATTGTGGCTCTGCATTGCCAAGGTCAAGAAGTATGTAATTTCGAACCATTTTTAAAGCATTTTTAGCCTGATCGAGGTAATGCTGCGCATTTACTTGCCAACTATTTGAAGAATCCCACACATCTTTAATAAGTTCTTCAGCTTCTGTAATATCTTCACTCATAAGTAATGAGACACCTAAATTCTCACCATTCGTCGACTTTCCCGCTGAAACAATAGGAATCAAATCTTCAATCAACATTCTATCTGAGTTGATCCCCAAGAGTTTCCTAAAATTCTCAAAAGCCTTAACAAAACTTGGCCGGAACCATTCCAGCGCTTTTCTCCCTTCTTCATATATAATCCTATTTTCACAAAACAATGGAACTCGATCGGCCACAGTACCGATAGCAGCAAATATAAATAGCTCAGGAATCTCCTCCCTGATCCTCCGAATATCAAGACCTGCCTTTAGGGATAGAAGTTCCCATGCTATCTTTAAAGCAACTCCACACCCTGCAAGATATGAATAGGAATCACCGCCCCTCTTGGGATTAACCACATAAGTATTTGGGATAGAACCCCTAATTTCATGATGATCACTTATAATGACATCAATGCCTTTCTCCTTGCAGTATTCAATAACGTCAGAAGACGAGGAACTCGAATCAACTGTAAGTATCAGGGTCGCGTTATATCTATCAATTATGTAATCTACGGCGCCCTTTGAGATCCCGTAAGCTTCGTTCTTTTTTGAAGGAATGTAATGATATGGACTTGAACCGAGGAGCTTTAGTGCTTTCAGCATAATCGCTGTAGATGTAATCCCATCCGCGTCTTCGTGACCAAAAATCACGATCTTTTCATCCTTACCAACGGCTCTAAGCGTCCTTTCAACTGCCGGAATTAGATCTGGAAGAGTTGATGGTGGTTGTAAATTTTCAATTACAGGAGAAAATGTAGCTTCAGCGAGATCAAGATTTTTCACTCCCTTATCGAAAAGTATTTTTGCCAATTCCAAAGATATATTATAATTTCTGGCGATTTCTTCAACAACTTCCACGTTTACGCCTCCGAAAATAAAAAAAGCGGGTGACGGGACTCGAACCCGCGACCCTCAGCTTGGGAAGCTGATGCTCTACCAACTGAGCTACACCCGCTTAAAATCAAGTTTTGCTACTTCTTTTATATATAAGAACTGGCAACTTTGAGAGCTTTATAACCTTCGTAGTCACTGAGCCTAAGAATGCACGCTCAAGCCAATCTTTCTTCTCATGAGCCATAACAATAATATTATATTTACCTGCTTCTGCAAAATCAACTATCTCAACGCCTGCATCTGCTCCTTCAACAACTGCGTACGAAACGCCTTCCCCCGGATATTCCGCAACAAGCCTGTTTTGTAAATTCTTCTTCACCTCATCTACATCTCCTAACATCCAGATTACCCCTTGTTCAACGTAGGGCAGAGGGTAAAGCTCAAAGATGTTTAGAACCGTAACTTCACATTTAAGCCTGGATACGAGCTTAAGGGCGATTTCTTTAAACGCAATTTTAGAAATGTCTGAAAAATCTGCAGTGAACAGAATTTTGTTAAACTTGGGCTTTGCTTGATGTTCCATTACAACAAAACAGCTTGTTTTAACACCCTTTATTATATTCAGAGCAGTACTTGCAACTTGTGCCTTTTTTTCTGGTATTCCTACAATTACCAAATCATAGCCTTGGAGAGACTCGTTAATCACTGAACTTGCAGGGTCACCTTCATTAAATATTAACCTAACATTGCATCCTTTCTCTTCGTAAGATTTCCCAATCTTTTCAAGTTCTTGTTGAGCCCTCGCTCTCAATTCTTCAACCCTCTGCTCGGAATCTCTAACTATCTCCGGTGTACTAAAAAAGGTAAGAGTCTCCCTAATCTTAGAAGGAAAAACATGAATCAACGTTAGTTGCCCTTTTTCGTCAAGTAACTCATTAGCATATTGAAGGGCTATCTTTGATGCTTGACTAAAATCAACTGGAACAAGTATCTTTTTAAACATTTTCTTTTTTATCCTCGGATTCCTTCCTCGTTGACATAAATTCAAGGAAATCCCATATTTTTCTCATAAATTCTTTGATCTCTTCAATTAGTTCCGGACGCTTTAAAACGTGAGCGAACCTCGATTGTGACTTCAAAAAATCCTCAACAGGTATGGGATTCCTGGGTCTATAATTTATGTTATAGATTCCATTTTCAACTTCGTACAATGGCCAGAATCCCGATTCCACGGCAAGTTTTGCAAGTTCTATACTTTTGCTCTCAGGATATCCCCAGCCCGGGACACAGGGAGAGTAAACAGAAATAAACGTGGGACCATCTATGGATAATGCCTTCCTCACCTTTTTAATGTAATCATTCCAGTGACTCACCGAAGCCTGGGCGGCATAAGGGATACCATGTGCCGCCATAATGTCAACTATCGGTTTTTTATGCTGCAACTTACCTGGAATAACTTTACCAGCAGGCGAAGTGGTAGTACTTGCACCATAAGGAGTTGAACTTGAACGTTGAATGCCCGTATTCATGTAGCCTTCATTGTCATAGAGAATATAAAGGAAGTTATGGCCCCTTTCAGCGGCACCAGATAAAGATTGGATACCAATATCATAGGTTCCACCGTCACCACCAAAGGCAATAAATTTTATCTTTTTGCTCTCGGGAATAACACCTTTCCTTATAAGTGCTTTATACGCAGTCTCTACTCCTGAGATTGTTGCAGCGGTATTTTCGAAAGCACTGTGAATCCAGGGTACAGGCCAGGCGCCATACGGAAAAATAGAAGTGGTGACCTCCATGCAACCTGTGGCATTGGCAACAACTACAGGAAAATCAGAGGCACTAAGGGTCATTCTTATGACCGCCGGGAAGGGACATCCCGCACATGCTCTATGACCTGATGCAAGTCCCCTGTTTCTCTTAGCAAGTTCTCTCAAACTCAAAGAAAAATTATCAGCCATTTCCCCCTCCTATCTCCCTAACACCTACATACTCGACAAAGTCAAGCTTATTACCATCTTTAAGATTTCTCACCCTATCGATAATGTGAAGGGCGTCTTCCATTGGAAAGTCCCTGCCACCTAGTCCAAAAATGAAATTCATTATCCTAGGTCTTATATCAACTTCGTAAAGAGCTGACCTCAGCTCATTGAATACCGGTCCACCCATAGTATTCACCGAATCGGACCTGTCCATAACTCCTACGGCTTTCACATGCTTCAGTATCTCAGTAAGGACTTCATAAGGGAATGGCCTGAACACCTTAAGCCTCAGAAGTCCAACCTTTTCTCCTTGCTCACGCCTGATATCAACAGCCTCTTTCATAGTTCCAGCAGCTGAACTCATAGAAACAATAGCGTACTCCGCATCATCCATCCTGTAGGGTTCAACAAATACGGGAAAATCAAAACCGAATCTTTTGTTGTAATCTTTAACAACATCCTCTATAACCTTCTTTGAATTTCTCATTGCTTCTACCTGTTGTCTCTTGTGCTCAAAGTAATAGTCTGTTAGATCCAAAGGCCCCACCATAATTGGATTATCAACGTCTAAGATGCTGTAGAGCGGCTTTCTCGTCCCCACATATTCTTTTACTTCTTTATCTTCCAGTGTCTCCACAACTTCCATCTCGTGGCTTATTATAAAGCCATCAAGGGTAGCCATAACTGGAAGATTGACAGCCTCTGCAATCTTAACTGCCTGAATAAGGGTATGATAACCTTCATTCGCATTCTCGCAATATATTTGAATCCAGCCAGCATCCCTAGATCCCATCGTATCGGAATGATCACAATGAATATTTATAGGGGCGGAGAGAGCCCTATTAACTTCAGCGAGGACAATGGGCAATCTCAATGCAGAGGCTATGTAAAGCATCTCATGCATCAATGCAAGCCCTTGTGAAGAGGTACCCGTCATAACTCTCGCGCCTGCAGCAGAAGCACCAATACAGGCTGACATTGCAGAGTGCTCTGATTCAACGGGAACATATTCGGTGTCTACTTCACCATCAGCAACATACTTTGCAAAGATTTGAACAATTTCTGTAGCAGGTGTTATTGGATATGCTGCGACTACGTCGGGGTTTATCTGCTTCATTGCAAAAGCAAATGCTTCATTACCAGTCAGAGCCACCCTATTTTTTGTCTTTTCACTCATCTACAGTTCCTCCTTTTTCATATAAATCGCATCGACTTTCGGAGGACATACATCATCACATATTCCACACCCCTTACAGTAATCATAATTAATCCCAGAAACCTTTGGATTCCCGTTTACTTCTTTCAAGATTATGGCATTGTCCGGGCAATAAAGCCAGCACAAAAGGCAGTTAGTACACTTCCCAGCATCCCAGATAGGCCTCGACGCTCTCCAACTACCCGTTTTTAAGTCTGGAGATGTCGGAACATTTGGAATGTAACAGCCTTCCGGCAATTCCTTCCATCCTTTAAGTTTCATATACCCTTTACCTCCTGGAAAGCTCTCCTGATGGCTTTCATATTTCCCTCCACAACCTCTTGCCTATATTTTACCTTCAGCCTCGCCTCTATCGCCTCAATGAATTTCTCAAAATCCATAAGCTTTAAAACTCTCATAAGTGCACCGAGCATCGGGGTATTAGGAAGATTCCTACCCAATATTTCTTCAGATATCCCTGAAGCATCTACAGTATAAACCTTTCCAGGCAAGTTAAATTTTTGCTTAATTACAGTGGGATCAAAGGAAGAATTAACAATAAATATCGTATCTTCACCACAACCTTCTCTAACAGAATCTGTAGAAAGCAGTGTGGGGTCGAGAATACAGACAGCATTAGGTTTTTGAATTGCAAAGTGAACTCTTATAGGTTTGTCATCGATTCTATTGTACGCTGTAACAGGCGCCCCTCTCCTCTCGGGACCGTATTCCGGGAAAGCCTGAATGTACATACCAGAATGCAACATTGCTTCTCCAAAGAGGAGTGCTGCAGTTTTAGCCCCAAGGCCTCCCCTTCCATGCCATCTGATCTCTATCATCTCAACTTTTACCTCCAGGTTTAAACCTATTGTAAAACTACCACTATGTTCAATCAAACTTAAACACGATGCACGAAATCTATAGTAGTCTATAACTAAATATGTCAAAAGCAGAAAACCTAAATTGTAAAAGAAATCTACTTACGAAAATCCATAGTACTGCAAATCCCTTTGACCTAACATAAAATGTAAACTACCGAGCACCAAAGGTTATTTTGATGGAACGAGTATAAAGGTTTAAACTTCAACTAATGGAAGATCCCTTTACTTGTATTGCTGAATCGTATGATGAAATAATGTTAAAAGTGAATTACCCCGAGTGGGCCCAGTACATCAAAACCCTCTTTTCCCTCGCACCTTTGAAACCAATACACTTAGTCCTGGACCTATCTGCAGGAACAGGAAGTCTTTCATCAATACTTACATCATGGGGTTATGAACTGTTCTGCTTCGACTTTTCTTTGGGCATGCTCAATATTGCAAAGAGAAAATTCGAAAAACAAAATCTTCCGGGGACGTTCGTACGTGGAGATTTTAGAAAGATCCCTTTTAAGGAAACCTCCTTTGATGCGGTTATTTCAACTTTTGATAGCCTAAATAATGTGCTTGACCCAAATGAACTTCTTGATATTTTTGTACAAGTGAAAAAGATTCTAAAATCCGGTGGACCCTTTATTTTTGACCTCAATACAGAATGGTCTCTAAAGATAGAATGGAATGACTTCACGAGGGTCGAAGAAACTGCAAATACCATTACCATCTGGAAATCGAGGTATTTGAACAGCATCTCTTACCTATTTTTTACCCTTTTCGTTAAGATCGATGAAGAAAAGGCAATTTACAAAAAAATATCAACAGTGTTCAAGGAACGTGGCTATGACCCACCAGAGGTAAGAGCAATGCTAAAAAAGGCGGGGTTTGAAAAAATTTTTATGTTTGATCACTTTACATTTAACCCTGGGAAACCCAAGAGTTCAAGGGTTACATATTTAGCATATCATTAATTAAAAGAGGAAGGGCATATGGATGATCTTCGCATAAAGTCACACCCAATTATAAAAGTGATGGGTAAAAAACCTGTTAAAATCAAATTCAACGGAATCGAACTCGAAGCAAAGGAGGACGAAACTATAGCAGCAGCGCTCTATGCAAATGGTATTCGGGTTTTTGGAAAACACAGTAAAGATGGTGCTCCTCTCGGTATCTTTTGTGCCAATGGACAATGTGATCAATGCAAAGTAATTGCCGATGGAATTACGGTAAAAGCCTGCATGACAAAAGTCAAGGACGGAATGGAGGTATATCCACTGGACAAGCTGCCCGAAATACCTGAAGCCCCTGGAGAATTAGAATTTAAAGATATCCAAGAATATGGATATGACGTACTTATAATTGGAGGTGGTCCTGCTGGACTGAGAGCTGCTACAGTGATTGGGGAACATGGGGTTAAAACCCTACTCGTTGACGATAAAAACAAACTCGGTGGGAAACTTGTCCTTCAAACTCACAAATTTTTCGGTTCTGTTGAAGCATGTTATGCAGGGATGAGAGGAATTGACATTGCAAGGAAACTTGAGGATGAGGTAAGGGTTTATCCATCAATAGATATCTGGCTTAATTCTGTGGTCATATGGGTATTTTCTGACGGAAATGTTGGCATTTTTAAAGATCAGCAAGAATATGTCCTCGTAAAACCGAAAATTATCCTCGTATCGGCTGGTGCAAGGGAAAAATCTATTCTTTTTCCAGGGAATACGCTCCCTGGGGTATACGGTGCAGGTGCTTTCCAAACGCTTGTAAATCGCGACTTAATTAGAGCATCTAATAAACTTTTCGTCATTGGAGGCGGAAACGTCGGCTTAATAGCAGCTTACCACGCTCTTCAAGCAGGCATAGACGTAGTTGGATTATGCGAAATACTGCCGGAAGTTGGCGGCTACAGTGTTCACAAGGAAAAGCTTCTAAAACTGGGTGTTCCGGTGTTTACTTCACATACTGTAATAAAAGCCGAGGGTGAGGGGAAGGTTGAATCCATCACAATAGCAGAAGTGGACAAAAATTTCAACATCAAAGAAGGCACAGAAAAATCATTTAAATGTGATACTATCCTCGTGGCGGTTGGACTCGACCCTGTAAATGAATTTTACGAAAAAGCAAAAGCATTCAACATCAAAGTATTCTCTGCGGGTGATGCGGAAGAAATAGCCGAAGCCTCTTCTGCGATCTTTTCAGGTAAGATTAAAGGTATGGAAATTTTAAAAGAACTCGGCATCCTTACTGGTGAAATTCCAAAGGAGCTTTACGAAACCCAAAATATCCTTAAATCAAGGCCTGGAAAAATATATGAGATGAAATACCCCGAAATTAAAAAAGGCGTTTATCCCATACTAAACTGTGTTCAAGAAATCCCATGTAATCCTTGTACGACAATATGCCCCAAGGGTTGCATTAAAATTGAAGGATCCATAATGAACACCCCCGTCTACACCGGTGATTGTATAGGATGCGAAATGTGCGTGGCAATATGCCCAGGGCTTGCAATAACCCTCGTAGACTTCAGAAAACCCGAGACCATAGTTACAATGCCTTTTGAATTTGAAGAGGGTTTGATAAACAAGGGTGATGAAGTTAATGTTACTGATCGGCAGGGCAACGTTGTTGGTAAAGGCACTGTGGTTGGTTTTCGTTTCGTGGAGAAAGTCCGCACCGTTCCCGTTAAAACGAAACTAATAAAAGTCAAAGTGCCACCAGAAATTGCGGAAAAAGTAAGCGGGATTAAGATCGTAGAGCAGGAAAAACCCTTCCACACCACTACCTGTTCAATTCCAGATGATGCCATTGTTTGCAGATGCGAAAGAGTAACTGCAGGTGAAATTAGAAGTCTTATAAGAGAAGGTGTAAGAGACATGAATGAAATAAAGGCACTTACGAGAGCAGGGATGGGTGCCTGTCAGGGTAAAACCTGCACAAACCTCATTAAAAGACTGTTCAGGGAAGAGGGAGTAAAAGAAGGTGAATACCGAGAATGGGATAAAAGGCCTCTATTTATGGAACTAACACTGGGAACCCTCTCAGGGGTTAAGGAGAACAGCAATGGGAAATAAATACGACGTCATTATCATTGGCGCAGGAAGCGTGGGGATTCCTACATCATATTTTCTCGGGGAAAAGGGATTTAAAACCCTTGTGTTAGATTCAAAGACAAGTCCTGGACAGGGATCAAATAAAGCAGCTATCGGTGGTATCAGAGCCACACATTCCTCACCTGGGAAAATATTGACAGGACTTAAAAGCCTTGAAATTTTTAGAAACTGGGAAAATCAAACTGGGGACAATATAGAGTACTATGAAGGTGGTTACACCTTCGTTACTTACCAGGAAGAAGATAGAAAATCTCTTAAAGATCTAGTAAAATACCAGAGGGATTTCGGGCTCGATATCAACTTTTACGAAAAAGAAGAAATTCTCAAAATTGTCAAAGACCTCAATCCTTTAGGTCTTTTGGGAGGGACGTACTCTCCTCACGATGGGAGTGCTTCCCCTCTGCTTTCAATTGAGAGTTTTTATAGACACGCAAAAAAAGCTCGAGTCGAGTTTAGATTCAATGAACAGGTTATTGATTTTGAAAAAGTAGGTAAAAAACTTGTAGCAGTTAAGACTAATAGAGGAAAGTATTACGGCGATATAATCATAAATGCCGCGGGTAGTGAAGGTGCTTCAGTGGCAATGCTTGCTCAAGTGGAAGTTCCGGTTACACCCGAATCCCACGAAGGGGGAGTGACTGAGCCTGTTGAAAGGTTCATAAGTCCAATGATTGTTGATATAAAGCCAGAACGGGGAAGCAAGAACTTTTATTTTTATCAACACAAAACGGGGCAGATAATTTTCTGCCTTACACCCGACCCTCCAATCTTAGGTACTGATACCCGTGAGACTTCCTCTTTTTTACCTATGGTGGCAAGGCGTATGATAAAAGTAATGCCCAAACTACAGTACATCAGGGTTAGAAGAACATGGCGAGGCCTCTACCCGATGACGCCAGATGGAAACCCCATTGTAGGATTTAAAGGCTACGACAATTTTCTACAGCTTGTTGGTATGTGTGGGCAGGGGTTTATGCTCGGTCCCGGCCTGGGGTTCTACATTTCTGAGCTCCTTGATGGGAAGAAAAGTGAAGAGCTTAAGATCATTCTCAATGAGTTCTCACCAGAAAGGAAATTCGCCAGTGAGGAGTTATTAAAGTAAAGGTCTCACAACTTTAAATTTTTGATAAAGTGTATTATTTCACAATACGTAGATATGTGTGATCTCTTCGAAGAAATAATGTGTGTTTAGCAACTCACATCTCGCTTACAAACTATCGAACTTAAATCCACCCATAGGTCTTCAGTTGGCTTTCTACCTTTGCAAATTTACTTTTTATACTAAATTTATAATCGCCGTCCTATATTTAAATACTTCAAACCAACCCCAAACTTTATCCGCTCAGGAACGTTATACCACAAGCCGAATCAGCTTATCTTACCACCATTATCTTATGGACCACACTTTCTTCGCAAGTAGATAAAAGGCACAGGAATAGACTTGCACTTGCCTGACTCCCTCACTCGTCACAACCACCCCACCTTACGTTATATGACCCTGCTGGCTGCCCTCCAGCTACAAGACGCTTGACCAATTGTCCATTTACATTGTAAATGCTGAGTTGCACTCTCGGCGACCACATAAGTCGTAAGTTGACGGTTGTATACCCGCGGATTGGGTTGGGAACCCTTGCCACATCCGCAGATTAGAGTCCCAGGGATTAAACCCATTCTCTTCGAATACCCCAGTCGCTCTACTATACTTGATGGTCAGGTAATCATAGTTTGCACCATTCCAACAATAACCTGTAACATACAGGTAGCCCGAGTTATCAACTGCACAGTATTGTGCCTTATCATCGTTATTTGCCTGGCTGTTGTATCTCCGGGTCCAGACTGTGTCCAGTGCTTGAGCAAGAACCACACCAATATTCATTGCCAGCAACAAACAAATCTTCACTACATCTTTCATATTTCGTAACAATCCCCTTTACTTGATACCTCAGCTTTTCGAAGCTTTTTATCACTGTGAATAATTACAATCCACATTTTAAAAAAATCAACACCGACATGGTACAAATTAATATTACCCTAAATCAAGAGCCCGAGAATATCTGAAACCAAACCCCCTATATAGTCTCTCAACTTTAAGCAACCTGGGGCTTTTCTTTAAGGCCCTTGAGAATGATCGCTAACCTCTCCCTATTACTCAATTTCTTTTTTTCTACTGCTAATTAAACTGTTAATTGTCTTAAAGTCCATTATTCCCAGCCCATTGGACATAAATACATACTGAAAACCAACCGCTCTTTACTACAGGAATGGATAAACTCAAGTATCACTCTATCGACTTTTTACTAACTGATTAAGCAGCCTGGATTACTAAAACTAAGCGGGCTGGTTTTTTCCCCTTAAGGCTCATATTCCAGTCTTTTCAACATTTAACTTCAATAGATAGAAAAACACAAAAGCTACAAAAATTGAAATGTAGCTGGCAGAAAGACCGGCACCCTGGCCAAAACGGTCCGAAAGGATTCCACCGGAAAACGAAAGAACCATTGCAAGGTTAAGGACAGCATTTACAAGTCCAAACGCTGATGACCTTAGTTCGACATCCGAAACTTTTGCTACAGCAGAGTAAATAGCTATATGTAAGAAGTTCCACAGAGGAAGGATCCAGAATAGTGCCATAAAAATGCCGGAAACGTGGCTAAGAATATTCACATTAACAGAGTAAAGGAGTGAAATAAGTACTAAGGAATTCCAAGGAGATATTTTTTTAATTATCCCTCCATATGCATTGCTTACGACCACCGAAGCAAAAGATGGTAAAGTAGACCACACTAAACCGTACAAGAATTTAGATTTCCCAAGAGATTCGTACAGTTTTACCGACAAAATACCATAAGAAACTATTATCCCAAACTCGACAAAGAACACTCCACAGAGTAGGAACATAAGGTTTTTACCCACTCCAAGTTTCTTATGAGAATTCTGAACTGTTTCACCAGTTTGGGTGTGTCTCAAAATATAGAGTAGGATTAAAATCCCCAAAATCCAGCAAATGCCCCCGATAGTATAACCAATCCTCATTAGTATGGGAGTCTTAGCCAAATATCCGATAAACAGTCCACTGAGCATCCATCCTGTAGCTTCTGCAAAAAGGTAAGATGCAAAAGATGCCTCTACTTCGCTCTCAAAAGAAAAGAGTGTGTTAATTACAGGCAGTGCCATAGAACCAAAGATGCTCAAAATAGCTAGTAAGATCAACAATGAAGGGACTGTATCAAAAAAACCAAGAAAAGCAATTACAATCCCGCCAAAGGCACTAATTGCAAGAAATGCTCTCCTGGAAATCAGATCTGCGAGTCTTCCCCACAATATAGAACTCAAAGCTATAAGTGCTGGAATACTGTCAATTAGCAAGATTTGAAAATATGTAGCCCCAAGGTCTACAAAGCGCGGCCTAAGGAGCACATAATATGTACCCCATCCGAAATAAAACAAAACTACGCCACTCAGTCTTAAAACCTTTAAATGCATATGTAAGGAATCCCCTTAGAGTTTATTAATGATAATTCAAAAATTTCGAACCACAATCCCTCCTTATCGAAATAATGCTTTAATAAATAGTCAAAGCTTTGAAGGGACATTACAAGTACGTTATAATAATAAAAGCGCTGCTAGCTCAACAGGCAGAGCAACGGATTCTTAATCCGTGGGTTGCAGGTTCGAGTCCTGCGCAGCGCATTTTTTATTTTGCTTTTAGAGGATAATCAAGTTAACACGGTATGGCTATTTGTACAATATAACTAAACGAGCGGTACTCTTGTTTTGAAAAAAAAGTATGTAGTGATATAATTTAACTATGAGTAAATTCATAATCGTGTATACAACCACAAACCAAAAAGAAACTGCAGAAAAGCTTGCAGATTTTCTTTTGCAAGAGCGACTCTCAGCATGCGTTCAAATCATCGGCCCCTTCAAAAGTTCATACCGGTGGAATGGAAAAATCGAAGAAGATAATGAGTTTATGTTAATCATAAAAACAAAAGAATCTCTCTTTAAAAAGGTCAACGAAGCTATAAAGTCGCTTCACAATTACAAAGTTCCTGAGGTCCTTGCTGTTCCAATAATGGATGGCAATCCGGACTACTTAGAATGGCTTAACAAAGAAACACTCAATAGCGGGTTAGAATAATGAGCACATTCGAATATAGTTCTTTGCTTATGATGATTATAATATTTTGTAGTTGCGCGCCTATCTTCTCAGGAAAATCAAAAGATGAAACCTCTGCCAGCCACGCAATAAGACTAATTAACTCAGAAGGTGATAAACTAATAATTTTAGATGTGCGTCCTTCTGAAAAATTCGGTGAAGGGCACATCCCTGGTTCAAGAAATATTGACTACTTTTCAAGTGACTTGGAGAAAAACCTTCTATCTTTACCTACTGATCAAACGATTATTGTATATTGCGAGCATGGACTTAGAAGCAAAAACGTTGTCAGTATACTCAAGAGAATGGGACATAAGAAAGTTTTTAGCCTCAAAGGTGGGATTGAGGAGTGGAAATCAAAGGGCTATAAAGTTGAGACAGAGTAAAGTAGAATTGCTAGGCAGAACTCTTATAATTAATCAATGACTGAACTTCAGTACGAATCAGACAAAAAGGTCTATAAGTTAGGGTATATAGAAGGTTATGTATCAATTATCTTAAATTTACTACTTTTTGCTGGAAAGTTCTATATTGGTAAGAACATAAACTCCGTCTCATTAAAGGCAGATGCTTGGCACACCCTTTCGGATTCGGTTACCTCACTGATATTATTGGCAGGATTGTATATCTCCTCTAAACCACCTGACACAGAGCATCCCTTTGGCCATGGGAGAGTCGAAAAGATTACAAGCCTCATAATAGGTCTTCTACTTGCCCTTGTGGCAGCCAACTTCTTTAAAGATTCAGTAATTAGAATCCATGGAAAAGTCGTGATAACCTTTACCCTTGCAAGTATTTTAATTCAGGCTCTGTGTGCTGTCTTAAAGCAGGGACTTGCTATCTTTTCATTTTGGGCAGGAAATAAAGTTAGGATGCAAGCGTTGATAGCCGACGGCTGGCACCATCAATCCGATGCCCTTACCAGTGTCCTATTTCTCGTCGGAGTGGCTTTAAGTGGAAGAATTCCTATGATTGATGGGTATTTAGGGATTTTAATTTCTTTAACAATCCTGTGGACAGCCTTTGACATTATCAAGAATAGCATCTCACCACTCCTCGGAGAGAATGTATCCGATGAAATGATCAATAAAGTATTGGAGGAAGTATCAAAAATCGATCCAAGAATTTCATCGCTACATCATTTCCATGTTCACAAATATGGAAGACATGTGGAACTCACTTTTCACTTAAGGCTCCCCAAAGAAATCACCCTTGAAGAATCTCACAGGATCACGCAAGAAATTGAAAAAATATTGATCTCGTACAACATAAATGCAACAATACATGTGGAACCATACTAAGCAGTTTTAGAACAATTGGTTAAATTTTAAAGCAAAGGAGAGGAGGATGGCTTTAAAAACCCTCTGTCAGAGCTGCGGGACGCCCCTCACAAAGGAAAGCGAATTTGGTACCAATAGGGACGGTACCAAAAACTACGAATACTGTATAAATTGCTATAAAGACGGGAGGTTTACAGACCCAGATATAACTTTAGAAGAAATGATTGAGAAGGTAGCTAAGGATATGATAGAAAATGAAAAAATCCCGTCTAAATACGCTTATAAGATAGCAAAAGAGTATATCCCGGGGCTAAAACGGTGGTCTAAAGTGTAGCCGTAGCAATTGCTTCAATTTCAACAAGTGCATTTTTCGGAAGGGCTTTTACTATCACTGTAGTACGTGCAGGGAAAGGCTCAGATAAGTAAGTTGAATAGATCTCATTAACTTTTGGAAAGTCTTCCACATTTGTTAGGAAAATCGTGGTTTTTATAATATCTCCCATTGACAATCCGTTGGCTTCGAGGATGGCTTTTATGTTTTCCATAACCCTTCTTGTCTGTTGTTCAATGCCAGTTGCTAGTTGCCCACTTTCAGTATCGATACCAAGCTGTCCAGAAATAAAAAGCATCCTTCTTGCCTCTGAAAACCTAAATAGACTATAAGGACCAATTGCCTTCGGAAGCATATAGAACCTCCTTTTTTTCTGATGTAAAATTATACACGGGGTGGTATGAATGATTATCGCGGTCTGTGGTGAACCCGGTTCAGGAAAGACGACCTGCTGCAAATTTTTAATCGAAAGGCTCGAAGAGGGGAAAATACGCTTCACAGGATTTTATACCTTAGAAGCGAGGGATTCATCAGGGAACAGGATAGGCTTTGAGATAATAACCACTTCCGGGTCAAGGGCAGTTCTCGCTGATATCTACCACTTTTCAAAATATAGAATCGGAAAATATTACGTTAACATTAACAATATTGAAAAATTCATCGTACCCGCCCTCAATGAATTCAAGAATGGTGCCCATGATGTGCTGATAATTGACGAAATAGGGAAAATGGAAATGTTATCTACAAGGTTTAGAGAGGCGTTGGAAAACATATTATCTTGTAAAGGGCTTATCGTTTGTACTGTACCAGCAATAGACTTTCATCCCCTCGTATCTCTGGTAAAGAAAAATGCATACAAGACTTTTACACTATATAGGCCACAGAAAAATGCTGAAGAAGTGGCAACGCAGATATTCACCGAGATAACAAAAATTTACCCTTAAGCTACTAAGTTATGTAAAGAAATCTCTTTATCTTATTTGTTGGGGTCTTTTCAAAAGGTTGAGGGTACTCATAGAGTTCATATATTCTACTATAGCGTGGCAGCTCCTGATTAACGTCGTCTCTAATCTGATTCAGAATGCTTAAAATAACCTGTTCTCTTTCAGTTTCCGAGTGCCCTTCTAACTTGCCTTCGAGCGACTCATAATTGAGGTAAACTTTTGCTACAATTCTACCGTTTTTTTCGAAAACTACTGACTCTTCAACCCAAGGATGCATATCCAATTTTTCTTCTATATTTTCAGGATATATATTTTCACCTGTCGCAGTTAGAATCATATTCTTCGTACGCCCTTTTATGTATATATACCCGTCAGAATCGAGAAAACCAAGATCGCCTGTTTTTAGCCAGCCATCTTCAGTAAGTACTTCCTTTGTTAAATTTTCATTCTTATAGTATCCTTTCATTATATTGGGGCCCTTTAGCCATATTTCACCAACTCCCGAAGCTGGATCAGGATTTACAATCTTAACTTCAATTAACGGTGCAACTTTTCCACTTGAGCTCAGCTTAGTTTCTGAACTCAGAGAACCGCTAACCAGCGGAGAAGCCTCTGTCAGCCCATATCCCAGGGCATAAGGGAATTTTATCTGCTTCAAAAAAACTTCTACCTCATATGTCAACGGAGCTCCACCAAGAGTAATACATCTTAAATATCCCCCAAAGAAATCAAGCAGAGCCTTTCGAACCCTCGAATACACAACCTTTTTAAAAACGGGAACGCGTGTTAGCATACGCACCGTCTTGTTTTCATCAATGAGCTTTTTTACTTTAGCCTTATAGACCTTCTCAAGGAATAAGGGGACTGCAGCAATCACTGTCGGCTTTGCCTTCTTTGCAGCTTCTTCAATAGTAGAAGGTGTTGGCTTTTTTCCAAGGTAATAAACGCAAGCGCCCGCTGAAAGAACGTACATAAGACCGAGGGTAAATTCATAGGAGTGAGCCAAAGGGAGGATGGAAAGACACCTATCTTTCTCTGTTAAATCAAACAATTTTGACACCTGAAAAACGTTTGAAACTATATTCTTATGGGTGAGCATAACGCCTTTTGAGTTACCTGATGTACCCGAGGTATATATAATGGCTGCAACATCCTCGGGACCAACCTCTTCGCTAATAAGCCCCATCTTTTGACCAACTGAATATACAATATCCTTTGCTTTTTGAATAAGACTGGAAAGGCCCTTGATCTCTATAGGGTTTTCCTCTGGAGTAAAATCGTCAAGAGAAATTACATACTTAACACCCCCAAGGTCATACCCCAAAAGCCTCTGTAAATTAAAATGGGTCGCGAAAAGCACTTCAGATTCCGAGTGTCTTAAAATATTATTGATGTCTTTTGAATGAAAATCAGGGAGAATGGGGACCGCTATACCCCCGAGGAAAACAGTAGATAGGTATGCTATTACCCAGTTGGGTGAATTTTCGCCAATAATTGCAACCTTACTACCCTTTTTTACCCCGTTTTCTTTCAAAGTGTGAGAAACTACGATAATTCTTCTTATCAATTCACCATAACTAATAGGTTCCTCATAATAGAAACCCATGCACGGATTTGAAATATGAAGTTCTACGGTTTTCTGCACCAACTCTGGAATTGTATATTTGGACAAAGATTCAAATATATCCATAGTCTACATTCAGAATTATAAGTTTAAATTAAGAAATTGCAAAAACGTTTTTGTAAAACTTAATAAATGAGTTCCAGGAGGATAGTTTCAAAGCATCTATAACGCTTACGATTCTCTCTGATTTTAAGTGCTTCTTGACAAGCCTTTCATGATGAGTTAAACTTTATGGTGAAAGGTGGGGAAAAGTGGAAAAAAAGAACAACCGCATACATCAGATAGACCAAAAAGGCAGGGTAGCTATTCCTGTTAACCTTAGACGAGAGCTGAAATTTGGTGAGAGGTTAATTCTCACAAAGGGCATCGAAAAATGCATTTATATCTTCACACAGGACGAATGGGAAAAATTTATTGGTAGAATAAAAGATTTCCCAATGTGGGATGAAGACAAAAGAAAAGCCATTAGATATATTTTAGGTGAATCTGAAGAGGTAGAAATAGACGCACAAGGAAGAATACTAATTCCCGGCCATCTCTTAGCCCATGCAAAGTTAGGATTTTCGTGCCATTTTATAAAAATGCCAAGGTGGTTTGAAATATGGGACCCTGAAACTTACATAAAACTGCATGAACCAGATTCCATAAATTTCAAAGAAATACCGCTATGAACTCACACGAACCTTGCCAACTCTACAACATCACCCAATTCGTAAGAGAATTTGCCCCAAAAGTTGTAGTAGACTGCACGGCTGGAGAAGGTGGACATGCGTTGACAATAGCAAATATACTGGGGCAAAGAGGAAAGATAGTCGCAATTGAGATCGACCCTGTGTACTTTCAAATTCTTAAGGAAAACACACAAAATGTAAAAAATTTAATCCCTGTTCATTCCAACTATATCAACATACAGGAAATCGTTGCAACATATGCTACGGGGAAAGTCGATGCTGTTCTTTTCGATTTCGGAATGTCTTCATTTCATCTTGAGCAGTCTGGAAGAGGTTTTTCATATAGAAAAAGTGAACTCCTTGATCTCCGCTTTAATCCCGATGAAGGTGAACCCCTGTACAAAAAACTTTGGAAAATGGACCAGAACCAAATCGAGGATGTGCTTCGAAAATATGGAGAATCAAGGTTTGCAAAAAGATTGGCTCACCGCATTTATATAAACCAAAATAGAATCAGGACTACAGAAGACCTCAACAATGTTATAAGAAAATCTATACCACAAAATTTATTTAACGAAGAGATACCTAAGATATACCAAGCATTTCGAATCTTCACCAACAATGAACTTGAGAACATACTAAGTGGCTTATACGGAGCCCTCCGATGCCTAAACGAAGGCGGTATTATTCTCACTATCGCATATCATTCCTTGGAAGATAGAATTTGCAAAAGTTTAAAATCTATTAATGGCATTAGGGTTATAACAAAAAAACCACTTGTCCCTTCGGAAAGTGAAATTTCTGAAAATCCAAGGTGTAGAAGTTCTAAACTTAGGGTTTTCCAGAAGGAGGAGCACGATGAAGAAAGTATTATTAGCTGGTATAGGAATTCTCATTCTCTTTGTGCCCCCATTATGTCTCGCAGGTAGAAATGTTTCTGTAGGGCGAGAAAATGCGGAGCTTAGAAGGGAATTAGATACAGTAAAAAAACAGCTCCTAATAGAAGAAGCACAACTACATAAAGAAAGAAGCTTATTATTACTTATAAGCAAAACGAAAAAATGAAACTTAGGATTACAGCTGGACATATACTGGTGCTCGTATTTTACGGCATTATGATAGTTATACTATTTTTATTTCAGATCACGCCACATGGAGAACCATTCAGAGAACTCGGAAGGATGCAAACTATACTGCCTTTCACTATCCAAGGGGAAAGAGGGACAATATTTGATAGAAATGGAAATCCACTTGCTTTAAATGTTCCCTATCTTAAGATTTATAAGAGTACAGCGAGACTAAGCCCCTCGGTGGTAAACACCCTTTTAAGACAGAGAGATGATCAGAGCGAACTAAACCTTTATGCTATAAAAAATGGGAAAATACATACAAAGATCGCTTCGTTCAAATTCAGATCAGAAACCATAAAGGATTTGGAGCGATCCAACGAAGTGGTCCAGAAAATTGTTGGTGATAGATATTATCCATATGGTGAAGTAACTGCCCCCGTTATTGGATGTATTGGCGAAGATGAGAATCCTCTTGGCGGCCTCGAGCTTATAATGGACCCAATTGTAAGAGGCAAACCTGGAAAGATACTTTATTTGAGGGATGCCAGGGGTAATTTAATTAAACTGAACGAAGATATGGATGAGGATCCTAAACCTGGTAACCCAGTAACCACGACAATCTGTCTTTCTTTGCAAGAATTCTGCTATTATGCTCTGAAGGAAAGGGTTGAGGAGGTGGGCGCTTCAAGAGGCTTTGTTATAGTCACAGATCCAGAGACGGGTGAAATACTCGCATTAACATCATACCCATCCTCTAATCCCAACAAAAAAATACCCGCCAAAAACATTGCCGTTGAGGATCCTTACGAACCTGGTTCAACATTCAAACTAGTCACATATACATGCGCATTGGAAAATAAAATCGTGGAGCTTGACGATACAATAAATACAGAAAACGGGAAATATAACTTAGCGGGCCATCTCGTAGTCGATGAGCATGCGGAATCTTTACTAACCGTTAGAGATGCCTTTACATTCTCATCAAACATCGCAGCTGCAAAGATAGGGCTAAAATTAGGCCCGGAGAAGCTCTTCAGAACTGCACAAAAATTCGGTATTGGGTGTCCCTCGGGTATAAACCTCGGTGGAGAGTCCGCCCCTGCTATGAAAAAACCATCAACTTGGGGTACGTTAAGGACCGCAAATATTGCATATGGTTATGGAGTAATGGTCAACGGGATTCAAATGGCTATGGCTTACGGTGCTGTCGCTAATGGTGGCTTCCTATTAACACCGAGGATACTAAAAAATGGAAAGCGCATCGTAGTGCGAAGGGCAGTAAGTGAGGAAGTTGCTGATACTTTAAAGGAGATGCTATATGACGTCGTTGAGCGAGGAACGGGGAAAAAAGCCAAGGTCCCTGGAATTGAAATTTGCGGGAAGACAGGCACTGCTAAAGCTATAGACCTCTCAATGGGGAAATACTCCTCTGATGCAATAATCAGTTCCTTCATTGGATTTTTCCCGAAAGATAATCCAAAATATTTAGTTTACACGGTAATTTTTGGGCCCAAAGGGCCCGCACATGCGAGGTACGGTGGGGAGGTTGCTGCTCCACTTTTCAAGCGTATTGCAGAATTCATTATGAGAGGAAACGATGCTATTGTCAAAGTTGGCACAAGGACTTAAGATAGTAGGTAACGATACGGAAATTACTGGAATTGCTTACAATTCCAAAAAAGTCAATAAAGGGGATCTATTTGTAGCATTAAAAGGTCGGAATACCGATGGTCATCTTTTTATTCGGGAGGCAATTGAAAGAGATGCCGCTGCGGTAATGGTTCAGAGAGAAGGGGAATTTCCAGTACCAGCAATCGTTGTTGATAATACGCGAAAATACCTCGGTCATATCGCTGCCAGATTCTATGGATTCCCATCAAAAACCCTGAAAACCATTGGCATAACAGGCACAAACGGTAAAACGACTACCTCCTTTATGATTCGAGATATGCTTGATGCAGCAGGAGAAACCTCGGGGCTCTTAGGGACAATATACTATTGCATTGGGAAAAATTGCATTGAGGCGATGAGAACTACCCCTGAAGCATCAGATATTCAAGCGTTTATGTCCGCAGCCTTAAAGAATGGTATTGGATACTTTATAATGGAAGTCTCATCAGCTGGCATAGAGGAATTCAGAATCGAGGGAACCCATTTCCATATAGCTTGTTTAACAAACTTCTCGCGTGAACACATGGAATACCATGGAAATATGGAAGATTATCTGAAAGCCAAGCTAAAACTATTTTCTCAATATGAACCCGAAAACTCCGTAATAAACATAGATGACAGTTATTCTCCAAGATTCTTAAAAGTATCAAAAAAGAGTCTCACCTATGGTATCAAGAACAAGGCCGATCTTACAGCTGAAATCCTAGACTCAACACTCTCAGGTACTCTTCTAAATCTAAGAGGTATCATTAACGAAGAGAATGTCTACATACCATTACCTGGAATATTTAACGTATACAACTTCCTCTGTGCTGCTTCTGTGCTTTACATCTTAGGAAAAGTGGACCACATACGGGAACTTGCAGAGCATATCCAGCAGGTTCCTGGGCGTTTTCAAATCGTTCCAAACCATTGCGGAATCCATGTAATAGTCGATTACGCACATACACCAGAAGCCATGGAAAATCTTTTATCAAATGTACAAAAACATCGCAAGAATAAAATAATTACAGTCTTCGGTGCAGGAGGAGACCGGGATTCAGGAAAACGCCCACTATTCGGCGAGATTGCCGAAAAATACTCCGATATTCAGATAGTTACCTCAGACAACCCAAGGACAGAACCGCCAGAGCAAATCATAAATGATATTCTAAAGGGTATGAAAAAAAATAAATATACGGTAATACCCGATAGAAAAGAAGCAATTATTCATGCAATAAAAATAGCCAGCCCCGAAGACATCGTGTTGCTCATCGGTAAAGGTCATGAAACATACCAAGAAATAAACAATATTCGTTATCATTTTTCAGACTACGAGATTGCAATTAAAGCCTTAACGGAGAGGGGATGCTTACCTTAAGAGAAATAACTAAGGCGGTTGGAGGTATCGCAAAAAACATATCTCCAGATAGTGAAGTATCTGAATTTTATGTAGATTCAAGGGCTGTGAAACCACATTCTGTATTTTTCTCTCTAAAAGGCGAAAAATTCGATGGGGCAAATTTTGCAGAAGAGGCAATCTCCCAAGGAGCAGAAGCGGTAATTGTACCCTTTGGAGCAAAAATCCCTGCAACAATACCACATATACGCGTAGATGACACTATTTTAGCTATGGGACGACTGGCTGCCTATAGAGTCTCAAAACTAAAGGCGAAAATCATTGGCATCACTGGATCTGTTGGTAAAACCACAACAAAAGAACTGGTTTTTACCCTCCTTTCATCTAGGTACAGTGTATTCAAATCGAAGAAGAGCTTTAACAACCACATAGGGCTCCCTCTGACAATACTGGAGGCGCCCCCCCATTCCGACTTCATAATTCTCGAATATGGGACAAACCATTCAGGAGAAATTTCATATCTTACATCAATCGCAAGGCCGGATCTTGCGTTAATAACCAGAGTAGGCTCAGCACACATAGAATTCTTCGGAAACATCGAAAACATAGCAAGAGAAAAGACAACACTTTTTAGAGACCTTAAGTATAACGGAACTGCGTTCCTAAATGCCGAAACTCCTTACTTTGACCTTTTAAACTCCCGTGTACCCTACACTGCACGTCGTGTAACCTTCGGAATCATAAAAGGAGAGGTTAGACCGGAGCACGCAAAGTTCAGCCCCCTAAACACTGAGTTCACTTATAAGGGACACGAGTTCATATTTCCATACCCTGGAAGGGGCATGTTAGAAAACGCAATAGCAGCCATTGCCATTGCTGAATACCTTGGAATCCCTCCGACTGATATGGTTAACATCATTAAAGACTTTAAAGACGAAAGAATGCGGATGGAGAGAATAGAGATAAAAGGGATCACTTTTATAAATGATTCTTACAATTCCAATCCTGATTCATTGGCAGAAGTACTTAGAACCTTTAAGGAGGGCGGTAACCGCCTGATTTTCATAATCGGTGATATGCTGGAACTTGGAGAATATGCAGAGAATGAGCATAAAAGTATGGGGAAAATTTTTGTTGAAGAAAAACATAAAAACCTTATTACTGTTGGAAATCTATCAAAGGTCATTTCGGAAGAGGTGAAAAAGGCAGGTATTGAAGAAGCCTACCATTTTAATTCAAAAGATGAAGCCGTGGAATTCCTCAAAACGTATATTAAACCCGGAGACTATGTTATTCTAAAAGCCTCAAGGGCTTTAGCTTTTGAGGAAATCCTAAACAAACTGGAGGCAATTTTATGATTTATGAATGGCTGTATCCGCTTCGAAGCAGCTTCAAACCATTAAATCTCTTAAGATACATTACCTTCAGAGCAGGTCTAGCCCTAACATTTTCCCTGATATTAACACTCATACTGATGCAGTTTTACTTAAAATTTACAAAATATAGAGAACGCATTTCGGATTACGTGCCAGAAAGTCATAAGAATAAGGCAGGGACTCCATCGGCAGGTGGCATAATCTTCATACCTATTACAATTCTATCAACAATACTCTTTGCAAGGTTCAATGCTCCATTTATATTAATAGCACTAATTGCAACCTTCTTCATGTTCCTAATTGGACTCTTGGATGATTTGAGGAAATTACGGGGCACAAGAAAGGGTGGCCTCACCATATGGGAAAAACTCTTAGTCCAGTTTTTACTTGCAGTATTTATAGTTGTATCAATTAACCTCTCTTACCCTGAAGATATCGCATTCAGAACCCAATTCCTGTTCCTTAAAAACATAAACCTGAATCTAGGCTATTTTTACCTAATTTTTATAATACTGGTGTTCCTGGGCTTCACCAATGCAGTTAACCTAACAGACGGCTTGGATGGCCTCGCAGCAGGTGGTTCGATTCCTCCTGCCTTAGTGATATTATTACTCGCCTATTTTGAGGGCAATACCATTTTGTCGAGTTACTTACATCTATTTTATATCCCTGGCATCGAAGAGCTCACAATCCTCGCAGCATCGCTCACTGGAGGACTCGTTGGTTTCCTTTGGTATAACTCATATCCTGCACAGGTTTTTATGGGGGACAGTGGCTCTCAATCTATAGGGGGCATAATTGCCATTTCATCAGTACTTCTAAAACAAGAGATACTTATAATCATTGCAGGGGGATTATTTGTCATCGAGGCCTTGTCAGTATTTCTTCAGATCGTTTATTTCAGAGCTACAGGTGGGAAGAGGATATTCAGGAAAGCTCCACTTCATCATCATTTTGAAGAAGAAGGTAAGCATGAGGTAAAAATTACAATTAGATTTTGGATCATATCCCTTGTTTTTTCCATTATTGCGCTTGGGATGATAAAAATAAAATGAAAAAAAGTATTAATGCCGTAAAATACGCAGGAAAGAAGGTATCTATTCTTGGATGCGGTAAAAGCGGATTTGAGTCTGCACTGGCTTTACAGAAGTGCGGAGCTACAGTCTTTGTTTCAGATATGTCATTAATTAACGAAGCACATAAGAAAGAACTTATAGCAAGGAGAATAGAATACGAAGAAAATGGTCACACAGAAAGGGTCCTCGCAGCTGATCTTATAGTCCTTAGCCCAGCTGTAAAACCAGAACTTGAGATATTGAAAAAAGCCGAGGAACGTGGAATTGAAATCGTAGGAGAACTTGAAATAGGATATCAACTTACATCTGGTGAGTATATTGCCATAACTGGAACAAACGGAAAAAGCACCGTGACTGAACTTACATATCAGTTATTTAAAGATGTACAAAAAGAGGTGTACTGCTGCGGCAATATTGGTGATCCACTAAGCATGTTTGCTTTTAAAAATGGAATTTTTGTGTTAGAAACCTCTAGTTTTCAGCTAAGGTCCATAAGAGAATTTAGGCCCGACTATGCCACCATTCTAAATATTGATCGGGATCATATGGATTGGCATCCGGATTTTGATGATTATATTAATTCAAAAGCAAGGATATTTGAAAATCAGACCGATGAAGACTACTTGATTCTAAACTACGACGACTCCGTGGTTCGGAGTTTAGAAAGTAAAGCAAAACCAAAAATTATCTGGGTAAGCCTTCAAAGTGAACTACAAGAGGGTGTGTATCTCAACAGAGATAGGAACACAGTTTATTTCCAGTTAGGAGATGAGAAGATATCGCTTTTTAAAGTCAGCGATCTGCGCATCGCTGGAAATCACAATATTTTCAACGCAGCTGTAGCATCAACATTTGCATATCTTGAAGGATTGGGATTAAACCATATTCAGCGTACATTACGTAACTTTAAAGGCCTACCCCATAGAATTGAATTCGTCCTCGAGAAAAATGGTATCAAATTCTTCGATGATTCAAAAGGGACCAACCCCCACGCTGTAGCCTCCGCTCTAAACGGTATTAACGCACCCTGCATATTAATTATGGGGGGAGAAGATAAAGACCTTGACTTTTCGAGCTTAAGGGAACCTATAAAAAAGCACTGTAAGGCAATAATAGCAATAGGTAAAGCAACGCCAAAAATCCTAAAGACGTTTTCCGATAAAGTAAAAGTTGTAGAAGCAACGGATATGGAAGACGCCGTCAGGAAAAGTTTTCAGAATGCAAACGCTGGTGACGTGGTGCTTCTTTCACCAGGGTGTGCAAGCTTTGACATGTTCAAGAACTATAAGGAGCGAGGTGATGTATTTCAGTACTGGGTCAAAAAGGTTGCAGAGGAAAATTGACTTCTGGCTTTGCATAAGCACTTTTGTGCTTGTTATATTTGGCGTAATAATGGTTTACTCGGCAACTTTTTATAGATATGACCTTTACGGGATCTCAAAATTTAGAGCTTTTTTCAAAGAAATTCTAAGACTCGCTATCGGAATTATGGCATTTCTCATAGGTAGAAGTATTGACCCTAAAAACTATCGAAAATACATCAAGTATGCAATGTACGTGATAATCGGCATCCTTGGGCTAGTTTTTATCGTTGGACTTCAGAGTCGCGGCGCCACGCGCTGGCTAAAGGTTGGGCTTTTAACCTTTCAACCCTCAGAAGTCGCAAAAATTGTAATTATCCTTTATCTCGCCAACGAACTTTATGAAGAGAGATCCGCCCTCAAGAATCCAATAAAACTGCTAAAAGTGCTCGCTCTTCCATTTATCGCTATCCTTCTCACCGCTATTCAGCCAAATTACTCCATGGCGATTATTATAGCCATCATAGTATTTGGTATGCTCTTCTTTGCGGGCGTTAAAATTACGAATCTCTTAATCCCAGTGCTCTTTTCAGTGTTATTGCTCCTTATGCTTTATGTAGCCGTACCCCAAAAATTTACGCATGTCGAAAAGAGGATTAAAACCTTCGTAAGTGGAGAAAAGCATTATCAGGTTAAACAGTCTCTGATCGCTATCTCAGAAGGAAGAGTCGTTGGTAAAGGCATTGGTAAAAGTACGGAGAAATACCTTTATCTTCCCATGGCTGAAAATGACTTTATTTTTGCAATAATCTGTGAAGAGCTCGGATTTTTGGGTGCATTCATAATTATAATGGGGTACATAATCATTATTTTGCGAGGCTTTAATGCAGCTTCACGCCACTTCCGTGCCAATTATTATTATTCTTTAGTGGCTATTGGGATTACACTCATGATATTTGTGGTATCGGCAGTCCATATTGGAGTCAATCTCGGACTTTTTCCACCAACAGGGCAAGCCCTACCATTGATAAGCATGGGCGGAAGCTCCCTTCTGGTAAATCTCTTCGGATTAGGAATACTGAGCCATATTTCCGAAAAGGTAGAGGACTATGAAAGCATCCGTTGACGTCTTAATCGCCACAGGAGGCACAGGTGGACATATATTTCCAGCCCTTAGCTGTGGTGATTTTTTTGAAAAGAACGGGGTGAAAGTCCTCTACTTACTGGCAGGAAGTAAAATAGGAGAACTTGACAGGGAAAATGTGATATATATAAACTCTCAACATTTTGAAAAAAAACCTGTAAAGTTTATAAAAGCATCATACTATCTTCTCGTGAACTTCTTTAGGTGTCTTATACTTTTAAAGAAAAAAAAACCGTGCGTAATTTTTGCGACCGGTAGCTACGCCGTAGCCCCTGTGCTCGCAGCATCAATATGCTTAAGAACCCCATTCTACCTTCTCGAACAAAATGTCATCCCAGGTATTGTTAATAAATACTTTGCACGTTTTGCGAAGGGAACTTTTATCGCCTTTGAAGCATCAAAAAAATACATTAAAGGTAATGTAATTCTATCTGGACTGCCTCTGCGAAACGAAGCAAAGAGGAAATTGACAAAAGAAGAAAGCAGAAACCTCCTCGGACTACCAAAAGAAAAAGTAATAGTACTCGTAATAGGAGGTAGTCTCGGGGCAAAGGGAATGGTTGAAAAGATAATGCCCTATGTAGAGGAATTCCACGAATTTTTTTTCATAATACAGACTGGTCAAAGGAACTTTGATTATTTCAAAAACTTCGTGTCAAAGAAAAAGATAGAAAATTGCCTTTTATACCCTTTTACAAAAGAAATTGGGCTCTATTATTCTGCGGCTGACATCATTATCTCTCGAGCTGGTGCCAGCGCATGCATGGAAATAGCCTTCCATGAGAAACCAGCCATCCTTGTGCCATACCCATATTCAAGAGATAAGCACCAGTACTATAATGCAAAAACACTCGAAGATGCAGGTACAGCAGTCATAATTGACGAGTCCAATTTGGAACTTAGCCTCCGATCATATTTAAGTGACCTTTCGTGGGCTTACAAAAGAAAAGCAGTACCCAAGATGTTTCTCCATGATCCTGAAAGTATAATATTCACGGAGATTAGAAAAAATGCAAATTGCAAAGAAATTTAAAAGAATCCACTTCGTAGGGATAGGCGGGACCGGAATGAGCGGGATTGCAGAAGTCCTCAACAACTTAGGATTTGCTATAACAGGGTCTGACTTAGTTTCAAACCAAGCAACAGAACACCTCGAAGAAATTGGAATTAAAGTGACATATGGACATCACCCTGATAATGTAGATAATGCAGATCTTGTTGTAGTTTCAACTGCAGTAAGAGAAGATAACGTAGAAGTAATAAGGGCAAGAGAGCTGGGAATCCCAGTAATCAGGAGAGCCCTTATGCTTGCAGAGCTTACACGCATTAAATACACCGTTGCAGTCTCGGGAGCGCATGGAAAAACCACAACTACTTCTATGATTGCAAAGACTTTGGAGAGCGCCGGGTTTGACCCAACAATTATCGTAGGTGGAATCATAAAGGGACAAAAATCTGGTGCAAAGCTTGGCCAGTCAGAATACCTTGTTGTAGAAGCAGATGAAAGCGATATGTCGTTCCTGCACCTTTTCCCTACCATTGTTGTTATTACAAATATAGATATGGAACACCTCGACTACTATCGAAACTTAAATAATATAAAGAAAGCTTTTACAGAATTCAGCAATAAAACACCCTTTTATGGCGCTGTAGTTGCAAATATTGACGACCGTAATACCGTTGAAATTTTGCCAGAAATTCAAAGAAAAAAGATTACCTACGGCTTTGTTTCCATCGCTGATTTTAACGCAAGAAACATCCAACGTGGGAAAGATTATTCAAAATTTACCGCTTACTACAGGGAAACTAAAATAGGTGAGGTGTCAATAAATGTTCCAGGGCTTCACAATGTAAAGAACGCTCTTGCAACTATCGCTGTTGGGATGGAACTTGATATAAAGGCGGAAGACATTATCAAAGGACTTGCAGAGTTTCGTGGAGTGGCGCGAAGGTTCGAAGTTAAAGGGGTGAAAAAAAACATTACCGTTGTGGATGACTACGGTCATCATCCAGCTGAAATTGTGGAAACTCTCAAGACAGCAAAAGAATACAATAATGGTCGAATTGTCGCAGTTTTTCAACCCCACCGATACTCAAGGACCTATTTTCTCCATGAAGAATTCGGGACCTCCTTTTTCGATGCCGATCTTGTAATAGTAACGGGAATTTATCCTGCTGGCGAAGAACCAATTGAAGGTGTCAGCGGGCGTCTTATTTACGATGCCGTCAAAAAATACGGACACAAAAATGCATATTATATTGAAGATTTCAACGAGATCAAAGAATTTTTAAAGAAAGAACTGAGGCCCGGGGACCTGCTAATCACCCTGGGGGCAGGGAATATATACAAGATTGGGGACGCATTACTGCAAGAGCTATGAAAATCGTAAAGGGAGAACTTCTAAAAAAACATTCTTACATAAGGATAGGTGGGCCTGCAAAAATGTTCTCTTATGTGAATTCGTATGAAGACTTGCAGAATCTAATTGAGACAGCACAGGAATTAGGTGTACCTTATTACATTGTCGGCGAAGGAAGTAACATCCTTTTCAGCGATAAAGGTTATGACGGTATTATTATAAAAACCACCCCGTTTTCAGGAATAGAAATACGAGAAAACATCGCTACAGTTAAAGCAGGGACACAATTGCCAAAGCTCGTTCAAGAGCTTGTGAGTGCCGGACTTTCCGGTTTAGAACAACTGTGTGAAATCCCTGGAACTGTAGGTGGCGCAGTGGCAGGAAATGCGGGAGCATTTGGAAGAGAGATTGGAGAAGTTTTTAAGTGCGGCAAAATTTTAACTACAAAAAACGAAATAATTGAAGTTAGTCAAGAAGATATGCAGTTTTCTTATCGCTCCAGTAGGCTAAAAACGTTTGGCATCCTGCTCGAGGCAAGCTTCAAATTGGCAAAATCCGACACTGCAACAATAAAAAATGCAATTGAAATATACAAAAAAAGAAGGAGAGAGTCCCAACCTATTGGTGAGCTGACCTTAGGTTCGGTTTTCAAAAATCCAACGGGGGTAAGTGCTGGATATCTGTTAGACAGGGCGGGATTGAAAGGTTATACAATTGGAGGTGCTAAATATTCAGAAAAACACGCAAACTTCATAGTGAATTTTAACGACGCAACTTGTGATGACATCAATATGCTCATAGATGAGGGAAGGAGCAGGGTGAAAGCTATGTTCAACATTGAACTTGAATTAGAAATAGTTATTCTCAAAGATGGAGATCATTTTGCTTAGGGAGGTCTTATAATGAAGGAAAACTTTTTGGTTGTTGATTTCTGCTCATCGAAAATCGTTCTCTTTCTCGCATCAATAGAAAATGGGCTTACAATAAAAAATTGGACAGCGATCCCTGTAGATCAAGACACCATAAGGTCTGGCCAGATCTATAACTTAGAAAATGTAGCCACAGTAGTCAGAAAAGGCTTAGCAGAGACTTCTGGCAAGTTGAAATTTGAACCCTCATACGTGTACATTGGCTTTTCTGATCCGGAAGTAGAACTCAAACTTTCCAAGGGAATGGCAGGCTGCGGGACCCCTGACAACCCTGCAGAAATAACGGAAAAACACCTTGAACAAGCAATTGCAAGCTCAAAGACAGTAAACCTCGAGGAAGGACGTGTGATCGTCCAAACTATTCCCATTAAGTTTGATGTCGACTCAAAGACCGACATAAGAAATCCAAAGGGCATGCTCGGCGTAAGGCTCGAGGTAAATTCTGCATTAATTACGGCAAGAAAATCTGCACTTTTAAACTACAAAAGAGCACTTGAAAAAGCTGGAATTTTCGCAGATAGGTTCGCATATCAGCCTATAGCCGAACTCTTTGAACTAACTACACCCGAAGAAAAAGAAAATGGAGTTTTGTTCATTGATATTGGAAGAGATCTTACCAACTTTGGTGTAATCATTGAAAATAAGTTACAAACGGTGAAGACCATGCCGGTGGGAGGAATTCACATAAATAAAGATTTAAAGTACTATTTCGGAATTACAATGGACAAAGCCGAAGAAGTGAAGAAAAAATATGGTCAACTTGTTTCAAATAGCGAGGGCATATCAGAATATATAGATCTGGGCTATAGCTCTGCGAAAACAGATAAAATAAAAAAAGACCTTCTCGTAAAATATGTATCCGAAAGGCTGAGTGAGATATTTAACGTAATCAAGGAAGAGCTAATTCAGATAGATTTGAATGATAAAATCACTTTTGTCAGAATTACAGGAGGATCAAGCCAAATTGAAAACATTGAAAAACTGGCTGAAGAGGTATTCAATGTAAAGGCTGAAATATACAGGCCATCAGGCATAGTAGAAACTCTCGTTAACACCTACGATATTCCTGCTTTTTATTCCCTCTCTTCTTCCCTTGGCGTTCTCCTCTTCGCTTATAGAAACATCTCCTTAGGTGATCCATATGAATCAAATTTAGATGTAGTAAAAAGTGTAAAAGGAATATTCAAGAGAATATTCGGTAAATAGGGATGGGGTACAATGATCACTGCCTATAAAAGTAAAGGTAGTATAAATTTCAATATCAAAGTAGTCGGCATTGGAGGAGCTGGAGGAAATATCGTCCAGAAGATTTATCTAAGTGGATTACCTTGTGAAACTATCATCCTAAATACGGATGCGCAGGCATTATCAAAACAAAGAGCTACCCACCTCATTCCAATTGGAAAAAGTTTTACCCGCGGTGGTGGCGCAGGTGCAGATCCAGCCATCGGAAGAAAGGCAGCAGAAGAATCTCTATATGAGATCCATAATAGGCTTCAGGATACCGATCTGCTCATCATTGTAGCAGGTTTAGGTAATGGCACAGGAACGGGCGCTTCACCTGTTGTTGCTAAATTTGCCATGGAAAGGAATATACTTACGGTAGGTGTGTTTACACTACCCTTTAATTTCGAGGGGAAGAGGGAACTTTCCCTGAGGGCGATCTCTGAAATGGAAAAATATCTGAATACAATTGTGGTTATTGATAACAATATGATTTCTGAAGTAGCAAGTATGGATTCAAGTGTAAGTGAGGCTTATGCCCTCGTTGATCTCGTTGTAAAAAATTGTGTGGAATCTATTATCAGTATAGTCCAGGAATTTAGTGAAGTGAATGTTGATTTTAATGATCTAAAAGCAACCATTTCACGCGGTGGGCTTGGCTACTTCGCTAAAGGTGTTGCGGAGACAAGTGGGGATGTACAAAAAGCGATTGATAGTGTCTTATTTAACCCATTATTAGCTGGCGTTAGCATTAATGACGTAAAAGGTGCCCTCGTATATATAAAGACTAACGGCGACCTTAAGATGACTTCATTTAATGAGATAATGGAAAATTTGAGGAAACATCTACCTGACAAGACGGGCCTTAAATACGGCCTACAAAAGGAGGGCGACAAATCAGTCAAAGCGTACGCTGAAATATACTTTATTGGAACTACTGGAAAGAAAACCACAAGTTCTATTATCGAAAGTATTACCTCCAAACCAAAAGACCTCATTAATCTGGACCTTCCGCCGGGAGTTAGAAAACATAAGAAAGAATAGTCCCTCGATTCAATGGTTTGTACCATTTATCCACTCAAAAGAAAAATGCGCAATTGTATTCCCAGAAGTCTTAAAAAATGCTGCATCTAACCTTGCAGTTCACACCCTTTATAGGATTCTAAATAAATCATTCTTCACTGATATTTTCTCTCTGGATCACACGGAAGGCGTACGGACAGGCCTTAAACTTCAAGACTTTGATGTTATTTTCTTTACAATTGATTTCGAGCCAAACTATTACAACGTCATAAAAATTTTACTTCAGAGCGGCATAGAACCCCACGTTGATAAGAGGACACGACCTATTCTGATTGCAGGTGGGGCTGCAGTTTCCATTAACCCTTACCCCCTTCTTCCCTTTTTTAACTTACTATGTATAGGTGAAGCTGAAGTTATTATGCCAAAAATACTCACAAACTTGAAAGACTTAGGGGAAGGATGCTACATAAATGAAGAATGGGTAATTAGTCAAAACAAAAAGTACCATGCGAAAAGGGTATATTTAAAGGACCTTACTGAAAGTGAATCTTTTAGTGCTTTTTATTATCCTGACGCTACATTCAAGATGAATCTAGTCGAACTATCAAGAAGCTGCAGCACGAAATGTAGATTCTGCTTATTAAGCTACAACTACCTGCCTCCCAGGTGGATTCCCACTAGTAAATTTGCCCAAATGTTAGAAGAATTTCCCGTTGGAATGGACCTGGGTCTTATTGGAGGGTCTATCTTAGATCACCCAGATATTAAGGAAATTATCAGAACTACAAATAAATGTAAGGTTATAAATCCATCATCAATTAAGATAAGTACCAGTTTCTACGATACCTTAAAGTTGCTTCGGGAGAAGGGGCTTGAGAGTATAACCATAGCACCTGAGACTGGCAGCGAGGAACTTAGAAATCGACTTAACAAAAGAGTTTCAAATTCCGATATTCTGGAATTTATAAAAATGCTAAATGAACTGAGGTTCAAGCATATGAAGATGTATTTTATGATCTGCCTCCCCTTTGAATCAGCTAAGGATATTTTAGAGACCAATAATCTATTAAAGCAATCAAAGGAACTATTTGACGGCAAGATCAGCGTAACTTTCAGCATCTTTGTTCCAAAACCCCATACGCCTTTTCAGGATATCCCAATAGCATCTAAAGAAGAATTCAGGCAAAAAGCAAAAGCACTTGAAATCCCAAAAGGTATAAACGTAGATATCGGACACTATAATGGGGCTAAAAGGCAGCTCCTATATTCAAGAGCAGGTGAGGAATTGGGCTATGCAATCCTGGAAGAACTGTGTAACCATAAGAAAATCGAAGCATCTCTGCAAATGAACAAATATCTCTTCCAACTTGATTACTCAAAAACCTTACCGTTCCATTTCATTGACTCTGGCGTTGAAGAATCCTTTCTCGAAAGAGAATATCTTAAAGCCCAAAAACGCCTCCTCACACCGCATTGCAATCCACAAATGTGCAAAGCGTGTGGTATTTGCTGAATTAACGTAGGGAAACCTGCTTCAAAAAGGTCTCGTAGAATTCTTTTCTTAGTTGGTCAATTCTAAACTTCTCTGCCCACATTCTTGCATTCGAAGACAGTCTTTCTCTCAAATCACGGTCTTCTACTAATTTTCTCATCAAAACTGCAATATTTTCAACCTCTCCAAAGGGGACTATGAAACCAGTCTCTCCATGTCTTACCGCCTCCCTCAGCCCTGGGGAATTGAAGACTATAGCTGGCGTCCCAGATGCTTGAGCTTCCATGACCACAATCCCCCACCCCTCCTTTGGCGACGTGTTAACAATAAGCCATGCTTCCCGCAATTTTCTTGCTTTCTCTTCTTCAGAAACAAAACCTGTAAACTTAACAAGATCGCCAAGTCCTAGCTCTACTACAAGCTTCTCAAGTTCTTTCTTGGCATCTCCATCTCCTACAATCTCAACCCGCAGATGCCCTGAATAATATTTTTCTCTAAAAATTTTCACAGTTTTTAAAAAAAGGTCTATTCTCTTATATCTCTTAAGCCGACCAAGGTAAAGAACAAATGGCAAAGCTGACTTCTCACCCGGTTTAAAGAAATCCACATCAACGGCATTATATACCACACTTATAGAAGCCTCAGGCATTCCATTTTTCACAAGTTCTTCCCTGGTGCTCTCAGAGACTGTAATTATAGGTAATCCTCTGTATAACTTGTAGAAAAGTCTCTCAGAGAGGTACACATAGAGACCAAAAAGTGGATTGGTTTCCTGGAATATTACTCTGCCAAAAAAGTGATGTGTAATCACTACAATGGGCTTTTTTGTAAAATATCTCGTAAAGAACGGGATTTTGTTCACATCTTCAACAATAATATCAAAGTCTTCGGTGGATAAAAGTTGCTTTAAATAAAAAGGTACGAGAAAATTAAAGAACTGCCGATGCCCCCTTCTTATGATTCTAATGCCGTCCTGTACATCTTCTCTCTCCGCCCCCCTGAAAGAAGAACACAACAAAGTTACAGAATGACCCTTGTAAACAAAATAAGAGAAAAATTGATGTAAATGTACTTCTGCGCCCCCACTTAGAGGATTTTTTAAATCCTGCCAGTTGATTACAAGGATCTTCATTCGCTTTGTTGGATTACTTTAAGAAACTTCCTTTTACCAACTTTAATAACCATATTGTCTTCTGGTGCAATCTTTTCAAACTCTTTCTCAAGCACTTGGTCCCCCACCTTTACGGCTCTTTGTGCAATCAACCTCCTTGCCTCAGACCTACTCTGAACAATGCCTGAATTCACAAGAATATCAATGAGAGCCATCCCCTCCTTCGGTATGCGAAATTCTGGGATTGCCTCCGGAATGTCACGGAATTTGAAAACCCTGTCAAACTCCTCTCGAGCTCTTTTTGCTGCACTTTTGTCCCAAAATATCTCAACAATTTTTTCAGCAAGGTCCGCCTTACACTCCCTTGGGTTTTCCTTCATTTTTCTTTCAATTTCTTTAATGGTCACATCATCGTAGTAAAGCACAAGTCTATAATATTTTAATACGAGTTCATCGGGAATAGACATCACTTTACCAAACATCATATGAGGTGCTTCAGTGATACCTATGTAATTATCGTAAGACTTCGACATCTTCAGCTTACCATCAGTGCCTTCAAGAAGTGGAACCGTGAGGATGACCTGGGGTTCTATTCCATAAGTCTTCTGAACCTCCCTTCCAACCTGAAAATTAAATTTCTGGTCAGTCCCACCAACTTCTATGTCCGCCTTTATGGCAACCGAATCGTAAGCCTGAAACAATGGGTACAGAAACTCGTGAATCGAGATCGGAATATTTCTTTTGAATCGTTCCTTAAAATCGTCTCTCTCCAGCATCCTTGATATCGTGTATGTAGCAGAAAGTTCTATCACATCATACGGAGTCAACTTTGAAAGCCACTCAGAGTTATATCTGATTTCGGTTTTTGTAGCGTCAAGGACTTTGAATACCTGGTCAAAATAGGTCTTGGAGTTTTGCTTCACTTCCTCTGGAGTTAGCCTGGGCCGCGTCTTTGACCTACCAGACGGATCACCTATCATAGCGGTAAAGTCACCTACTATAAAAATGACGTGATGACCGAGATCTTGTAGGTCTTTCAGTTTTTTGAGGCAAACATAATGCCCTAAATGAAGATCTGGCCTCGATGGATCGGCACCATACTTTATTATAAGGGATCCCTTTCTCCTGAGCTTTTCTAATAACTCTTCTTCAGGGAGAAGGTCTACTGTGTTAAATTTTATAACTCTTAATTCTTCTTCTATTCCTAAGCTCATTTAGTCCAGTATACATAGATTCCACAATTGGGGCAGGTCTCAAGCGATTTGTTTTTAACAGGCCTTGAAACAAGTGCTGAAGGAAACTCCATAAAACAATTCGCACAAATTCCGTTAACAACGGGAGCAACACCTCTCTTGTATTTCTCCCTCAGTCTCTGGTACCTCTTATAAATAGCAATAGGAAGACTCCTTACAACTTCTTCCCTTAACTCTTTTAACTTATCTATCTGCTGAGAAAATACCTCGTCACTTGCACTTTGGGTAATATTTATTGAATTTCTATATTCTTCAGACTCAAAATCTTCTAGCTCAGCGTCAAGGCTTTCCAGGGCAATGAGCATTTCCAGAATCGGGTCCATTAAGCCTCCCTATAAATTTTCATAAGGTATTCCATCAATTCCTTTGAGGTCTCAAAATTCAAATATTCTTTCGTTGAAACAACTTTTCTAGCAACATTGGCAATTTCGCCTAGAGTAATAAGGTACCTTGCTCCCAGATCCTGAGGTGGAGCAATTAAAAGAAAAAACAAATGGACGGGTTTCCCATCCAGTGATTGAAAATCAATTCCTCCCTTCGATACACCAACAACCAGTTGAACATCATCTACCACAACGCTTCTCGTATGTGGAATTGCGACTCCTCTGCCTACTCCCGTAGAACCGATTGCCTCCCTTTTTTTAAGCTGTTCGAGAACAATTTTTTCCTGCTCGGGTTTTAAATTCAACACACTTAGTAGCTCTTGTAAAACCTCCTCTTTATCCTTAGCCTTCAAATCTATTATAACCCTATCTTCTCTTAAAAGTTGTGCAAACATATATACCTCCTTTACCTTTCATACAATAAAGTTTAAAACTAAAATCTTACAAAATCAAATTATTTGCAAAAACTATTCTTTTACCGCACCTTGTGTAATGCCTTCAATAAAATATCTCTGAGCAAAAAAGAAAAGAATCACTATAGGCAAAAGTGAAACCGTCGATGCTGCCATCTTTAAAGCGTACGCTTCTTCATGAGCACTTTTAAACATTGCAAGGCCTACGGGAACGGTATACATAGACTCGGTCTGAGCTACAAGTAGTTGCCACAAGAAATTGGACCAATGAAACTGAAAATTTAGAAGGAAGACCGTTGCAATTATAGGAAGGGTAAGAGGTACTACAATGTTAAAAAACACCTTATATTCAGGAGCACCATCAATCCTAGCACTTTCGAGAAGTGAGTCGGGAACATCCTTTAAAAACTGGGTTATTAGGAACATACCAAATACATTCGCAAGGTGGGGAACAATCATACCTTCATAGCGATTTATCCATTGGAATTGATACACAATAAGAAATTGAGGAATCACATAGAGGAGTCCAGGCACCATCATTGAAGATATAAATAACCAGAATAGAAAATTCCTAAGAGGGAAATCCTTTTTTGCGAATGCATAAGCAGCAAGGGAAGCGAACAATGTGGAGAATGTAGCAGATACAGTCGCCACTATAAGGCTATTTACAAAGTATCGATAAAACTTGTATTCGAAAAGGATCTTTTTATAATTCTCAAATGTTATCTTACTGGGAAGTGAAATCAAAAGCGCCTCGCTTTCCGGTTTAAAAGAGGTGATAAGCATCCATAAAAATGGGAAGAGACAAATTATAAGTAGTAATGTAATAAAGAAGTATTTCCAGAAACTATGCCTTTTCATTCTCTTGTAGCCCTTGAATAGATAATGGAAATCACAAGAGTCAGTACTAACAGTACAAAGGAAGTGGCAGATGCAATTCCAAGCCTGAGGTTAGTTATATGATTGTAAAGATAGTATCCAGCAACCTTTGTAGCTCCGAGGGGTTCGCCCCACTTTTCTACTATAGGTCCTCCACCGGTCATTGCAAAAAACTCAGAGAAAGCAGAAAAAGCACCGATGACACCAGTAATAACAAGAAAAGTAGTGGTATTTTTAACGAGAGGAAAAGTAATGCTGAAAAACTTCTTAAACCCGCGGGCTCCGTCAATTTTTGCTGCATCTTCGATATCCGCAGAAATATTATTCAGTGATGCCGTATAGAGAATGGTCCCAAAACCTACATTCTTTAATGCCACAGCAAGTACCACAGCCGGCATTGCAGTAGATGCATTCCCAAGAAAACCTGTATTGTAAAGACTTTCAGGAATTATGGGTTTAAGAAGCTGGACCAGAAAGCCGTACCTTCCTGCATATAGAATGGTCCACACCACACCAACAACAAAGGTGTCCAGCACAAAAGGCATGAAAAAGAGTGTTCTATAAACCCTGTTTAACTTAATGTCCTCTTTGAGTGCCATTGCCAGGATAATTGAAAGAATAATGTTAAGAGGAATCATCAGGAGTGCATACTTTAAAGACAGCAAAATAGAATAGATAAACTCTTTATCTTTGAACACGTAAAGGTAATTTTTAAACCCCACAAATTCGAGTCCTCCAAAGATATTCGAAAAATCAGTTATCTTAAAAAATGAAAGGTAAAAGGCATAAAAAAAGGGAAGTAAGAGAAAGACAAAAAACATCAACGCAAATGGTAATACAAACAAAAAACTTCCGAATTTTCTTTTCATCATTCATATACAAAATGCGGGGCGGGCCACAGGCCCGCCCCGCCGAACTCAGACCCACTCTACTTCACAACAATAAACTTAGAAGTCCCCAAATTTTTCTCTCTTACAAGGTACAATCCAGACTTTAGTCCTCCAAATTGAACATCGGCAGATCCATTAACAGTGACCCTGCGAGTTAGTACTTTCCTGCCATCAACGGAATAGACTTCAATATTAAAAGTTCCATTACCTGTAAGCCTCACACCATTCAAAATAGGCTGCATGGTAAGCTTAGCAATATTCTCCCTGGTACTGAGAGTATGATAAGTAGTAATAGTATCCCAGTCTGTCCATTCCGCATCACCACCCGTTAACGAAACAGTCTCATCATATGGAAGGATATCAACTGCAGAACTATTGTCACCACCTACAATATAAGCACACGCTTTTTCCGCTTCGGGGTTACCCAGGCTTTCAAGTGGAATGGCAACCTCAAGGGATTGAAGCCCATTCGTACTGATGGACGCTGCATAATTAAAAGTCGCGAAATCATATTGCCATGAACCTTCAACGTACTTATTGAAATCATTGGATGTAATGGAATCCTCCTCTCCACTATACCAGAAATAAATCTGATAATCCGGCTGCCACACAGGGAAGTGGAGTCGTCTACCCCACGAATCGCCAGTACCTGTAGGATCACCACTATAACCACCGTCTATAGCGTCGAGAACAAATCCATATGCAACGCCCCAGGAAGCACTATTCTGAGTGGTAATTGCAAGGTAAAGTGATTCGGATGAAACTGCATAATAAAATGCCAAAAGATCCGCACCAGCTTTATCGGTATTTTCTGCATTCTCAGCAACAAGGGTGTACCCCTCAACATCAGGGTTTACAGTACCATCAACTACTGGTGCTGCAAACACAACACCAATGCCTAAAATCAGAGTTGCGAATACTCGAAATTTCCTCATCTCTTCTCCTCCTGTTCTCTTTAAAAATTAATGCACCAAAAGCGTTTTGTCAAGTAGAGAAAACACTTTTCAAATGCATAGAAAAGAACATTAAAACCCGTTTAAAACTCCCACTTACATTTCACGCCTCAGTAACTCACCAAGCCTTTTTATGCCCTCAACTATGAGTTCTTCCTTCATATTTGAAAAGTTGAGCCTCATTGTATTTTTCCCTTCCTCCGGGTCGGCATAGAAGGCATTCCCCGGAACAAAAGCAACCTTATTTTCTACCGCCTTTTCAAGAAGCTCAACGCTATTAATTCTTTCAGGCATTGTAACCCACAAGAAAAGCCCACCCTGAGGTCTCGTCCAATGAAAACCCTCGCCCGGAAAATACTTCTCCATAGACTCCACCATCAAATCTCGTCTACGCCTGTAAACGACCCTAACCTTTTCAAGGTGAGGATCGATAATATTCTGCTCACAGAGCCTCGCTGCAAGATACTGAACATAGGTAGATGTGTGAAGGTCTGTACCTTGTTTTGCATGCACCAGTTTCGTGATCACTTCCTTTGGCGCAACAATCCAACCGAGGCGAAATCCAGGAGCTAAAACTTTGGAGAATGTCCCAAGATATATGACTCTCTCGCGGGAATATGCAGCAAGAGGTGGAATGTCGTTACCCTCAAATCTCAACCGGGAATATGGGTCATCCTCAATTATAATAGTATCATATTTCACTGCAAGTTCTATAAGTTTCTTTCTCCGGTCCTCAGGCATAGTGACACCGGCAGGATTATGGAAAGTTGAAATTACATACATAAATTTAGGGTGCCTCTTTTTAAGCACCTGCTCCACATCTTCAGGAATCAAACCATCATCATCCATCAAAGAACCAATATATTCAGGTCCATAAGAATTAAATGCTTGAAGTGCTCCAAGGTAAGTGGGTTTCGAGACAAAAATCACATCGCCCTCATTTATAAAAATTTTACCAACAAGGTCAAGGGCTTGCTGAGAACCTGTGGTAGGCAGCACCTCTTCTGGTGTACACTTTACGCCCATCTTATCCATATATCTTACAATCTCTTTATTCAAAAGAGGATAACCTTCAGTAGGACCATATTGAAGCATCATCTGACCTTCTTTTTCAAGCAATTCGCTACTCGCCTTCTTTATGGCTTCAATGGGAAAAAGCTCAGGGGCTGGAAGCCCGCCCCCGAAGGAGATCACATCTGGTTGTTGAGTAAATTTTAGAAGCTCCCTAATTATGCTGCTCTTGATCCATTTTGTTCTTTCAGCATAAAAACTTTCCCACTTTGGAGATGATATGGTTAAACTCATGATACCTCCTCTGTTTCATAATCCTAAATATAAGCTCAAAATTAGAGCTTTTCAAGCCAGAAGAGCCGTAAGTACTCAGGTTGCCAAGTACGTCGCACTTTGAAGTACGTATTGAGGGATTTAACCTAACATATATGATTAAAAACAAGGCTCTGCTTGTAGAAAAAACCCAAAATCCCACCCTCAAAGCCGGAAGGGAGGTTTTAATCGAAGCAGTGGAATATGCTTTTCACAGTATAGATCTTGCATCCATATTTTCAAAATATTTAGACAAAAAATTAAACGGGCAACCTGTCACAGCAATTGGGAAAGCGAGCGTAAGTATGCTCCAGAATTTTCAAGAGATATTTGAAGTAGGTAGCTGCATTGTTGTATCGAAGGCTGATTTTCCTGTGAATAAAGAGAAGGTAGAGTTCTTTAAGGCAGGACATCCCTTTCCCGATAGAAATAGCATGAAAGCAGCAAAGTTTGTTTTGAAAACACTGAAAAATGCAAGCCCCAATTCAAGCTTCGTGTTTTTGATCTCGGGTGGAGGCTCTTCGCTTTTTGAGCTGCCTAGGGTGCCCCTTGAAGACCTTGCCAATACCACTAAAATGCTCTTATTCTCAGGAGCTACCATAGAAGAAATCAATACAGTTAGAAAACATCTATCGCAGGTAAAGGGTGGACAACTGTTGCGACACTTGAAGAGTAAAGCTACCGCTTTCCTGATGTCCGATGTAGTCAATGATAGAATTGATCTCATAGCTTCTGGATTAACAAGCAGTGATCCCTCTACATATCAGGATGCACTTAATGTGTTGCAAAAATATGAGCTCTGGACGGTGGTGCCTAAAACGGTGCAAACTGTAATCTTAGAGGGTATTCAAGGCCATATCCCCGAAACTTTAAAAGACTGGGAACCAGAGGCCAAACTTGTCGAGAATTACCTCATTTTGACAAATCGGGACTTTTTAACGCATATGGAAACATACTTGAGGAGTAGGGGCTTTGAAGTTATTTCTCTTGGATCGGACAACCACATAGATGTGGATTTACTTGCCAACAAATTTACATCAGTAGTGCACTCTCTTAAAATGGAAGGGACTTCTAAGAAATTTGCAATACTCGCTGGTGGCGAAGTAGGAGTAAAAGTAAGGGGAAACGGTAAAGGCGGAAGGTGCCAAGAACTCGCATTGCGTTTATCTTTGGCTCTAAGCAAAGAGAATCTGAACTATACTTTTCTTACATTGGGAACCGATGGAATCGACGGTCCAACGGACGCCGCCGGAGCTCTCACAGATAGTGATACCATTCATAAGGCTTTTCGCCTCTCTCTAAATCCAGAAGAGAAACTCTTAAACAATGACTCATATAACCTTTTCAAAACCTTGGGAGATCTTATCATAACCGGACCTACAGGTATAAATGTAAAAGATATTTACGGAATGTTGATCCTCGAGAAGCAAACGAACTAAGAACATTATAATTATTCCTAAATTTAAGGAGGAAGATGCTTTCCCTGGAACTTTTTGACTATGACTTACCTTCTGAACTTATTGCTCAGGAGCCATTGAAGGAAAGAGATCAGGCGAAAATGCTGGTTTTAAACAAGAAGGATGATAAAATAATCCACTCCCATTTTTACGAATTACCACACTTTTTAAAGCCAGGAGATTTAGTTATAATCAATAAAACGAGGGTAATTAAAGCAAGGTTAGTGGCCAAAGCTGAAGATACAGGTGGAAAACTTGAGATATTCTTCTTAGAATCTATAAGTAGAAATATCTTTAAAGCGATGGTTCACAGTAGGAAGAAAGCCAGAGTAGGTAGAACCTTTATTGTGGGGGAAGAATGTAGACTTGCCATAAAAGATTTTGAAGAGGATATGGGCGCGGATGCTAAGGCTATAGTGGAGATCTTATCAGAGATTAGTGTATTCGATTTACTTGAAAAATATGGCCAGGTCCCACTCCCTCATTATATAAGGAGAGCTCCAAAAGAAGAGGACATAGATTATTATCAAACTATATTCGCGGAAAAAGGACCTTCCGTAGCTGCCCCCACTGCCGGGCTCCACTTTACGGAAACGGTAATAAAAAACCTGAAAGAAAAAGGTGTCAGCGTAGAGCCAATATACTTACACGTAGGACTCGGAACCTTTAAACCCGTTAAAACCCAGGATATTATTTCCCACAGAATGGACGCTGAATATTACGAAATACCTGAGGAAACAGCGAAAAAGATTATTAAAACCAGAGAACAGGGCAATTGGGTAGTAGCCTGTGGAACTACATCAGTCCGTACACTTGAATCCTGGAAATTCGATAAATCAAAACTTTCAGGCTGTACCGATCTCTTTATATACCCAGGATTCAGATTTGACGTGATCGATGGCTTAATAACAAATTTCCATATGCCAAAATCAACGCCTCTCATATTGGTCTGTGCCTTCGCTGGGAGGGAAAAGATCCTCAATGCGTACAAGGAGGCAATCCAAATGAATTATGGGTTTCTCAGCTATGGCGATGCTATGTTGATTCTCCCAGAAATTGATAATTCTTCAGCCTGACTTGATACTAATCTTATGGCCGATATAGTAGTAGGGTTGCAGTGGGGAGATGAGGCAAAAGGTCGATTTGTTGACTTTATTGCTAAAGAATATGATTTAATTTGCAGATTTCAGGGCGGGGCAAATGCGGGGCATACCATTGTTAAAGATAATAACAAACTAGTTCTCCACCTACTACCTTCGGGAGTTTTGAGACCCGACAAAAAGAACCTTATTACCGCAGGGGTACTTGTAGATCCTGATAGTTTTATGAAAGAGGTGACCGAAATAGTCTCAATCTCGGGAAGCCTTGAAGGTAGACTGTTTGTAGACGAGAGGGCTACTCTCGTACTTCCTTTTCACAAGGAGGAAGATGCCCTCGAGGAGTCAGCAAGGGGAGGTGTCGGAAGCACGAGACAGGGCATTGCATACGCTTACAGGGACCTTTACCAAAGACTCGCTATTAGAGTAGGAGACCTGTTCGATCCCAAAATACTAAAAAGGAGATTAAAGGACATTACAGAGTTTAACAACCAAATTATCGCTGCACGCTTTGGCCACCCACCATTTGATTATAAAGAAATCCTCAATAATTTAGAAATATTCTCTGATTTCATTAAGCCGTATGTCGTTGACGGCGTGGAATTCATCCACCTCGCAGAAAGGGAAGGAAAAAGCATTCTCTTTGAAGGTGCACAAGGTACCTTACTCGATATTATTTACGGGACGTACCCTTACGTTACCTCTTCTCATACCATTTCCTCGGGTGCCTTGGTCTTTTCTGGCATACCCCCACAGAAAATCGGAAAAGTGTACGGCGTATTTAAAGCATACATTACAAGGGTGGGGAAAGGCCCTTTCCCTACAGAAGAAAAGGGGAAATGGGGAGAACTACTTAGGGAAAAGGGAAGTGAATTTGGTTCTACAACCGGAAGACCGAGAAGATGTGGTTGGCTCGATCTACCACTACTCAGGTATAGTGCAATGATTAATGGTGTTACCCACCTTGTCATCACAAAATTTGACGTTCTGAACGGAATTGACCCTATAAAGGTTGCGACAGGGTACGAACTCAATGGTAGAGTGTCCGAACTTCCACCTGCATCAGCAGAGCTGATGGAACACGTTGAACCCATCTATGTAGAGAAACCAGGGTTTACCCTCTCGCTAAAAGAAAAAAACTACGGGGAATTACACGATAACGCAAAAAAATATATTGAATTCATTGAAGAAAATCTGCAACTGAGCGTAAACTATATTTCCATTGGCCCCGAAAGAGAAAAACTTTTAATTAAATAGAAAAACCCAACTCAAAAGCATCAAGCTCCATATCAACATATTTCTGTGGGACATTATCTTTCAGCGCTTCTATCGCAAAATCTTTCGTGAAGAAGTCTCCAAGGTGCCTCAGCATGTAGCCAAAAGCAACAATGTTCATAAGGAATGCCGAATTGAATTTCTCAAAGCAGATTCGCGTAAAAGGGACTCTAACAAATTTATACCTTTTACTGATTTCCTTTATGCTTTCGAGCGTTACTATGGTTTCATCAACTACTATAAGACTCTCCTCCTTTAAGCTCTGAAGGTAGTAATGTAGAGACTCAGTAGTAAGCGCCATCAGTATATCCGACTTCTCAACGTAAGGAAAAGCTATCCATTCTTTACTCAGTACCACATCAGCAGAAGTAATCCCACCTCTCACTTGTGCACCGTAATAGGAACCTTGGGTTGCATAATTACCCGCACGCGTGGCTGCGTCAGCAGTCAAAACCCCAAGTAATATGATTCCCTGCCCACCGGTTCCGGTGTATCTAATTTCAACCTTACTCATATCAGAACTCCCCTATTAATATCTTCCCCTTAGCATCCTCAGGAGTACGCACATTTTTTACATTAATTGAGTTATTTTTCATATACTCTAAGAACTCGTAAGGGTCTTGAGTGACGTTTCTTCGACCATAGTGAGTTGGGCATGTGCTCAAAGCTTGAACAAATGAGAAACCTTCAGTGGTTATTGCCCTCTTAATTGCATTAACAAGCTGCGGAAAATGCGCCACAGTGTACCTTGCAACGTAAGAAGCTCCTGCAGCTTTAACAAGCGAGGCAACATCAAAAGGCGGCTCAAGATGTCCCCTTTTTGAAGTCAAAGTCTTTGCCCCCATCGGTGTAGTTGGCGAATACTGTCCCCCCGTCATCCCATAGTTGTTGTTATCAGCCATTATACAGGTTATATTTATATTTCTTCTTGCTGCATGGATTAGGTGGTTCCCACCAATGGAAGCCAAATCCCCATCACCACCCACCACTATTACAGTAAAATCGGGACGAGAAAGTTTAACACCCGTAGCAAAGGCAAGAGCCCTTCCATGAGTTGTGTGTATTGAGTCTGTGTTAATGTATGGACTGGGAATCCACCCCGAGCACCCAATGCCCGAAACGAAGACCACTTTATCCTTATCTAGTTTTAGCTCTTCAAGAGATTTCACAATAGCTCTCAGCAATATCCCATGACCACAACCAGCACAAAATGCTGTAGGGAAAAAATCAGTTCTTACCCACTGCATATAACTTTTCATAAACTTGCCTCCACGACCTCAACAATACTTTCTGGTAGAATTACATTGGAACCAAGCTCCGTAATAGGAATAACTTCACAACTAAGAATACGCTGTAACTCTCTCGAAAAATGGCCTGAATTCATCTCCGGAACAAAAATTTTTCCAGCATTACCAAGCCTTTCGGCAATATAATCTTCATAAATGGGCCAGACCACCTTCGGCCTGAAGAACCCGACTTTTAAGCCTCTATCCCTCAGCCTTAAAGTAGCCTCATAGGCACTTCGTGCTGAAATCCCATAAGAAGCGATAATAACATCAGCATCCTCAATAAACTCTTCGTGAAACTCACATATATCGACCATATGATTCCTAATCTTTCCTATAAGGTGCTTAACTATTTTCCGGTGAATATCGGGATCCTGGGTAATCCTTTTACCCGACTCCGTGTGAGTAGAACCAGTTATAAGAAGTGCCTTTCCATCTCCAAGGAGTGGCATCGGAGGCGGTTCCTTTTCATCAAAACTAAAAGGTAGCGCATTAGGGTCATGTTCTCGATCAAAAACTTCTATCTCTTCAGGAATAAATACTGGCTCTCTAAGGTGTCCAACTGCCTCATCGGTTAGCACGATAACAGGCACACGATATTTTTCGGTCAAATTAAAAGCCTTTATGCCAAATTCAAATAATTCTTGACAAGACCATGGTGAAAGAGCAATAATCTCATAATCTCCGTGAGTAGCATATCGAACCTGGTGAAAGTCCCCTTGAGACGGCCTTGCCGCCTGTCCAGTAGATGGGCCAGCCCTCTGAACATCCACAATTACGAGAGGAGTTTCAGTGAAGATCGCATATCCAAGGTTTTCTACCATCAAATCAAATCCAGGTCCGCTAGTAGCGGTCATCGCCTTAGTGCCAGTCCACGATGCACCAATACAAGCCGCTATAGAGGCTATTTCGTCTTCACCTTGAAAGTAAACACCCTCACCAGATTCCTCAAATCTACCCAAGACCCTCGATATTATTTCACTGGCTGGTGTTATTGGATAACCTGCATAAAACCTCATACCTGCGCAGAATGCACCATCAGCCACTGCTTCATCGCCCTGGACCATAAATCGCCCTGGTTTTATAGCTGTTTTAACCTTCTTCCACGGCATGTTCCTTCTCCTTCACTTCAATAGCAAAATCGGGGCATAAATTCTCACACATCATGCAGCCAATGCATTCCTCTATTCTTGCAGGAATCACCTCTTTAAATCCACGGTGACTTTCGATTTCAGAAATATCAAAAACATTCTTTGGGCACGCTTTTACACATATGTAGCAAGCTTTGCACCAATCCTTCTGAACCTCAATCTCAAAACTCTTTTTCATATAACACCCTTCCTTTTAAATGCCTTTACATCGTCCAGTCGATACCCCAATTCAAGCAAAATCTCTTGGGTGTGTTCCCCAAGGAGTGGTGGGTGTCGGTATATGTCGAGAATAATGTCTCCAAAATGGATGGGATTTCTCATAAGTCTAACTCTACCAGCAGTCGGATGAGCTACCTCTTCGACGAATCCTCTTGCGTGTATTTGCTCATCTTCAATAGCCTTATCTACAGTGTTAATAGGGCCTGCTGGGATACGCACTTCCTCCAATTTTGCAAGCCAATACTCAGCATCCTTCTCCAAAATGATCTCTTCGATAATGGGAATTAAAATGTCTCTGTTCGCAAGCCTTTTTGCATTGGACTCAAATCTCGGATCAAAAGCCAGGTCTTCCCGCTCAATAACTTTGCAGAACCTTTTCCACTGCTCTTCATTTCCAACCGCAATAATTATGTACTGGTCGTGTGCTCTAAAAACCTGATAAGGAACAATGTTGGGATGGGCATTTCCATACCTCTTAGGAATTTTGCCACCAACAAGATAGTTACTTGCAACATTTACAAGGCTTGCAATTGTAGATTCAAGCAAAGAAGAATCAATAATCGTTCCTTCCCCCGTCTTATTTTTACGAATGATTGCTGCCTCAATGGCTATAACTGTGTAAAGTGCGGTAAGCACATCACAAATAGCAACACCCACTTTCATGGGCTCACCTTCAGGCTCTCCTGTAATGCTCATCAGCCCACTTATTCCTTGAATAAGTACATCGTAGCCGGGTTTGTTAGCTTTGGGACCAGTTAGCCCAAAACCTGTAATGCAAGCCCATATTATGTCTTCTCTTATGCTCTTTACATCTTCGTAAGTTAGCTTTAGGCCTTTAAGTACATCTGGAAGGAAATTCAGGATCACAACATCCGAGTTCCTTATCAGTTTTTCGAGGATTTCTCTCCCCTCCTTGCTTTTCATGTCGAGAGTCATACCACGTTTATTTTTATTTGCGCACATATAATATGCGCTCTCACCACCTGCAAAGGGAGGACCCCAACCTCTTGTTTCATCGCCGACGCCGGGTTTTTCCACCTTAATCACATCGGCGCCAAGGTCCCCCAAAATCATACCTACTGTTGGACCTGCAAGCACCCTAGATAAATCTAGTACTTTAACTCCCTCAAGGGGTTTCATCACACCTCTCTTTTTTTGAATAACAAGCGCTCCACTAAAGTTACAAGTAAAAGAAGAACAATTGCACTCCCTAAAGCCCATACATTCTTGTCAAATTTGAATTCTGGATTGTAGTAGCTGATTATTGGGAATAAAACTGAAATTACAGTCCCTCCAATCAGAGCAATAGTTGCAGCAAGGGAAGTAGTCACCCTCCTGCCCTTCGAAACCCAAAATACACCAGCAAGCACTATTATTGCAGCAGCACCTCTTATAGCATAAGAAATATAGCCAGTGTCGAGTACAAAACCTTGCATGTACGCTGCAAGTGGTATCAGAAGGAGGCCCACTATAAAAGTAAACCACCTCGAAACCTTCAATAGTTTTTTCTCATCGGCTTCTTTATTAATCAGATACTGATATATATCTTTTACAAGTATCGTAGAAATAGCAAACATAACAGGACCAATAGTTGAGAGGATCGCAGCGAGAACTCCAGCTATGGCAATTCCACCAAACCACGGTGGAACAAAATCGGAAGACATTAGAAGACTGGGCAACGCCTGCTTCGGGTCTGGAATGGATGCAAATTTGCCTGTCGCTGCAATCATGCCAAGGGTAGCAGTAATAATGCCTGTTGGCAATATAAGCAAAGCGCTGAGGAGGGAAGCTTGCTTTGCGGTCTTCTCATCCCTCGCAGCAAAAACCGGTTGAATAGACGCCTGGGCTGCAAAAGCCCCAAATACCCCACCTATAATCCAGCCAATTACCTGATTCAAGCCCACACCCACGGGACTTTTGTATACTACAAGATCCTTGCCCGCTTCAGCCAATGCAGTAAAAAGACCAGAGTATCCGCCAATTTTCACAAGACCTATAATAAACGTCGAAATGATCGCAAAATAAAGCAAAAATGTGTGAATGACATTAGTCAAGGTAATGGACCAAAAGCCACCAGCAGTAACGTAAATAGTGACAAGGAGACCCCCAATAATCACTCCACTTTTAAAACTGATATTTAAAGTCGATGCAAGCACAGAGCCTACTGTCTGAATCTGCGCATAGCCAAGAATTATATATGCGATAAGAAAAGCAAAGGAAGAAATAATTCTTGTATTCTTATCGTACAATTTTTCAATCATTTCTGAAACGGTGAATACCTGATGTTTACGATAATATTTCGCCAGCAGAAATCCGAATAACGCCATGCCAATCGAGGTAGAGACATTATACCATGCTGAAGAAATCCCAGATACATATGCACGTTCTGATACTCCGATGGTGCTCATACCTCCGAGCCATTCACCTACAACAACTACAGTACAGAGCCACAATCCGAGATTACGGCCTGCGATCAGGTAATCAGTCCCAGATTTAGCCAGCTTTTGCGCAAGAATACCAACTACAAGTACAATTACAAAATAAGCAAGCACTATAAAAAACTGCACTGTAAATTGCATAGAATCACTCCTTTAGTATAATTATATTCCGTGCTTGGTACACCATCAAACTAATATACACAGGCTACACTCCCTTCATACCTTCGTAATTTATATACAAGAAAAAATCTCAAAATTGATCTAACCCTCACAGAAAAAATGTTATACGGATATGCAAGCCTGCAAAATGCGGGCCCTGTCATTACAACTGAAAGCAATTTTCCACTCAGATCGTGAGACCCTACACCAAATTTTCCTCAATTATCTCCCCAAAAGTTCCATAGGTTTAAAAAGACGTATAGATCTAATCACAAGGCTGTCAAAATTTTCAATGGCAATGCGATAAATCCTTATACTTCGAGGACTCGCCCAAATTCAAATTTGCACATGTGGGGCATTTCACAATTTAGTTACTACACTTAGAATCTGCTCAGAAGTTAATGTATTGCATTACCAGCTCTTTTCATAATATTTGCGTGGGAGAATAAAACAAATATATAGCAATTAGGAAACAGTGATTAACAGCATACAATGCCGCATCGATATTACATTGACATTTGTACGTATTTTCCTTATTAATAACTTTTTCGAAAGCCTGTATAACTCTAAAAATCGCAATTTTCATCCTGTAACAGCGGTTCCTTGAGCACCGGAACAAATTCTTTAAATATAATTTTATTAGTATCTACATTACATGTAAACGCAAGTAAGTAGTCTACGTGCCCGAAAATATCCCTGAATGCATTGCCAAATTCAGGATCCATAACGTAGTTCGCTGAGACTGCTTTTGCATCATTTCTTTGAACTACAAAGATAAGTCCTTTTTTCCCTTGCCACTCAAGTAAAGTCCTAAGATGTTTTACTCCCCTCTTTGTCGGTGCATCTGGGAAAAGCCCAATGCAATGCTCAACAAGGGTACACGATTTAACTTCTATTATAATTTCATCGTTAATTAGGAAGTCAAACCTGGATCCTCTATAAGTAAACTCCCGTCTTACCGATTTTACGTTAAATGGCATCTTATCAATGTTTTCAAGAAAAATCTCATTTGCCTTCGATGCATTCAAAGCCACAAATGTGTAGTTAGTAAGCCCAAGTACTGCTTCATATCGTGTCTTCCTCGTTGGTGCTTCTCTCCTTGCAACGTAAACCTGGGCTCCATTGAATATGATTTCCTGCAGTCTTCCCGGATTTGGAAGGTAAGCAACTTCAGTTCTACTGTCAATTTCAACCAGTAATCGAAAACGCTTTTCCCGTGCTACAACTCTCGCCCTACTAAGCTCCGGTAAATACATCAACACCTCGAACAAGCTATAGTGAAAATCAGACTACCCCATATTTTTAAGTATAGCTGGCAACTTTCAATGTCCAGGTCAAAAAACAAATTTCTAATGTTGTTTTCAGCTTCTGAGACCCCAATCGCTCCATATAAAGTGTTCAAGGAATGAATAGAACCATTGGAGATTTCGTGCATCATATCCACAAATTAATTTTAATGAAAATCGTCCGCTCAGTGAATTTCTAGATATAGAAATATGCGTGGACCATCTAAAGGGCTACTAAAAGTTAGCTTCGCAAAGAAACGATACTTTATGGGATAGTTTAAATACATTAAAGAGCAACTTCTAAAACTTGACAGAAGCATTACCCTCCTACAAAATAAAAAGGATGGCTAAGACAAAAAGGCGCTTCCCTTATGAGGAAGCAAAAATCATAGCAAGACGCATCCTCGAAACCTCAAACAACCACAAGATCTCCATTGGGATCTTTGGTTCTTACATTCGAAAAGAAGAGGACATCGGCGACCTGGACGTACTCGCCTTTGAAGAAGACTGTGATACAATCCGAAAACTACTCCAAAAAGAGCCATTCTTCAGCCTAATTGATCTATATTGTATACCAAATAAATACCACGATTCGTGGGAGACTTTTGCCCTTTACCTAACGGGTTCCGGAGCATTTAACATCTGGATGAGAAGCCTTGCAAGAAACAAAGGATACCTGTTAAACCAATATGGGCTTTTCAAAAGAGATTCTGGTAAACTTATTTCTACAAAAGAAGTAGAGATATTCAACCTACTTGGAGTTGACTACATTGCACCCGAATTGAGATCAGAGAAGTACAATAGAGAGTGGAAAAAATACTTAAAAAAGTAAAATGGAATTGTAAGCAAACGTAAAAATAGTGCTTAAACTCTACCTGAAACACTATGACATTGAACTTATGCCTGTGCCGCCAAAGCTGGGACTCCTCACATTGTTGTAACCCTTATCACAAAAGCAACCGGAACCGGCAAAACACAGCAGTTTACTGCAAAAACGCAAGATATAGACAATAGTCAAGTCACCGAGTTGATTTTGCATGATCTTCTCCTAATTCCGCAGTCGCAACAGTAAACACGAGTGGTCCCGCTACTGGTGTGGTCGAGGTGCCTGCATTACAACAGCAATGGATTCTATAATTACACAATTGACGCATCGTGTAGATTAGTAAACTGTATAATTTAGTATGGAGACGGCTCCAGCAGCTGGCCTGGAATAATCTCGTAGATAATGCTATCCCGACAATCAGGGGCAATTCTACTGCCACCAGCTGAAACTGGTGTATTTATCTCACTGATACCCAGTATCCTACACCTAACGATTTACTCAACAACAATACACTCTACGACTGCCCACGTGGTTACGTCTATGTAACATCAATTCCATAAGCCGTTCATATTTATAGAATAATACTGACAGAGCTTCAAGAGCACTAATTTTTGAATGGCTTTATAAGATCTGTTAAAATTATTTTGTGCCGAGTCGCTTAATTTTATTATCCCTCCTTTTATACCTCGCGTTCAATCTGCCCTTCCCCGGCTTTAAATCCATCGAAGTGAAAGCCATTAAGAGTCAAAAGCCTGAACTAGTGTACGAACCCATTACTTATAAGAGTTACGCGGAAGTCTCAACAAAAAGTAAATTCGACTCTATCATTGTTGTATCTAATGGAAATATACAAACCTCTTATTTGAATTCTCTCAAGATCCCCCTACATAATGGATTAAACGAGATAGAGTTCCGCATATTTACAAAAGATAAGTCTGACACAATAAATGCCGAAATATACAAAGCGAGAAAGACAATTAATATTGCAGTTTGTCTCGATCACATTTCCCCACTACCAAAGGTACTAAATGAGTTCAGCAGGAAACACCCGGAGGTAAGCTTCTCTTTCTTCTTAAAGAGTGCAGAAAAGTGGTATAAAATCGAGGACAATAGAATTGTGGAAAGCATTACTCCAGAAATCCGGAGTTTTAACGGTATCCTTATATATGGGAGCACACTCCAGCGAGATTTTCCGACTCGCAACACACCGGCACTCTTCATTATCGACGATGCACCAGAGGTTCATTCCCTCAACTTTACCTACCTTTCTGGTGAGGGCTTAAGAATTCCCTTGGAAAAGATTGTAGTGGCGACTCCTCCGACACCAATTACTGATACAATCTTCTGGCTTGAACCTCAGAAGCTTGTAGTTCTTGGACGCAATGCAAGAGGAGACTATTACTTGACGCTTCAGGATGTCCTAGAGTTTTCAATGTTGTATAGTGATGTCCTCCAGGACATTATAAATAGATCTATATATGCTATTTCCATTCCCGAATTCCAGTTTAAAACCATCAATGATGAGGAGTATCTCGTAGCCGAACCCCCGCTCTTCAGTGAAAACTATCGCCTTGAAATTGACATAAATGGCAAAAGAATGCCCACGAGTAGAATGCTCAAAGGGTATATGCGACTTGAAGCCACAGATTCACTAAACAATGCCACTGTAAAGGTTTTATCGGGTGAGAAGCAGATATATGATATTAAATACACATTTTTAAAACATCAAGTAGAAAAACTGGATGAAAAAGGCGGACACCTGAAAAAGAAGATCGTATTCTCCTTCTTACCTGCTCAATCAAACTTCATCTTTCTGATTTCGATGTTTGCAGCCAATGCTTTAACCTTTATTTTCGCTATGACAGGAAGGAACAAAAATGAGAATGGTGGACATAATTAAGAAGAAAAGAGACGGGGGTTCTCTTACAAGAGATGAAATTTTCTTCTTTGTTAATACCTATACAAGAGGGCAAATACCAGACTATCAAGCATCGGCTCTCCTTATGGCAATTTTCTTCAGGGGGATGGATGACAGGGAAACCTCAACGTTAGCAGAAGCAATGATGAAATCAGGCGAGGCACTTGACCTTTCAGACATAAAAGGCCCCAAGGTAGATAAGCATTCCACAGGGGGCGTAGGTGATAAAATTTCGCTCCCCTTAGCCCCCATTGTATCATCACTGGGAATCTACGTCCCGATGATTTCAGGAAGGGCACTGGGGCACACAGGCGGAACCCTCGACAAGCTTGAATCTATTAAAGGTCTTAAAACTGCACTCTCTCTCGAAGAGTTCAAAAAGCAATTAGCGGAAATTGGTGTGGTAATGGCGGGGCAAACGGAAAATCTTTGCCCGGCTGATAAAAAACTGTACGCTCTCAGGGACGTCACAGCTACCGTTGAAAGCATTCCATTAATATCCGCAAGCATAATGTCAAAAAAACTTGCTGAAGATATCGATGGATTAGTACTTGACGTAAAAACGGGTAAAGGCGCGTTTATGTCGGATTTACAGGATGCTAAGAAACTTGCTGAAACAATGGTCACCATAGGGAAAAGTTTTGGTAAAAATGTAAAGGCTCTCATTACAAATATGGACCAACCCTTAGGACGGAAAATCGGGAATGCACTTGAAATAGAAGAAACTGTTGAAATATTAAGAGGAGAGGGGCCAGAAGATGTAAAAGAGCTCACTTTTAGGCTTGCCGCAGAAATGTTGATAATCGGAAAAAAGGCAAATTCTTACAAAGAAGCTTATGAAATGATATCAGACACGATAAAGTCCGGCAAAGCATTAGAAAAGTGGCACCAGCTTGTGGAATATCAAGGTGGAGAGGTAGAGCACATTTATTCTCATGAATTCACAAAAACCAAGTATACATATGAGCTCGCTGCGAAAAAAGGCGGATTTCTTTATTCGTATGACACGTATGCTATTGGCATTGCTGTTTCTGTCCTTGGCGCTGGGAGGAGTACAAAAGATGATACGATTGACCACAAGGTTGGAATAGCACTTCACAAGAAAGTAGGTGACTTCGTCAGCTTTGGAGAACCCATTATGGAGATAAGATATAATGAAGTAGAAAGATTCGAGAAAGCACTAAAAATACTCACCAACTGTTATGTACTCGACGAAATTCCTCCTCAAAAACCACTGCTCGTAATGGATACTGCACAATAAAACCCTTGATTATTCTATCGATCACTATTATAATTCTTTCAATAGGGAGGATTTGATAAAATGGCAAAAGAAGTTAAACGAGCACGAAAGGAAGAGCTTAGGCACGATCCCATAAGAGAAGCAATTGTTGCAGTTATAAATTTTTTCAAAAAGGCATCAAAAACAAAGTATTTTCGATATTTCTTGTATGGGCTCGGAGGGCTCCTTGTAATAATAATATTAGTTGTCATTTATAATAATGCAAATAAACCAAGGGCTTCTACAGAGGCTGACTTTGCACTAATTCAGGCAATTGTTTCCATATCTCAGCAGGATACGGTGAACGCTCCACAGCTGCTCCAGCAACTTACTACTACATACAGAAGTACTAGCTCTGGTATGAGGGCATTTTACTACAGTGGTGTCTATTACCAAAAAATAGGAGACCCAAAAACGGCTCTCGAATACTATAAGAAATTCTTAAGCACAAAAATCGAAGACAACCTATTGAGAACATTTGCGTATGCAAACCTGTCAGATATCTATGTAGATATGAATAACCTGGACAAGGCGTTATCTTATATTAATAAAGCTGAAAAATTGGCTCCAACCGAGTCCTTAAAGGCTTACTATTGGTACAAGACAGCAAGGGTATATTACCTTAAGGGAAATGTTCAAAAAGCGAAGGAGATGCTTGCTGAGTTCAAGGAGAAATTTCCAGAATCTTCAATTTCCTCAGTTGTAAATGAGGAATTACAATTTTTAAAAGGAATGTTGGGGGAGGTGAATTAATCCCCATGAATTTACCCTATTTTAATGATTACACCGCTAGCCTCCGCAAGGTGGTTGAGCGGGCAAAAGAAGAAGCAGCAAAAGAAGGTATAAGCAGCGCAGTAAGCCTTGAGCACTTAATCCTGGGCATCTTGAGTACCCAGGATGGTAGCGCATACACTTTCCTTGATGAGGAAGGAGTCTCTTACGATAGATTTAAAAGAGCCCTGGATAGGCTAAGGCCACCAAGGCTTCTCATCGAGCACCCCGTTAGCTCTAAAGAAATCCGCTTCAGTGCAAAATGTATAAAAGCTTTAGAGCTTGCAAAAGATGAAGCATTAAAACTTCACAAGCAATACATCGGCACTGAACATCTGCTGCTTGGTATTTTGAGGATCGAAGAAGACATTACATATCGAATACTTGCTGTTGACTTTGATATTACATACGAAAACATCCTCGAGAAAGTGCTGAAGAGCTCAAAGGACCAGGATAAAACGAGCTTTAAAAGCAATAAACTTAAGAATCTCGAGACCTTCTCTACGGACCTCACTAGACTTGCAAAAGAAGGGAAACTTGATCCAGTAATAGGAAGAGAAAGAGAAATAGAAAGATTACTTCAAATTCTCGCTCGAAGAAAGAAAAATAATCCAGTACTTATTGGAGAACCGGGTGTTGGAAAGACCGCCATTGTTGAGGGCATTGCTCAGCGCATCGCACAGGATAAAGTCCCAGATTCGCTACTTGATAAAAGAATCCTACAGCTTGACCTAACTGCAATCGTTGCTGGAACAAAATACCGTGGGCAATTCGAAGAGAGATTAAAAGCCATTGTCGATGAGGCAAAGGATTCACCAGACATAATCCTCTTTATAGACGAACTCCACACTGTAGTTGGGGCGGGCGCTGCAGAAGGCTCGCTTGATGCATCAAACATTCTGAAACCACCACTCGCCCGAGCACTAATTCAACTTATAGGAGCAACAACACTCGAAGATTATAGGAAGTACATCGAAAAAGATGGTGCTCTCGAGAGGAGGTTCCAACCCGTTTTTGTTGATCCACCAACTGTTGATGAGACCATTGAAATTTTATATGGCCTTAGGGAAAAATATGAATCTTTTCATGGGGTTAAATTTACTGATGAAGCCATTGAGGCCGCAGCAAGGCTTTCCGATCGATACATCACAGACAGGTATCTCCCCGACAAGGCTATAGACGTCCTCGATGAAGCAGGAGCCAAAGTAAAACTAAAGACTCCGGAGAGTGATGAAGTTTTAGAAGAACTTAAAGCAGATTTGGAAAATCTAAAAAGCGCAAAAGAGATAGCAAAAGAAAGACAAGATTTTGAAACTGCTTCACTCTTAAAGGAACGTGAAGACCAACTCAAAGAACAAATTGCAGACAGAAAAAGGAATTTGAGATCAAAGGGTGAACCTCTTATCGTGACTAAGAACCATGTGACAGAAATAATTTCGCTCTGGACCGGTATCCCCCTCACAAGGCTGGCCGAAAGCGAGATGGGTAAACTCTTAAAAATGGAAGATGAAATGAGAAAGAAGATTATCGGTCAGGATGAAGCTATTTCCGCACTGTCTAAGGCTATCAGAAGGTCACGTGCCGGGATAAAGGACCCTCGGAGACCCATTGGATCTTTTATATTCCTCGGGCCGACCGGTGTAGGAAAAACTGAAACCGCAAAAGTGCTTGCTGACTTCCTCTTCAACGATCGAGATGCAGTAATTGAAATAAATATGTCAGAATATGTGGAAAAATTTAATGTAAGTAAACTAATTGGTGCGCCACCAGGGTATGTAGGATACGAAGAGGGTGGCCAGCTTACTGAAAAGGTGCGTAGGAAACCCTACTCGGTGATTCTCTTCGATGAGTTTGAAAAGGCAGATCCAGAAGTATTTCACATCCTGCTTCAGATTATGGAAGAAGGGGTACTGACCGACAGTTTTGGTAGGAGAGTCAGCTTTAGAAATTCCATCATCATCCTAACATCTAACATCGGGACAAAGGTACTGAGTAAGAATAAAATGCTCGGATTCAAATCCGATGATACCACAAAAACCTATGAAGAAATGAAAGAGTTTCTGTTGCAGGAACTTAAGAACACAATACCTCCAGAACTTTACAATCGTGTTGATGAAGTTATCATCTTTAAGCCATTGTCAAGGGAAGATCTCCTTACAATTGTGGACCTCCTTCTCGAAGACTTAGAAGGTAGGATCAAAGAGATGAACATCAAGATCGAGTTAACTTACGATGCAAAAGAGTTTCTGATAGATAAGGGCTACGAACCAGATTTTGGCGCAAGACCGTTAAGAAGAACTATCAGAAGATATGTTGAGGAACCACTTTCAGAATTAATTCTTGGTAATGAGCTTAAAGAAGGCTCTTACGTGAAGGTATCAAGAGGGGAAGATCACCTCAATTTCGAAGTCATAAATCCAGAGCCAGCCAAAAAAGGAGGCTAAATTTTGCTTAAGGCGGTAATTTTCCTGCTACTCGCCGGGCAGGGGACATATCTAGTCAAAGATGTACGAATCGAAGGCATAAAATGGTGGGACCAGCAAGCTATATTAAATGCCATAAATCTCAGAAAAGGACAAAAATTTAATACCACTGTAGTTCGAAATACTTTGAAAAAAGCATACTTGTCCGAGTACTTCAATGAAATATCTTTACAAACAACAATTTACAACTATGCTGCTGACATACTTGTAAATATTGTCGAAAATCCTAAACTAAAAAATATTACTTTCGAGGGGATGCAAGCGGTCAAACAATCAAGAGTAAAAGACACTCTTAGCATCAAGGAAAACATGCCTGTTAGTAGTGCGAATTTGTTTAAAATAAAAAGATTTATTTTAGATGAATACAAAAATAAGGGATATTACGGAACACGGGTGGATATAGAGGTTTCACAACCACAGGAAAACGGATATGCGAACGTACTGGTAAAGGTTAAGGAAGGTAATAAAGCGCGAATAAAGGAAATCGTTTTTCACGGAAATGAAAACTTCCCATCTTCGCGCCTTAAAAAAACCTTGAAAACTAAGGAAAAGAAAAGTATATTCCGCTCAGGTAAATTCGATGAGCAGAAATTCCAAGAAGATTTGGGAAGGCTAAAAGAGTTTTATCTTAACAACGGTTATCCTGAAGTAAAAATAGATTCTTTCAGGAACGAGGTACAAGACAAGGATCTCTATGTCCATATTTACATTTCTGAGGGACGAAGATTCTATTTTGGGTCTGTTTCTTTTGAGGGAAATGAGTTTTTCGGAAACGATTACTTGAAAAAATTTTCAAGAATCAAGGAAGGAAACATATACTCCCAGAAAGACCTGAACCAAACCATTGAACAACTTACGGGAGTTTATGGAGACTCAGGATTTCTATACGTAAATATTACTCCATTTCAAGAACAAGAGAGAGACTCTTTTGTCGATTTAAAGTTATACATATTTGAGGGTCCAAGAATCACAATACGTAAAGTTGATATCATTGGAAATACCAAAACCAACGATGAAGTGATAAGGCGCGAATTGGATGTGTTCCCTGGCGAATTTTTTTCAAGAGAAAAGCTGATAAAAAGTCAGAGAGACCTTTATTACATGAATTTTTTTGATAATGTAGAAGTAAACTTTAGGCCTACTGAAGACTCAAATTGTGTAGATTTAAGTTTCAAAGTTTCGGAGAAATATACTGGAAATATAGGGCTCGGCGCGACCTATTCCCAGCTTGATGGATTATCACTCTTTTTACAGATCCAGCAACCAAATTTTAGGGGTAAAGGGGAGATAATCAACTTTCTTGTAGAATATGGATTTCGAAAGAGAAACTTCCAACTGAGTTTTACTGAACCATGGCTTTTGGGCAAAAAACAACAAGCAGGCTTCAGCCTTTACTTGCTCTCAACCTATTATCCACAGTACACTGTAGACCGCAACGGTGGTAACCTAAGCTATGGCAAGCGCATATTCAATGATTACTGGAAGATTTACACTCAGTACACCCTTGAAAAAACCAATGTCTACGATATTGATCCTTCACTCCTGAATCATCCGTATTATTCTTACTGGTCTCAGAAGGGGTGGCAGTGGTCTTCTTCAATTTTCTACAATATATCCTTTGACAACCGAGACCGAATCTTCAATGCCACGCAAGGTAATGTACTATCCTACAGAGGTGAACTTTCAGGTGGACCTCTACAAGGAGATATCCATTTTACAAAGCATGAGTTTGAATTATCAAAATTGATTCCTGAAGCAAAGAACTTTATCTCTGCATTTTCACTAAAAAGTGGGTACTTAAGGGGACTATATAATCCAGACTCCGTACCTTTTTACGAGAGATTCTTTTTAGGTGATGTTGGCACATACGGGTTGAGAGGATATGAACTCAACAGTGTAGGACCTGTCGAAAATAATGTAAACATTGGTGGTAGATTATATTTCATATTTACTTTCGAACAAAGGTACCGAATAGATGACAACATGTATCTCCTAGCGTTTTTTGATGCTGGCAATGCTTTCAAGAATGTGAACACTCTGCGACCTTTTATCGTCAAAAAAGGTGTTGGGCTTGGAATAAGGATTGAAGTTCCGTTTATGGGTATCATAGGGTTTGATTTTGGTTATGGCATCGATTCTAAGAAATGGGTACCTCATATTCAGATAGGTACTTCTTTTTAAAAGTAAAAGGAGGAACGCTATGGCAAAAAAAACGAGACTTATTGCAGCTGTCGTTGCAATATTCTTAGTAGGAACAATAAGTGGTTTTATAATAACAGCACAACTTAGAATTTCAAATTTGAATGGGGACGATAACCGTGTACCCTACGTCGAAGGAGCATCTGAAGAGGCTGAAAGCCCCTTTGCGAAAGTTGCAGAATTAGTTACTCCTGCGGTAGTTAATATATCAACGGAGAAAGTCATTAAATTCCAAGAAAGCCCCTTCTTTGAACAGGGAGACCCTTTTGAAGAACTTTTCCGGAAATATTTTAACATCCCCATACCCTCAATACCCCGAGAATACAAATCTACGAGTCTTGGATCAGGATTTATTTTCAACAGTGATGGTGATATTTACTATATTCTCACAAATAACCATGTGATTGCAAATGCCAGCAAAATCATAGTAAAACTGTATGACGGCACGAAAGTATCTGGAAATGATGTAAAAATCATTGGATCTGATAAAAATACAGATGTTGCTGTGATTTCCATTAAAGTAAAGAAGGATCTGCCACTACTCAAACTTGGTGATTCCGATAAAATCAAAGTTGGAGATTGGGCAATTGCAGTCGGAAATCCCTTTGGACTCGAAGGAACTGTAACCGTCGGAGTCATTAGCGCAAAGGGCCGTTCTGGTATCCCACTTCCCGATGGACCTGTATATGAAAACTTTATTCAGACGGATGCTGCCATAAATCCTGGTAACTCAGGTGGACCTTTGCTTAACATAAAGGGTGAAGCAATAGGAATCAACACCGCAATTACATCACCTTCTGGTGCTTATGCAGGTGTAGGATTTGCAATTCCAATAAACACAGCAAAATTTGTCGTAGACCAGATCCTGAAAAAAGGTAAGGTAATACGTGGTTACGTAGGAATATACCCCCAAGAGCTAACTCCGGAACTCGCGAAAACATACAACCTTGACAAACCAAAAGGTGTCCTTGTTGCTCAGATTGCAAAGGGTAGTCCAGCAGAAAAGGCCGGAATTAAAGAAGGGGATGTAATCATAAAATTTGATGGAAAGGAAGCGGCAGATGTGGAAGCATTCCGCCTAATGGTGGCACAAACACCCCCTGGAAAGATTGTAAACGTTGAATTAGTCACTGAAAGAGGCGAAAGGAAAACCGTAAAGTTAAAGGTTGAAGAGTACCCAGAGGATACCGCTCAGAGTGAAAAACCCAAGGAAGATAGTGAATCCGAAAGCGACAGTATTTCTGAGGCCACATGGATTGGTATGACTGTGATTGATATTGATACTGCACAAAGGCTCAGGCTATATTCAGGTGACGAAACATCTGGAGTAGTTGTAAGAGATATTACACCCGGATCTATTGCTGACTTTGCAGGAATTATGAGAGGTGACCTGATTCAGAAAATTGGTGACTTGGAAGTTAAAACTATAAAAGATTTCAATGCAGCAGTGAAGAAATACAAGGATATTAAGGGCCCTCTGAGGTTTAAGATCCTTAGAAATGGAATTCCAATTTACATAGCAATAACAATAAGATGATAAGGTATCCTCATCACGCAGGAACTTTTTACCCCGAAGCGAGGGAAGAGATTTTATTACTTTTTGAGAAATTTGAAGCTAAGAAAGTCGTTGTGGAGGAAAAACTGCAGCCTCTCGGTGCAGTCGTTCCTCATGCAGGATATATTTTCTCGGGCCCCACAGCTTACGCTTGCTATTCACAGATATTTTCTAGCAAAAAATATCAAAATGCTCTGGTGCTCGGTCCCTCCCATTACGTCTATTTTAAAGGCATTGCTTTATGGCCTCATGGGAAATGGGTTACACCACTTGGTGAGATCCGAATTAACGAATCATTTGCCAATGCATTAATAGGAAAGGGACCGTTCATAGACGCACCGGATCTGCATGAAAGAGAACACTCTATAGAAGTTCAGATACCTTATCTTCAATTCTTAAATCCCGAAATAAAGATAATCCCTTGCCTCGTTGGTGACTTGAGTTTTTCTATGATTACAGAGACTGCAAGAATCTTAGCAGAAGTTGTAGGAGAAAACGATGTTATAATGATTGCGAGCTCGGACCTTTACCATGGATACTCTTACAAAGAATGCATTGAAACTGACCAGAAGACCATAAAAGGAATTCTTTCTCTTGACGGAAAATCCTTCTATGAATCTGCAAGCCGTGGTGAGGTTATGGCATGCGGAGAGACGGGCATTACTATTTTACTTGAGGCAATTAAAAAACTTGGGAAAAACACAAAAGGATACCTTGTGCATTACACTAATTCTGCAGATATCACAGGTTCGAGGAGTGGATATGTGGTAGGTTACGCAAGTGTTCTAATAGGTGAAAAACAATGAATGAATTCAATTTAAATGAGAAAGAGAAAAAAATCCTCCTTGAACTTGCAAGAAAATCCATAGAAAATAAACTTAAAGGCGAAAAAGAGCCGTTCCCTGAAGTAGAAACTGAAAATCTAAATGTAGAAACTGGAGCGTTTGTAACCCTTAAAAAAAATGGGGTTCTAAGAGGATGCATCGGATATATAAAAGGCATAAAACCTTTGTGGGAAGCTATAGTTGACCTGGCAAAAGAATCTGCCTTTCATGACCCACGATTCCCAGCTGTGAAACTCGACGAGATAAAGGATATCAGAATAGAGATATCTGTTCTCACACCACTAAGGAAGATAGATAATATTAATGAGATTCAAGTTGGAAAACACGGACTTTTCATTAAGAGAGGTTTTTACCAGGGACTTCTCTTGCCGCAGGTTGCTACTGAGGAAAATTGGGATCTGCAAACGTTCTTAGATAATACCTGTTTAAAAGCCGGCCTATATCCTGGGTGCTGGAAAGACGAAAAAACAGAAATCTACATCTTCGAAGCCCTTATTTTTAGTGAAGACTAAAATAGAAAATTGTATCCAGCACGCGCCTTTCTTACAGCAACTATGCCCTCTTGTAAGAACAATTCAACAAAAAATTCACCTTGATTAGCTTTCTTCCTTAAATTTAAATTTACCCCGTATCTCTTAGAGGTAGGAACAAGGATTGGCAACCTTTCAGCCTCAGAAAATGGATAACAGATAAATGCTTTCACGAAAAACTTAATCTTATCGTTCCCCAAGTCCCCCAGTAAATCAAAAAATAATCCCGGTACATCAACACCTTTGTAGTGTGTGGAGCTTACTCCAGACTCTACGTGTAGGAATTTCTTTCCCACAAGAAGAGATGCTTTTCGGATCGAGTATTCAAAAGAATACTCAAAATACTGTTCGTATGAAAGACTGGAAGACAATTGTTTATATACAGGGAAAAAGAGGACATATCTGCTTTCCTTTTTCGTCTGGGTATTGATGTATAAACGGTCTGTATAATCTCTTCTTATCGCAAAAAATTGAAATGCCCCTCTCGCAACCTGCAGTTCAAGCCCATTTATTTCCTCAGATTTGGAAACGGTATTGAAATTTGTGAAGGATCCATGAAAAAAGAGATCTAAATCAAAGCCCATAGTATATGTGCTCTGAAGAGCAGTATCCACTACGCCAAGATAGAAAACATCTCGTTCAAAACCACCGTTAGAAAATGGAACAAATAAACCTGTACTAGCATCATAAGAGTAATTGCCTGATTCGGTATGGTAGTATCGTTCTTCCTTTAAAGATTTATATGTGGGTTGGAAGCTTGCGCTGCCCCTTAATGTAATGCCTTTCATTAGTTCGAACGACACCCCAACATCATATAGGATTTGATTCCAATACTCTGGTAAATAAGAGATTCTTCCATTCAAATCACTTCCCTCAGAGTGCGTCTTAACATCTGCTTCGGCTATTGGGAGTATTTTTCTTTCCTCACTTGTCCAGGTAAATCCGAAAAGATATTCTAAATCCCGAAAACGATCATGTATAAGAAATCTAATAGGCCGATCAGATTTCAAGTATAATATATTTCCATCAGGCAAAACCTCCGACTTCCAACCCAAAATACCGCTGTAACTAAGCGAATCTCCCTTTTGAACCTTCCCTTCTCCATAGAAAGGGCCGAAACTCGTTAATAATTTGGCAAAATACGATTTTCTCTGACCAATGTTTCTCAATGATACTTTTAGGCTGGTTGGATCATCGTCAAGTGTAAAAATTGCATCCATCTGACTATACCCTGCATCAATCTCAGTTCCCCAATCAGGATCTACACCCTTCTCAATTTGACTGAATCTATCTGATCTATACTTTGCAAGAAGGTCAAGGTGAGCAGTCTCAAACTTAAACTTCTTTGCCAGCTCAAGGTTGACACCTAAATTATCATCGTCATCTAACGAGCTTAATGTATTTTGATCCTTGTAGCTCAATTCTCCTGAGACATCAAAATTACCACTGTAGTCCACACCGGTCACCAAGATATCATAAGGAGGTTCAACCTCTATCTGAGGTTCATAAAAGCCATTTCCGTTGCCAACAAACCTATATCCCCCAATCAGATTATCGAATATGTAGCTCCCCTGACCATAGCCAACATACTTGAAATAGACCTTGTGATTCCCAAGGCCTTCTCCTACAAAAATGTATATTGAATCTTGTTTTATGTAATCTCCGTCAGCACTTTCAAAACCTCCATTCAACGTGCTTGAGCCTATATCACCACCCTCCACGAGAAGATCATATAGGCCAGGTGGAAGGCCTGTGTAAGGCCCTTTTTGTACTGTATAACGTTCAAAAGATACCTTTGCACTTCCGCCACTATAGGCGGCATAACTATATAATGCAGGCATTACAGAATAAGAGGCATATTCAACATATACGATATCATAAGGATTTGGCACATAAAGCTGCATAAAATACAAGGCACCTGAGCTATAATCAAAAAAGTAAGACTCTTTACCTACCTCTATACCGTTAACAAATAACCTTAAAGAGCCAGGAACAATCTCATACCCGTAATCAACAAAATATGGACCTGTGTAAAGCGGTTCTATCTTAAGCTCTTTTCTGATGCTTTTCTGCTCCGTAGTTCCATAAGCACCAGAGACTCCCATATATGCGAAGCCAAATCCGATTATCCTCTGCCAGTTTGCGAAGATCTTCCCAATGTTCACCATTAAAGAATCTGGGCCATTTACCATAAGATAGACTTCATCAACGTCACTCAACGACTTACTATAGTAGTCACTTCCATAAGATACATCACTATCCCTCAACCTCGCCTTAACTCCAAAATCTTTAGATAACTTTCCAAAGATGGCAATATCCAGGGCTTGTGAAAAAGAGAGGGAAAACCCATTTATTGAAACAAAGAATCCTTTTGATCCGGTAAAATCAAGCTGATTAGAATCCTCAGGCATACCTTCTCTCTTTAATGTATCTCGTACATCAACTACTCGAGGATTCTCAAAAGATAACAACGTATCAGAAATTAGTACTAAAATTAAGAAAATCAATTACTAGATGTTCAATAACGCTTTAACAATTTCCTCCCCGACATCATATTTTCTTATAAAGTCTTCGCGTTCTCGCTTCATCCTTGTGACCCACTCCTCATATTCAAGGATTCGCCCTTGTTTCTCAAAGAGGATTCTGGGCTGCAAGATTTCAGGTGGTACCTTTTCTAAAAGTGGGCTATTTTCCGGAGCATTAATATCTACAATAAGATAGCCAAAATCTGGGTCTTTGGTCCACTTGATTTCATTACGGAAAAGAGCTTCTAACATTGCCGTAGAATGTGAAATTTTAACCTTAAGAGCAATACCTTTTTTCTCGTCAAGCTGGTCACCACCTACATAGCCCGTGTTCATCATCCACGTTATGATTCCCCTATTTTTCTCCATAAGTTCCTGAAACCTGTGGGCCTGAAGCCTGTGGTTTAATGGGAAAAAAGGCTGTGTAAAGGGAGAACGGGTTTTTCCTCTCTCCTTACCAGCTGCAGAAGTTTTTGATGTCTCACCCAGCATAAAATATGCCGTAGCCTGCTCAGGGCTTGAAAACATCACAATGCCAGGCGTAGCTGCATCTCTACCCTCATCCCTATTAAGGATTCCTATATATTTTAAAGGTGGAAGATGATAAAGGTCAGCCACGTTATCAATTGCACTTAACGGAATTATCGATCTACCATTTTGCGTCCATACAACAAAATCCCAGCCGTCCTTAGGAATACCATACTCATCAACTATATCCTCAAATTTAACTTTCCCATTTATATAATCATCGATATGAGCGGGATCATTCCCCGTCAAAATGAAAATCTCTCGGTAACGCTTAACTTCCTCCGGGGTAAGACCCTCCTTCGAAAAATCGTAAGTTCCGTCAGGATTCATATAGACATTTTCAACCCACGTACCTGGATCCAAAGTGCCCCTGTAAATAATTGGTTCCGTCTTCTCAGTTAGCCCAAAGGTCTTTGCAAAACAACCATTCTCAGTTATCGAATACGTACCATCAGGCCAAAGGGTAATCATATCGTCTTGAATGGGCTGAGAAAGTTCGCCGTGTTTTGCAAAAGTAGTTGTAGTTTTCCCTGTTCCTGAAAGCCCTAAAATAGCTACCGCGTAGCTCTCATTATCAACTCTAACCGACTTTGCACCAGCATGTAGAACAAGGCCTCCCTTCATATAAAAGTAATGATTCAACATTCTCAATATACCTTTTTTCGTTTCACCGAAGTAATCTGAATTTATCACATACGTAACGTAATGATCAAGATCAACAATTATAGCCATTCCCCCAGGCAAACCATCGAGAACCAACCCAGGAGTATAAACCAGCTTAAATAGTGGCTTGAATTCTTTACTACTCCACTCGGGGCCTTCAATTTCACTTCTTGGAAACATCATAATCTGCTGCATTCCAGCTACATTCGCAGCATCAAGCGTATAGAAAGCATGTATAGGTACTGCAGTCTTGCCAACTCCATAATACCCTTGGATTTCGATAAGAGTCCCTTTGTTTTCTATAAATTCTTTTTGAATCTGCAGGTACTTCTCAGCATCTTCGGGCGTTATAATTTTTGAAGAATAATTACCCTCTTTACCTCGGGGGGCAACAATATAAGTAAACTTCTCCATCCTTGCTTTCCTTAGGGTAATTCTATTTATGTTCCCGTAAGAAGATACGACACAAGTGGGAATATTTTTTAACGCAAGATCCCTCAACTCACCTTGGGTTGGGTTTTGTATATATTGAACTTTATAAGGCCTCAACTCATGTGCCACCAGATCGCGTATTGACATTCTGCCCTCCTTCTATAAAATGAGATCTTTTGGCACGTGCGTTAAGTTTACGGTATTCCCATTTTGATCAATATAAAGGGAATCCTCAATCCTAATTCCAAAACCCTTCGCAGGATAATAGAGGCCAGGCTCAATGGTAAATACATCTCCCCTTTCCAAGTGATACTCAGAATTCATGTTTATCACTGGTAGCTCGTGAACATCAAGCCCCACGCCGTGTCCAAGACTGTGTACATATCCCTCCTGGGTTTTAGGATTGGTTCGTAAAGTGGCATGCCCATTTTTCTCAAAAAATTCAAGGGTTATCTCTTCCAATTCCTTACATGCTTTACCTTCTTTCGCTTCCTGAGCAGCCTTCTCTTGAATAAAACGAACCTGCTCATAGGCATTTATTACATCCTTTGAAGGTACTCCAAAACTGTAAGTTCGGGTCATATCGAAGAAGAACCCGCCACCATACTCGTTAGGATATATATCAAATACTATCGGAATACCTTCACGCACAGGTTCAGCATCATTTCCACGATTATGTGGAACTCCTCCATCTGCACCCTGGGCTACAATCATGCCATCAGAATCCAGAAGTCCCCTATCAATAAGCTGCATCCTTAAAAAAAACTTTGTCATACCAATAGTAAAAGGCGCCCCATTCTCGACCAAAACTCCGCCGGATCTTTTAAGACCTTTCATGTGCTCTATAAGGGCCATGAAAGCATCTTGCGTCCTATCAGCAACGGACCTGATCTTTCCTAACTCTTCAGTAGTCTTGTTTCTCCTGGCGAGATAAATTATATCATTTTTTATTTGCGGAAATTCAATTTCTCGAATATCACGAGTAATCTTTTCAAATACTTTAATGGACGTATTGTTAACTTTTCCGCCAGAAAAGTAGACTCTACCTCGAACCCCAAAATGATCAAAGATCTTCTTATAGTAAGCAAAACCCCTTTCAACAGGATCTTCTATCGAATTAAGATCCACAAGATTTAATGACGAATATGGTACCTTTTCGTAATCTGTAAGATGCCTGACATTATCGCGCTCCATATCAATATAGACAAGAATGGGCTTTCCACCACATGGCATGAGAAAAATACCGGAACCTATATGTGCTCCCTTTGTAAGATAGAAAAGGGATGTGGCAGATCCACTATCTTCCACCACAATCCAGTCAAGGCTATTCTTGTGCATAAGGAAATTTAGCTGATTGTAGTTCATAAAGGTATTATAAGTGACAGAGCTGGGAATGACAAACGGGTAATTAAATTAGTGGTTCAAGAAGACCGGTCAATCTATCCAATATCCCCTGCACTCCTTCATCTCCCTGTATATAACTTGTAATTGCAGTAGAAAATTTTATGTTTTTACAGGGAGGAAAGACATTATCTTTCAAAACACCTAATGCCCTTGAATACACAACCTCTACACCAGAAGAATTTGTAAATGGGAGAAGTATCAGGAAGGAATTTTTTGAAAGCCTCCCCACTATATCGGATTTCCTGAGATTTAATTGCAACGCCTTTGCAATCTTCTGCATTGAAGTTTCAATAGAATAGTTCCCATAGATATTAGATAGCTTGTCATAATTTTCTATCCTTATCATCATTACGGAGAAATTAAAATCGTATCTTTTTGCCTGTTCACATTCCAACGCAACAAGTTCTTTCGTCAAGGCCTCACTATAAGTCTGACTTACGAGATCTTTATACGAAAGTGCTTCGAACTCTTTTTTGAATTCTGTTTTCTGCAGAACCAAGGAATAATAATAGGAGAGGAAAACCAGAAGATTGTACTCATCAGTTCCAGGTTCCTTCACATCGTTAAACAACAATATGCCAATTGAATCTACAAAATCCTCTTCCACACCAAAGGGCACAGCCCACACAGAATTAAATCCCGAAATTTTCAGAAAATCGCTAAGACTGCCCCATTGTTCACCATTCCTATTAGAAACTATCGGCATCCCCACATTTAAAATAGACTCGGATTCGACAATAATCTGAACCTCATCCCGCAGCTCTTTATAGGTGTCACAAGTACCGTATACAATATAAAAACTGCTCATATTACTCCTCTGCCTTTTCAACAACATTACACATGACGAATCAAATATCTCCTGTAACACCGGAAAGGTTGAAGCAATAAACTCTGGAAACGTTGAAACTTTTATAGAAATCTCAAACAAGTCTCTCATATGAACAAGAATGGAAGATGTAGGGCTTTCCAGTAACTGCTCAATTTTATCAAAAGAGAATATATAAAATTCAAATCCTTCGATGTCATACTTCTGAGTGCGAACCCTGTAAAACTCGCCGTTTACGCTAACTTCCATATCGAGATCGTCAACTATCTCTATTTTAATGACATCTTTCAAATTAACACCCATCAGATCGTCCCTTTGGACCTCAAACAAAACTGCAAATCCTATTGAAGCATCAAGAATGTTGCCTTGAAAATCGGTCAAAACAATTGGCAGAGGATTAGCTCCAAAGGCCATCTTATAAAGTTCTTTTTCAAACATGAAAGAATTATAACAACCTAAGCATGATTTATCAACTGCAACTTTATTAATTGACTGGATACACGATTAAAACTATAATTTTAAATAACTTGGAGGTCGGAATGGCTAAAGACGACAAGGTGAAGTGGTTTGTATTTGCAGCAATTACAATTGCCGTATGGTTCATCTTTTTTATTACCACTTCTCCAACTATTGTCTTTTGGGATGTAGGTGAATTTCTTGCCTGTTCAGCTATCTTCGGAGTGCCTCACCCACCCGGAACGCCCCTTTACGTTCTACTTGGAAGATTTATGACCATTTTGCCCTTGCCTCTCGATGCCCTTTACAAAATAATTCACCCCGCAAGCTACCCAGTAAACACTGTTTTGAAGATCACATTGATTGCTATGGTATCTGGCGCGTTGACTTGCGGCTTCGTTTATCTAATCCTCTATGATCTTTTAAGGATCCTTTTCAAAGATACACCACCGATCTTTGCACACATAGGAGGTATATTTGCGGGATTTATGTCAATGCTTGCTAAAGTAAACTGGGAAAACTCTATAGAGGCTGAAACTTACACACCTGCAAATTTCATCATAGTCATGCTAGTCTGGCTAGCTCTTAAATGGTACCGGGAGAAGGATGATCCGGCATCTACAAGGTACCTGATTTTTTCTGCATATATTCTTACCCTTAGCATAGGCTTTCATCTTACCTCTTTCGCTTTCTTCCCCGCACTTCTATTATTCACATTCGTCGTAAAAAAGGAGTTGTACTGGGATAAAAACACCCTTGGACTCCTTGGAATCTCATTGTTTTTACTTGCTTCGCTTCAATTAGCCTATGAACCCACTGGTATGGGATTCGGAATGCTCATTATTGGATCCGCACTTGTAGCTTACTATCTATTTAGCACCACCTTCAGTAAAATAAAGGGATCGGATACGCCATACGAAATTTTATGGATTCTCCTTGTAATTTTACTCATAATTGGTCTTATTACAAAAAGTCCGTACTTGACAGTCGGTAGCGGAGTGATGATCGGCGTACTCTTTTATCTCCAGACCAAAATTTACAAAGATTGGAAGGGGCTTGCTATCTTGGTGATGTTCCTTGGTTTCTTCCTGGAAATTACCATGGTATTACGTGCGATTCATAGCCCATACATAAACGAAGCAGATCCGTCAACATTCAAAGCCTTTATGGACGTGCTCACAAGAAAGCAGTATGGTCCAATGAACATGTTGCCAAGAAAAATCCCGTTCATAGATCAATTAAAAAATTTCTGGGTCTACTTTAGTTGGCAATACCAGCACCTGCTGATTCCAATCACGATACTTGGCATCTTTGGCATCATTTCGCATATCTCTTCTGACCGAAAAACTTTGTGTCTTGTGGGGTTTACGTTTCTCATATTAAGCCTTGGATTCCTCTTCTATTTAAATCTTAAAGACTCTCCTTCACAACCTGTAAACCCGCTGAACCCGACGGAAGTCCGTGATAGGGACTATTTCTACTCAGGGGCATACATTTTCTTCGCCCTCTATGCCGGATTTGGCTTATTTGAGATTCTTAGGTTACTCTATGAAAATCTAAAAAAGAGAGTTTTCTTACCTTCTGCATTAGGAGTTATCGTGACCTCGGGTGCCATTCTTGGGCAGATGTACTATTACTACCCTATCCTCGATCGGCATGGGAACTACCTTGCTGAAGATTATGCATACAACTTGTTAATCTCACCAGGATCCCAAGAAAAGTGTGTGCTCTTTACTAATGGTGATAACGACACATTTCCTCTCTGGGCGGACCAGACAATACTCGGTTATGGTGACAATGTAATAATAGCCAATATGAGCCTACTGAACACAAATTGGCATATAGAACAGATAAAACAACAAGGTGCACCTATAAGTTTTCCTGATTCAATTATAAAGAAGCTCCCGCCAATTTTTGTTACACTTGAAGGTAGACCAATGTATCTTGTCGATCTCATGATCAGAGACTTGATTGCTACATCAGCAGGATACAAAACAACAGATTATGTTACTTTCAATCCTGCCAGAGCTTTCAGAGGATACGGGTTTGAAAACATAGACATCAAAATCCCTCGGATATACCTTGCCAGCAAAGAAGAATTCGCAAAAGAAGTCATAGAAAAGGCAGACACATTCAATATTCCCGTTTTCTTTGCTATGACTGTTGCAGCGGAACATTTCGAAGGTTGGAACAGATACTTAAAACTGGAAGGAATGGCTATGAGGGTTATGAGTACCCCCCAGGAAACGCTCCCTGAAATCAAGGAGGGTATAGATATCGAGAGAACAGTTTATCTTTTAAGGGACCATATGCATTTCAGCGAATATATAGACCTGTATAGTGAAAAACTCCCTCCTACAGAAACTTTTAGGTATAGAGGTGTTTTTAATCCAAAAGTTTACAAGGATGATAACCAGGAGCGAATGCTGAGACACTATGCAAGTATCACCTTTAGGACTGCACTTTATTACGAATCTAAAGAAATGTACAAGGAAGCAAGGGACGAATGGGATTTTGCAAGACAATTTCTCAAACAAGTGAAACTAGATCAATATGCCCTTACCAGAGAAATGCCGTATATTTACTACAAAATTGCAGATCTATCCCTAAAGGTTGGAGACTACGAGAAAACAGTGGAAATAGCCGATGAAGTCAATGAAATCGTTCAGATCAGCACATTCTATTTATTAAAAGCAACTGCTCTAAAAAAAATGGGAATGATCAATGAAGCCGTTTCTAACTTCGAGGTGGCAGTCCAATTAAATCCACAGGATATAGATGCCCATATTGGTCTTGCACAAATTTACTTAGAAAGAGGTGAGATTGAAAAAGCCCGTAATGTTGTTAGAGAGATACTAAGAATTGATTCCACAAATCAGTGGGCAAGAGAAACTTATCAAAAGATCTTTTAGGAGGTAAAAATGGCACATGCATATACACCGGGTTTGAAAGTTACGAGGCGAACAGATCTTAGAAAAGAAAGACGTTTACCATTGCCAGGAGAGGTAGTTGTGAAAGAAGGTGACCGTGTTACTGCGGAAACCGTTGTTGCCCGTACTGAGCTCCCGGGAAATGTACAACCAGTCAATGTGGCTGGCCTTCTGTCCATCCCGCCTCAAGAGGTTAAAAGTGTAATGTTAAAAAACGTAAATGAATCTGTGAGAAAGGGCGAGCCAATTGCCGAATCTAAAAGTTTCTTTGGGCTCTTTAAAAATAGCGTAACTTCACCCGTTGACGGAATTATTGAAAGCATTTCAGACATTACAGGCCAAGTGATTATCCGCGAACCTGCAATTCCAATTACTGTCAACGCATACATTGACGGAGTTGTAGTTGAAGTGATACCCAATGAAGGAGTTGTTGTGGAAACAGAAGCAAGCTTCGTTCAGGGAATATTCGGAATTGGAGGAGAGACCATTGGGGAAATACTTGTTGTAGCGGACTCACCAGAGCAAGAACTCACTAAAGAAATGATAAAACCTGAAATGAACGGGAAAATTGTTATAGGAGGTAGTTATGTAACCTCTGATGCTCTTAGAGAGGCGGTAAAATGTAAAGTGCACGGAATCGTCGTAGGAGCTATTGATGATAAAAACCTGAAAGATTTCCTCGGTTACGACATTGGCGTAGCAATAACTGGTAATGAACAGAAAGGTATCACCCTTATGGTTACCGAAGGATTTGGGAAGATTCCAATGGCAAAGAGGACCTTTGAGCTTTTCAATGAACTAAATGATAAAAAGGCGTCAATGAATGGAGCAACCCAGATTAGAGCCGGTGTGATAAGACCAGAGGTAATTGTTTCATTAAAAGAGAAACCATCAAATGTAGCAGAAGAAAGTGAAGGCGATTTGAATCAGGGACTTATAGCTGGAACTATGGTTAGAGTTATCAGGGAACCTTATTTCGGGAAAATTGGAAAGGTAACTGATTTACCACCCGAACTAAAAATTATCGAGACCGAGGCTAAGGTCAGGGTTCTGGAAATCGAGTTTGACGATGGAGTAAAAGCTATTGTGCCAAGAGCAAATGTAGAAATAATAGAGGAGTGAAAAAATGATAAAATCTAACAAAATCCTAACTGCAGAGATCATTGATAGAATTGAAGAATCGGCTTCATTCTCCGTCCTTGGAAAAGCAAAAGAGTTGGAAAGAAGTGGTGAAAAGATTTTCCATCTTGAGATAGGTGAACCTGATTTCACACCACCTGAAGAATCCATTAACTCTTTAATCGAATCTCTGAAAAGAGGTGAGACTCACTATACAGCGGCCCAAGGAATCCCGGAATTACGGAGAGAAATAGTAAAGTACGAAAAACGGTTTCGCCATATTGATATCACACCTGAACAGGTAGTAATTACACCTGGTGCAAAACCTATGATACTCTTCACACTCCTCTCAGCAGTAAATCCAGGTGAAAAAGTACTATATCCAGACCCGGGATACTTATCATATAAAAGCTTAATAAACTTTGTAGGTGCCGTACCTGTTCCATATAAACTTAAAAAGGACAAAAATTTTGAAATAGACTTAGATGATTTAAGGGCAAGAGTTGACAATAAAACTACTTGTATCATAATAAATTCACCATCAAACCCGACTGGAATGGCACACTCAAAGGAAGAGTTAAAGGAGATCCTGGCAATTGCCAAAGAAAACAATATGCTCATTATCTCCGATGAGGTTTACTCCAGAATATACTTTGATGGTCAAAAACATCTTAGTATTACAAATTTAACAGAAGATCGAAGCAATATCATCCTGATAGACGCCTTTTCAAAAACATACGCAATGACGGGATTCAGGCTTGGATACGGCATTCTCCCCGTAGAACTCGTAGGGGCTGTAGTAAAGCTGATCCAGAACTCATTTTCTTGTGTACCAGAATTTATTCAGCATGCAGGCGTTACAGCCCTTTCTCAAGGAGAAATGTTCATTTCATCAATGGTCAAAGCCTTTGAAGAGCGAAGAGACAAAGTGTATGCTATTTTAAGCCAGATCGACGGCCTAAAAGTATTTAAGCCTGCTGCAGCGTTTTATTTCTTTCCAGAGCTTCAGATAAATATAGAATCGCGAGAATACGCCGAATATGTTCTAAATAACTATAAAATTGCACTCTTGCCTGGTGAAGCCTTCGGTACATATGGGAGAGGACACATCAGAATTTCCTTCGCTAATTCACTTGAAAATCTTTTAGAGGCTGCGACAAGAATTGGGGATAGTATAGACAAACTAAAAAAAGAAAAAGGCATCAAAACTTAATTAAAAGATATATTACAAACAAAGCAAAAATCACTGAAAAAATATTTAACGAAAAGGCAAAAGAAAAGGAAAGTTCAAAAATCAAAAGATCAAGGTGTATTTGAGGGATACCAATTCTTACTTCGTTAAAGACTACAGTTTTCGCAGGACTATCAGGAAATACATAAGAAAGTAGTTTCCCTACGATACTCCCAAAAATAAGACCTAAAACTATAGCCAGAAAAACATTTTTTGTTGTTCTTTGAAGTAGCATATTTTACCTATTTATCTCTATTTTTGCCGGGGGCGGGACTTGAACCCGCATGGGATTTTGTCCCAGGGGATTTTAAGTCCCCTGCGTCTGCCTTTCCGCCACCCCGGCGAAGGCGACGCCCGGACTCGAACCGGGGAATAGCGGTTTTGCAAACCGCCGCCTTAGGCCACTTGGCTACGTCGCCACATGTAGAATTATAGTAAGTTAATTGCGAATATTCAAATATCCGAAGCTTGCATTTTAAAAATACCATGCGTGTCTTAGGAAGTAATGTTAAAAATATCCTTTCAATTAAAAGTTCTCTTTAGAAAATAAGGCAAAGGAATAAACATTCAATTCTTTACAGCAATTGCAGGTTTTAATATTTAGATTTGTTCTTAACATGAAAACAGGCTGTTTTCTTGAGAGACGTGGGCTTTCTTGAATAACAGATGGTTATAAAAAATTTAGCAAAAAGTGAAATCGATGAATTGATTAAGCTTTACTAACAAGTTAAAATTCAATCATGAGATGCCCAAAGTGTGGATTTGAAAACCCAGAGGGGTTTCAGTATTGTGGCCGTTGTGGTTACAAACTTGGCACCGGAAAAAGACGAGAAAGGAAAAGAGTGACAGTTATGTTTGTTGATGTAGCTGGATTTACATCCCTCTCAGAAAGAAGGGACAGTGAGGAAGTTGCAGAAATTCTGAATCAATTTTTCTCGAATGTAGAAGAAATAGTTACAAAATATAATGGATTTATTGATAAATATATAGGAGACGCTGCTCTATGTCTCTTTGGAGCGAAAGGGCAGTACGAAAATCACGCAGAAAAAGCCATAATGGCTGCCTTAGAAATCATAAAATTCCTAAAGTCTGGATCCCTCCCCGTTAAGATTGGTGCGCACGTTGGCATTCATTCAGGAGAAATTTTAATTACAGGTATTGGAGTTGATAAGACATTAGATTACACTGTGTTGGGAGACACTGTAAACTTGGCACAACGCATCGAATCTCACGCAGGTTTTAACGAAATTCTAACAAGCGAAACAACAAGAAACCTTGCTGAAAACGCCTTTGAATTTGAGGCACTTGGTGGCATTAAATTTAAGGGGAAAAGCAGCAAAATTCATGTGTACCGGGTGAAGGGATTCTCAGAAGGACGTATAGTGAGGTACAAATTCCCATTTGTTGGAAGAAAAAATATCATCCAAAAACTCGAACAAGAGATTAACTCAAATAGGGGTACAAAACTCCTCATTTTAGAAGGTGAAGCAGGCGTCGGTAAGACGAGGGTTTTACATGAAATCTTTTTAATGTTTAGAACCAGCTACCATATCCTTTACTTCAGAGCTATGCCTTTTGGTGGAAGTTTGAACATACTAAGAAAGGAAGAAAGAAAAAAATACGAACCTCGAGAACAACCTTACACCGAAAAATGGCTTAGATTTGTGAGTGATATTGAAAAAGGCGGCCCGGCAATTCTCATCTTTGATGATATGCAATGGGCAGATTCCCTTTCATTTGAACTTATAAAATTCCTTATAGAGAAGATTGAGATCCCAGCATGTTTTATAATCTCTACGAGGGACAAGAAAATTGCAGTAAGGCGGCTTGGGAATATAAAATTTAAGACTATCAAGATAACACCTTATACCTATGATGAATATAGGGAGTTTTTAACCAAAGCAGGTGTGAACCTTCCTGTAAGTGTTGAAGAAGAAATCTTCATGAAGACCAAGGGGAACCCATTATTTATAGATGAAATCATCAAAACCAGAGGGGAAATAATTACAGATAAGATCGAAGCTATCATTGCAGCGGAAGTTGAAAACCTTGAAGAAAATCTTCGAGAAAAGCTTAAAATGTTGGCAGTCCTCGGTCCATCTTTTGAGATAAGCTCGCTAGAGCTTATAGGCATAAAGATTGATGAGATTAAAGAACTCATAGAGCTTGGATATATTGTGAAAGAGGGAGAAAATCTCTCCTTTAAAACCCAACTGCTCCAGGACACTATTTACAACATGTTACCAAAGGATGAAAGGAGCCAAATCCACTCTGAAATTTACAAAAGCATGAGAAAATCAAGGACTCTTAATGCCCTCTACCATGCCTTCAAGGCTCTGGAATTAGAAGAAATTACAAAGAACTGGAAAGAATTTTTAGGTTATATTTGTGCTACAGGTAGCATAAGCGACATAAAAATTGCAACAGATTTTATTATTGAGAGTTTCAAAGCTCTAAATAAGAATGTCCCAGATGAAGTGCTATACCAGAATGCGCGCGCATTAATTTACCTCGGATTTCATGATGAAGCAACATCAATAATTGATCATCTTAACAAAAAACAGGTTGAATATTATGAACTCCTGTCTCTTTATTATAGAGTGAAGGACCAACGCAGAAAATCCATAGAGATACTGTATAAAGGTCTTACCAGTGTCAACAAAGACAGGGCTCAAGAGACAAAATTATATATCATCCTTTCAGAGACCTTACTGGACAGTGGGGAGTTTAGAAAAGGAATTCGCATCCTTAAAAAAATTGAAAAAAATCTGGATATACTAAACGAGCAGGAAAAACTTAGATTTATGAATCTTTATCAGACGGCACTAGAAAATGTCGGTGAATATTCAAAGTCCCTCAAATTGTGTGAAAGCCTTTATAAAAGAAAAATTTTATCACTTAGTGACAGAGCAAATCTCGAGTTCAGTATAGCTGTAGATAAGTTTATGCTTGGCGATCTCGAAGAAGCTGAAAAGTGGTTTAAAACCTCGATTAACACGTATACTTTTCTTAGAGAGTACTCGTCACTTCCTCTCGTTTTGAACGAATATGCATATCTCCTTTACTCAAAGGGAGAATACGACGCAGCTTTAGGGAAACTCGAAGATGCCCTCTGGTATGCACGGAAAACTGGCGATCTCGAGGAAATTGCCAAATCTAATGCGTATAAAGGTATAATTTATCTGGCCCTTGGAGAAATTGGAAAATCAGAAACTCTCTTCCGTAAAGCGTTAAATGTTATGGACCCTCAAAAAATACATAAGGCTATATATACAACGATACTTCACAATTATGCTACGGTATTCCTTTATAAGAGAAAATTTGCGGAAGCAATTACTTATTTTACCCAGGTTATTGAAATGTCTAAGAAAGAAAGGGATGCTTTTTCCGAAAACCTGAACCTTTACTCCCTCGCTTTAGCGCATTTCCTTTCAGGTAACCTTGAGAAAGCCTTAGAAAACATTAGAAAACCTCTAAAATACTCCAAAGAGGAGAAACTACCCATTTTGAGATTCAGGGCGTTATCACTTTTATATAAAATTGAGACGTTGCGGGGGAATGAATGTCAAGAAATATATCCTGAACTCTTAGAAATAGCAAAAAGCGTAAAAAGGGAGGACCTCATCGCACTTTGCAAATTCTACAAGATGTTAAGTGATCTTAAGCATGGTTTTACCACAACTAAAGAAGTAAAAACAACACTTCAATCAATTAAACCACTTCAAACATATAGCAGTTTCTTGTTAGAAAAATACTCTTTAGACCTGTTCGAAAAAGCTATTCAATCAGGATAACTTTCTTTAAGCCGACCCCACTTTTAGCCTTCAGGAAATAGACGCCACGACCACTAAGCTTACACCTTTTACCCGTAACGTCGTATATGTCATAATTTTCATCTAATACATATCCCTCTCTCGCTATGATAAGTTCGTCAAAATCCTTATAAGGCCTTTCCGGAAGATCCTCATCTATTTTGACAACAATAGTCCATAATAAAGAGGTGCCCCTTCCCGTACTGTGATTCGCGAGTATATGAAAATCAGGTGAAGAATCTGCAAAGGAAAATTCCTCTTTAACGAGCCCATAAAAATTGAGGTTTTGTCCCAAGCTTTTTGGAGTCCACCATCTATGGAGCTCGGCTTTATGTGTAAGGTCAGTGTATCCATTCCCAAATTCACCTATTCCTTCATATTCTAAAAGTATATGCCATGCTTGTACATATACACCACCGGGTGATTGGACCTCTTCGATACCAATAACTCTTCCATAAGCATCCACTATGGTCACTGTATCCATTAGGAAATCTCTATCAATGTCTAAAATAAATACATTCCCGAGACCGCCGGGCATCCACTCATATCCTGGAGTCAGATTTATAGTATCGGGAATAATTATGCCCGTAATGATAGGGAGATTGTTACCAAAGGCCGGGAATATGGGGCCTAAAATTTGTGTCTGGGAAGGCGAGGACGTATCCTCCTGAAAATAAAGGAGGGTTTCACTCACAGGAAATATCGACGAGGACCTCGAGTAGTTAACAAATGACTGATAAGGAACAACATCAATAATCGAAATATTAGTAACCGCAGTGTCTCCCCAGTCTAAGTAAGGTGTTTTGATCGTATCTCGCCCTTGATACTGAAAATCTATAATCTCATCAAGTCCCCAGTAGGAAAGGCCTCCTGCGCTTACAGTTGATACACACAACGCAAATACTAAAATTTTCTTCATTTTCACCTCCTTTGAGAATTTTATAACAAAAATTGCGTTTTGTAAAGAATTGCAAAAGAAATTAATCAGATTCTCCTTCAAAGAGGTAATCGCATCGCTTCAAGGCACCACTAAACGAGACCTTTTATCAATAAATCCTTTGAATGTTCTCCGACCCTATTTTAGTATTACAAAGTGCTAAAAAAGTTAACTCTATTTTTCTTATCTATATTCATTTTGTGCATTGCATGTGCTCCTCGAAAATATAAGGGCGTTGAAGAAATAAACATCGAAAAGGTAAGACAAAACCTAAGGGATATCTATTTTAATCTTTCTTCGGCTACGACAAGGGGAGAATTTTTATACTCCTCACAAAACTTTGAGGTAAGAGGTAGCTTTGTGCTCTCCAAAAATGATAATAACTGGCACCTAATCCTGCAAAATCCCCTGAAGCCTTACATCTTTACCGTTAATGAAGATACTTTCCCTGTATGTGATTTCATTGAAAACCACGGGGATCTTCCTTTTGAGTATAGAACCGAGGGGAATAATATTATAGGGAATTTCGAAGGCACTCCCTTCCTCATCGAAATCCGAAATTCTCTACCTTATTTGATAACTTCAGAGAAGGCACAGATAGCTTTAGTTTACAAAGGAAAAAATATCTCTCAATTGAAAATTTCCGGAACCGATTTCTCCCTCATAATGAAATTCATAAAATAGTTTTCAAAACACCCTTGGTAATATAAAATTTATTCCATGCAAAGAAAGAGGATAAGAAAAAGCAAAACAAAAAAGACAAAGATTAATATACAGACAAAGAAGAAGGTCATTCACGATGATGACAGAGCCAAAGGACCACCAAAGAAACTTCTAATCGTAGAATCCCCAACGAAAGCAAGGACAATAAAATTCTATCTTGGTCATGAATTTGATGTAATCGCCTCAAAAGGGCACATTAAGGATCTCCCAGAAGGTAGGCTTGGTGTTGACATAAAGAACGACTTCAAGCCGGAGATTGTTATACTCCCTGGGAAAAGGGAGGTTGTAAAGGAGATTCAAGAAAAATCATTGAATTCCAGTGAGATTTATTTGGGAAGTGACCCAGATAGGGAAGGAGAAGCTATCGCACAACACGTAAAGGAAGAGATAGAAAAAAAGAGTAAAAACAAACCGATAAAGAGAGCGCTCTTCTACGAAATCACTAAAGAAGAAGTTGAAAACGCTATCACAAACTCTGGAGATATTGACAAGAATAAAGTTGAAGCACAGAAAGCAAGGCGGATCCTGGACAGGCTGGTTGGGTATATGGTAAGCCCGCTCTTGTGGAAGACTGTTCAAAGAGGGCTTTCAGCCGGAAGAGTGCAGACTGTGGCGTTGAGACTAGTATGCGAGAGAGAAAAGGAAAGGCTGGGATTCAAAAAAGAAAAATTTTTCGTCATTAAAATTCTTGTTGCCAGCGATAGTGTAGAGTTCTGGGCTACATTAAAAAGCGATAAACCGTTGACGAAAAAAAAGGAAGTGGAAAATATTCTTACAGAACTCAAAAACCAGGATGCACTGGTAACGAGTTTCAATAAGAAAATGCTAAAAATAAAACCTTACCCCCCACTAAAAACTTCTACTCTGCAACAGGAGGCATCAAAGAGATACAGGTTCAGTCCAGGTAAAACTATGACTATAGCTCAAAAACTGTATGAAGGTGTCCAAATTGATAGTAAAAACACAGGGCTCATCACTTACATGAGGACAGACTCCTTAAGGCTTTCGGAAAAGGCAATATCTGCACTTCGCAATCAAATTAAGAATCTTTACGGAAGTCAGTATATCCCACACACTCCCATTAATCACGAAAAGGGCGGGCGGCTCGTTCAAGGTGCCCATGAAGCCATAAGACCTACAAAGCCCGAAGTTTCGCCTGAGACTCTTACAGACAAACTCGAACGCGATCATCTCCGTCTCTACGAGCTTATTTGGAAAAGAGCGATGGGTTCTCAGGGGAATTACGCCGAAGAAGAAGCCAAAGAGGCAACACTACATGTTTCAAACTATAATTTCGTGGCAAGGGGTAAAAAATTGCTCTTTGACGGGTTTTACAAAATCATAGGAGAAGTTCCTCAATATGAAGATATTCCCGAATTAAAAGAAGGAGAAACTTTAAAGATAATTGATGCAACTTACGAAGCAAAAGAGACGGAACCACCTCCAAGGTATACCGAGGCTTCACTTATTCGAACTATGGAACATTTGGGTATTGGGAGACCTTCTACTTACGCCCCTACTCTCGAAACTCTTTATGAAAGGAGATACATTACAAAAGAAAAAGGGTATCTTTTACCAACAGAATTGGGTATGCAAGTAAGCGATATCCTCATCCCAAGATTCAAAGACATCTTCGAAGTAAAGTTCACTGCAAAGATGGAAACATCCCTTGACGAGATAGAAAATGGAAGGAAAACTTCCATAGAGGTTTTAAGAGAATTTTACATGGAATTTGAGAAAGACCTCGAGGCATTCGAAGGCAGCATTACCGAAATTAAACAAAACTTAGAAAAAACTGAAGAGATTTGTCCTGTATGTGGCGCCCCTTTACTCTTAAAATGGAGTAAATACGGAAAATTCTACGCCTGCTCGAGATTTCCCGATTGTAAATACACAAGGCCAGCGGATGCTATTGTATTTGAAGATAAAAAGTGTGCTCTGTGTGGAAAACCCATGATGCTCGTTTTAGGGAAAAAGGGAAGATACTTTAGATGCTCAGACTATCCATTATGCAAGGGAACAATGCCCTACTCTATTGGCGTCAAATGCCCCGAGTGTGGGGGAGAAATCATTGAAAGAAAAAACTCAAAAAATAATAAAGTATTTTATGCATGCTCAAATTACCCTCAATGTAAGTTTGTATCCTCATCTATGCCCGTGGCGATCCTATGTAATAAATGCAATTACCCAATTATGGTAGAGAAGAAAATAGGAAAAACCGTCTACCTGGTATGCCCCAAGTGTAAAAACAAATATAAGGAAGAAAAACATGAAGAAGATCCTGGTCTTTGATTACGGTGGTACAATTGTCACCGATGAATCAGATGAAGTTTTGCACAAGAAGTTTTATGAGAAATTTATTGAAATGTTCGGCATCCCAGCATCCACAGAAGAAATGTTTTTGTTTCTAAGAAATGAAATCAATGAAATTCTTAAAACAAGCCATGAAAGATGGGAGAACCTTTCCACACAATATGCAAAGGCAGTAAAAAAATTTCTGGAAACCAAAGAAATTCAAGCCAGAGATCATCACTTAAAGACTTTTCGAGAGCTATATCTAGACTTCCATGAAAGGTACACCGAGCCATTTCCTTATGCAGTAGATTCACTGATTAAGTTTAAGTCGATGGGGTTCCGGCTTGCTATTATTTCCAACATCGATAACGAAATAATTGAACCCGTTCTAAGACGCCTTGGTATCTTAGGGATCTTCGATGTCATTGTAACATCAGAGGAAATGGGCTTTGGTAAACCAAACCCAGAAATATTTAAAGAAGCTTTAAAAAGATTAAATGTAAAACCTGACGAAGTAATTTTTATTGGAGATTCACTTATCAATGATGTCGAAGGAGCAAGAAGAATGGGTCTTGACGTTGTACATTTCGGCGTTGAGTGCAAAGATTGGAAAGAACTTTATGAAGTTTTAATAGACAGGGGGATATAAAATGGCAGTAGAAATAAGAGAAATTAACCCTTTAGATCATAGGGCTCTAAGGCAGTTTATTCTTGTAGAATGGAAAATATACAGAGAAGACCCTAACTGGGTCCCTCCCCTAATTAATGAAGATATCAAGCGTTTAAGCCCAAAGTTAAACCCGATATTCCGACACCAGGAAGCAAAATACTTCATTGCATACAAGGATAATGTACCTGTGGGCAGAATTGATGCACATATCGATTCAAAATACAATGAACTACACGATGAAAATGCAGGATTCTTTGGATTTTTCGAATGCATCAATGATATAGAAGTCTCTACTATGTTATTTGATCATGCTACGGGGTGGCTAAAGTCAAAAGGGGCACAAACGGTATATGGGCCTATGAATTTCAACACCAACGACGACGAATGTGGACTTTTGACAAAAGGATTTGACTCTCCACCTGTTGTTGGTATGAGCTATAACCCACCTTACTACATTGACCTCATAGAAGCATACGGATTTTTAAAGGCAAAGGACCTTTTAGCCTATCTAATGAAACTTGATGAAGAGTTCCGTGCCTTCGTTGGCAAGCTGGAATCAAGGCTAAAGCCTCTCTCTGAAAAAGCGATGTCCTACGGTTTCAACGTTAGAAATGTAGACCTTAAAAAACTTAATCAAGAGGTTAAGACCGTATTCGAAATTTACAATGATGCATGGGAGCAGAACTGGGGTGCACTTCCTTTTGACCCTGAGGAGATACAGAACCTTGCAAATAGTCTCAAACAAATTGTAATCCCGGAGCTTGCAAAAATAGTTGTACATGGTAATGAACCAGTTGCATTCGGTCTTGTAATCCCAGATATAAACCAAATATTAAAAAATCTAAATGGAAGGCTGCTCCCGTTCGGAATAATTAAATTCATAACGGGGTTAAAAAAGGTTAACGGACTTCGCCTAATGGCCCTGGGAATAAAGAAAGGATACAGGAGAAAAGGAGCAGACTCACTTTTATACTATTACCTGATGAAAGACGCTTTAAAGACAAAAAGATTTGCGTATTGTGAGGTCTCTTGGCTCCTTGAAGATAACTACTTAATCATAAGAGCCACCGAGTTTATGAAAGGTAGATTATATAAAGTCTATAGAGTTTACAGGAAATTCCTGTGATCAGGGAGATAGGAGCCTCAGGGCTTTATTCACACAGGTTATTTCAACAGGTAACTCACCCCCGAATTCCGAGTCCAAGTGGTAGTAAACACCTTGTGCCACGAGCCTACAAGACTTACCTCTGTGAATATCAATAGTACCCATCTTATGGTGAAATCCCATTAAAAATCCGAGCCAATGACTTATATCTTTTATAAAACCTGCCTCTCTAAAGATAACCACATCTAAGAGCCCATCGTCGGGCACAGCAGCCGGCGCCATCTTCATTTTCCCTCCATAGTTAGGTATATTAGCTACTACGACTTCGTATCCAATCCCATAGTCCCGTCCATCAATTTCTATATAGATAGGTGCCGGAGAGTATTCAGGATATTTCATAACCGCTATCACTACATGAGCAGGTGCCCCTAAAGCTTTTTTGAACTCATGAGGTATTTCTTTAATCGTAAACCCATCGATCCCAGCACCCAGCATCATATGAAAATACCTTTTCTCATTAACAAGACCAAGATCTACCAGCTTAACATGGTCCTTTACTATTATTTGAGCAGCTTTTACCAAGTTCCGCGGAATCTTTTGGGATATCGCGAACACATTCGTCACACCCAGCGGGAGAATGCCAACTTTAACGTCTTTCCCTGCACATTTATTTACTATCTCATTCAACGTACCATCTCCACCTGCGCTTATAATTACCCCTGCACCAAATTCCAGCGCCCGTTCTGCTAACCTCATTCCATCCCCTGCCTTTATAGTTTCCCATATATAAACGTCAAAAACCTCACTCAGAATCTTCAGTACCTCAGTCCTCTTATCCTTAAATCTACGGGAATTTCGTGATTCAGGATTTACGATAATTACTGCTCTTTCCATTTCACTTTACTCTGATTATCTTTCCCGTTTTTAAAGTTTTATCGCCATCACTTATCTCGAACACATAAACACCGTTTTTCAAATCCGCAACATAAAATCCACTTTTAAAATATTCACCGCTCTTAATAAGTCGGCCTTCAATACTAAATATGCTGATCTTACCCCTTTCAATCCCGGGTACTGTAAAGTAATTACCCGTTAAAATAATATCAAAGGATCGAGATACGAATGGCTCAGATATTTTTAAAAACCCACTTTCTGCGAGCCATGTCATAAAACCAACCACATCCTGTTTCCTCATATAATAAAGTGGAAAACCAAGATAGACGATACTATCTCCCACCTTAAAGCCACAAACTCGACCCTCAAAAGCCGGATCATCCGAATTGGAATCAAAGTAAAAGAGCGGCTGACCTCCATTCAGGGTATAAGCTTCTACATTAGAGATGTTACCATTCCATGACGGCAGAAGTTTTGACATATCGGGCATAAATTCAACACCTATTGTGGAGGTTGCACCTGAGAAATCAGTACGCGTATTTAAAAATACTGAATCCACTGGTAGTCCAAGATAATTTAGCCCAACTCGAGCGGGATAAGTATTTACTATCCCAAGATTCACTGAGTTTTTATACCCCTCGAATAGAACCTTACCACCAAAATGTAAATAACTTGGCACCGCATCTTTGTATTTTGAACCAAGAAACTCTGTCACGTCATCGCTCATGACCCACACCATACTGTAAATACCCATGTCTGAGAGTGTAACGGTAGGAACCTGGCTTACATCAATAACTTCAAAGGTGTCAACACCTGTTTCTTGGAGAACAGAATCAATAAATGCACGCTGCGCGAATCCATTTGGAGAAATAGGTGTGCCATTGCCGTCTCTGAAGTCGTCAATAACAAGAATCCCTTCGCTCAAAGTTACAGGCCTTCCTCTGAGGGAATCGCTTGGAGAACTCTCTTGCAAGGACTCATCCACGGCAGTAATACGATAAGAATACCAAATTGGAGACGTGGCACCCATGTCAACAAAAAAGGTATCAAGGACGGGGTTAGGCGTTATCCTTTCAAAAGATCCATTATCAGAGCGGTATACATGATACCCTAAAAGATCGAGCTCCGAATTTGGCCTCCAGTATAATTTTATTCCATTCCGCAAAGGCTCTAAAGACAATAGTTGTGGCGTACTCGGAATATTATCCACAAGGATCGACTCCACTGGGGTCCCGAACCCACTTCTACCCTTGTAATGTGTTTGTACCATATAGTAGTAAGTCAAGTTCTGTTCATGACCAGAAACAATGGAAAAAGTGTCCGAAGTTTCCATAAGAAATGAAAGAGTATTAGGCGAAGTCCCACGATAAATCCTATAGCTTACGGAATCAGGGTAACTAACCGAGGGCCAGCTTACCTTTATTCCCTCACCATTGCCAGTATTAACAACCACGAGACTTTCCGGTGGAAGGGGTAACAATGCAAAATAAAGAGCAGTACCAAGTGCTACCTTAACGGAACTTACCATCTGAGCAGCATCCAATGTGGAGACGAGATCCGTAGTCCTATGATAATTAGGGTTATATTGATAGTTGGACTCTATAAAAAATGCCCATGGATACCCCCGCATTGCAAACGGATAATGATCAGAGCCCGAGAAAGGTGAGTAGGTATATCTATTTGAAGTCGGCACATAATTCTCAATAACATGTTTCACAATCTGTCCAAATAAGCTCAGTGAATCCATATTAACATCAAAGTCTAAGCCATCTTGGGGGTTGTACCCAACCATATCAAAATTTAACACCCCCATAAGGGGAAGATTGTTTTCAACCACGTAATCGGCATAATTTTCACTCCCAATAAGACCGAGCTCCTCCGCGGAAAAAGGCACAAATTGGATGGACATCATCGGCTCAGATATGTCCTGGAGAAGTCGAGCACATTCGATAACTACTGCAGTACCTGAAGCATTATCATCGGCTCCTGGAGCATAGTTCCATGGGTCCTGGGAATAAGAATCCAGGTGTGAAGTAATCAGGATGAAATCATCTTTCTCTCCATCCCGCAAACCAACAGCATTATTCATGACATATCCATTATGGGTAAATGGCCATAAATAAGCTGAATCTGAGTATTCCTGAAGTTTATTAACAAGGTATTGCTCTGCTCTTCTACAAGAGTCCGTATACGCAAACCGGGTGACAAATTCCTGCAATCTATTCAATATTCCATAAATTGAGTCCTGGCTAACCATTGAAAAGTAGTAATCTATTTCAGAAAGATCCGGAATGTAGTATTTTCCTCTATTTAAATGGGCTTTGCCGGCCTTTACATATGGCTTAAATATTGCAATCTCATACGGCGTATGATCCATCTCTTCAATATTACCTTCCACAAGATATGTTACACTATCTACCTGTTCAATCACCTTTACACCTTGATCTTCAAGGTATTTCATCCCTGTACCTTTAACATCTATCACCAGATACCGAGGCACACTCAGAACTACAAGAAACAAAATGTTAATCATCTTTTACCTCCCCTTTATTCATACCTATACTCACCAAAACCATATTTACCTTTTAAAGGAACAAAACTACAAAAGGTAAGCTGTTCCCCTTTCATTTCATCCCCCTTTTTTCTAAATCTATACAATATATCACCAAATCCTTTATTAATTGGGATTACAACGATCCCACCATCGGCAATTTGTTCCTCCAAGGGAGGTGGTAGATCAGGTGCCGAAGCTGTCACAAGAATCCTATCGTACGGTGCAAATTCCTTAAGCCCTTCACTTCCGTCACCTATTTTGAAGGTTACATTCGAGTAATTGAGCTTCTCGAGCAGCTCTCTTGCACGCTGTGACAATTCGGGTATCAGTTCAATTGTATAAACCTCTTTAAAGATCTCAGCGAGAATCGCCGTAGTGTAACCTGAACCGGTACCAATTTCCAATACTCGAAGTGATTTATCAGGCTCAAGAGCTTGCACCATATAGGCAATCATATAAGGTTGCGAGATGGTTTGCCCGAAGCCTATGGGTAATGGGTAATCTCCATAAGCTTCATCAACCAAATTTTCAGGCACAAATAAGTGCCTGGGAACCTTAAGAAAGGCGTTCAATACATCACTATTTGTTATATCCCTACCTTTCAGTTGGTATTCTACCAATTTGTTTCTCAGATTTGCGTAATATTCGCAACTTTTCATAATCCGTAATATCAATCAAAAGGGGGGATATGGACACAAATCCCTCATTTACAGCCTCAAGGTCTGAGCCCTCAGAGACGTTCCAGAGAGGTTCACCGCCGATAAGATAAGTTCCTTCCCTCAATTTCAAAACGGGGTCCTTATACAGCCGTGTAGAAAGCCTTGAAAACCTTACGCCTTTGATCTCATCAAGAGGTGCATTCGGAACGTTTACGTTAAGAAGCTCTCCATCGAGTTTTTTAGTCAACACAAAATGTGCAATTTTATATGCATAATGTCCAGCGGTATAGAAGTGTTTTCTACTACTATCATGTTCAGCAAAAAGGGAGACAGCCATTGCAGGAATTCCACACATTGCACCTTCTCTAGCAGCAGCAACAGTACCAGAATAGAACACATCTTCGCCAAGGTTGTGCCCAAGGTTTATACCAGAGACCAGAAGATCGGGTTTCCTTTGGAGTACACCATATATAGATATGAGAACGCAATCTGCCGGTGTTCCATCTACGGCAAAAACATCCTTTTCTACCTCTTTCACTTCGATTTCCTTACGTAAAGTTATAGAGTGACTCGACGCACTCCTTTCAGAAAGTGGAGCAAAGATAACAACCCTACCCAGGTTTGAAAGGCACTCCTTGAGCACCCTTATACCTTCACTGGTGTAGCCATCATCATTTGACAAAAGAATTAGCTTTTTTTCCATAGAATCTCAAAATACATCTTTAAAAACCTTATGGTATCCGTTACTCTATTTATCTTACTTTTGAGTTTTTCGTGATACAATGCGGGTATGGGAACATAGCCAATCTTTTTCCCCTTTAAGAGAGCACGAATTAGAATCTCCGATTCAGCTTCAAACTTGTTCGACTCAAAGGTGATCATTTCAAGCACTTCTCTCCGATAAGCTCTAAATCCGCTTTGCGAATCTTCAACCTTCCTGCAAGTTAAAAGAGAAATAGCAAGAGTTGTCAATCTATTTGAAAGAAAACGGTCTTGTGGCATCTTCCTTAGATCAGCCCACCTCGTCCCTATAATAATATCGTATCCTTCCTCAATTTTCTTTAAAAAGATAGGGACAAACGAAGGGTCATGTTGAAAATCACCATCCATAGTAATTATAATCTCAGCACCCCTCTTGAGCGCTTCTTCGAAACCTCTTCTCTGCGAAAATCCCTTTCCAGCATTTTTTTTATTCCTAAGATATAAAACACCAGCCCCTTCGAGAATCTCTCTGGTACTATCCTGAGAACCATCGTCAATGAAGATAACGTTCTTCAAAAAGCCCAATCTCGAGATAAAATCAATTAGATTTGGAAGAGTCCTTTCTTCATTATATACTGGAATTACAATGAAAAATTTATATATCGGGGCGAGTGGACTCGAACCACCGACCCCCAGCCCCCCATGCTGGTGCGCTAGCCAACCTGCGCTACGCCCCGATGCATTTGGATAATTATAATTCTCCACCATAGCTCAATCAAGGGACAAATCTCAAGTTAAAGCTAATTTTACCACTTTCCATAAACTGCTCATAGGTCGTTCCGGTAATGTAAAGGTCAACCTTCCCAATACCATAATAATTTAGAGTATCATCGTAAATGGAATCTATCACATACGCAGAATAGTTGTCAAAGTATATGTAAAAACTAAGCCTCCTCTGCTGCCCATCCTCCATGGGGATAGGAGGATAAATTATAGCACTAAAAGTCTTTATATTCGCGCCTTCCAATGATTTCAAGACCCATAGAATCTCAGTCAGATAACCAACAGTTGCACCCTCGTATTTTACATTAAGGTCAATTTGAATTGAATCATTGGTAATTACAGAGTCAGGACCGCCGTGCCAACTGTTAGTTGGATCTCCATCAGGATCATGTATCCCTATAGAATCTGGAATACTGAAATCTAAAATCTCAATCTTCGGCTCTTTCGGCGCACAGGCCACGAATAGAGTCAATATTATAAATAAAAGCTTCTTCATAATTCTACTAAAAATTCACCCTTTTTGTAAATCAGCTCACCGTCAGCATAAATCTCACCATTCTGCCTCATATCGTAGATCATGTCCCAGTGTACTACCGATTTATTGACACCTCCAGCCTCAGGAAAACCACGGCCGAGGGCAATATGGATCGTTCCACCTATCTTCTCATCGAATAAAATGTTTCTCGTCAAATTCTTAATCCCATAATTAGTGCCAAAAGCAAACTCTCCGGGCCTCTTTGCACCTTCATCGGATTCTAGAATTCTCTCCAAAAAATCCTGCCCTTTATCCGCTCTAACTTTGCATATCTTACCATCTTTAAACTCAAGGGAAACGCCTTCAGCCTCTTTTCCCATGTAATACTGAGGCATATTAAATGTAATGGTGCCTTGCACACCATCTTCAATCGGTGATGTAAAAACTTCACCATCCGGAAAATTGCATGTCCCTGAAGCATTTATCCACTTTCGCCCACTAACTTTAACTTTAAGGTCTGTCCCCTCCCCCTTTATACTGATCTCTCTCTTGCTTTCAAGAAATTTTGTTATTTTCTCCTGTTTTTTCTCGACCTGCCGCCAGTATTCAACTGGATCATCCTCATCAAGATGACAAGCACTCATGACAAACTCCTCAAACTCAAAGATAGACATATTAGCTTCCTGAGCCTCAGAATCAGTTGGGTACAGGGTAATACACCAGCGGAGCTTCCCCTCATTATAGCGCTCATCAAAAAACTCCTGAATTTCTTTTGTTGCCACATTAGAAATCCTCATCTTCTCAGGATCTACATTTGCTAAAGACCTTGCATTTTTAGTAGCAATAACATCCAATAAACAACTGGCATTTGCGATCTCTTCCTTTGACCATGGCGGAACAAACTCCAATTGATGTACTTCTGCATACCTGTAGTGATAATAAGAAGCCCCTGGCAGTGATACCTTGAGAACAGGATGAGCACCCCTGAGTAATGCCCCCTTGTAAACCTCAAGCAAAAAAGGTTCCGCCAAGTATGACGAATCTATAATTAGTATTTCGTCTCTTTTTATCTTTAGGGAATGATCCAGAATTACCGATGCAAATTTTTCAAGGGTTCCAACATTCATAAATGCCTCCTATTCGTATTCCTTTGGTGTGATTTCGCCCCTCAATACCCTCATCACTCCATAAGCAAGGGCTTCCATCTCATTTTCCCCTGGGAATACCTTTACAGGAGCAATCCAGTTCACGTACCCCATGACATCCTTCTGCAACTTTGGTGACCTCGACATTCCACCGGTAAGAATAATATAGTCGACCTTCCCTTTTAGCGCACAAGCCATTGAACCGATTTCTTTTGCAATTTGATATATCATTGCCCTGTAAACAAGGTCCGCTTCGGTATCACCTCTTTCTATCCTCGATAAAACCTCTTCGAGGCTGTCGGTCCCAAGGTAATCAACAAGTCCACCAAAACGAATTACTTTATTTAGTAATTCCCTTTTGCTATATTTTCCTGAGAAACAGAGTTCAATAAGGCCCGTAGTCGGAAGGGTCCCCGCTCTCTGAGGGCTAAAGGGTCCACCATCATTAGCATTATTTACATCTATAGCCCTGCCATCCCGAGAAGCAGAGATTGAGATGCCGGTCCCGAGATGGGCAACGATTAGATTCATAGTTTCATAAGGTTTTCCTACTTCCTCTGCAAGCTTTCTCGAAACATACTTTGTATTAAGAGCATGTATGAGACTCTTCCTCGGAAGTTCCTTTAGACCTGAGAGTCGAGACACATCATCAAACTCATCAATGGAAACTGGATCCACAAAAAAAGCCGGACACCCCATTTTTTTAGACAACTCCATTGCAATGATTACACCAAGATTCGAAGAATGCTCTGATTGGACATACCCATTTAAAACATCGGATACGACTTTTTCGTTAACCCTATACACCCCAGATTCAAGACTCTTGAAGGTGCCTCCTCTTGCGGCAATGGCGTCAATCCCTATCTCATTGATTTTCTCTTTATCAATGAATTTAAGCACTTCCTGGTATCTAAAATCCTTCTGAGAGATAATATCGGGAAACTTCTTTAACTCATCAATATTGTGCCTCAGCTCTTCGTACTTTAACAAATTCTCATCCTCAAACAACGCTACTCTCGTAGACCCACCACCAGGATTAACTACAAAAATCTTAATGCTCATCTCCACCTCCGCGATGAATTATAACAGATGTTATAAGTAATTGAAAGAAACAATTGATTTTAAAAGGTTCTTGCTTTAACATAATTAAATGGTAGATATCTTCTGCGAACTCGAGGCTGAAGACTTAAAATTCCAGAGTGAATACCTTGAGATGCTACAGAATTCCAAAGAGCATGTTATAGTCAATTTTGACATACTCCAAAGAGAAAACATTAATATAGCAAGAGTTTATGTTGCGGCTTTAGATTGGCCAGGCCTCGGGGAGACGGTCATTGGACTGTTTCACGGCAATGGATATAACGTCGGATTTATATATGGGGTAGTCTCACTCGATGAGAGATACGCATTCTTAACCGTGAAGGTCCCTTTCAATCCAGATAAACTCGAGCAGGTAAAAATTGACCTTGAGAGCATAATGGACCAGATCAAAAGTATAGCCCGGGAAGGTGACCAGACAAAGACAAAACTTGTAACAACAGGAATAGAAAAGCTCGAAATCCTCGAAAATGTGAGAAATGCCTTACGAGAAATTTCATTCCCCGAAGAATATGAAGAAATTTCGAGAGCCGGAGGGGAACTCGAGAAGTTTGTTTTTTCGAGGTCCTTAGCTTACTTAAAAGAAAGGGATGCTAAAACACTAGCAGATATAATCCTCACGGGGCATAGGTTCACTAAAAAGCTACGCCAAATTGGCATTGGAATCGAAGTTAATGTAAAAAATATTAAAACTGCAAGAGAAGAACTAACTGGAGTTACTGTAGGTGGCTTTGAAAAAGACCTCAGTATGGATACCGTATTTGATGTAATAAAGGAAATATTCCCAAATTTCCGCAGGAAATTTGACAAAGAATTTATAACTAACGATGGAATCACTATAATAAGAATTGAGTTCACAGTAGATGAGAGACCTCTAACTCCCGAAGAAATAAAAGCACTTGAGCAACACCTTAAAGCAAACCTGAAACAGGCAAAGCTTCGTATCCCTCTCAATATAAAATTCGGTGGGGAAATCTTTGGTAGAGCATTAGTTCCAAAAATGCTCGATGAAACAATGGAAACTGGCATTACTCAGGTTGCGATAATTCCAGTAGACCAAGATAGGACCACTATTACATTTCGAATTGCGATAGTAAATAAAGATCCTAAAAAAATTGATACCCTTATAGGGAACATTACAAGGTCAGATGGCTTCGTTCTCACATCTTTTAGGCCTCCTGTAAAGATAAAAGATGTATTTGCCGAATTTTTGACTGTGCGAGCCTTACTTTCATTTTTCAAAAATGACATAGAATTGTATGAAAAACTTAAGGAAGTTATACGAGAAAGCATCGGTGACTATAGAGATTTTGACGAAGGGCTGAGAACGCTTGATAGAAAAAATCTCGAAAAAGTTTATGAAATCACCAGCAAAAAGGGAATTGCTGAAGAAATTACGCGTTCATTCTACTTCGCCATCGACGACTTCATTAGAACAACAATTACTCCCGAGCAAATAGTCAACGACCTCGAATTTGTCGATATGTGCATAAAGAAACACCTTGAACAGCCGGGAAATAAATATTTTACCATGGAAACTAAAACTTATTATAATATAGTTATAGTATATCAACCTGAAGAGAGGATTTTTGACAGGGTCCTAACTATTATCGAGGACCTGAGGCCACTCCTTGTGAGATTTGAGATTTATGGCCTTAATGTGACACTTGTACAATTGAATAAAAAAGAGATTAAAAACATTGACGAAATTTATAAAAAAATAAAAACGGAGGTATATCATGAAGATAACCCTCTCAGTGATAAAAGCTGACGTAGGTGGTTATGTTGGCCATACATCAGTTCATCCTAGGATCATGGAAGTTGCTGAAGATTACCTTCAAAAAGCTAAAGACCAGGGTCTCCTCATCGATTATTTTGTAACAAGAGTCGGGGATGATCTGGAATTAATAATGACACACAAAAAGGGTCAAAACTCGGGAGAAATCCACAAATTAGCATGGAATACCTTTTTAGAAGGAACAGAAATTGCTAAATCACTGAAAATGTATGGGGCGGGGCAAGACCTTCTTTCAGATGCCTTTAGTGGAAACATAAAAGGGATGGGACCCGGTCTTGCAGAAATGGAGTTAGAAGAAAGGCCCAGTGAACCTATCATTATATTCATGGCAGACAAAACTTCCCCAGGTGCGTGGAATTTGCCCCTATTTCGCATGTTTGCAGATCCGTTTAATACCCCAGGGCTTGTGATTGATCCAAAACTTCATGATGGGTTTACCTTTGAAATATTAGATGTTTACGAACATAAGAAAGTATTAATCAATACACCCGAAGAGCTTTACGACCTTCTTATCTTGATAGGAGCAGCTGAACATTACATAATAAAGAGCGTCTTCCGTAAACATGATAACGATATCGCAGCTGTTTCATCTACCCAGAGGCTCTCAATGATGGCTGGGAGATATATAGGTAAAGATGACCCTGTTCTTGTTGTCAGGACTCAGAGCGGTTTTCCTGCAGTAGGAGAAGCGCTTGAACCATTTGCATTTCCACATCTTGTTGCAGGTTGGATGAGAGGTTCCCATTATGGTCCCCTCATGCCGGTACCTCTTCACCAAGCTAATCCATCAAGGTTTGATGGTCCCCCAAGGGTATGTGCATTGGGATTCCAACTGTGTGAAGGCAAATTAATAGGCCCGAGAGATCTATTTGATGATCCTGCATTTGATGAGGCTAGGAGAACTGCAAACAAAGTTGCAGATTATATAAGGAAGCTCGGTCCATTCGAACCGCACCGCCTTGGGCTTAAGGAGATGGAATACACTACGTTACCTGATGTTCTAAAAAAAATAAAAGACAGGTTCGTAGACCTTGATTAATGGCAACATTCCTTTTGCTTACAGCTATCCTCACAGCCAACCTAACAGTAGGAGCTGTAAAAGTAGAGGGAGTAAAAGCGTTATCAAAACGTGAAATTAAAAATCTCCTGAATATTAATGAGGGTGATAAGTACTTTTCTCCATTATACAACAGTAACAAGTTAAAACTATTGGACGAATTGGCACAAAGGGGGTATTTTGACGCACAAATTGTCGAGGAAAAGATCGAAGAACGGGAAAATAAGGTATTTCTCTATCTAAAGATTTCAGAAGGTCAAAGGTATAGAATCAACTCTATTCAGATCTCCTGGATAAATTCAGATACGACTTTCTACCAGCACGTCGCAAATTTTCTCAACCTACCATTGCCTAGGTATTACTCCTACTCAGAATTAGCAGAATGTGAATCAAAGGCTAGCGAGTTTCTGAGAAACCTCGGCTACCTTAATGCAGAAATCCAGCGAACTATTGTTAGCAACCAGGATGATAAAACGTGTGAAGTCAAATATACCGTTAGAAAGGGAACGAGATATAAGATCTCCAGAATACTTATTGACGGAAACAGCACCGTCAGGAGAACGATTATTGAAAGAGAGCTCAAAGTGAAGCCTGGTCAATATGTTTCACCCGCTGCAGTGCTTGAAAGTATAAGAAGAATATACATAACAGGTTTGTTTTCAACGGTCTATCACACCTATGAATTTCATAACGACTCCTTAGTTTCCATCACATTCCATGTAAAAGAGAGGAGGTCAAGGTATATAAAGTTTCAGGGAGGGCTGTACCCTTTTTCCCTAATCAATCTAAATGCAGAAGGAGGCAATAGAAATTTATTAGATAACAATCAAAGCATTACGTTACGAATTGAAAGTAGCATTAAGCCTTTTAATTCATTAGAACGGATTTATGGTGAAGCCCTTTATACCGAACCATATTTCTTGAGCACACCACTGAAGATAAACGTAAGACTGTTCGCCGGTTCATCCAAGATCGATTCCACATCACACATTGGTGCAGAATCATTTCTTTCATATTATTGGACTGAGAGGGAAAGAAGCATTATTGGGCTCGAGTGGAGAAAACTGCTAGGGCAAAGGCTTACCGATGGAATTATAAATAAAGCAATTTTTAACACCGTAATCGATAAAAGAAACAACCTCTTGTTTCCCACCAAAGGCTACTATCTGTGGTTCGATCTATCAAAGGCTGGAGGGATTTTAGGGGGAAACTACAACTTTTTTGAATACCAGATAATAGGTTCCCTGTATAAACAGGTATGGAAACCCGGAGGTATAATTGCTTTTAGAGTATCGAGAGGACATATAGTCCCATTTAAAGACTCTAAAATTCCAACTATAGAAAAATTCAAAATTGGAGGCGATGGAACCCTGCGAGGTTACGACTATTCAAGATTCTATTCATCGGATTACGTCCTCTTAAACGCAGAACTGAGAGCAATGCTTTCTTCGAAAATTGGAATCAATCTTCTCGTAGATGTGTTCCCTGAAGCCGGCAGCAAAGTGTGGTACAGCGCTGGAATAGGCTTTCGATACTTCCTCCCCATTGGAAGCCTCCGAGTTGACTGGATGTTAAACCCGTATAAAATTGGGGACAAGGGGTACTACGGTAACCTTTACATAAACCTCGGTGAAATGTTCTAAGGAAAAACACGGTCTTTATTTGCATATACCCTTTTGTCGGTCAAAATGTAAGTATTGCCATTTCTATTCTGAGAACATATCAAATTCAGGGGAAGATTTCTATATATACCTTGAGGGGCTTCAGAAGGAAGTTGAGTACTTTAGGCAATACAATTTTAAATTTGAAACCCTATATGTAGGAGGCGGAACTCCCAATGCACTGGAGCCTAACCAACTTGCGCTTATCCTCTCAATTGTTCATGAAAAACTAGAATTAAGTGATGTAATCGAGAAATCAATAGAACTTAACCCAGAATTTGTTGATGTGAATCTTCTGAACCTACTTATTAAATTTGGTTTTAACAGGATCAGCCTCGGGGTTCAAAGCTTTGTAGATACTGAACTTGAGTTCCTCGGAAGGAATCACAACTCAAAAAAGGTCTATGAGGCTTATAATCTCATAAAAAAATATAATTTTAAGAACGTGAACATCGATCTCATATTCGCTTTTTCGGGGCAAACCACTGAAAGCTTTGAATATTCCCTTTGGAAAGCCTGTGAGCTTGATCCTACTCACATATCAACATATACAATGACCTTCGAAAAGCCTGCCAAGGAAAACCTCGAGAACAAGAACGAAACAATAACTATAAATATGATAAGAGTAAGAGACAAAATCCTCGCAAAATATGGCTTTTTGCGCTACGAGATCTCAAATTTCGCAAAAAAAGGCTACGAGTGTATGCACAACATGAAATATTGGCTTAGGCAATATTACGTGGGCCTTGGGCCCTCGGCATCGGGATTCTCTATCGATGGTGATAAAGAGTTCAGATATACAAACCCTACATCTATACAATTGTACGCAAAGGGGATCAGAGATATTGAAATACTAAGCGAAGAACAAAAGCTTATGGAGGAAATTTTCCTAAACATTAGAACTCGGTATGGTTGGAAAACTGAGCGAAATTTTATAACTATTGCACTAAGCAAATTTCAAGGTCTACTAAGAGCGAAAAACAATGCACTCATTTTGACTGATGATGGACTTTTGGTCGCAGACCAATTGGCCCTTAAAATATTAGAACTCTATGAAGATTACAAGAAGGGAATTGAAATATAAAGGACTTATCTTTGATGTGTGGCAAGAAGAATACGAAACAGAACATCACATCTTTAAGCGAGAAATTGTTGATTTTCCTGAAACCTGCGCAGTCCTACCTATCTTCAATGACAATTCCGCAATTCTAATCTCCCAGTATCGGTTCCCTTTAAAAAGGGAGATACTTGAAATTCCAGCTGGTAAAGTTGGCCAAGGAGAACTTCCCGAGAAAGCTGCAGCGAGAGAAATGATGGAAGAAATTAAAATGCGACCCGAAAAACTTGCCAAGATCGGCACCTTTTATCTTACCCCTGGGTATTCAACAGAAAAAATCCACATTTTTATAGGCTATGACCTCAAAAATGCCGAGTTGCCGGCAGATGTTGGAGAAGAGATACAGGTATGCAGAATACCACTTCAAAGTCTGAAAGAGATGATGGAAATGGGGGACATTGAAGATGCCAAAACTATGCTGGCTCTTATGTATTTTTTCACTATCTTTAACCAAAAGTGATTCCAGAAAACTCAACCCAAATACCGCAACCTTTGAAGAGCTCATCGCAATTCCGGTTTTGGATGAAGGTGATGCCCTTTTAATTATTACATTAAGAGATATTGAACCCTATAAATCCATAGAAGATTTCGCTGAGCGAACAGAAATAGATAGTACTAAGATCGACTACCTGAAAGAGATCTTCGTCTTCGAGTACAAGGGTATACATCGAGGGTTCTACACTTTGAGTTTCCGGAAATCTACCAAAAGAACAATATCAACTTTAGCCGCTGAGCCTTTTACGTTTTCGTTATCTAAATACCTTGGTGCTACTAACTTCTATTTGAAATATAAAGAACTCACAATTGGGCAATTTAATCTTACAATCCCTAATAACAATGTATGGGCTTACCCGACACTCTATGGCTCAGATTATTTCCTCTATATAACAAAACCAATTCCCATTGCAGTTGGTAAGGATAACTTCTTTACCGGTTTAGGACTCCAATTACGCTTCTTCGATATCTTCTTAACCTCGGAATTCAAAAAAAATGACCGAAACTCTCTACAGGGAGGTCTAAATGTAAAGCATACCCCTTTTTCCGCTGATATCTCATGGTCCTTCACTGACAAAATGGGAAGAGGGAATCTTATTTATTCTGCTGGTAAGACCTTTTACCATTTAAACTGGCACCTTAAGGAAAACCAGCTCACAGCATCTTATAATTTCAGCAGGAAAGTTTCAGCAAAAACGGGAATATCAATCAGGTTCAGTAACTTGAAAAACAAATATGTATACTTTCAACTCAACAAAAAACTCAACAAAGAAACAGGACTATGTATTAAGTCACGATTTGCGGGACCTATTACAGAAGTATATGAAATTAGACTCGAAAACAAAAATCTAAGTGTAGGCTATAATTTGCTGAGCAAGGAGACAATATCCATAAGAGTAGCGCCGGGAGAGAGCTACCTAAAATTCTCACTCTATCCGGGAAAGAAACGATATGACGTCACCACAACCCTATTCTTTAACGTACGCAATAAAGAGATTAAAATACAGGCTGGCAAGTCTTATTCAGGAGAAATTAAGTTTTTTATAAGGCTAGGGGCAATTGATTAAAGTTGACTGTGCATTAGTGCTAAGAGTAGAAGAATTTATGGAAAGCTCTTTAATTATTACGGCACTTTCACAGCGTGGGGGGCTCATAAAACTTGTAGCAAAAGGTGCGCAAAGACTGAAATCTCCTTTAAGAATGTCCTTTCAACTATTTTCTCTCAGTGAGTTTATTTTCTATTACAAAACTGATAGGGAACTCAACATCTTAAAAGAGGGAAAAATCCTTGAAGTCTTTGATCATCTTCCAGAAAATTACAATAAATTCAGTCTCGTTTCTACAATCTCTTCCTACATCATTAAAAGCGTTCCGCAGGAGGCAGGTGAAGACATCTATACTGATACCGTAAACTTCTTTAGATTTGTAAATAAAGCAAATACTCTAAATCAGGACCTTTACAACTTCTTTGTTATCAGAAACCTTATGAGGCAGGGAGAGATACCATATTTTAATGCCTGTGGGAGATGTGGAAATGAGCCTATCGAGTTTTTTTTACCTTCCAAGAAAATCGCAGTATGTAAAAATTGCATCAAGGAGGGTGAAGATACTGGAATCGCTATAGACAGAGGTACGACCTCAGAAATAAAGTTTGTACTCGAGAAAAACTGGCAGGAAATTAACGCTCTTTCAATCAGAGATAAAACAAGGGAGGTTTTTGGAGTACTCCTAAGAGAACAATGAAGAAACTATCGAATGTGTTAAAAGTCGTTATCTCGTTAGCATTGCTTTATTTGATCTTTACAAAGGTAAGTAAGGAGAATCTTCTTACATCAATTAAAAGCACCAATTACATTTACCTCGTCCCCGGTGTTATTCTATATTTCATTGCAATTCTCGCATCTACATGGAGATGGCAAGTATTTTTAAAAATAAAGCTCATCGACCATAGCTTATTAAAATGTCTTAAATATTATCTCATTGGTATTTTTTCGGGAAACTTCCTCCCATCGGGCGGGCTCGATGTAGTTAGGGCTTATTATGCAGGGAGAGGCAATTCAGTCTCAAGTGCATTAGCTGCAACTTTCATCGACAGACTCTCTGGATTCTATGCAATCCTCTTCTATCTCATCATAGCTGGAATCTTTCTCACAATAAAGATACAATCTCTTTTTCTCATTACTATAATCGGGATTGTGGCACTGCTATTTTTAAATGTAATCCTGTTTACTAAGAGTTTTAATAAGCTCCTTAACAAAATCAAAAAAACAAAATTGACCTCTCCAGTGATCTCTTTTATTAACTCTATTTACCAATTCCGTGAGGAATGGCCTCTAATTCTAAAAACCCTTCCATTATCTATTGCCATACAACTTTTCTTTTCACTGGTCCCTATAGTAATTAGCCCAGGGCTCGGGACACCTATCCCCTTCTTTGAGAGCATCCTCCTTTTACCAATTATCAATTTTGTAATGATGATCCCTGTCACCATCTCAGGGCTTGGACTTCGAGAAGGCGCCTTCGTCCTCTTATACGGTGATCTAATAGGCAAAGAAAAAGCTTTAATACTTTCGCTAATGTATTATTTCACTTCTCTTGCATTGAGCATCGTAGGTTACATACTATTTCTCATTGACAAACCTGAAAAAAATCTCAAATAGGGTCTTTAGGGAATCCAGGTCCACCCACTCATCGTTCCCGTGAATGTTACCTCCACGGGGTGCCGTAATTAGAACAGCCATTCCCCTTTCAGTAAAGAACCTCCCATCTGTTGCACCATGCTCTTTTATAAACGATATGGGCCGTTTGAGTACAGACTCCGCTACCTTCTTGTACCTTACGATGTATGGATTTTCCCTCGGTGTAAAAACTGGTTCCCCTGTTGATATAGTCTCAAATTCTGTCCCTGGATATTTTGAAAGGACATCTCTCACCATACTCTCTATCTTACTTACAGTAAAAGGGTGAACAAAACGTACATCAAGGTACATTTCAGCATAATCAGGTACCCTATTTACAGAATCGCCTCCGACCATTTTACCTAAATTAATGGTATTGTGCCAGTGTTCGGGATCTCCACATGGTTCCGGATGAAAGTGGGATTTTAACTCAGTGTATATAGAAACAAGCTTGTCCAATGCATTTTCTCCCTCAAAAATGCGCGATCCATGAGTGGCTTTCCCCTTAGCAACTATTTTAACATGATAAACTCCCTTACCTTCTACCACGAGTTGGAAGTCTTCTCCTCCATCAGGAATTATTACAAACTCACCTCCAATCCCCTCATGTTCTACAAGATATTTTACACCGTCTTCACTTCCAACCTCCTCATCAGTAGTAAATAGAAACCCGACATTGGGCCTTGAAGTTTCCTTTGACATCTCTCTTAAAAGTTCCATCATAACTGCACACGAGCCTTTCATATCCATCGATCCACGACCATAGAGTATCGAGCCTTCCCTCCTGGGGATAAAGTCTTCATCCTTTGCATCAACAACATCAAGATGCCCAACAAAAAGGATCTCTGGATGATAAGTATTATTGAAAGCATAGTAAATCGAAGGCTTTCCATTAACTGTATATCGTCTTATATGAACACCTTGGATATCCTTTAAGTAATCCTCAACAAAATCTATAACAGCGTTCAGCTCGGGTAAGCTATTACTCCTCGTTTTAAACTTTAGTAAGTTCTCTAAAAGTATATTTATGCTTTCCATTACATGACCTCCCAAATTTATAAAATTATACCCAATTGTACTCGAAGTAAAAAGTAGATACAAATTTCTCAAAGAAATGGGAAACGGGCACTTTTAAATTCGAACAATGCACTTTAAATTCCACATATTCTTTAGGAGGTCGCAGTGAAAAATATTTTTAAGGTAATTATATTGGTTTTGTTTGTATCTATACCTCTCGATGCAGCAGAAAAGATCGTTAGGCTGCCCATAAAGACGTATGGTGAACTAGAATATCTATTAACATCAACATTTCAAAAAGATCAAATACCAGAAATTGCAGCAGGTAGACCCGGAGAATGGTATGACCTAATCGTTGATGATTACCAACTAAACCTAATTAAATCCACGGGAATCGATTACCAGATTATCATAGAAGATCTGAACCGTGAAAAAGAGAAAGTAAAGGATTCATACCATTCCTATACTAATATCGTTGAAATATTAAGGACGCTCTCAAATAACTATGCAAACATAGCAAAGATTGAGAGCATTGGCCCCACATATGAACGAAGATGGATCTATGGTCTCAAGATCTCTGACAACGTTCTTGAAGACGAAGAAGAGCCCGAACAGCTTTTTTCCGGCGTTCATCACGCCAGAGAGTGGGCAACCGCTGAAGTATGTCTATTTATTGCGGACTCGCTCCTCCGGTCTTACGGTACAGATCCAACGGTAACAAGTATTGTAAATAACAGAGAAATATGGATATTCCCTGTAATAAATGTTGATGGATATGTATATGATTATTCAAATGGCGGAGACTGGTGGAGAAAAAACAGAGAGCCTTACGCCTCTGCAATAGGAACGGATCTAAACCGAAACTACAACGGAATATGTGACACTGCAGCAATAGACGGCTGGGGATACATTAACAGCAATTCGGTATCCCACTACCCGAGTGGCGAAACTTTCTGCGGAAAGCATCAAAGCTCAGCATATGAAATTAACAAATACGCTGAATTTATAAAATCAAGACATTTCTTAAGTATCCTTGATTACCACTCTTACGCAGAAGTCGTGCTCGTACCCTGGAGCCATAAATATACTGCCACTCCTCATGATGACTGGTACAACGCCATAGGACAACAGATGGCTCAGATGATCTCAAGATTAGGTGGTGGATATTACACGTACCAGCGATCAATTGACCTTTATCCATCTTCTGGATCATCATCCGATTGGCAGTACGGTTGGAATATTTACGTCAATGGGACACCATGTTTTGCATTAACAATAGAAATGGGAACTGCGTTCTACCAAGACGCCTCGGACTTGCCATTCCTGAAAAGGGAAAACTTTGATGCAGCGTTTTACCTGCTTCAAAAGGGTGATTCCATTTTAAACTATATGAAAGGGTTTGTCCCAGCCCCTATAATCATAAGTCCCGAGGGTGACACAATAAGTGATACACTGAAGATAGAATGGCAAGTTCCAAATAGCTCCTTTAACCAACCATCATCTTTTGAAATACAGATGCTGAAAGGACCTTCATTAAATCAAGAAGGGTTTGAGTCAACTTCGGATCTCTGGGTTAGAGAAAGCTTTTCAACCTCGACTCAGATGTACCATGGTGGAACTAAAAGCCTTTACTCTGGTAGCGCTAATTACATCGCTGCCCAGGCACGCACAAAGTATCCTTACTTGGTACAGAATGAAGATTCATTTAGCTTGTGGATATATTACAACACTGAACAAAACTACGATGTGGGCATCATAGAGATTTCAGAAAATTTAAGAGAATGGATGCCTTTAGATAATGAGCGATTCACTGGGGCGAGTCAGGGGTGGGTTAGAAAAGCATATGACTTAACACCATACACAGGGAAATCCGTATATTTCAGGATAAGGTACATGACCGATGGCGCAGTTTTAAATAGTGGGATTTATATCGATGACGTATTCCCTGTTGTGAGTTTCGACTCAATATGGACCATTAGCCCCATCTCAGATACTCTTTACATACTTACAGATCTCGAAGAGGGTGAATATTACTTCAGAGTGAGAGGCTCTTCCGCAGCTTTTGGCTTTGGGAATTACAGTAACCTCAAAAAAATATATGTTACTAATACTCAATCGGGGCAAGATGAAAGCACATTGGTACCCTTCTTAGTCTCTAACCCTCAAATAATAAAGGGTAATTTAGTTTTGTTAGTTAAGGCAAAAGATCCGGTTATTAGTGTTTACGATCCACAAGGCCGCTTAGTATATACACACCGCAAACAAGGAATAGTTGACAGCCCTGTTGAAATACCTCTAAGCAAAAAGGGAATATATTTCTACTCGGTAGAGGCAGCATCTGGCAAGATTAGAGGTAAGATTGTCAAAATAAACTAATCTAAGTAAAGAAGAGGGTTTATTGCTTTACCCTGTTCTCTAATTTCAAAATGTAGTCTTGAACCAAAATAATGGGTCTCACCCCCAACATCCCCTAACACCTGACCTTTATTAACTTTTGAACCTTTTGCTATTTTAAATGAATTAAGATAAGAATAAACAGAAAAAAAACCTCCGTGATCCACAACCACGGTATTTCCATACCCTGTAACAACTCCTGCAAAGATCACCACCCCGTCTTCAATACATAAAACTGGACTGCCAGGGTCAGTTTCTATTTCAATTCCCGGATTGAAGATCTTCGTATTATACTTAGGGTTAATTATAGTCCCATAGTTCATCACAACTCTACCCTTTACTGGCCAAGGGTACTTTCCCACTGGACTTTTTGCTTCAATCCTTTCTTCTTTCCTTTTCTTCTCCTGCTCTTTCTCCAACCTGGCTATCAATGCTTGCATCTCCTTAATCGCCGCCTCAAGCTCAGCAAGTCTCCTCTCCTCCGCACTTTTCTGTCTTTTTAATCCTGCCAGTAAATTCTGCTTTTGTCTTTTCAAATCTTGTAGGTTTCTCTCCTGAGCAATAACCTCATCTTTCATAGCCAAAACGAAATCCAAGTTATCTTGCTTTAACTTTTTATACGCATTGAGCTCCGAATAGATTTTTAACACCATATCTCTTTCACGCTTCTCATTTTGGATGGCATAATCTAAGAGGAACAACGCCTCTTTATCACCCTCCCCAGGTAAGAACCTCAATATTTCATTCTCTGGTAAGGTCTGGTATAGAAAATTCAAGCTGAATTTTATCCTATCACCATGTTGACCAAGCTCTTTCTCTTTCTGATCGATTTGAATCTCGAGCTTTGAAAGTTCATTCTGAATAGTATTAATATCCCTGTTCAATTTATTTACAAAACCCCTTACTTCCCTCTCTTTTCGTTCTATACTTTTCAGTTCCTCTTCAGTACCTTTCACCTTTATCTCCATTTTAGCGATCTTCCTCTTACCTTCTTCAAACTCGCGCTTCAACCTTTCAAGTTGTGCCCGCTCCTCACCTATCCCTTGAGTTTGTTGAAATAGCAAAAATAGCAAAAAAACTTTCATCTCTCTAAAACATCGACGCTGAAAAGTATCTGAAGCAATAGAAAGAAGAGCATAAGGTATACCACGGGATACAACGGAATATTTAAGGCTCCCGCAAGACTCTTAAAGACAAACAAGTTAATAATAGATACAACTATCAGAGGAATGGCAACTGTCGCTACAAAAGTTACCTTGAGTTTAAAATTGCTCTTGCCGAAGACTTCCACAAGAAAAAAAAGCTTGCTCTCCCTCTCAAAAATGCCCTTTACAAATGAGAGGTTTAACGGGATATATAGAATAAGAAACGCCAAAAACAAGATCGTTCCAAAACTAAAAATTGATTTTTTCAACTTGTAAATCTGTAAAGCAGAAGCATAATTATGTTGTACATTTGTTACAGATGGGAAATGGGAATAAAATTCGACGAAGTCATCAATCACTTCAAGACCAAGGACATTTTCATTGAACTTTATCTCGAGATTTTGTGGAAATGGGCTACCTGGAAATAACTCAAGCAATCCAGCATATTTCGGGAACCTAACTGCAAACTCTTCTTTTGCCCTTTCTTTAGAAATCAATTCAACTTTACTAACCACTGGATTATTTTCAGCATATTTCCTGAGTATCAAGATCTCATTCCTCTCTACATCATCGTTAAGAAAAACCTTCATATAGCTAACCTTAAAATTTTCATCAAGAAGCTTTGAAAAATAGGAATAAGATTGAATAACCGAAGAAAAAATAACAAGGCTTAGAAAATAAATAACTGCAAGGAATATAAAATCACTCCACGACTTTTTGAGAATAAAACCCATTTCCTGTAAATAAAACTTAATGTTCAAGAGTAATTCTCCCTTCTTCTATACTTAACACCCTCGCCCGGGGAACACGTGGAATTACCTCAAAATTGTGTGTGGAAAGCACCACCGTAAGTCCTAGCTCATTATAGTTGTTCATCTTTTCGATCAGCCAATCTATATCGGTTTTATGAAGATTGCTAAACGGCTCATCTGCAAGAAGAATCTCAGGTTCATTTATCATTGCCCTCGCTAAAGCAAGCCTTTGCTGCTCACCCCTTGAAAGAGATTTTACGAGTTCATTGGATTTATGTGTAAGCCCAACATCTTTTAAAGTAGACACTACCCTTCTCATTAAATCCTCATCGCCTTTAAGGCGAACGGGGAATGCCAAATTTTCAAATACACTTCTATCGTCAAGAAGCATTAAATCTTGAAAAACGATACCCATCTTTGTTCTCAATTCAAGTAACCTTGCTTTGCTGATTTTCTTTAAGGGGAACCCATCAATTCTAACCTCACCTTGATCAGGCATAATATCACCATATATAAGTCTCAAAACCGTCGTTTTCCCTGCTCCAGTAGGCCCAACCAAAAATACAAAATCGCCCTTCTGCACAGTAAATGATACATTATCTAATGCAAGCCATCTTTTATTGAATTTTACTGTTACATTTTCAAATTCTATTTTATTTGCCATAGATTTCTCTATTAACAATATTGGGGGGCATTTCCCCTTCAAAAAAAGCTTTAAGATTCTGTACCACCAGTTCTGCCATTCGCTGTCTTGCTTCAAAAGTCGCACTTCCGATGTGAGGCAAAAGAACTACATTATCCAGATTGATAAGCTCATCTGGAACATTCGGTTCAAACTCGTACACATCTAACCCCGCACCGTATATTCGCCTTTCTTTCAAAGCTCTAATAAGTGCAGCTTCATCCACAAGCTTCCCTCTTCCAGTATTAATAAATATTGCGCTTTCTTTCATAAGAGAAAATTCCCTTTCTCCTATGATATGGTAGGTTTCCTGAGTTAATGGCAAATGAAGGGAGATAATATCAGACTTTCTCAAAAGTTCATCTAAACTGACCTTTCGCGCTCCAAGCCGTTGCTCAAGGATTTCATTGAGCCTTCTTGAATTATAGAGCACATTCACTTCAAATCCTGAAGACTTAAGCGCAAACGCCTGTCCGATACGACCTGCTCCGACAACTCCCAAAGTCTTACCCTTCAACTCCATTCCAAGAAACAATGTAGGAGACCAACCTTTCCACATTCTGCTTTCAATATACTTATGAGCTTGTACTACTTTCCGCGCAACAGCAAAAACAAGAGCCCACGCCAATTCACCAGTCGCATCTGTTAGAACATCCGGTGTGTTAGTCACTGCGATACCTCTTTTCGTACACTCTTCCACATCAATATTATCGTACCCTACTGCATAATCAGCCACAATTTTTAGACTGGGCGCCTTGTCGAGGACTGAAGTATCGACTTTTTCACTTAAAAGCACACAAACCCCATCCACACCCTGCACTTTTTCAAGAAACACTTCCCGAGGAATTGGTGGTTCTCCCTCATAAATCTCAACATCAAACTCCTTTAAGTGCTCCTTGACATCATATGGCAACTTTGCCGTAAAAAATATCTTCTTACGGGACATACTGTTCCACCCCCGCTGGATCAACGTAAAGTTCTTTACCCTCGTATTTTTCTAACTTTGAAGATAAATTTGTTACAACTCTTAAGATTTTATTCTTTTCGGGTCTGTCCTCTCGCACCTCAGACATCTCATTTTTACATGCTTCCGCGTAAAATAAAGCTCTCCTTTTATCACCGGTAATATAACTAGATATGGAGAGATAATAAAGAGAAAGGGCAATATTATAACTGTTCCAGGGCTGATCCCTTAAAGTTAAATAGAGTATAACTTCGTGATTTTTGAGGGCATTTTTCCAATTTCCTGAGCGCCTTTGAACATATGATAAAGTCCACCTGAAAGTCCTCGAGCCCGGGTACAACTCCACAAGTTCCTGTGCAACCTTTAACGCAGAATCCAACTGATTATCGTAGCTAAGCACCCATACATACGCATTTTTAGCTAGTATACCAATATACTTTGATTTCTGTATGGAAAGTTCTATCTTCCGCAATGCCTCGTCCTTCGAGTAATCTCCGGGTACAACCCATCTAAATGCCTTAGGGATCTTTACCATTGCAAATTCAAATACGCCTAAAGGAAGATATGCATCATATATCGTCGAGTCAATGTCAATGCACTTTCTTAATAATTCTACACTCTTAAGACCTCCATTGAGTGCGGATAAATATTCTTTATTCCGTCCCTTCCTTATAGCTTTATATGCATGCGCAGAACCTTCTGTAAAATAGCTCAAGGCAAGAATTGCACTATCCGATCCATACCTATCCCTGATACGCTGAGAGCGCATAATTGCCTCATCGCAAAGTTTGTAAAAAGTGCCTTCATACACATCGGTCTCAAAATCCAACATGTACAGGTCCAAAAGGCCAGCTTTATAAAGGTAACCAATAGGACTCTCTGGATAATTCCTTATAGCAAGCTCAAAGTAGAATTCAGCCTCTTTATATTTCTCCGCGTAAGAGAACTCTAAGCCCTTCAATATCAACGAGTCCAGTGGCTCCCAGAAAAGAGAATCGACCTCATTTATTAAAACAAGACAGATTAAAATCTTCATTTAGCTGAAAGTTCACATACCAGTTTTGCCCCCTCAGCCATACTTGATACTCCATACAACGGAAGACCGGATCGGGCAAGTATTACCTTCGCTTTTTCTTCATTGGTTCCTGTGAGTCGTATTACTACAGGAAGTGATATATTCAATTCTCGATATGCCTCAACAAGCCCCATAGCAACATCATCACACCTTGTAATGCCTCCGAAGATATTAATTAGAATTGCTTTTACCCTTTTATCCCTCAGAATTAACTCTACTGCGTTCTTTATTTTCTCAGGATTAGAACTACCTCCTACATCAAGAAAATTCGCAGGTTCTCCTCCATACAATTTAATAATATCCATAGTTGCCATAGCGAGCCCAGCACCATTAACACAGCATCCAATATTACCATCAAGTTTTACATAAGAAAGTCCTTTAGACCTTGCTTCAAGCTCTTCAATATTCTCATAATCCATGTCTCTCAAAGATTCCAAATCCTGGTGTCTGAAAAGGGCGTTATCATCCAAAATGATCTTCGCATCAAGAGCTATCACGTTACCATCTTCTTCAACAACAAGTGGGTTAATTTCCGCAAGTTGTGCATCAGTCTCCAGGTAAGCCCTGTACAAAGATTTAATAAAATACTGCACCTTGTTAGCCACTCCGCTTTCACTAACAATCTTATAAGATAGATATTTTGCTTCGAAATCTTGAAGCCCCAGATATGGATGAAGTGAAAGTTTTATTATCGCATCAGGATGTGTCCTGGCAACTTCCTCAATTTCAACGCCACCTTCTTTCGAAACCATAATAATATTCCTCTTTGTGGCACGGTCAAGGACAATCCCTAGATATAGTTCTGATTTTATTCTTGCTGCTTCTTCAATTAGAACTTTTTTTACCGGAATCCCCTTTATCTCCATACCCAGTATTTGTTGTGCAATGTTTAAGGCCTCACCCTTGTCCTTAGCAAGTTTTATCCCTCCAGCCTTTCCTCTACCACCTACTGGAACTTGAGCCTTAACAACCACCGGAAAAGTAAACTCATCAATAATTCCTTGAACTTCTTCAATACTTTTACAAAGATGGTTCTTTTTTACAGGGACACCATACTTTGTGAGGATTGCCTTAGATGCATACTCAAGAAGTTTCATCTTAGAACCTCCTTTGAATGAAAAAATTCTCCATCAAGATGCCTTCCAACTATAAACTCTTTAGCTCGCATCACCCTTTTCCCCTCAGGTTGAAGTTCCAAAATCTCGAGGGCTCTATCGCCGGTACCGACTACAAGCCTGTATCCTATGACTCTTATCTCACCAGGCAAAAAAGAAAGCCCCTCTTCACAAAGCTTAGAATTCAAAATCTTAATCAGTTTCCCTCTAAAAAATGCCCTCGCTCCAGGAACTGGTGAAAGGGCTCTAATTTTGTTGAATATAACGATACTCTTCTCACACCAATCAATGAAAAGTTCCTCTTTTGATATCTTAGGTGCATAAGATGGTTCACCTTCTTGAGGCTTCTTTTCTATAGTTCCATTCAGGTAACCATCAAACACCTTCCTCAGCATCTGAGGAACAGGCTTCGCCAATTTTTTCATAAGTTCACCTTTAGTTTCATTTTCACGAACACTTACTTTCTTAATAGCTAAAACAGGACCAGCATCAATATCCATAGTGATCTCGGTGATTGTTACACCAGTCTCCTTAACACCATCCATTATAGCTCTTTCAATAGGGGCTGGGCCTCTGTAACGGGGTAAAGTAGAAGGGTGAATGTTAATAGCAGGATATTTCGCTACGGAAAGAATTGGCTCTTTTAAGATCTTGCCAAAATCACACACAACGAGGAAACTAAGGTTCAAGCCTTTAAAATATTTCACCGTATCTTCGCTATTTACCTTCGAGACTTCGTATAGAGGAAGCCCGATATCCAAAAGAAAATCTTTAACAGGATTGGGGGATGGTCTTAGCCCTCTTCCGGCAGGTTTATCAACAGTTGTCGCTACCAAATTAGGGATAAACTCACTAAAATACAACTCTTTCAGTACTTCGCGCGCAAAATATCCACTACCTATAAAAACCCAGCTATAATGAAAACTTATTGTACTCATTCCTCCATTTCGCAAGTAGGATACGTCTTAAATCCTCATCGAGATAATCAACAAAAAGAATTCCATCAAGGTGGTCAATTTCATGAAGAAATGCTCTGGCAGCAAATTCCTCAGCTTTAACTTTTACATCCTTTAACTTACCATTTGGCTTTAGCTCTATAGCTTCAAATTCGACGTATCCTGGCCTCGTAATATGTGCATAAAGTCCAGGTATTGAGAGACAGCCTTCTTCTTCAGTAACTATACCATCCACAAAACTAACCTTGGGATTTACAAAAACCCGATACGTATTACCCAATTGCAGTTCCCCAGCATTAATCACAAATATCCTCTTCACTACACCAATTTGATTACCTGCGAGTCCCAATCCACCTTGCGCGGAAAGAGTATCCACCAAATCCTCCGCGATACTTCGGATTATCTTTGGATCAAGCTCAGAAAAGCTTTCAGCCTTCTGACGTAGTACCGGATCGTCAATGATCCTTATAGGTTTTACCAAATCTATTCTTCCTCTGAACCCTTCTCAAGAACACCTTTAACGGCTTGCTTCTCAATCTTTATATTCACATTATCCGCAACTTTCACAGTTACGATGTTCTCATCGATTTTCTGAATTACACCAATAATACCACCAGAGGTTACAATCTTATCTCCCTTCTTCAGACTACTAAGCATCTGCTTACGTTTCTTTTCATACCTCGACTGAGGTAGTATCAAAATCACGTAAAACAAAACAAAAATGAGAATTAATGGCAAAAGAGCTCCCAACAAACTCGATCCCCCACTGGGGGCTTGCTGAGCCTGAGCATAAAGTTTGTCCACATTACATACTAATAATTGCATCAAAACCTCCATCTTTACCTCCTCTCTCAATAATGATAAACTTTAACTCCTGGCCTTTCAAGGAGCATATTATTTAAAAATCGAATCCGAGTGAGACTCTGATATTTACGGGTTTATATATTTGCAGAAAGTCAGTATTATATGCAAAATCAACTTTTAATTTTGCAAAACCAAGCCAAAGCCTCAAGCCGTAGCCAAAGTCTGCATTTAAATCTCCGAGTCTTGGGAATCCATGAAACACTTGAATATCCTCTAATCGTTTAAGAGTGCAAGTTCCCATATCAAAAAACAGCACACCATCAATCCCAGATATATCTAACGGCAGTGGGAAGCCAAGGCTAAGTTTTTTCACAAAGGGAAAGCGAAACTCTGCGTTAAAAAGTATATACTTATCTCCAATGAACTCAGCATAATGAGATCCCCTTAGGTCACTAAACCCATCAAAAGTAAACAAAACCCTATCCTTACCAAAAGATTGCATCCATTTAAACCTTAAAGCAAGTATGTAGCTCTCAGAAAAAGCGTAGTAATGTCGAAAATCACTCACAGCAACCGAGACATCAATATCTAAAGGGATACTTTTTAGTAGGCTTAGATAGTACCTTGTGCCATTTAGCGGATCCTGGATATAATTGTAGTAAACATTGTCAAGCACATGAGATATATAAGCTGCAGTTAAATATCGATCCTCCTGAAGATCGGTCAACTCTATATAATTACCAAGCGGAGTTTCCCAGAAAAAATAGTTGGTCTGGTATTCGAAATCAAGGCCAAGCTCCGTTCTTCTTGATCTCGAAAAGGGCTGACTCAAAAGTAACATCAATCCTCTAACCCTTGAGACCATTAAAGTATCGTATGCAATATAACCAGCATCCCAAAGCTGATAGATAGAGCCACCATAATCTGCACGGTTTTTCAAATTAAAGTACTGAAACTCAAAATTAGAATTAGCGAGATCACCTGATAAATCGGAGGCAAATGAGATCTGGTGGTCTCCAAGCTCATCGGACAGTCCGAAAGCAACTGCCCCTTGGAAACCAACAATTGATGCATATGATGCGCTCCCATAAATCCAGTCAAAAGAAAATTTCGGGGAGTATGGTTTTGAAGTAAGAAACAATGTATCCTCAAAGACATAAAAGGCCCCTTTATCTATCCCATCAAACTTTTTCTGATTCGGCATCTCATAAATATCATATCCATTAGCGTAAAGAATCGATGCTACTGTCCTTCCACTCTTTGAAACACTGAACCAACGAACCTCGGTCCCTAAATCTGACACCCGATGGACCTCTTTTGTGCTTAAATTATATGCAAAAATATTAATCGAAGAATACGTGTCTCTTGCCAAAAAGAATAGTAAAGAATCACCGAATGAAACAGGACTGGATAACTCTTTATAATAATCCGTTAACCTCTCAATACTATCATTGGTAACATTATACCTGAATACAGCATAGCTACCGTAATAAAATCTACCTGAGGCAGTGGAATCATTCCTGTCTGATGCAAAAATTATGTTACCTTTTTCATCAAAAGATGGATCGATATCACTATAATAGTCCGCTGTAAGTCTTTTAAGTTCTTTAGCCTTCCATATGTACAAATAAAGATCAGATTTCCCGTCCTTGAGACCTGTAAAAACAACTTTCTTCCCATCAGGAGAAATTGACGGGGTATATATAGCATCAACATCGAAACTCAGGCGCTCAACAAGTTTCCCATGCTCAGTATCGAAAATATATACGTTATCACCTTCTCCCCCCTGTGCAGAGAATACAAGTAATCTACCATCTTCACTCAATGAAAGCGATGGCCTCAGAATATGAATATTCTCAAAGTCTGGAATGCTTGAGCTCTTAAAAACAGTTCCAAGCTTTTCACCAGTCGCAACTGAATACTTTACAATATAAAACTGTCCCCTTCTCTCCTGGATATAATATAGGACACTTCCGTCTGCAGATATCAGAGGCGCAACATTGTAATAATTTTTCCACTTTTCATGATCTGAATATTTCTTAAAATAAATTGGAGTAGAGGTCTTGGTAAATGCATGATAATAGTTCTTTCTAATATAGTCTTTAAGCCTTAAGTCAAAGTCTTCCTGACTTACGCCAAAAGCCTTAATAAATGCTCTCTCAACAGAATTCATATAATTAACGAGTGAATAAAACTCTCCAACCTTTTCTCTACCATAAGTATCATCCACATACTTGTAAAAGAGCTGCCCCAATTTATACACAATGTAACCTCCATAGTAGTTGAGTTCAACAAGGCTCGGTAATTTATCGGAAAGCAGAAGATTTCTCAAGTATCTTTCAGCATCTGCAGTCCATCCACTTGAAAGATATTCCGCCAACCCCTCAATGCACCATAATGGGACCATCGAATACGCAACACTTTGAATAGTAGAACGGTTATCTCTTCTGAGCATTGCATACTGGAATGCATGAACCAGCTCGTGTCTTAGCACATGCCGGAAATCCTCATACGAACCACTGAAAGGTATGACGATTCTGCTCTTAAAAATCTCTGTAAAGCCACCAGTCCCTTCTTCAATTACATCTGTAATAACATTCGTTTCTCCGAAATGTTTTGGTGAGTTATAAAGTATAACAGGGGTTTTACTTCCAATACCAATCCCAAACACAGCACTGTACTCGTCGTAAGCCTCTTCAAGGACAGATTCCGCAAATTTCACCATAAATGTATCAGAAGCATAAGAAAATATCCTAAAATGATCGGATTCAAAAACTTTAAAGTCGTAGTCCCTCGTCTGAAACTTATTCTTCCCAAAAGAATATCCAAACAATTGAGAAGTAAAGAAAAAAAATATTAAAAAAATAAAAGACTTCTTCATTACCTAATTATGAACTATATAATGAAGACGAAAAACAGTAAGTTAAGGTTCGAAGAAAATCAATCGTAATAGATCCCCGGAGGGATTATATACTTGATGGGATTTACTGCTTTATCATTAATTCTCACCTCATAATGCACGTGAGGCGCAGTGCTTCTACCACTATTACCGACGTAGCCTATAATATCGCCTCTTTTTACATGGTGGCCCGGAGAAACTCTAGCCCTTAAAAGATGCGCATAACGTGTCATTATACCGAGCCCATGATCAATTTCTATAGTAAGTCCATATCCTTGATCCCATTTTACAGATCTAATCACTCCCGCCGCTGGCGCAACAACCGGGGTTCCCTGTGGTGCTGCAATATCTAATCCTTCATGAAACGACATCATACCAGTAAACGGATCCCTCCTCATACCAAAACCTGATGTATAATAGCCAGCAATTGGCATGATGGATGGGGTATGCTCCCGTAGGTGTATATCCTTCTCAAGCTTCGATGAAACTTCTGAAAAGCTCTCTAGTTGGAATTTTGCTACATTCACAAGTCTATCTAATTCCTGTCTCAGATACTCCGCCTCATCTTTACTTTCCATCGAAAGTTCCTCGATATTACCACCCTTACCCATCAAAAGAAATTCTTTAGGGAAAGGATCAAGACCAGTAGCAGCCCGCAGTCTATTATTCGCATCAAACAATTCATTAAGCATCTTGTTTACATTAACTGCCTCTTTCTTCAAATATGCAATTTCATCCTTCAACTTACGATTCTCTGATTCAAGTTTCCTCACACTGTACCTGTCTGCTTCAAAAGAGACGTACCTAACAATGGCAACAACTGCAAAAACGAATAAAACTGATCCCGAACATATGAGGCCTCTTAAAGCCCATGGCTTCAAAGTAACTTCAGTTTCTCTCTTTTTTGTTGTAGGAAATAAGACCTTTATTTTCAACGACCATTTTTGCATTTTTAAAATATAAAATATGGTACCAAAAAAGTCAAGTGTAACTTAAACAAAGCACAGAAAAACGGTACATAGGAAGAAAAATAAAATAATCAAGCTTGTAAACTACCACATCTATAGAACACACCTTTCGATAAATATGCGACATTCAGTGCCTAAATCTTCTTATGCCGGTAAACACCAGATTTAAGCCCAGCTCCTTCGCCCTATTTATAATCTCTTCATCCTTTACTGAGCCGCCAGGCTCGACTATAAGCTTTATCCCGTACTTATAAGCAATCTCAATAGAATCAGTGAAAGGGAAAAAACCATCGGACACAAGTATTGCACCTTTAGAGCGATCACCTGCCTTTTCCACGGCAATTTTCAGCGCGTCCACCCGGCTTGTCTGTCCACCTCCAATACCTACCGTCATCCTATCCCTCACTAGCACTATAGCATTAGACTTCACATATTTCACCACAACGTCACCAAAAATAATATCATTGATCCACTCTTCATTAAGCTCACCTGAAACTACATTCAAGTCCTCATTCCTCAACGGCTTCGTGTCTTTTTCCTGTACAAGGAGGTCAAGGTCTATAAACCTATAATCCAATTTATGTTCAAAACCATCTGAGACCTTTAAAACTCTACGTCTCTTTTTCCTTTTAAAGATCTCAAGGGCACTTGATGAAAAGTCCTTTGCAAGAATTACCTCAAAGAAGAGGCGGTTTATGGCTTCCGCAAGGTAATCCTCAACAGTCCCATTAAAAGCCACGATACCACCATAAGCTGAAGCTTCGTCACTCTTCAAAGCTTTCTCATAGGCCTCAAATAGAGAGTTGCCTATTCCAACCCCGCAAGGCACATTATGCTTTATTATCGCACAGGCAGGTTCGGAAAATTCATTGACCAATTGCCACGCGGAAGCAGCATCAACAATATTATTATAAGAAAGCTCAGCTCCACCTAATATTTGCAGCCTATTAAAAAAAGTATTCTCTGAGGCTAAGTTCCTGAAAAGATATCCTTTCTGATGGGGGTTTTCACCATACCTCAAATCGCGCGCTTTGCTGAATAGCATGGGAATAGTACTGGTCTCAATGTTGAGACGCCGGGAAAGTTCCGAATATATAACAGCGTCATACTCTAACACCTTCTGAAATCCCTTCAGTGCAAGTCTTTCACGAAGCTCCATATCAATATTGTTTTCTGCAACTGCCGTAGAAACCATATCATAATCCGAAGGATCACAAACCAGTGTAATCCACCTATAATTTTTTACTGCTGCTCTGATAAGACTCACACCACCTATATCAATAAACTCTAAGAGCTCCTTGAGATCAAGACTTTTTTTCTCCGAAAAAGGGTACAGATTTACGATAACAAAGTTAATAAGTGGTATTTTATTTCTTTCAATGTAATCCATATCCTCAGGATAATCTCGCCTTGCAAGGATTCCTGAAAAGATCATAGGATGCAGTGTTTTGACACGGCCTCCAGGCGATTCCGGGAACTCCACAAGATCTTCTACCTTAATAGTTTCAATCCCTTTGCTATTTAAATATTCTGCTGTACCTTTCGTTGCAAGAATTTCATACCCAGCTCGATTTAGTTCGTAAGCAAGCCTTTCAACTCCGTCTTTATAAAAGACACTAAAAAGGGCGAATTTCTCCATAGATTAATCTCCTAAAAGTAGCTTCTTAATCACAAGAGGATAAAATTTATGTTCCAAGCGGTGAATCCTCTTCTCTAAGCTCTCAAGACTTTCGCCTTTTCGAACTTTCGTGCAAACCTGCTCAATAATAGGGCCTGAGTCAACTCTTTCATCAACATAATGTATAGTAATACCTGTAACCTTACAACCCGCCTCGTATGCCCTCTCTATAGCTCTCACGCCTGGAAATGCAGGTAAGAGAGCAGGGTGAATGTTTATGATTTTATTGCGAAAATGTTCAACTATGAAGTCGGGTAAGATACGCATATATCCAGCAAGGATAATAAGGTCGGGGGTATTAGCCTTCAACCTTTCAAAAAGCATGGTATTATAAGCAACCTTATTAGGAAAACTCTTGAAATCAAGAACTTCATATGGGATCTTAAGTCTTTGGGCTCTTATGAGTACATAAGCACCTGGGTTATCAGTAATTAGGGCTCTTACTTCAATAGGCCAGTTATTACTCCTAATCTTCCTAACTATAGCTTCAAAATTCGAACCGTTACCGGAAGCGAGGATTACCACACTCTTCATACTAAGTTAAAGCTCAACTTTTTTTAGCTGTTCCAGAACAAATTTTCTTATCTCATTTGCTTGAGGCAGATCGGTTACAAGTTTACCATTATCAAGATATTGAGTAAGGTATGGCACCATAGAATGTCCACACTTCTCACATTGCATAGGTGAATCCTCTCCTATTATCACTATGGTATTAAGGCAATTTTCACATCTCAGTACCTGCTTTCTACCACTAAATTTACCTTTCTTAGAAACAGGCTTGCTCTCAATTTCAACTATATCCATTGCGAAGTCCACAGTCGGAGCATTTGAAATACATGTCCCAACACCAAAGCTATAGGCACCGGCCTCTTTCAGTGCCTCAATGTCATCCTCATCTAGGCCACCTGAGACATAAATTTTTACGTCTTTATAACCCCTTATATCAAGTTCCCATCTAACTTCTCTAACAATTTTTGCAAAATTGCCCCTTCGGGAGGCGGGAGTGTCTAGCCTAATACCAAACAGATCTTTAATCATAGCAGCAGCTTTTAAGGCTTCAAACTTCTCATCTCCAAATGTATCGACCAATGCAATTCTCAATATATCCTGAGAAATAATATCATCGAAAGCTCTCCATGCTTCATCTTCACCCATAACAAGCATAAGTGCATGGGGCATAGTTCCTGAAGGACTAATTTGCACCGCCTCTGCTCCAAGTATAGAAGAAACTCCATCACATCCTCCTACAAAAGCATTTCTGTCAATGAATGGAGCAATAGCAGGATGCATCCTTCGTACACCGAAAGAAAGTACAGGAAGATCTCCAGCAACTTTTTTAATCCTCGAAGCCTTTGTGGTGATACCAGAACCTTGGCATATAAATCCAAGTGCAGGGGTTTCATACTCGGCAAATTCCTTATAATCGCCTTCAATCACAATAACTGGCACTGGAACTCCACGCGAATCCACTGGGGTAAAAATCGTTCCCTCTTTCAAAGCGAACAAGTTAATAGGTAGTCCTTCCAAAAGTTTAACTACATACTCTAAACCAGCAAAAACAGCCCATGGGTAAGCCTTAGGTAAAGATGTGGTAGTGAATTCAGCTGCCACAATCTTTGTAATATTTTTCTTCCTGAGAATTTCAACGGTCCTTTTAAAGTAGACATCGGTGGTAAGCCCTTCACGAATTTCCTTGTCACTGGCCGTATGAAATTTTTCCATTATCTACATCCTCCAAAAGCCTTGCAAAAACTATTCTCCCTGTTTCGGTCTGTAAAACTGAATGGACAACCACGTCGACCTCCTGACCAATAAGTGGCAGGGCACCATCTACTACGACCATGGTACCATCAACAAGGTAACCAACACCCTGCCTTTTCTCCTTCTCCTTCCCTTCTCTCACTAATTTTATCCTGATCTGGTCCCCCGAACTAAGTGGCAACTTTAACCTTTCAGTAAGTTCATTTACATTCAAAACAAAAACACCTTGGTGTTCAGCAATCTTCTTTAAATTATAATCAGTGGTCACCAATTTAGCTCCTGTTTTTCTTGCAAGTTCAATCAATTTTTCGTCAACATCACGTTTCCCAGGTATATCTTCATGCGAAATAATTAACCTTTCATTGAGAATCTCCTTAAGTTTGTCAAGCATTTCTATGCCTCTCCTTCCCTTGTCTCTCTTATCAGGATCCTTAGAATCAGCGATATTCTGCAATTCTTTAAGCACAAACGATGGGACCGCAATATTACCCTCTAAAAAACCAAGCTCCACCATATCCACAATTCTACCATCAATCAATGCACTGGTATCTAAGAGTTTATTGTATTTCTTGTACTTTTCCTTCTTACCGCTCTTATCTCCTTTCCCTTTAAGAATCTCTTCTTTCCTTGAAAAAATGTATGCCAAGAGAATGTAAATGACGGATACGTTTGAAATGAGAAAAACCCAGCCTCTTATTTCGGAACCTCTGAAAGTGGAAAATTGTGTAATAAGAAATCCGATGAATGAACCAACCACAGCACCGATCACTATCGAACCTACGATGATCGCAACTTCCCTTAATGTCCTGCGAAACAAAAGTTTTTCTATAGTTATAATTAAATAAGAAATAATCAGCCCAAGAATAATTGCAGCATAATAAGGCAAGTTAACTTTGATACCCGCAAAAGCCACGAGGCCACTTATGATAATAAATACTATAAACCTTCTAATTTTTAACCAAGACATATCCTTAATACCTCCTCAATACTATTGTATTCTAATGGTGAATAAACATTTGTAAAACCAAGCCTCTTCGCCTCTTCAATCCTTTTTGTAATACCGGGGACCTTTCTGATTTCCCCGCCCAATCCTACTTCTCCCACAAAAACCGAGTTTTCGGGGAGAGACCTCTTTCGGTAAGAAGATACGATAGAAGCTATTACGGCAAGGTCACCAGAGGAATCCTGGATTCTGATTCCTCCGGTTACATTCAAAAATATGTCCATTCCCCGCAGATTTATCCCTGCGAATTTTTCAACGACGGCAAGGAGCATGTAGAGCCTTTTGGTATCAAAACCAGTTGCAACTCTTTGAGGAACTGCGAAAAAAGTTGGAAGCACTAAAGATTGAATCTCCACAAGAATAACCCTCTTCCCTTCCATAAGGACAGTATAACTTATACCGTCCCTTCTAACATGATCAGTTGTTATAAAAAGGGTCGAGGCATCAGTAACTTCTTTTAGCCCGTTTCCTGTCATCTCAAAGATACCTATTTCATTAGACGTACCAAACCTGTTTTTTGAGCACCTTAGAATGCGCAAATTGAATCCATTGCCACCTGAAGGAACTCTATCTCCTTCAAGATAAAGCACTACATCCACCATATGTTCCAAAGTCTTTGGACCCGCAAGACTACCATCTTTAGTTACATGACCGACAATAATTGTGGTTATTCCTATTTCTTTTGTAACCCTGAGGAGTTCAGCCCCGCACTCCCTAATCTGTGAAATACTACCAACAACCTGATCCACGTCAGGGTTAAACACAGTCTGAATGGAATCTATTATCAGAAAAGATGGATCGACATGCTCCAATTCTTCCTTTATCTTTGAGAGGTCTTGCTCGTTCAAAAGGAACAGGAAATCACTCGAAGCTCCCAGCCTGTCCGCCCTAATTTTAACTTGCTCAAGGGATTCTTCACCAGAAACATAGAGTACCTTGTAAGATTTATCGGATAGTGCCTTCGCTACTTGAAGGATCAAAGTCGACTTTCCAATGCCAGGGTCACCTCCTATCAAAATAAGACTCGAAGGGGTAATTCCATCGTCTAACACTCTGTCAAATTCGTAGATTCCAGTACTTATCTTTTTAAAATCTCTTATTTCTATTTCTTTTAATCTTTTTGCAACAGCGACGGTACCATCCCTTCTCACAACCGGTTGCTCTCTGAACTCTTTAAAACTATCCCATGCACCACAATTTGGACATTTACCAAGCCATCTTACACTCTCATACCCACAACTTGAACAAACGAAATAAGTTTTACCCTTTGCCATGTCAAAATAGTTTTAATCTTGCTTTAATCTCCACACCTTCTTCAAGCTCGCGAGAGATCTTACCCAAATCATCAAGCAGCGCTCCAACTTTAATGTAAACACTATCATCTCTCATCAAGGGGTGATTCCTCACAGAGTACAATGTGGAATCTAACTCCATTAAAGTGACATTCAGCTTTTTAACCAGAATCGTGAGATTTTCATTCTGGGTTGATGCAATACTCACAGCAGTGTCTTTTAATTCTTCTATGCTCTTTTCAAGAACGTCTATTGTACTCTCCAACTTAACTGAAAGTGGTTTTAATTCAGATATAACTTGATCTACTCGTTTCAAAAAAACCATTAACGTGTCACTAAAATCAACAAATCCCGCTACTAAATCTTCAAGACTTCTTGTTTCCTCACCCAAAAACCTCGTACCCGGCTTGACTTCAACACCATCACCAGGAATTATCATTAACCTTACCTGTCCAAGGACATTCGAAGCATCCATTATAATCCTGGAACCCTCACTTAATGGGTATTTCTCTGTGTAAAACTCCACAATCACTTTGCTGTCCTCAATACTAATCTCAGAAACCTTCCCCATCGTTACCCCAAGCACAGCCACCGGATCGCCTTTCTTAAGACTTATAGGGTTTTCAAAAACCACCTCATAATTAATCCTGTTTTTCCTCACAGCAAAGTCCCTCGATAAAAAGATACCACCGACAAGAAGTAAAATAAGTAATGTGACAGCTATCCCAACCTTTTCCTCAACGCTCATACCATATCACCTTATTTCCCTTTTAATTTTTCCCAATCCTTAAGGAACTTATCAATTCCTATATCGGTAAGGGGATGATTTACTATTTGCCTTATGACCTTCGGAGGAATTGTTGCTATATGAGCACCCATAAGTGCAGCGTCAAGCACATGCAGAGGGTGCCTTACGGAAGCCACAATTACTTGCGTTCCAAATCCATAATTTTCGTATATCTGTAAAATCTGTCCAACGACCTCAAGTCCCGTATGGCCTATATCATCTAACCTGCCCACAAAAGGAGAAACGTAAGTTGCTCCCGCCTTTGCGGCAAGTAGCGCTTGGACGGGCTGAAAAATCAGTGTAACATTGGTCTTAATTCCATCTCTACTAAGAATCTTTACTGCTTTAAGTCCCTCTACGGTCATGGGTATTTTTACTACGACATGTTCATCAATCCTTGCAAGCTCCCTGGCTTCTCTAACCATCCCATCACAATCCTGAGAGACTACCTCAGCAGAAACAGGCCCCTTAAGGATTTCACAAATTCTCTTAATTACCTTTACAGGGTCACCCCCCTCCTCTGAGAGAAGAGTGGGGTTCGTTGTAGCCCCCTCTATAATACCCCATTGAGCAAGATCTTCAATTTCCTTAATACTTGCCGTATCAACAAAAATTTTCATACAACCCTCCTCTTTAATACCTTACTGTAACCAAAGTCAAGCCTTTAGCTGGAGATACTATCACTCTGTTTTCCTGACCCTTAAGAAAACGCTTAAAAAAACCTTCACTACTATACTTTCTAACAGAATAAACCATACTTCCGACTAAGACCCTTACGAGTTTATAAAGAAAATACCCTCCTTCAATTGTAAAAACCAGCTCATCATCTTTTCTCTCCCATGACGAACTATAGAACTGCACTTTTCGGAATTTTTTCTCATGGGTCATCTTTAGAAAGGAAAAATCAACTTCACGCTCAATTAAGAAAGCACAAGCTTTTAAAATCTCCAAATCAAGACTATAGGGCAGCTCCCAAACGTATCTGGAGCGTAATGGCGATCTTCTTCCATCAAGAATTCTATACCTGTATACTTTAGAATGTGCGCTAAATCTAGCGTGAAAGTCTCCATCCGCAACTGCCATGGATCTCACGTATATATCTTCGGGTAAGACCGCATTCATTGCATCAGCAAGTTTACTAACTTCCATTGGTATACTGTCTTTCAAATGTAAACTAAAAGTCTGCTCCTCAGCATGGACACCTGCATCGGTTCTCGATGCACCTATGAGCTTAAAATCTATATTACCGAGAATCTTTTTAATTGACTCTATTAGCAATCCCTGGGCAGTTCTCTTCCCCTTCTGGACTTGCCAGCCGAAGAGATCAGTCCCATCATATTCTGCTGTCCCCTTTATCACCATCCACTACTTTTCCTCTGGTGCAAACCCCATTTTTCTCTGTTCCATACCGTAAAGCTTCACTTCACCGAATTTTGCTTCATATTGCTTTATGTTATCCTCAAGGGCTTTCAAAAGGAGTTTTGCGTGTTGCGGAGTCATCAAAACCCTACTCTGTACCCTTGCCTTGGGCAAACCAGGTAATATCTTAGCAAAATCGAAAACGAACTCCGAAGGGGAATATGCTATCATAACCATATTCGAATAAACACCTTGAGCAATATTTGCGTCCAACTCAATCTCTATAGGTTTCTGGACTTCCATTTTACCTCCTTCCTAAACTATCAAATTTTACATGATTTTTCCAAGTCTTTCAAAAGACCTTTAAAATTCTTAAATGCATAAAAATTACTATCCCAAAATTGGGCTTGAGATTCATATTCAGCTTAAAACTAATACAAAATTGTTCTGCGGTTGCAAAAACGAGTACGGGGCAATACCAAATACCAATGTCTGCCCAGTATGCCTTGGCTACCCCGGAGTGCTTCCTTCCTTAAATATAGAATCAGTTAAAATGGCTCTTAAGACCGCTCTTGCCCTAAATGCTAAAATAAACACTAAATCCAGATTTTACCGGAAGAACTACTTCTATCCAGACCTGCCCAAGGGTTACCAGATCACCCAGTACTCCGAATCCATCGCAGAAAATGGAACTATGAAAATTCTCACCGAAAATGGTGTTAGAGAAATCACTATCGAGCGGATGAACATCGAGGAAGAAGCAGCAAGATCCATTCACACTCAGCAGGATGAAGTCCTCCTTGATTTTAACAGGAGTGGAATTCCACTCCTTGAAGTAGTCACAGAACCGTGTATAGAATCGCCAGCTGAGGCAAAGGTTTTCCTCGAAAAGTTTAGGGATTACATAAGATTCCTAAAGATATCTGATTGCAATATGGAAAGGGGCGAGCTTAGAGTCGATTCGAATATCTCCGTGTCGAGGGATCCATCAGAATTAGGAGTGAAAGTAGAGTTAAAAAACTTAAACTCCTTTAAGGCTGTCAATGAAGCATTAAACTATGAGATCGAAAGGCAAATCCGCACCCTAAAACATGGTGGAAAAATCGTGAGGGAAACAAGACTCTGGGATGAATATAAGGGTGAATCCAGACCTATGCGAAAGAAAGAAGAAAGCATGGATTATAGATACTTCCCTGAACCCGATTTACCAGTCGTAATCCTCAATGACGAGTTTATCGAAGATATCAAAAGAAATATGCCAGAATTACCTGACACAAAGTTTGAAAGATATGTGAGGATTTACGGCTTATCCACGGAGCAGGCACGACTTATAGCTTTTGATAGAGAACTTTCAGAGATTTTTGATAGTGTCTCAAAAAAAACAAAAGATCAAAAAACTGTAGCAAACTGGCTTACAGTGGTAATACCCGGGTATATGAGAGAGAATCAGAGTATCACAGACATCAATTGTGAAGACCTTGTAAGGCTCGAACAATCTTTAACATCTGGCTTTATAACCCACAATCAGGCAAAGGAAATCCTGGCAAGATTTTTTGAGAAGGGAATCCCTATACCCATTTCATTAACAGAATTTGAACACCTTCAAAGTTCCGTTACTGATGAAATACTGGAGAAAGTTGTCGATGAGGTACTCGCAGAACAAAAAGACCTGGTAGAGAAATATCTCTCGGGCAAAACAAGCGTACTCCAGGCTATCCTCGGGCAGTGTATGAGGAAGCTAAAAGGTTTGGGTGATCCAATTAAATTAAAAGAGATTCTTGAAAGAAAACTTAAGTAATTAGTTGTCGATCAACCTGTTAATTAACCCTTTTTACGATTGTCCAATAATTTAATGTCCTATCTTTAGCTTATTCGTACTACTTGACGGAGCGGTTTCGTTAGTATACATTATATTGATGATGCTAAGTCAAGAAGAGTTTGAAAAAATCCTTTCATCGCGAACTTTAAAAGTTAAAAGGAGGTGTATATGTCGGTGAGAGCTTTAACTTGCGATGAGCATGGATTTGGTAGTAAACAGCAAGAATGTGTTGTCTGTGGCAAATGGCCTGCAAGAAATCCAGCATTACTTTGTGATGATTGTGCCTTTGGTAGCAAGCGTGAGGAGTGTTGTGTCTGTGGCAGATGGCCTGCTCGAAACCCAGCAATGGTTTGCGATGACCACAAGGGAATATGTGTCAAATGTGGATGCCGACTTTAGGCAACTCCGCCTTACCCAGCATAAAAGGCTCGTGCTTTATGGCACTCACCCGAATCCTTCGCTAACGCTCAGGACTTCTTTTATGCTGGGAACG
>ERZ795046.26-NODE-26-length-182686-cov-91.240928_pt1 | contig 182686 bp, 165 predicted proteins | sample MGYA00375130_ERZ795046 | MGnify/ENA primary metagenome ERZ795046 (study PRJEB30175, sample SAMN05720202) | activated sludge metagenome | isolation source: anaerobic digester from wastewater treatment plant | place: Japan | collected 2015-05-15 ... | reverse complement strand
CCCATCCTTCTAAAGGGAATACCACCCATCCGGGAAGAATCTCAGCCCTATTTATAGGGAAACCCAGTCCGCCATCTTACCGAAGGAAGAATCTTTTTGGTTCCCTTTACCTAACGACAAAGAGAGGGCTCCCCGAGCCCTCTCTTCAGCATATCGGTAAATAACATTAGACTAAACTTAACGTTACGGCTGTACCGTAAGGGTTCCTAAATTCGCCGCCCCACTCGTACAAATAATGTACAATTTGTGAGCCCCGGAGATACCGCTGAGGTTAAGATTTATAGATTGATTCTTATAGGTATTCCAGCCACCGGTTGAGGAATAGTTAAAGGTACCAATCTGGGTACCATAGTAACTATCGATTACCACTTTAAAACTTCCACTAATAGCGGTAGCAAAGTTAAAGTTCATTAGTTTCTTACCGGTCAGGTCTACACTGTTAAAGGCTATATAGTCGCCCACCTTCCAGCCGCCCACACCACCGGTCCATACGGTAAGACTGGAGCTCCTTTCGTTAGCCTGCCAGGAATTCAATGTAATGGTCCCGGACGTAGTTCCACCAGTCGAACCACCGGAGGAACTGGATCCTTCACTTACCGTTACATTGGAACTTCCACTGCTCTGATATCCCTCGGTAGCTAAAATCATATAGTTAAAGGTACCGAGATTCATGCCATAACGGGCCCAGGCGTCAAAGTGATTGCCCGTTGTGATGGTTCCGCTGGTTCGTTTTGATTGTCGGACGCTCCAGAACTGTTTAAAGGTGGCTGTTCCCTGAATAGAAGGAGCATTGACCCGGGTGGTCTCATAAATATCGTAAGTTCCACCGTCAGTAGTAACCGTTCCTTTAAACGTGCCAGTAGGACGATAGGTTCCCCAGCTTTCCACAATGTAGTACTCAATAAGAGGATTGGTTGTCCATCCATATAAGGTAAGATAGGCATTCCCCGAAGGATTAAAGGACGCAGTATAATTTACCACCTTTCGGCCACCGGTGCTCCAGCCTTTGCCACCAACCCAGTTACCACAATTCGTCCAGGAAGAAGAATAATTTCCCCCTGTTCCAAGGGTCATAGATACGGACCCACCCCCATCGGTCCAGAAGGAATAATAGTATCCTTCATGGGTTCCCGTCTGATTTGACGTAAGAGTAACCGCCCGGGATGATCCAATGGGCATAACCCCTTCCTCCACCGACTGATCCATCACAGCATTCGTACAACCTGAAAGAACTATACCTATTCCCAGAATAATATAAAGAGCCTTCTTCACCTGCACCTCCTTAAAAACCGATATGCTTCTCTCTAGAATGACGCAGTTCTTAGAGGTGTCTATCGGGTGTTTTTCTTATAAAAATCGGTTTCTAAGAAAAATTCCTAGTTCAGAATAGTTTTTTATACGATTGTTCGGTCACCACAAAACCACAAATTCCCCTTTGAAACCACTGGCAAGAACTACAGATACCATTAAACTGCTCTTCTGTTAGGTGCTGTTGAAGCAACATACCAATCTCAGCACAGGTATACAAGCGCTCTTCTAGCTGTAACAGTCGAATGACCGCCCTATCAAAATGCTGGACCTTCTCTTCTGAAACACAGCGCCCCTGATGATTATTGGGACAACCTTCACAAAGCTGGTCCATCCCAAAGTGGATAATACATTGACCATCCTGCACAAGCTGGTCGATAAGACGTTTAAGATGCTCCACAAAAGCCGGCGAGTAGCCTTCCCCCTGGAAACGGGGAAGACAGAGCAAATGGTGAGGTCTGAGAATTACGGGCATGGAGTATTACTTTTCATCATCTAATTATTTGTCAAGCGGCTGAGTAGTAAGTTCCAGTACACTGTACCATACTTGTAGAAAAAAAGAGAATCCATCAACCTGTAGGCACCGCACTACTTAACGGAGGGATGAAATAGGCGGCTTTTCTCGTTTCAGCCCGGGGCGCAGCCCTCGATGGCTAGGCTCTGTTTGATGATCAGGCACTTGTTCTGGTCGCGCTCATAAACCGCCTCGTCCGGGAATACATCATCCCTGAACCGATAGCTATACATGGGGTAAGGGCCGGCAGAGGCCTTTAAAATGGCTATATCTACCCAAGATTCGGTACAGAATCATCTCTATATCTATAAAAGAAAAAATTGTTCCGGTGTGTATACAGGTATTCGCGATAATTTAAAATCAGAAATATTACGAGAGATTATATAATCAATATTATTTTTCATCGAACTTACTTCAATAACTGCATCTTCATAATCAGGAATTGGTGAAACCAATGAATCGCGTAATATGGATTCATCAATAGAAATCACATTAAAAATATCTAGCAATGCGGTAATGGTATTTATTACTTTAGTTTTTTCTCTTTTTTCCTTTAAAAGGAAGTACGCTAAAGTTGTCACTTCGTGCGCACATATAAAACCAGCCAGTTTCTTTTCAACGCACATATTAATTAATTGCGCCGCTTCTTGGTGAAAATTACGTTTGTTTAGAAAATCAATAATAATATTTAAATCAATGAGAACCTTTTTCATGAAAGGATTTCCTCAATTGCTTTTTATCAGGTATAGGAGAATCCTGGAAAAGCCCATACAAACTCGCTGTTTTGGGGTTAAGTTCCTGTGGTTGTTCTATGGTGGTACGTAAACGATAAAGATATTGCTCAAAAAGCTTAGAAATTGACAAGCCATTTTGCTTAGAATATGAATGAGCGAAGGAAATCAATTCATCATCTATATTGAGGGTAAGTTTCTTGGACATAACAACCTCTACACGTAATAATTATATTTTATTACGTACAGAAAGTCAATAAAAAGGGGCTTTCTCTGTGTTCTGTAAACAGACATGGTACCCCCTGTGCCTACCCCCATCCAAAATGTAGAATGGACCGGTTAGTTACCTCCTCCTCTATAACAAGGATAACCAGAATTACCGATTGTTAACACCTCAAATACATTACTTTTTTTGTTTACTATTGGCCGCAAACATAGTATGTTTTAATCAAAACAAAAGAGGCCTTATGAGGGGCCTAAAAATTACAAATGAAGGAGGAATTTGTATGCAACAGCGTTATGAATGCGAAAACTGCGGACATCAGGTTACCATAGAAGCTTCCGCCCCAGTCCCCGATTGCTGTGGCCAACCGATGAAGGCCCTGCCGCTTGAGGCATGCCGGGAAGCAGGCCCTGAGGCTGCCCGCCCCACTAAACCGGAAGAGCCCTGTGAAGATTTTAGGGGCAATCATCAATAAAGAATCATATTGACTGTTTTTATATTTCATGCAATTATATTTCAAACAATATAATTGCATGGGAGGTTTATAATGGACAGTCATCTTTACAATCTTACCGCCCTTACCAACAAGGGAACACCCCTGTCCCTTTCCCAATACAAAGGGAAGGTGTTATTAATCGTAAATACCGCAAGCAAGTGCGGATTTACTCCCCAGTACAAGGGCTTACAGAGGCTTTACGAGAAATACCGGGATCGGGGGTTTGAGATTCTCGCATTTCCCTGTGATCAGTTTGCCCACCAGGAACCAGGGAATAACGAAGAAATAGCCCAATTCTGTCAGACCAATTTTGGGGTTACCTTCCCTCTAATGAGTAAAATCGAGGTCAATGGCCCGAACACCCACCCGGTATTTGCCTGGATTAAAAAGAAAGCTCCCGGCCTTATTGGTGAGTCCATTAAATGGAATTTTACCAAGTTTCTCGTAAGTCGAGATGGAACTAAGGTAACCCGTTACGCCCCTACCGTGGAACCGGCGTCCCTTGAATTGGATATTGAAAAGGCCCTTTCAGCATGAAAATCAAAGAATCATCATCATCAGAACACGACCAAGAAAATCCTTACGAAGAGCTTTTTCTTTCTAACCAGTTATGCTTTCTGGTGTACCAATTAGACAGAAAAATACAGGCCTTGTATCGACCTTTACTTGATTCTCTAAATATCACCTATCCCCAATATCTGGTACTCCTGGTTTTGTGGGAACAGAGGAGGGCCACTATCGGGGAGCTCTGCCGGCTTCTTCACCTTGATACGGGAACTATTTCACCTCTCATTAGACGGCTCCAGCAACATGGATTAGTAACCAAACAACGAAGCCAGGAAGACGAGCGATCGGTCTTAGTAGAACTTACCGAAAAGGGTAAACAACTTAAAGAACAGGCCCGGTCCATCCCCTCTTATGTGGCGTCATGCTTACTGCACGACATCCAGGAATACCAGGAACTGCGAAACACATTTCAAGAACTTCTCAATCGTTTAGGGTAAAAATTAACAACATTTTGGGGCTCCGAATTCTCTCTCTGGTAAGACAGTCCTTTTACTAAAAGAGTTGGGGGCTGTCTTACCGTAACTCCCGTTGTCTAAGGACCTCATAGAGGAGGATCCCCGTAGCCACCGAGACGTTAAGGCTATCGATCCGGCCCTTTGAAGGGATGGCTACCATGCCATCGCACACTTCCCGTAAAAGCCGGGAGATACCGTGACCTTCACTCCCCATCACCAGGGCCGTTCTGCCCCGGAGATCCCTGGTATATACCGGGTCCCCTTCCATATCGGCCCCGTATACCCAGAAACCCGCCTCTTTAAGATCCTCCACCGCCCGCACCAGGTTACTCACCACGGCGAGGGGTACCCAGGCACTGGCCCCCGCGCTGGTCCGGGCCACCACTTCCGCGTCCTTTGCGGAACGACGATTCGCCACCACCACCAGGTTTACCCCCAGCTGGTCACAGGACCGAAGTATCGCCCCATAGTTGTGGGGGTCCGTAATGTTATCTAACACCACCACCAGCGCCTCTTGCCCCTCTTGGAGGCTTTCAATAAAGCCCCGAATCGTCCAGTCCCGATTATCCGGGGTGGCATCAATTTCAAGGGCAAGCCCCCGATGTTCCCCGCTGATTTTATCCAGTTCGTGTTCCCCAACCCGTTGGATAGGGATTTGTTTCGCCTTTGCGAGGGCCATGATGGCCTTTCCCCGGGGCCCCGTATGGGCCACAAGAAGGGCATTCGCCTCGCGACCGGATTTGATATATTCTTCAATAGCATGAAAGCCCGTCAGATAGGTCATACCTGCTTACTCCAAATCGTAGGTTTTTCCGTATTCTACAATAACTATATTTTTATAGCCCCGCTTCTCAAGATGCTCCTTAAAGACCCGCTGGACATCCTTTTCCCCATGGACCAGGAAAATTCCTTTTAGCTGGCTCGTATCCTGGCTTTCAAGCCATTCGATAGTTTCTTGATAATCCGCATGGGCGCTAAAGGCATCGATTACTTCCACCCGGGCGCGGTTTTTAAACCACTGGCCGTGAATTTTCACCTCCGGCTGCTTTTCCCGAATCCGCCTGCCAAGGGTGTTCTCTGCCATATACCCAACGATAAGGATGGTAGTGCTTGGATCTTCAATATGATGGATAAGATGATGTTGTATCCGTCCTGCTTCGCACATACCGTCGGCCGCAATAATTATCGCCGGTCCTTCTAAATCATTGAGGGCCTTGGATTCATCCACACTGGTAACAAAATGAAGGGCATTAAAGCCAAAGGGGTTCTTGTGATGCTTGATAAAGGCCTGGTGGGTTTCTTCGTCATAGCATTCTGGATGAACCTGAAAGATCGTCGTGGCATTGGTTGCCATAGGAGAATCCACATAAATGGGGATTTCGGGGATTCGTCCCTGGTCTACCAGCATATGGAAATAGTACACCAGTTCCTGGGTCCGTTCGATAGCAAAGGCGGGGATCAAGATTTTACCGCCCCGCTGCACCGCCTGTCGAACCACATCGGCCAGTCGTTCCATGGCATCCGAGGTGGGATCATGGCGACGATCCCCATAGGTGCTTTCCAATACCAGGTAGTCCACCGGGGGTAGTGGTTCCGGGTCTCGGATAATGGGTTTCCCCTTTCGGCCCAGGTCGCCCGTATATCCAATGCGAAGGGATGAACCATTTTGGGCCACCGTCACGACCGCCATGGCGGAACCAAGGATATGGCCCGCATCAAAAAATTCAAGCTGTACGGCCGGCCCAATCCACAGGGGTCGATGATAGGAAACACTCACCATCTGGCTCGTAGCCGCAATGGCATCCTGCTCCGTATAGAGGGGCGTCCAGGTAAAATGTTCCCCCTTTTTTTCTGCCTGTTTTTTTAAGTATTCCGCATCCCGGGCCTGTATCCGGGCAGAATCCATCATCACGAGGCTTGCGATATCCCGGCTGGCGGGGGTAGCGAAAATGTTCCCCCGAAAGCCCTTCTTGGGTAAAAGGGGAAGCAAGCCACAGTGGTCAAAATGTCCATGGGTAAGGATAACCGCTTCTATCTTTTCGGCGGGAATCCCCCACTCCCGGTTTTTTCGGTCCGCCTCGGCCCGACTACCCTGAAAGGCTCCGCAATCGATAAGATAGGATTTCCCATCAATTTCCAGTACATGCTTAGAACCAGTCACTTCCTGGGCCGCCCCCAGGGAATAAAAAACGATAGCCATGAAAGGAAGTGTACTATATTTTAGGGATTTATACAAAGCGGCAGACATACTATTTTTGAGGACCGCTGAATTCGCAAATAGTGATAATATACAATCACTATTTTGTCCCCGGCAAACGCCCTAGTACCCCTTGTTAAAAGAATCGTTTTTTGCTAGGATACGGCCAATTTAACCGTAAGGGAACGGCATGGGAAGGGATTCAAACATTGTAGTAACAGTACAGGGACTAGCTGGAGAAGATCATATCTCTTATTACTTTTAGTAACCGCCCAGGGGGCGGTTTTTTTTTGTTCCGACCCTCTATCAAGGTTCAAATAAAGGGGAAGGGGGCGAGAAATAAAAAGGGATACGGAGCCACGGCTTATAGGGAAAAGGCTTTTTGAAAGATAACCAGTAATCCAGCGAAGGGGGGCCTATGATACAGGGCAAGCATCTTATAGAACCGGAAAATCTTAGTTTAGAAGATTTGGAAGATCTGTTTCAGATCGCAGAACGGATTGAAAAAGACCCTGTGTATTTACGTTCATCCTGCAAAGGGAAAATTCTCGCCACCCTTTTCTTTGAACCAAGCACCAGAACCCGCCTGAGTTTTGAAGCGGCCATGCTTCGCCTGGGAGGCTCCTGTCTTGGTTTTGCTGAACCAGGGTCCAGTTCTGTGGCAAAGGGAGAAAGCCTGGCCGACACCATTCGCACCGTGGCCTGTTATGCGGACTGCATCGTGATGCGAAACCCCAAGGAGGGGGCGGCCCTTCTGGCAAGTCGTTATTCAGAAGTGCCTATCATCAACGCTGGAGATGGAGGTCACCATCACCCAACACAAACACTTACCGATTTACATACCATCCGGCAATTGCGGGGCACCACCGCAGGTCTTACCATTGGGTTCTGTGGGGATCTCAAGTTTGGGCGCACGGTCCATTCCCTTGCCAAAGGGCTCGCGCGCTACCCCTCAAATCGAATGATTTTCATAAGCCCTCCGGAGTTACGTATCCCCGACTACATAAAACAGGGGGTCCTCGAAAAACAAGGGATTCCTTACCTTGAAACGGACCGATTGGAAAAAGTGATGGGAGATTTGGACGTGCTTTACATGACCCGGGTCCAGCGGGAACGGTTCTTCAACGAAGAAGATTATATTCGCCTGAAAGACAGTTACATCCTGACCAGGGAAAAACTCAAGAGCGCCCGACCGGATCTTCTCATTCTACATCCCCTGCCACGGGTTAATGAGATCGCCGTAGAGGTAGATCAGGATCCGCGGGCGGTATACTTTAAGCAGGTAAAGTACGGCATGTACATTCGCATGGCCCTGCTGGCTTCCCTTATGGGAACCGTCTCATAAAAACCCCAAAGGAGGTATCACCCATGCTGAACATTGCCAAAATTAAGAATGGAATCGTGATAGACCACATTAAAGCGGGGCAGGGGCTAAGGATTTTTAACTGGCTTGGCCTCGGCAAGGCCCCCTACACGGTAGCCTTCGTGGTAAACGCCGAATCCAAGCGGATGGGCCGTAAAGATATCATCAAAATTGATAACGAAATTAAAATCGACTTTGCCGTCCTTGGACTCATCGATCCTAACATTACGGTGAATATCATCGAAAACGAAAGGGTAACCGAAAAGATCCGACTACGCCTTCCTGAACGGGTGGAAAATGTTCTTATCTGCCGCAATCCTCGCTGCATCACCGCCACCGAAACCTATGCACCCCATATTTTTCACCTGGTCGATGAAAAAACAGGCACTTATCGCTGCGAATACTGCGATGATCTGAGAACCACCGAGGATTTCCGATAAATGAACATACTGATTAGCGGCGTTCGGCTCGTAGATGCCCACCAGGATTTCCAGGGAAGCGTTCTTATCGAAGGAGGGCGCATACAAGCCCTCTTTCCTCAAAGTGAGGGGGTTCCAAAACCTGAAGGTCAGTGTTCTTCCCTTGGCCGGGGGGAAGGTGTCACGGCCGCCGAATCTCCTCGACCCACCATTCACATCGATGGTCATGCTTTAGGAAGCGACGTGGTCTGTATGCCCGCCTTTGTGGACCTCCACGCCCATTTTCGGGATCCGGGCTTTCCTCTTAAAGAAACCCTGGAAAGCGGCTCCCTTGCCGCCGCCGCCGGCGGATACGGCACCGTAGTCTGCATGGCCAACACCCAACCGGTGATCGACTCGGTGGAACTCGCCCGGCATCTCCAGGGACGGGCGAACGCCCTGGGGCTTATCGACCTCTTCCCAGTTCTTTCCCTTACCCAGGGGATGGACGGCCGTTCGGTAGCCCATCTTGCGGAGCTGGACCCGGCGGTAGTCCGACTCCTTTCGGAGGATGGCAAGGATCTGGCCGACGAAGGGGTGTTGCAAGCGGCCCTTCAGGAGGCCCGCCGTAGGGGCATTCGCGTTTCGCACCACTGCGACTTTGGGGGCAAAGAAGCAGAACAGCTTAAGGCGCAGGGGGCTTCTCGAGAAATCTACAGTCGCATAGAAGAAAACCACGGCACCGAGCGGGTCCTTCGCCTTGCCCAGGAAACGGGGTGCGCCATCCATATCGCCCATGTTTCTACCCGGGAAGCCCTGAAGCTGGTCCAGGAATACCGAGGGCGGCGTTCTCCCGGTCAGGTTACCTGCGAGGTTACCCCTCATCATCTCGCCCTCACGGAAGAGCGGGCCCGTGAGTTGGGGACAGAAAGCTACGGTCGGGTAAATCCACCCCTTCGCACCGAAGCAGACCGAGAAGCCCTTATAGCCGGCATCCAAGAAGGGCTGGTTGATGCCATTGCCACCGACCATGCTCCCCACACAGCTGAGGACAAAGCCAGGGGAGCCCCCGGTTTCATTGGCCTTGAAACCGCCTTTCCGGCGTGTTACACCGTCCTGGTAAAGGGAGGATCCATCAGTCTATCTTTCCTCTCTGCCCTCATGAGCTATAATCCAGCCCGTATCCTGGGCTTATCTGACCGGGGGCTTTTACAGCCAGGGTTTCAGGGAGACCTGGTGCTGGTAGATCTGGGCAAAAAAGAGACTATTGGAGAGCGGCCCTTTGTAAGCCGGAGCAGTAATAGTCCTTTTGTAGGACTTTCCCTGTATGGTTCGATACTCCTTACCATTCACCGGGGGAAGATCGTGTACCAGCGGGGTTCCTGACATGGATGAAAAAAATACATCAAAAAAGGGCAGCGAGTACGCATCAACCGTAAAAAAACAGGAGATACCAACATGCACATCCATAACATGGACCGCTTATATGAACGGGTAGCCTCCCATGGGCCTGTCTGTGTAGGGCTGGATACTGCCATGGACTACATCCCCCCGGTATTGCGAGAAACAGCAGGCACGGTCGGCGAGGCGCTCTTTCGATTCAACCAGGCCATCATTGAAGGTACCCGGGATTATGCGGCCTGCTACAAGGTCCAGATTGCCTATTACGAGGCCCTGGGCCTTGAAGGCCTTACGGCCTATGCCCGAACCCTCTCCTATCTGCGACAGGAAGGGCTTCTTACCATCGCCGATATCAAACGGGGCGATATCGCCGACACGGCGCTCCAATATGCCCGGGCTCATTTTGAAGGGGACTTCGAAGCCGATTTTGTCACCCTTTCGCCCTATATGGGGCTCGATACTCTGGAACCCTGGCTTACCTACGGCACACAAAAAGGGAAAGGGGCCTTTGTTCTGATGCGGACCAGTAACAAGGGAATGCGGGATTTTGAATATCAGCGGCTCGAAGATGGAAGGCGGCTCTATACCCTGGTGGGAGATCGGCTCGGAGAATTTCTAAAAGATACACAGGGGAGTTCTGGATATGCCGCTTTTGGGGTTGTGGTGGGCTGTACTGAACCAGAGGAAGCAGAGACCATTCGGCTCCGCTACCCGCAGTTGTTCTTTCTTATTCCCGGCTATGGTGCCCAGGGGGGGGCAGCGGAGGACGCCGCGCGGCTGTTACAGAGGGGAAACGGCGGGGTGGTCAACGCATCCCGGTCCATTCTAAAAGCCTGGCTACACCATGAATCTGCCGGCCAGCCCGCCGAAACAGTACGAGAGCTGGTATGCCAGGCGGCAGGACAGGCCGCTAAGGAGATGCGGGATGCCATCAGAGAAGCAAGCATGAAAAAGGAACTGAAATGAGGAACAACATTTTCATGGGCCCCAGGGCGGGATCAGTCTCGTGGTATACCCCCAGTACCGCGGGGGCGACCCAGCCCTATGCCTCCTACCAGGATGCTCCAGTTCTGGCAGCGGGAACAATTGCAGACAAAGGATACATACCCCATGTGTAGCAGCCATCCTCGAATGACCTATACCAAAAGCCAGGTAGTGGACAACCGAGTCCTGGCAGAGCAGATCCATGAACTCATCGTGTTCTGGAAAGGTCCCGAGCCCCAGGCAGGGCAGTTTTTCATGCTTAAAGCAGAGCGAAGCGGGGTACTGCTGGGGCGGCCCATCAGCCTCTTCTGGTGGGAACCTCAGGCCTTCGCAGAAACCGCTCTTTTTCAGGGGAAACTCTCTTTTCTTATAGCCGCCCGGGGAAGGGGAAGCCGGGAACTCTGTGAGTTGCAAAAAGGTGATACCATCGAGCTTATTGGGCCCCTGGGAACGGCCTGGCCTGAGCCAGAAGGGAGCCCTTCTTCCGCACAAGCGGCAAAAGCGGCGGCCTCACCGCCCCGGATAGCCCTCGTGGGAGGAGGAGTAGGCCTCGCGCCCCTTATTTGTTTAGCCCGAACTCTGCCCCCCAGGAGCTATGACCTGTACGCCGGTTTCCGTTCCGAGGTGTACGGCCTTGAAGGTATCGATCCCCAGAAGCTGGTGATTGCCACCGAAGATGGGAGTCATGGCGAACGGGGGCGGATTCCCGCCTTTTTCAACCCTGCACCATACCATAGAGTATACACCTGTGGCCCCGAGCCCATGCTCGAACTGGTAAGCCGTGCCTGCCAGCAGGCGGGGGTTCCCTGTTACGTGAGCATGGAGCGCCGCATGGCCTGTGGAGTAGGGGCCTGTCTTGGCTGTACGATCCCTACCCGTTCAGGTAACAAGCGGTGCTGTGTGGAGGGCCCTATCTTTGATAGCCGGGAGCTTTTCTATGAATAAACACGACATACCGTCCCCTGGCGGAAACCATTCGTCTCCGGTACCGGATCTCTCGGTAGATATTGCAGGGGTCCGACTGAAAAACCCCGTAATTGCCGCCAGTGGCACCTTTGGGTACGGCCGGGAATACCAGGACCTTATCGACGTAGCAGAACTGGGGGCCATCTGTACCAAGGGGCTTACGCTTCACCCCCGGCCAGGAAACCGGGGGATTCGCCTTCAAGAAACGGCGGCGGGGCTCATCAATTCTATTGGGCTTGAAAATCCCGGCATCCCCGCCTTTATTGAAAAGGAACTTCCCCAATTGCGACGGCTCGGACCTGCGGTAATTGCAAACCTTTCCGGTTCCTCCATCGAAGAGTATGTGGAAGGGGCCCGACTCCTTTCGGCCAGTGATATCGACATGATCGAACTCAATATCTCCTGTCCCAATGTAAAGGCCGGAGGCATGGCCTTCGGCCTGTGCCCTCCCGATGCGGCGGCGGTGACCGCCGCGGTTCGTCAGGTGTGCACCAAACCCCTCATGGTCAAGCTTTCTCCGAATGCCCCGGATGTGGTTGCCGTAGGCAAGGCCTGTGTCGAGGCCGGAGCCGATGCACTATCCCTGGTGAACACCTTTAAGGCCCTGGCGATTGATATTCACCAACGGCGGCCGGTCTTTGAGCATATCACGGCAGGTCTGTCGGGCCCTGCCATTAAACCAATCGCCCTCCGCATGGTCTGGGAACTTTGTGGGGCCGTATCGGTGCCGGTAATCGGCCTCGGCGGCATTGCCAGTCCCGAAGATGCCCTGGAATTTCTCCTTGCCGGAGCCCGGGCAATCCAGGTGGGAACCGCCATTTTTTCACGGCCGCCGGTACTCCATGAGATTATCGAAGGGATACGGGAATATATGGACCATCATGATTTCACCCGGATTGAGCAACTTTCTATTCGACCTAATTATGCATAAAAGGGAGAACAACCATGAATCGAACCATTGAACTCTTAAAAGAATCGGCGGCCCTGCTGGAAGGGCACTTTCTGCTTTCCTCCGGGCGCCATTCGGACCGCTATTTCCAGTGCGCCCGGCTGTTACAGTATCCCGATCGGGCCGCAGAGGCCCTTTCTGAAGTGGCAAGCCAGCTAAAAAACGATATGGCCTCTGGAAAAATCCAGATTGATGCGATCTGCGGTCCTGCGATGGGGGGCATCATCGTGGCCTATGAGCTTGGTCGCCAGCTGGGACTTCCCGCCTTTTTTACCGAGCGGGATGACACTGGCGCCATGAGTCTCCGGCGGGGCTTTGAGGTAACCCCTGGACAGAGGATTCTTATTGCCGAAGATGTGGTAACCACCGGCAAATCCTCTGGCGAGGCCGCCCGGGTATTGGAAAATCTGGGGGCCCGCGTCGTGGGGCTTGCCTGTATCGTGGATCGCCGGGCGGCAGGAGAAACTATCCCCTGGGCCTTTTATCCCGCCTGCCAGGTCCAGGTGGCCAACTGGGATGCCACGGACTGCGCCCTCTGTAAACAGGGGGTTCCCCTCGTAAAACCGGGGTCCCGAAAGGTCTTCTAAGCCGCCGGATTTCCGCCACCCTGGGCCCGATGTCTTCGACTCCGCGGACCACCCCTGAGGCTCTTGGCCATCGGGCGGCCGCCCCTGCGCCCTTCTCGTTCATCACAATTCCTCCATCCCAAGGACCGGCACCCCCTTCCCCGGGCCCTTTGTTGGGGCTGTTGGGGCTCCTTTTTCACGCTTAGCTTGTAGAAACCCTGTTTCGGCCTCCTTTCTTCCCAGAGGAATAACCGGTGTTGATGCTCTAGACGCAGGGGGGCCCCTCAGATTACTGTATTTTTTATGAGTTCTTCTTCCTGTACCAGATTAACCCCGCAACAACTGAATCGGGCAATGATGTATAGCACCATCACGGGCTGTCTTGCCACTATCTGGGGTATCGTCTGCTCGCCCCAACCTATTTTCAACGTATTTTTCCGAAATTGGCTCGGCGCAAGTTCCTCCGAATTAGGAACCCTCGTGGCCATTCTCCAACTTACGGGAATTTTCCAGGTCCTGGCAATTTTTATTTACGGCTACAGTAAACGAAAAAAACCTTTCTTTATTACCGCCCATCTCATCCATCGTTTTTTAACCCTGAGTATTGCCTTAAGTGCCTTCATGGCTACAGATCCCGCCAACCGGCCCTGGGGGATTCGGCTCATCATGGTGAGTTTGCCCATTTCCTGGTTCTTCATGAACATAAGTTCTGCCGGCTGGTGGAGCTGGGTGGCCGATCTCTTTCCCGAGAACATCCGGGGGGCCTTTTTTCTCCGTCGTTCCGCCATCATCAACATTACAAACATTGTGTGGTTTTTTCTTGCCAGCATGGTGCTCGACCTGGTTCCCCCCGAGTGGGTATTCATTGTGTATGGGGGGATTTTTGCCATTGGGGCTATTTCGGGAGTGGTGGATCTCCTTTTGAATATTCCTATTCCGGAACCCCTTAATCCGGAGACCCCTCATTTTACTCCCCAACAGGCCTTTGAACCCTTTAAGAACGGAGACTTTCTCCGTTTTTCTTTTGCCGCGGGCCTTGCCATCTTCTCTATCAACTTGATAGGGCCTTTTCAGGCTCCCTTCGTGGTGGATCCCCAGGGGGCCCATGCGCCTAACACCTGGCTTGGGGTGATGTATGTGATTTCCCAGCTTATGTGGGTGGTTACGGCCCCCTTCTGGGGAACCGTCATGGATAAGTGGGGAAGAAAACCCGTGGTGGTCCTGGGCTGTCTCCATGTGCTGAGCTGGATAGGGTACTTTTTCCTTACGCCCCGGACCTATTTTTTCTTGCTTCCCCTCATATCTCTTCTGGCGGGACTCCTGGCCCCGGCCTTCTGGGAAGGGGTTAACCAGATGATGCTTTCCCTTGCCCCAACGCAGAACCGTCTCTCCTACGTAGCCTGGTACATGATGATCGTGGGCTTCATTTCTGCGGGGGGATCCTTAGTCGGGGGGTACCTCATCGATACACTTGCCCCCTTTCACTTTTTCTTCATGGGGCTCCATTTTCAATCCTTCCATGTGGTGCAACTCCTTTCCATTTTGATGGTGGTGTTTTCTGCCTTTATTATTAGTCGGGTACGGGGTTCGTACGACCAGGGTCTTGATTTTGTCATGGGGCGGCTCGTTAATCCCGGCATTATAAAAACTTATTCATATATAGAAACCTTAAGCGGCACTGAAGACCCCTCTCGAACCGAAGAGGCCCTCCGTTCTATCGAAGCCGCCACCGGGGAGTTAGCCCTTCAGGAAATCATTGCCCGTCTGGAAGACCCCTATCCGGAAATTCGAGAAGAAGCGGCCCGAGCCCTGGGGCGACTGCGCTCCCCCTGGGCGGTCCCCCATCTTATTCAAAAACTCCACGATCCCAGCCCCTATATGCGGATCATCGCAGCCCGGGCATTGGGGAAAATTCGCGATCCCCAGGCGGTGCCTGCCCTTACCGAGGCCTTAGAAAAAAGTCATTCCGAAGAAATGAAAGAGGCCTGCCTCCAGGCCCTGGGAGACATTGGCACCGAAGAGGCCCGAAAACAGATCACCGTCTATTGCCAACGGGAGGACATTCCTGAAGCCCTGCGGGCAACCGCTATAGAAGCCGCCAGCCGACTGGGAAATTACGAAGCCCTGGAGTATATTTTTCATCGTCTTATAGAGGAATCTAACCCCGGCCTCCGCACCCAATATGCCATGGCCCTCAGTAACCTCCTGGGCCCCAATGGCAAATTCTATGCCTACATTAGCGGTTCTTCCTCTGCGGTAGCCCGCCGGGTTACCCAGCTCTTTAAGCGCCTAGACCTCCAGAGCCACAGGAAAAGTCTCCTGTATTCGGGGGTTTCTGCAAAAGAAAAGAAAAAGGAGATAAAACAACAGTATCGAGCAAAAATACAGACAATTCAGCAACAGCTTGAAAACGAGCAAAGCCTGGAAGCCCTGAAAGGGATGCTGGATATATCCCGGTACTATGTTCGCCAGTTTATAGGATCGTCCCGCACAGAGGAAGAGGCCTATCAGCTTGCCCAGCGGGTGGATCCAGGCCTGGCCACGTTTCTGTATCTTATCATGGCCACCGAAGGAATTTTGAATTCTGGCAAGAGCCTGTCCCGGGAAAGCGCCACCCTTATCTCTCTCTTGCTCGCCTATTTTATCGACAACTCGTAGGAGAAAACCATGAAGGACCTCCCGGATTACACCCTTATATACGAAGATACGGAGATTGTGGTGGTCTCCAAAAAAAGCGGTATCCCCGTTATTGCCGAACGATGGGAAAAGGACAAGATTCACCTGGGGAAAAAACTTGCCCAGGATTTAGCATTAGAAAAACTCTACGTGGTGCATCGGCTTGATCGAGACACTTCAGGGCTTGTGTTGTTCGCCAAAACCCCGGAGGCCCATCGGCAGTATACGATGCTTTTTGAGCAGCGGGAGATAGAAAAGCAGTACCTTGCCATAGCCTGCGGGAAACCCACCTGGCAAAGCTATACCTGTGAACTTCCCCTGCTCCCTGCCGGCGATAAACAACATCGAACGATTATTGATAAGGCCCGCGGGAAAGCATCCCGCACCGATTTTACCCTCCTTGCCTACGCGGGCACCTATAGCCTTATCCTTGCTCGCCCCCATACCGGCCGGACCCATCAGATCCGGGTTCACCTTGCCGCCCTGGGACTTCCCCTAGTAGGGGATGCCCTCTATGGTCAGGGAGAAGGGCTTCGGCTCTCTGCGCTTAAACCGGGCTGGAAAGGGGACCCCCACAACGAACAGCCCCTTATTGACCGCCTGGCCCTCCACGCCTGGAAGCTCGCCATTCCCGAGAAAGGCCTTTCGTGGTCCGCCCCCCTCCACAAAGATTTCTCCGCCGCAGCCCGACAGATAGAAAAACTGGGAAGAACCTTCGAACCCCTGTCTTTTTAAGTTGTAGCGCAAGGCAGGAGGGCGGATATGGCTTACAATACATGTCACGCAAAAACATTACTCAATTTCCGCTATACGTTTTGCATCATCGTTGTTAAAAATCATATGTATAGTAGCTAATCTTCTTGAAGCCCAATCAGGTGTTCTTGGAGTTAACATATACCTTATTTCATTCTTATCATTTGTTATTTTAACCACACCTGTAATAATATTTTTATATTTATTAATATCTATTGAGAAAGATGTTTCTGTACCAGCAATACCAGACAAACATAATCCCGGTGAAAAATTCAACACAAGGGTATCATTATTATTCTCTTTTAAAAAATAATGAATACTATTTATTACCATTTCGTTCTTGACTACTGTAGCATGTATTAGACAATTATTACCTCTCATAATAATCTGATTATTATCAATACCTATTTTATACGAAAGTGTTTTTTCGCCCAATTTATACATCAGGGTCTCATCATTGGTCAGGAGAATAGAATTTGTTAGAAAACAAACCGGATCATTTGATGTGCGGATTATACCCATTAAAAATGATTCTGAATAGTAACTTTTTAATGCTACAAAAAATGGTGCTTTATTAATTTCCACAGGAATATTCATTACTTTATTATCAATGGTTAGTTTGACATTTTTACTTCCAAGCGTACTTTTCTCACGATACATTATTGGGAAAGAGGTATGTTCAGAGTGTCCTTGGGGATTAACTAGACCGCCATACTTTTCTGAAGGTTTATCAACACATTGAAAAAACCAAGAAACCGACTCTTTATCATTGGTAGTAAAATTAATAGATATTTCCGGTTTAGCTTTCTTTGTATCTAATTTACATTCTATTGGTGTGAATATAATAGTTCGATTCTTTGATTCTTCTTTCATTGAAAGAAATACAGCTTCATTATTCAGGTAATCTATTTGTGTTTTATCTTTATATGTTAATATAATTCTAATATTATTTGCATTTTTAATCATCGCTTCAATACATTCATATTTCTCATGATTTGTAAAATAACTAATTATGTGATAATTATACTTTTCAAAATAGACTAGGAATGGATCTATTAGCGTATTTCTCAAACTAATGCTTTCTGAGAATGCCATAACAGATAGAAACATCAAAAATAAAACAAGATTTTTTGTTTTCATATGTCCTCCTTTTTTGTATAGTATATCACACCGGGCACATGGCATCCATCTAAGATTTGTTTAAACATGTTCTGTAAACAGACATATTCCCCGCCTGGCGTCATCTCCTTTTACAGCTAATCGAAGTGATCTCTATTTTGCAGAACATGGAATACGCCATCTGGGGAATAGAAATACAGCTTTATCTTTTTATTATTAAGAGCACTGTATTTATTACTTCTTCAAGTTTTTCGTTTTTAATTTTTTCGATATATTCAATATTTTTTACTGTCCAATCAAGACTTTTTATTTGATCGCTCAGTACACATCCCTTTATTTTCTCTCCCACAACTTCAACTTCAAAAGGATATCCTTTTATTTTACTAGTAATAGGGCAAAAGATTGCTAATCCAATCTTTTCATTATATTCTTTAAATGAAAGAACAAGTGCGGGTCTACGACCTTTCTGTTCATGTCCTTGCTGAGGATTAAAATCAAGCCAAACAATATCTCCCTGGTCAGGAACATATTTTTTTACCATTCTTCATTTCCTACAGAAGACCCAGTCTCAATTGCTGAATGCTTGTTTTCATCGGTAACTTTTGAAAGCAAATCTGTTAGTGTTTTTTTAGGTGGATGTATTATAATTTTACCATCTTCTTCGGTAATTTCAACAAAACTCCCTTTTTCCAAGTTAAATTCTTTCACATAAAGAGCAGGGATACGTATTCCGAGACTGTTTCCCCACTTTTGTACTACCGTCTGCATACTTAACCTCCTCAATAAAGGATATACAATGTATATTTTTTAGTCAAGTATACACTGTTTATCTTACTGTTCCTTAAACAGACATGGTACCACGGGGAACTTCTCCATAAGGGGCGCCCTATATCTTAAAGGGTCATCAAGAGTTTTCTGCATGCTCCTTGCTTTATGGAAAGGTTTTTTTTATACTAGTTTTATGAAGCTTCCCAAACAGACATTGATACAACTTAAAGCTCTGCTCTGGCAAGACGAAAGGATTGCCGCGGCCTATCTTCTGGGAAGTGCCGCCAGTGGTCGTATGAGACCTGACAGTGATATCGATGTGGCCATCCTGCCGGTGCAGGGTTTATCTTTTACCAGTCTTGATAGGGCAGAACTGGCGGGAAGGCTCTCCTATGAATTGGGCCGGTCGGTGGATATGGGGCTTCTCTCTTCGGCAAACCTGGTTTATTCTCGACAGGTTCTAGAAAAGGGCGCACGCCTTTTCATGAAAAACCCCTTATATGTCCAGCTGATGGAAACAACACTTCTCAGTATGTATCTCTGGTTTAATGAGGAACGGAAGGAACTTTTACATGCCTATAGAAATAGATGATATCGTTTTGAATAAGGCCGCAATTATAGAACGGTCATTACGCAGAGTCCTCGAAGAGTATCGTATGGATCCGACCTTAACTCAATATACTCATATTGATGCCCTAACTTTAAATATAGAACGGGCCTGTCAGGCTGCCATAGATTTGGCAATCCATCTTTGTGCTGTTAATCGTCTGGGTATTCCACAAACAAGTGCAGAGGCTTTTAGAATATTGGCGAAAAACAACAAAATCTCTCAGGCAACAGCCCAGAAAATGGTTGCTATGGTTGGATTTCGGAATATTGCAATCCACGAATATCAGATGATGGATATAGCTATCCTAAGGTCGATTGCAGAAGAGGGATGGCAGTCCCTGGTGCTCTATTTATCTGAATTAGGTATCCATATCAAACCATGAGCTCTTACGATCCAACGGACAGGGGTAGAATACAGGATAAAGAGCAGAACAGGATAGGGTTTGTTAAACTTAGTCCTCACCCCATAAAAGCCCCAGAATCATAAAATCCCGGGCACAGATAAAACTCCCGCAAACGGCAAAAAAATTTGGAGCATGCTGGAAAAGGGAAGAGGCTTCCGGCTTCGACGGAGACTCGTCTTTCCCGTGAATGTCCCCACGATACTCAAATTGCTACGGGAAGAGGGTCTGCGCACTATACCGAGCCATACGTCACCTCCCAGAACACTTAATGTAGGTGACTTCTATTCTGGCAGAGGGCGTGTTTTCTCGTGAAAGTACTCAACTAAAGATTCTAAAGAATCAGCTATATTTTTCTTTATGAATTCAATTGGATTATATTCAATACTTCCAATGCTATTTTTATATTTCTGAGTAAGATTAATCAAATTTTGCAAATCATCACGATATTCCTGGTATAATTCTCCATTGCTATATTTTTTCCCATATCTTTCTTCAAGTGAATATATAATCAATTCTTGGTCTTTTAGTGATAATGAACACATTTTATTATAAAAGAAATCTATATCAACTAGTTTAAGAAACGGCTTCCTATAATACTTATTATTACCATTAATATGAATTAGTCCTCTACAGAATTCCTTAACATCTTTATCCATATTCTCAATATCCTCTTTTATCTGAATTTTAATTAATTCGTCATAATTTTCTTTTGAGATATCTTTTAATATTTTTTTTATTTCAGCTATTTCTGTGATTTCATCAGAATACGCCCAACCACCGTAGGACATTGCTAATTCACCCCAATCATCAATCGGCATAATTTGTTTTTTATGTCTTTCTATTACATCTAATACTTTACGCTTAACTTCATCTACTGTTCTTGGCAACAACTTCCAATTTGAAAATATAGCCATAATATTAAAATAATGTAATATCTCGCCTGGATGTAAATATTTTCCATCGTCGATTTCACAGTCTATTTTTTCTATCATTTCGTAAAATTTTTCCTTATTTAGTTCTTTCCATGAATCTAATAGAATAAAAAGATTTTTAGGCTCCTCCCTACTATTGATTGCAATTTCTTTTTCATATTCAGTAGTCAAATATTTTTTGTCACACAATCCTTCAAAAATAATACTTTTCCAACAATTTAACAATGGTATATATCTATCATAAAAACCATTAAACTTGTAATTATTATCTGAATTTATTTTTTCTAAATATCTTTTTATGTTAAGACGATATTTTATAAAAGCAATTATAGCATTATCAATATTTTCTTCTGTTAATAAACCAAGGCTTTTTTGAATAAATAAAACCAAAAATATTCTAATAATATCTGCCTTATGCTCATTATTTTTTATTATACCATCTATGCTATTAATAAGAATTCTTAAATTAAATATAGACTGCCTAATTATTCTCAAATTACTACATTCCAGAATAGCTACAACTTCTAATATTATTTCCTTAATTTCTTTATTGAAATCTTTTGATATTGGTGCTTCAGCAAGGAAACAATCTAGCGCATTATTAATATCAGGTTCAATTTGAAATTCTAATCCAATTGTTTTTTCTTTAATCTTTTTGAATCTATCTTTTATATTTTCACCCTCATTTGCTATCTGCTCCTCATTGCCGACAAAAATAACCTTACAATTTGATTGATTAATAATTTCAGAAAAATAGCCAAATATCTGACATGGATCCAAAAGTGCTCGTTCAAAATCATCAACGATAATTAATTTTTTATTCATTTCTTTTATTTTTATTTTACTTTTTTTACTAGGCAATCCACCAAATGAAATACTTCCATCACTCTTCCCATCATTATTAATGTCAAAATTAGCGCCAATTTTTAAAGCTGTTCTAAATATTACCCCTGCTAATTGCATCCCTCCTGAGGATAAAACTGGATGAATAGCCTGAAAAATCTTTGCATCGATTTCTGCTTGACTAGAAACACCGAATAGGCTTATATAAATTATATCACTACATTTTACAGCAGATTTATTATCGGAAAATGATTTGATTAATTTCTTAATAAAATATGTTTTTCCTGTACCCCATTCCCCTTTAATAAATATAGCGAACTGGGGGTTTTCTGTTGATTCAATAAATTCTCTGCAGTAATGATAGATGTTCTCATTCATGTTTTAATTCCAATACATCTGCTTATAGCAGATATTAGACACTTCACTATAAATTATTATCATTTGAATATTTTAAAACAATATCATTAATAATATTTCTCATTTTTCTTACGTCTTCTTCTTTTAATTCGTAATAATGATATCCTTTAGCTCCTGCAAATATCGTTCTGAATACTTTTCCGCTATTTGATATTGAATAATTAATTATAAATGTGACTTCTTTTATTCTTTGACGTTCACTATCAATTAATCCTGTTGTTAATTCAAAATTATATAACTCGTTTTTCTGAAACTCAGATGGTTTTTTATTAAGATAATCATCTAGAGCTAAAATTAGATTTTTAGCTTGTTCCATCGTTATTGAACCAAATTTTGTAAAATTATACGCATCAATACCTTTGTTATTAGTTTTTACGATTTCATAATCCAAATATTTAAGAACAAATAAAACTAATTTTTTATTTGCAAATTGCGATTTTTCGATAGAAGAGAAAATACCTAATTCCTGATTACCTAGATTTACTTCTCCTTCAAGCTTAATAACTGATAAAATTGCAACTTCTCCTCTCTCATCAAGAACTGTTGAACGATATGCAGGAGGAACAGTTGTACAAGATATAACTATAGACAAGAATAAAATTACTAAGGAGATTTGTTATTTTTTCATAAGATCCTCCTCTTCACAGAACAAAAATCTATGGCGTTACAATATTAAATAAGTCAGCATGACAATCTAGTCACTGCTTGTTAATGATTTACCAAACAACTATGGTATGTAAACAGACACAGTAACCTTTCCCGCCTTAGCCTTAGGTCATCTCATATCATAGCTAATTTAGGTGACTGCTATTCTGGCAGAGCACACCCAATCAGCACTCTTTGCCACACCTACATTCGAAATTGTAATTTCAGTCTATCCGGCTGTCAACCTTGGATTTAAAAATTTGTGTTCTGTAAACAGACATGGTACCCCGGGGCTACCCCTATCCGTTGATGAGGAGTGGCCCTGAGGAGGCTACGTATTTTTACATACCATGCCCCAAAAAAAGCACCGATGACAACTACCAGAGGGGATGATACAATACCTTGATATGCGCCATGATCGACTGAGCCTTCTCGTGGTACTCCTTTTTGGAGTGCTCCTTATTGGGGCAAGCCTTTTGAATATCTATTTTATCAGTACCAGCCGGGAAGAACTTACCAAAACGATTTTGTTAAACCCTTCTTCAGTAAAAAAATACGATCACCTTATCATTGGGATCCTTCCCCTACCGAGCGATCCCTTTATCGCAAACCTGTATAAGGGAATCCAGAGTGCTGCAGAAAAATATCACCAGGCACTCCAGTTTTTCACCTACGACATGGGTTCCACCGTATCTACCGTGCCCCTCAGTCCTGAGGCCTATCGCTATTTTGAGATTGCCCTCAGGGTAAAGCCCGAGGGGATCATAATGTTTTTCCCCGCCGGAATGAACATTGGGGATTTTATTAACCAGGCCCGAGAAAAGGATATCCCCTTTGTTGGCGTAGCCATGGATGTGCCCCCTCTCCCAGAAGCCCGATTCATAACCAGCGATTCGGCCTCCCATGGGAAAGCCGCCACAATCCAGGCGCTCCAGACTCTGGGAACTCACGCCCGCCTCGGTATTATACTCCCCTCCCGTTCCAGCGAGATCATCCAGGAGGATCCCTTCTTGCGGGGCGCCCTGGAGGCCATTCAAGAAACGGGTTATGGCCGCATTATCGCCACCGAACGGGAAGAAGAAAACATTCTGGCAGGAGAAGGAGCGGCCTCCCGCCTTTTGCAGGATCACCCGGAAATTAACGCGATCCTCTGTACCAGCGCCCGCAGCACTATCGGGGCCGCCCAGGTCCTTATCGATCGGGGGTTGGTGGGCAAAATCCTTATCATCGGCGCCGATGAAAACGAAGAAATAACCCGGCTCCTCGAAAAAGGTGTTGTGGCGGTAAGCCTGGTTCGAGATGCTTTTCGGATGGGGACCCTTGCCATAGAAACCCTCACCTCTATAAAGAAGGGCACGTATCAAGGAGAAATCCTCCGGGTTACCACTAACATAAAGCGGCATGGGAACTAGCGCTATGAAACACCATTTTCGCAACCGAATCGTTTCCAACTCTATAGTGATCATTTTTGTGCTTGGGCTGGTAACCCTTTATACCACCTTTTCCACCATGGAATTGGTAAAGAGCGTGCAAATCCTTTTTAGCAAAAACGTGCTCCTTAAAACGATAGATGAGGACCTTAAAAAAACCCAACAACATCTCACTGAGTACTTACAGGCAAAGAATTCCGAGTCCCTGAAGGAATACCTTAAGACCAGTTCCCGTCTTTTAGAATTCCAGAACCAATTAAACCGGGACATCCGGGAAGACCGCCTCCTCTTACTGGAACGGGACCTCCTTTTACTCATAGAAAACTATCTCACCTACAGTGAACAGGCGGTTCAAGCAAAACGGGGCCGGGACGTTACCACCTACGTAGCCGCCTACGAAGAGGCAAAGCGAAGCGAAAACAGCATCACCTTTATTCTTGAAAAATTGAATGGCCTGTATCTTGAACGGGCCCTGCAATCATTTTCAAAATATGAACAGAACATGGGGCTCATCGTTTCACTCAATCTTCTTCTTATTCTTATTTCCTTCATTTTGAGTACCACCTTTACGCTCCGATATTCTCACATTATTACTGAGCCATTGGAAAAACTTTCCGGTGCGGTGGAAGCCATCAGTCGGGGAGCCTATGATATAGAAATAGATACATACAAAGGGGATGATGAGATTGGCACCCTCAATCAGGCCTTTCGCAATATGCAACGAAGTATTTTAGAGGCCTTTGCAGAATTACGGAACAAGGCAGAATTGGAGCGCCAGCTCTTCGAACAACAGATGCAGGTTCTGGACTATCAACATAAATTGAAAGATGCGGAACTGCTGGCCCTTCAATCTCAGATAAACCCCCATTTCTTGTACAATACCCTTTCGGCAGGGTGGCAACTTGCCCTTTCTCAAGAGGATGAAATTACCGCAGAATTCCTGGAAAAACTGGCGGACTTTATTCGATATGCTTTAAAGCCCACAAACCGCATGGTGCTGGTTTCAGAAGAAGTGGACTGCGCCCAAAAATACATCTGGCTTTTAAAACTTCGATTTAAAGACCGCTACCTTTTTGACATACAGGTTGATGAAGCAGCCCTGGCCCGAGAAAGCCCCGCCATGATTTTACAGCCCCTTATTGAAAATGCCATTGCTCACGGGCTCCATGATGTAGAACAGGGGGGGACCGTTTTCATTCGGGTATGGACAGAACAACAGCTCTTACAATACGAAGTACGTGATACGGGAAAAGGGATGGACCAGACAACCATCGAAAAAGCCCTTGCCGCAGCCCAAGCAGAGGGTGTCCTTTCGTATGATCATATCGGGCTTCATAATGTTATTCGGCGTCTCCATCTGTACACCGGAGGTAAAGAGAACATCACCATAGAAAGCGCCCCCGAAAAGGGCACCCGTATCGTAATCTCTATTCCCCAGGAGACACTGCCATGAGACGGGTTCTTATTGTAGATGACGAAAGTCCTATTATTAGTGCGCTGGAACTTCTCATAAAACGCTACTTTTCTCAGGAATACCTGGTGGTAGGGGATGCCCACAATGGACGGGAGGCCATAGAGAAGGCCCGGGAACTGAATCCCGATATTATTCTTATCGATGTTCAGATGCCCGGCATCAATGGTCTTGAGGCGATTCGCAGTATTTCCCAAAGCGGTGGAACCAAAGCCTTTGTGCTGATTACCGCCTATGAACGTTTTGATATTGCCCGAGAGGCCCTCCGGCTCGGCGTATGCGATTACGTACTGAAACCTATTTCCCGGGAACGCCTTGAAATAGCCCTTCGGTCAGCAAGCTTATTCCTTGAGCGGCTCAGTTTAATAGAAGAAAAGGAGCTTGCCTTTCTGGAACGGGAACAACAGTTTGCCGAGTATGTGCGAGAAGCCTTCTTTAATCATCTTCTGGAAGGACATTTGAGTCCTCAGGACCTTAAGGCCTTTCTTTCTGTATTCCACCTATCGTGTACTCATGGGGCAGTGGGAATTCTGTACTTTCTTCCTGCTATTTCTCATAGCACAGGAGAACTGTACATCCAGGCTTCCCATACTATTCAGTATAAAACAACCGCTATCCTGGGCCCCCTGGTCCATCAGCGATACGCTCCTTTTTTCATTCCCCTTCCGAATAGCAACGAAACACCCCTACAGTCATTGGTAGAACCTATCAAAAAAGAATTGGCAGGTCCCCTTGCCACCGGGGAAATTCAGATGCTTATCGGCTCTCCGGGTCCTCTTGCCGAGGTGGATCGCCTGTGGCAAAGGGTGTGGAACGAATTTTTACAAAGTCCTCAAGGACCCTCTTCCTCCGATGAGTATACGGGCGAAAGCAAACCAGATGAATTGTGGCCCTGGGTATTGGACCACGAATACTATGAAGCTATCAGCCACCACTACTGGACGGTTGCCCAAAAACAGTTTGAGGAAATTATCATCAATCTTCAAAAATATCAAAACATGAGTCCCCTGGGATTGTATCGATTGGTAAGTCTCTTAACCTATGGGATTACCGAGGCTATTCAAGAAGGGACCATTCCGCGGGAACGGGGGCACGCCCTCCTTTCTTTAGAAGGTCTTTTTTCTCTCTATCAGAAGGGGCTCTTTCAGGAACTAGGCACCTGGTGTCATACCCAATTCCAAAAACTTCTTCAAGAAGTTCATGTACGTCGGGAATATTCACCGACGGTTCGGAAAATCCTTCAATACTTAGAAGAGCATTATCCAGAACCGATTAGTCTTGAATCGGTCGCCGATATCATGGATCTTTCACCCGTCACGGTATCCCGTATGCTCTCCGAAGAAGTAGGTCAGGGTTTTGCCCGAACCTTGATAGAAATCCGCCTGAAACGGGCGAAAGAACTCTTGCAAGAAGGGGACCTTTCAATAAAAGAAATCAGTCAGGCCTGTGGATATCAGGACCCCAACTATTTTGCTCGACTCTTTAAAAACTACACCGGTATGACTCCCCGGGAGTACGGGGAAACAAAAAGGGAGGAAGCACATGGGACCTAAAAAGGTGCGGGGATTTTTGTTTTTTTGTTGTATAGTCACTTGCGGGGTTGGTCTTTTAACAACGTGCCAGCGCTCCGACGCTTCTAGAGAGAACCGAAAGCCCCGGATTGGTCTTGCCCTGGATTCCCTCGTGGTAGAACGATGGCGCCGCGACATGGATAGTTTTGTCCGGGCAGCCCAGGATTTAAACGCCGAAGTACTCCTGCGGGTAGCAAACCAGGACGCAAGCACCCAAATCCAACAGGTAAAAGAGCTCGCCCAATCGGGCATCGACGTACTGGTACTCATTCCGAACGATGCGGAAAAACTGTCGGAGGTAGTAAAGCAGGTAAAACGAAAAAGAATTCCGGTCATTAGCTATGATCGACTCGTGCACAATGCCAACGTAGATCTCTACATCTCTTTTGATAACGAACGGGTTGGCTCCCTTATGGCAGAAAGCGCCGTGGCGGTAGCGCCACGGGGGAACTACGTGATTATCAATGGAGCTGTCACGGATAACAATTCGTACATGATTAACCGGGGCTTTCATAGCGTCCTTGACCCTCGCATTGCTACAGGAGAAATCCGTCTTGTGGCAGAAATCTGGCCCAACGATTGGATTAGCGATGAGGTAAAACCCCGCTTTGAACAGCTTTTAGCCGAATTAAAAGATACTCCCCTCGATGTGGTCCTCTGTGGGAATGACATGCTCGCCGAAACAGTTATTTCTCTTTTATCCGAGAACCGCCGCATCCCCTATACAAAGGTTTTTGGGCAGGATGCGGAACTATCGGCCTGTCAGCGGATCGCCGAGGGAAGTCAATATGGAACCATCTACAAGCCTATTGAACCCCTGGCTCTGCGGGCCGCGGCCTTTGCGGTGATGCTTGCTAAAAAAGAGCCCATTACCACGGAACTAAAAATCTCTGATGGTACCTATCAGGTCCCCTATTTTAGACTGGAACCTATCATGGTTACCCGAGAACGCCTGGCGGAAACGGTGATCAAAGACGGTTTCCATCGCTACGAAGAGGTTTTTCGTAACGTGCTAAAGGTGAAGTAGACAGGATAGACCTCCATAACACCTTTCCTTGATAAAAAGGGAACCAGGGGAAGCTTCTCAATAAAAAAGCCCATGAGGGCGAATTCAAAAGACGTTTATACTGCCCTTCATGGCCACCCATCTGGATTTTTTTAACCATCCTTTTGTATCGATTTGTGCTATTTTATAGAAAAAGAACAATGATTAAATCTTTCCTTTTGTAAGCTACATCTTTCCTGATTACAAAATAAAAAACCTATTGGAAAATCCTATTCTGGTAAGGGTTCCGTACTCTTGCCCCATGGTTTTTTGCCATGGGAAAAAGTTCTTATTAGGAGGAAGCAATGAAACTCGTCCGTGGATTGTTCATTGCACTACTTTCTGTAGCGGTTATCGGCGGCGTATTTGCCAGTGGACAGGGCGAAGCCGGTAAAACCCAGGTAGGGATTGTTCTTCCCACCAAGGATGAGCCCCGCTGGATCCAGGATCAGACCCGCTTTATGGACGCCCTTAAGGCCGCTGGATTTAGTGCAAAGGTTCTCTTTAGCCAGGGAGATTCGGCAAAAGAAAAGGCCAACGTGGAAGCCCTTATCAGCGAAGGGATTAAAGTACTCATCATTTGCCCCCATGACGGAACCGCTGCTGCTGCCGCCGCCGAAGCGGCTGCTAAGGCTGGGGTAAAGGTTATCTCCTACGACCGACTTATCCGCGATACCACCGCGGTGGATTACTACGTCACCTTTGATAGTTTCCAGGTTGGCGCCGCCTGGGGTAAGTACCTGAATCAGCAGGTTCCTGCCGGTTCCAAGGGGAACAACCTCTATATTTATACTGGTGCGGCCTCTGATAACAACGCCTTCATCTTCTTTGAAGGAGCCTGGAGCGAACTGCAGCCCAAGATCGCCGATGGAACCTACATCGTCCGCAATTCCGATAAAGCGGTAGCTCTGAAGGACAAGGCAAAGCTCACCCGGGACGAAATGGCCCAGATCATTGGACAGACCACAACCAACTGGAACTTTAACGATGCGAAAAGCAAGGCCGAAGCTAACCTTACCGCCGTCGGTCCTGAAGCGAAGGGAACCGTATATATCTGCGCGCCCAACGACGGAACCGCCCGGGCCATCGCTGATGCCTTTGCAGCCGACAAGGCAGTGACCAAGTACTACATTACCGGCCAGGATGCGGAAATCGCTTCCATCCAGTACATCATCGATGGGAAGCAGTCCATGACGGTTCTTAAAGACGTACGTACTCTCGTACAGGATGCTATCAATGCAGCAGTGGCATACATGAAGGGACAGACTCCTCCTGTTACCGCCTACTACAACAATGGCAAGAAGGATGTCCCTGCAAAACCGACCGCAATCATTACGGTAACCAAAGAAAACGTAAAGAAAGAAATTGTGGATTCCGGGTACTGGCCGGCTGACAAGTTCACAGGGCTTAAGTAATTCAATACGTTACAGCGCCGGTGTTAAGAAAGGCGAAGGGAGGAGCAATATTCTCCGTGTTACCTTTTTAGGGGAGGGTCACGAATAAGGGGACCCCGACACCGGCACAATCTTTCATTGAAAAAAGTACGGAAAGGGACCTGGTACGGTCCCTTTCCGTGTTTTACACTTTTATTAAAGCAGGTAGAAATCCATGAGCGGATACATACTGGAAATGAAAAATATCGTGAAAACCTTCCCTGGGGTCCGGGCGTTGAGTGATGTCACGTTCTCGGTCAAACAAGGAGAAATTCATTGTTTGGTCGGGGAAAATGGGGCCGGAAAATCAACGCTGATGAAAATTCTAAGTGGCGTATATCCCCACTCGGAATTTCAGGGGCAGATCTTTTTTGAAGGAAGGGAAGTAAAATTCAATCACATTCACGATAGTGAAGAAGCGGGGATCGGTATCATTTATCAGGAGCTCGCCCTGGTACCCGAAATGATGGTGTACGAAAACGTCATGCTGGGCCATGAAAAGACCCGGGGGCTAACCATCGATATGTACGAAATGATCCGCGAAACAGAGGAGCTCCTGAAACGGGTACATCTTAAAGTATCCCCTACGACTAAAATAAAGGACCTCGGCATTGGCAAACAACAGCTTGTAGAAATTGCAAAAGCCCTGAGCCGCAACGTGAAACTCCTGATCCTTGACGAACCCACCGCAGCTCTTAATGAAGATGACTGCGAAAACCTCCTGAACATAATCCGGGAACTCAAGAGTCAGGGGGTGACCTGTATCATGATTTCCCACAAATTAAAAGAAGTACTCAGCATAGCTGATACCATTACGGTCTTACGGGATGGACGAACCATTTGCACCCTGGACCGACACAAGGATACCGTAAATGAACAGGTGCTTATTAAACACATGGTCGGTCGTTCCATTGAAAACATCTATCCACCCCGAGAACGATCCTACTCCGACGAAAAGGTTTTGGAAGTTCGGCACTGGAACGCCTTCGATCCTAAACTAGGGCGCCCCGTTTTAAGGGATGTAAATTTTTATGTTCGAAAGGGAGAAGTGGTGGGCCTGGCAGGCCTGGTGGGATCGGGGCGAACCGAATTAGCCCGGAGTCTTTTTGGAAATCCCGATGGCTACATTATTGAAGGGGAACTTATTTTTAAAGGCAAGAAGGAACGGTTTACCCACCCTCAACAGGCTATAAAAGCGGGCCTTGCATACGCAAGCGAAGACCGCAAAAAAAATGGGCTCGTCCTTATTCAACCGATTCGCTCTAACATCACCATGGCAAATCTGGACGGAGTGGCCTCTCGTCAGGGGGTAGTTATCGACGAAAAAGAAATACAGGTGGCCAACGAGTACGTAAAAAACCTCACGATTAAAACTCCCAGCATTCAACAACTCGTCTTGAATCTTTCGGGAGGGAATCAGCAGAAAGTCTCCGTGGCAAAATGGCTCTTTGTAAATCCCAGTTTACTTATTCTTGATGAACCTACACGAGGGATCGATGTGGGAGCCAAGTACGAAATCTACACCATCATCAATAAATTAGTTAGCCAGGGCATGAGCATTTTGATGATATCCAGCGAACTACCCGAGGTACTCGGCATGAGCGATCGGGTTTACGTCGTAGCAAATGGGCACATAACAGGGGAACTTTCTCGGGAAGAGGCTACCCAGGAAAAAGTCATGGAACTGGCAACCCAGTACTAGGAGGAACAGGATGGCATATAAAGAATTACGACTCATGATTAAAAACAATATTCGAAACTATTCAATGTACATTGCATTCGTAGTCATTGCGGTGATATTCAATATTTTAAGTCGAGGGAACTTTCTTTCTTCCAGGAATATTGCAAATCTACTCAACCAGACAGGATACATCGCGGTTCTTGCCGTAGGGATGACGTTGATTATCGTAATCCGTCATATCGATCTTTCGGTAGGATTCCTTGCGGGATTTCTGGGAGCCGTGGCAGCGGTCCTCCTTACCCAGGCCCACTTCCCTGTTTGGCTTACTATTATTCTCGTGCTCATTCTGGGAGCTGGCGCAGGACTCCTTACGGGGACACCGGTGGCTATTCTTGGTATTCCTGCTTTCGTGTCCTCCCTCGCAGGCTGGCTTATTTACCGGGGCGCCCTCATGCTCACCACCGCTGCAACGGGAACCATTATTATCCCCAACGAATCCTTTAATGCCCTGGGGACTGGTTACATTCCAGAATTATTCCCGTCGGAAACCTTTTTGCCAGGAATTCATAAAACAACCCTTCTTATCGGATGTATCGTCGCTATCTTTGCAGTCTATTCGATGATAGCCAACCGACGACGAAAAAAGGCATACAACTTCGAAGTTATTCCCCCTTCAGCCTTTGTCCTGCAGATTATTTTTGTATTGGCCATTCTGGGCTATATCACCTGGATCCTTAGCGGCTACAACGGTCTTTCCTGGACCTTTGTCATCATGATGCTGGTCGTCTTTATCTACGATTTCATGACCCGCAAAACCATATTAGGACGACACATTTTTGCCGTCGGGGGGAACCCAGAAGCGGCTGAACTTTCGGGTATTAACGTAAAGCGCATAACCCTTTTTGTGTTTGCTTCCATGGGATTTCTGGCGGCCCTCTCGGGGATTCTTTTTACGGCCCGGCTCAAATCGGCTACCCCCCAGGCGGGAACCCTCTTTGAAATGGACGCCATTTCAGCCTGTTACATCGGAGGGGTTTCTGCGGCCGGAGGGGTTGGTTCTATTACGGGTTCTTTGGTAGGAGCCCTGGTGTACATGTCCCTCATGAATGGAATGAACCTCCTGGGCACCGACATTTCCCTTCAATATATTATCCGAGGTATCGTCCTCGTGGGGGCCGTTATATTTGATGTGCTATCCCGCAAGCGGAGATCCTAGGTACGAGATTTATTTAAGAAGGGCATACTAGAAGGGGTTACCCATATCAGGAATACCAGCAATTGGTGAGGGAAAATGAAAGCACAAGGGCCCCCGGGAGGGCCCTTGTTATAAGAACGAGCACAAAAAATAGGAGCGGTCCTTACAAAGCGCCTCACGGTCTTTTTGCAGCATCCAGGGACACCACCACTGCCCCTGTTTTTTGATCCCTTTCTTTTTTCACCATGGCCGGGGAAGCATCCAGGCGGCTTCCCGAAGGATAGGCGGCCATCGATGCCGCAGTGCCTCTGACTAACACGAGGCCACAGGAAGCACAACCGTAACGCCCTAAAAGACCGGGCCCCAGAGCAAAGGCATCGGAGATCACCCGGATTGGCAAAGAAGAAGAAACAATAGAAGAATGGAAATCTGTTTGCGCGTCCTTCTGCAAAGCTCGAGAGGAGCGGGACCTCCTTTTCAAAGTCTGAGGCGAATTACTTGTCCCCTGCGGGGCTATTTGACTGGCGGAGTCCACAGGTCCCGCGAAGATGAAACTCATGGTGGCCCGTTCCTTTGGGATATGGGCCTTCTGGGACAGTTCCTTGAGAGCATTGGGAACTTCCGCAGTATCAAAGACAAAGTGACACCACTTCTGGCGAGGGGTCCCGGGCATAGGGCAGTTCTCCCTATGGAGACATGGTGCAAGAATAGACCGCCCCCTCTGAATAAGGCCTTCCCGCAACAAACTGCAGAAATGGCCCGACCGAGGAATGCCCGGCTCCACCACAAGGATACTCCCATTTCTAGCACAAAGCCCATGGAGCCGCCGACTTTCTCTCTGCGCCAAGACCGGGGCATCCTCGGCTTTTTTCCAGAACAATTCGTTGTACACATTTATCGCACAGGCTAACGCCGGGGCGGGCCCTTTTAGCGGCACCTCCAATCCACCTTTTATCGTATGAAGGTGCCAGGGAAGGACCGCCATATCAGAGGTGCCATCCTGGGGCCCTAAGGTGGCGTGGACCAATGCGGTAAAAACTTTTTTCCCCGCCTCCATAATAGAGGGGGTATGATCAATACACTTGATATGAAGGGCCATGGTCCGAAGTTCCGGCCGGGCAATCCATAACGCCAGGGTAAACGTAAGGGGCCCCGCCCCATAATCGACGATGGTATCATCCTGCTGGAGAGTTAAAGGAAGGGCAGACAGTAATTTAACCAGCCGGAACACATTCCAGGGCAAAAAATATCGGAGATAGGCCGACTGGAGGTGGGGCCTTCCTAAATACCCGCCCTCTCGCTCAGAACGATCCCGGGTTAGCAGGGCAGAAAGTTCTGCCACATGGCGGGGAAGTTCTTCTTTGAACCTGGCCGGCAGAGGAAGGGCTTCATCAATTACCCGAAGCAGCAGCGCTACCTCATGGTTCTGTTGTGGTGTCAGTGGGGGAAAGAGGTTCATCATCATCCTTTGTCCATCTATGGACCATCATAAAAATTTGTAACAGTTCTGAGCGGATCTCATCCACCTGGGCCAAAAGGTCCTGGGTTGGGCCAGAAAGTTCTCGCAATAATTCTTCCCGGGCCCCTTCGATAGTATATCGCTTTTGGTACAAAAGATGCTTCAGTCGTAGCAGGATCCGCACATCCCGGGAAGAATAGATCCGCCGGCCGTTGATATCCTTTCGGGGTTGAATCAGGGGAATTTCCCGTTCCCAGTAACGAAGCACATGGGCCTTTACCTGAAGAATTTTTTCCACATCCCCAATAGAATAGGAGGCCATGGCACCCCTTATCCCCGTTCTCGCTGGGTCCATTCTTTTCTACTGGGCCGCAGTTCTATCTGAATGGGAATCATGGAATATCCTAAATCCTTGCGGATTTTATTCTGCAGATAGGTCTGATAGGCGGCACTAACCACCTGGGGCCGGGAAACAAAAAACACAAATTTCACCGGATTTGCAGAGGTCTGCACCGCATAGCGAATCTTAAAGTGGGTTTTGGGACCCACCGGTGGCGGATATTCCTCGAGCCAGTGCTGCAGGGCCTGATTAAGGGCCCCCGTTTCCACTGTTTTGTGGAGTTGTCCATACATCCGCAGGGCCGTCTCCAGGAGTTTATCGATCCCCGTTCCTTCCTTTGCACTGATAGGCACAATAGGGGCATAGCTCATCTGGCCAAAGAAAAAGTGGATCCTATCCACCGTAGCCTCAAAGGCGTTTTTTACCTTCGGCATGGTATCCCACTTATTAAGCACAAAAATGATTCCCCGCCCCCGCTCGTGGGCCAAGGCGGCGATCTTCTTATCCTGGTCAGTCAGTCCTTCCTGGGCATCAATCAGTAAGAAAACAATATCCGCCTCATCCAGAGCTTTAATCGCCCGTTTAACCGAATAATATTCAATATCTTCCTTTATTCGATTCTTTTTTCTAATCCCCGCCGTATCTAACACCACAAAACGATGATTCTTATAGGAAAATTCTCCTTCCACCACATCCCGGGTTGTGCCTGGGATGTCACTTACGATAGAAGCTTCCGTCCCCGTAAGTCGATTAGAAAGGGTGGATTTCCCCGTGTTAGGTTTCCCCACAATGGCTATTTTGATTTGGCGCAAGCCGGCTGCGTCTTCCACGGTGACCCGGGAAAAATCCAGATGCTTTACAATGGCATCCTCCAGCTCTCGGATGTGGTCCCCATGTTCCGCTGATACGAGGTAGAGTTCCTTAAAACCATAGGAAAGAAGGTTCCACGCCTCGCTGGCCCGGCGCCCCCCTTCGGTTTTATTTACTGCCACAATCATCTTGTTCCAATAGGGCCGTAGATGCTCAATGAATTCTTCGTCTTCGGTAGTAATTTCCCCGGCTTCCATCACAAGAACAATGAGATCCGCCCGCTGTACCATTTCCAGGGTTTTCTGAACCACCAGGTCTTCCAGCACCTCCCGTTCCAATTTGAACCCACCCGTATCCACAAGTCGGAGGGGACAACCAGCAATAAAGGTTTGCACTTCCACAGGATCCCGGGTAACCCCCGGCGTTGGGTCCGTGATAGCCCGCCGTTGCTTTAAAAGACGATTAAAAAGGGTCGATTTTCCCACATTGGGACGCCCCACTAATACCACGGTGGGGACATTGGTATAGCGCACGGTTACATCGAACTCCATAGTTTCCTCAATATCTTCTAGAATGGTTTTGCGTTATATTCGTTTTTTCTTACTCTTTTGGATTACGCTTTTAGACTATAATGTCGGTCAGGGGTTTTCAACCAGCCCAAATCACTACATACCATCAGGAAAGATTGGGAAAATGCTCTTTCATCCAATCGTTTACCAGACGATTCACCTCTACATAGGAAGAACAGGCAAGGGCTTGAGTCGCCAAGGTTTCGCAGTCCCTTTTAGTCGTTCCCCGGATTATCTGTTTTACCAGGGGAATCGACGAGCCGGACATACTAAATTCATCTAACCCAAGACCCAACAGGAGCGCCGTAGCCCGCACATTCCCCGCTAATTCGCCACACATGGCCGCGGGGATCCCCGCCTGATGGGCCGCATCGATGGTCTGTTTAATAAACCGAAGTACCGCTGGATGAAAGGGCTGGGCAAGATAGGCCACCCGTTCATTCCCCCGATCTGCCGCAAGGGAATACTGCACCAGGTCATTCGTCCCAATCGAAAAAAAGGCCGCCCGCCGGGCCAGGATATCGGCAGTCATAGCCGCGGAGGGGATTTCTATCATGGCGCCAATTTGAATGTTCTCTGAGTAGGGGGCCCCCTTCTTCTGGCATTCCCTTTTTGCCTCTTCCACCACCTCAAGGGCGTTTTCAAATTCCTCTATACCCGAAATCATGGGGAACATGATCCTGAGGTTCCCATGGACACTACAGCGTAATAGGGCCCGCAGTTGATTCTTAAAAAGTTCCCGATGGGCAAGACAGAAACGAATTGCCCGCCAGCCCAGGAGGGGATTCTTTTCTTCCGTTGATTGAAGGTCCGGAATTATCTTGTCTCCACCCACATCAAGGGTTCGGATGGTGACAGGTTTCCCCTCCATTGTCTCCACTACTTTGATATAGGCGTGGTACTGTTCTTCTTCATCCGCCGATTGCCCCGGGGTAAGGAACAAGAACTCCGAACGATAGAGCCCTATTCCCTCTGCCCCATAGCGGTGCACCAACTCGGCCTCTTCCGGCACTTCGATATTCACCTTAAGGCTTACCCGATGGCCATCCTTCGTCTCAGCCGGCAAATCCCGCAATTGCTGTAATTCTTCAGAGATTTTCTTTAGCTGGAGGGTAACCTTTTTGTACCGCTCCAGCATGTGTACACCAGGACTTACCAGCACCTTCCCCGCGGTCCCATCGACGATAAGGAGTTCCCCATCATTTATTTCTTTGGTCGCCGTAGAAAGCCCCAGCACCGCGGGGATTTCAAAGGCCCGGGCAAGAATCGCCGTATGAGACGTATTGCCGCCCATGTCCATCACAATGCCTTTTACCCACCGCTTGTTCATGGTAAGGGCATCGGAGGGGAGAAGGTTATGGGTCACCAATATCACCTCTTCCTGGATATCCGAAAGACTGAGCTTTTTTATGGAAAGAAGTTGATGCAACAATCGACGGGAAACATCATAAATGTCTACCGCCCGTTCTTTAAGATAGGGATCGGTGGAGGCGGATAATTTCTGTGTAAGCTCCCGGGAAATTTCCCAGAGCACCCATTCTATGTTGAACTGACTTGCGTGCAATCGATGCTGAATTTGTTCCTGTAAATCCTCATCGGCCAGCATCAAAAGATGGGCCTCAAAGATTTTTGCCTGATCTTCTCCCATCTCTCGCTGGGCCCGATCACGAAGTTCCCGAACTTCCACCTCCGCAGCGATCACCGCTTCTCGAAACCGATTCCACTCGGCATCCAGTTCGTCCTTCGAAAGAAAATACCGGGGGATCTGAGAAAATACATCATCTACATATAAGAAGGCCTTCCCTATGGCCACACCCTGCGAAGCGGGGATTCCCGTAAGTTCTTTCATTATATTGAAGCATACCGCAAAGGATAGTAAACTGTCAAACGACTATGATTGATCCGATGCAGGAAGGGGCTAGTGGATCCCCCCACCGAGGAGAACGGGCCCCCAATTGTCTTAAATGTGTACATTTCCGCGTCTCCTGGGATCCCGCATTTCCTCGCAGTTGTACGGTGTTCGGCATTAAAAGCCGCAATCTTCCTTCTATGGAAGTGTTCCTTGCCACCGGCCATCATTGTCCTTCTTTTGAACTCAAGGCAGGGCTCAAGTGATACTGCTTATTCAGCCACCCTTTGTTCAATTAAACACTCCCTATCCTTCTCTATATTATCTGCGCTCCTTTCTACAAAACGAAGGGGAGGAAGTGATTGTTGAGGATCACTCTATAGAGCTTTTCCTTGAGATTTTTAGCCCCCGGGGGCTTACCAGGATTTTTCAAGATGCCCGTTCTTTATTAGAACAGCCCGATTTTTCTCATGCCCCCCTCCTCAAAGATCCCCACATCCTTGAGACCGCCCGATCGTTCCTTTCTCAGAAAGAACGATGGATTAATGTGATCGATGATCTTATCGCTTTTTTGCAGGGGAACCGGAGTGAATTCGCCCATCGGCTTACCCTTGCCAATGGGACCCTCCCCTGGGGACCGCGAACAGCCGCCTTTATTGCAGACCGGGAAGGGACGGTGCTACCCGACGAAGCGAAGCACGTGGCAAGTCAGATGCTGGCAGATCTGGCAGATTTTATTCAGGTAGTCCTGGACCCTTCTTTTTCTCTTGTTAAGTATGGGGATCAACTTGCGGCCAGCATCCGTTCCTTTCAGGAAGTAGAGAAGGGGCTTTCAGGATATATTATTCGCTCTTTTTACGAGCCTTTTTTACAACGACGATGGACCGCCCTTGCAAGACCCGAATTGTTGGGTCTTACGATTCCCTTCCCGGGCTGTCTTGTGGGAGCCCTTTCTTGCGCCCGCTCAGCAAAGGCCTATTTTGGGAAGGACCTTCCCGTCGTGGCCGGTGGTGGCTATGTAAACACCGAACTTCGCCACATCCAGGCAGCCCGTTTCTTTGAGTACATCGATTTTCTCTGCTTTGACCGGGGATACGGGGCACTCACCCAGGTGCTTTCCCGGGTTCGGCAAAAAAAGAGACAGGAACAAGTTCCCCCTCTTCTCTATAAAACCATGTATTGTGATACAGAAAAAAAGATTCTTTCTGGTTTAGAGGTGTCCCCTTTTGTAGTAGTCCCAGGAAGAACGGGTGGTACGGACGGTCCACAGGGCCCCAGCGGCACCGAGGGCTCGCAAAACCACCCTTCCTCTGGTGAGGGCTCCCATCTCGAAAAAACAAAGACCGCCCTTTGTTTCCCCGATTATGAAGGGGTAGATTTTTCCCGCTACATCACTCCGGTAGATGATACTAACCCGATGCACCGCCTCTGGACAGAGGGCAAGTGGCTTAAGGCCTATCTGGCTCACGGCTGCTACTGGCATGCCTGTGGTTTCTGCGATGTACAGCTCGATTATATTCGAAGCTACCAGCCGGTGAACATCGAAGCGTTTTTTCAGCATTTCCTGGAACAGGCCCATAAAACCGGCATTCGGGGCATTCACCTGGTAGACGAAGCGGCCCCCGTCTCTGCGTTAATCCGCCTGGCAGAGCTGAACCTGGCCGCAGGGAGCCCTCTCTTTTTTTGGGGGAACATCCGTTTCGAAAGGGATTTTACCCGGGATGTGGCGGCCCTCCTTGCCGCAGGAGGTCTCGTAGGGGTCTCCGGGGGGATAGAAGTGGCCACTGAACGGGGCTTTAAGCGGATGGGAAAGGGCATCACCCTCAAAGAGGTGGTTGCCTCCTGTGCGGCCTTTAAAGAATCGGGCATCTTAACCCATGCGTATCTAATCTACGGGTACTGGGACCAGGAAGAGCAGGAAATCATCGATTCGGCAGAATTGCTGCGGCAACTCTTTGCGGAGGGGCTCTTAGACTCGGCGTTCTGGCATAAATTCGTGCTTACCCGCCATTCCCGTTTTTATCGGGAAAAATGCCAGGGCAGACATCCTGATTTAGTACTCCGGGAAGGGCCAACTCCATCCGACTATTTCGCGGACAACGATATCCCCTTCGAAGGGGAAGAACGATTCAACAGGTACACCATCCCCCTGGATACCATGCTCCATGACTGGATGAAGGGGAAAACAGATATACCGGTGACCCGGTATTTTTCGTTTAAGGTGCCCCGCCCACAGGTGGAACCTGAGCGGGTATCCGGCTTACTACAGGAATATCTTACAAAAGAAGAAGCAAAAAATCGCTGGCCTGCCGCGGGTACCTATGCTTCTCAAGCAAAGGATTCTTCCCAGGGCCTTGAAATTGCTGCGGCACCACAGAAAAACCATACCGGGGCAACTCCATTTACTCAGGTCAGGGCCGGGGAAGCCCACCCCAACTCCTCCGTCGCAGTCAGTTCCGGCCCTGCGCAGGAGACCAGAGAATGGTGCCTTTTCCTGGGAAGCGAGCCCCTTCTTTTCGCCGACCCATCAGTCGGCCCGCAGGAACTTCGGTGGTGGTACCGCTATCAAGCATACCACCTCCGTCTTTCTCCCCGGGACGGACGGAAAAATCCTGGAAGCCAAAAAGGCACCCCCCTGGCGACACTCCACAGCCTTCTTTCCCGCGCCCACAACCCCAGGACCGTATCCAGGGAAGAACTACTTCAGCACCTGACTTTTCTCGCCGAACCTTCGGAGCTACCCCGCATATATCGAACTTTAAGGGAAGGGGGCCTTATCTTCTACCCGGCTCCCAAGGAAGCGCCCGAGAACATTCCAGAAGACCGCTAGGTAAGCCGTTTTTCCATCCACCGCTTACTTTTCCAACGTCCTAACATTACCAGACCCCGGAGGGTTTCATCGGTTCCGATAGCAAGCCACACCGCCACAAGACCTAATCCTGCTTTGTACCCAAAAAGATAGGCCCCTAACACCATGATACACCACATAGAAAATATGCCGTACCCCACGGGGAAACGGACGTCCCCTGCCCCTTTAAGCGCAGAGATAGTAATAAGGTTGATAGAACGGCCAAATTCAATGTAGTACGAATACAGTAAGAGCGTACTTGTGGTGGCTAAAATCGCCGGGTCATGCGTGAAAAGGGCGATTATCGGCTTTTTTACAAACTGGAGAAGGGTAATAATCCCCATCGCAATAACCGTACCTATCAGCTGATAACGATACAGACGGTTATAGGCTTCTTCAAACTTCTTAGCACCCACCAGGTACCCTACCTTTATTTGGACTCCCGCACCAATCGACATAGGAAGGATAAACACAAACCGGACGATGGTCTGGGCATACACCACCGACGAAACAGCAGCCGTACCAAAGGTGGTTATCAGGGCCATAATCACAATCTGGGCCACATTGTAGGAAAGAGATTCCCCCGCCGAAGGAAGCCCTATTTGAATAATTGTCTTGAATATAGAAGAGGGAATATTTTTCCAGTGGGAAAGACGGAACCGTACCTCTGGATATTTCTTAATTCTCCAGGCAAGAATGCCACAGGCCGCTATCTGGGAGATAACCGATGAAGCGGCAACGCCGGTTACCCCTAAAATGGGCAAGCCAAAGGGCCCATACAGGGAGATGGCATTCCCAATCACATTGATACCATTTGCAATAAAGGTGACCACCATGGTATCCCGGGTATAGCCATAGGCCCGAAGGACCGTCCCCTGCAACATGTTAAAGGCTACAAAAAAAGAACCAAAACCGCCAAATATTTTTAAGTACGTAATGGCATAGGACCGTACTGCGGGCTCCGCCTTGTACAGAGAAAGGAGGGGTCCCGCTCCCACCAAAATAAGAACCAACAACCCACCGGCCAGGGCGCCCACTAAAAGAATACTTCCCTGAATCACCTGGCTTGCTTCGGTGTGACGTTTAGCCCCCAGGTACTGGGCCAGAACGATACTGGTCCCAATACATACAATGTTAAACAGAAGCTGAATAAAAAAGATGTACTGATTAACGATTCCTACCCCCGCCACCGCTTCCTGGGAGTAGCCGCTGAGCATGAAAATATCGATGGAAGAAATAAAAATCCTGAATAGATTTTCTAGGACAATGGGCACCGTTAACGCAAACAGAGAAAGGGAAGCCCTTTCCTGGGTACCCGCTCGACGAATAAAGCTTAATTTCATTTGTTGTATTTTATCAAAAAACCCCATCTCAAAGCTATATCTTTTCTGGCAAGGTCCTTTTTTTATTTTCCTGTCTCCTGTATGTTTTTACCTATTTTCTCGCCGGGCCTCGTCCCCAACATACCAGCATACCAATATATGGCGATTTTTATTTTCCCCACCTTGCCAAAGCCAATAAATATGACTATTATTGTCATATATATTAAGAGAGGACACATGAATACACTGGTTATAGAAAACCTGCATGCAGGTATCGAAGGCAAGGAGATACTCAAGGGGGTCTCCTTGAACCTGGGAGAAGGAGAAGTGGTAGCCCTTATGGGCCCTAACGGGAACGGCAAAAGCACCCTGGGTAACGTGCTCATGGGGGACCCTCGCTACGAAATTTCAGAGGGCACCATCGTTTTTGATGGGAAAGACCTTCTTTCTCTACCAGCCTATGAACGGGCTCGCCTAGGACTTTTCATGGCCTTTCAGTACCCCGTAGAGCTACCGGGGATTCGGGTCTCCCAGTTTCTTTTCCGTATCGCCGAACTGCGACGAAATCCCCCATCAGGGTATGCCGCCTTTTACCGGGAACTCAAGGAATACCTGGAAATTCTCCACATGGATTCCGCCTTTTTAGACCGTTCGGTAAACGAAGGATTCTCAGGGGGTGAAAAAAAACGGCTCGAAATTCTCCAATTGTTAGTGATTCAACCCCGCTGCGCTATTTTTGATGAGGTTGATTCGGGTCTTGATGTGGATGCCCTGCGCCTCGTAGCCCAGGGAATAAACCGCCTGCGGGGGTCCCATTTTTCGGCCCTGATCATTACCCACTACCGCCGTTTGCTGGATCTTGTTCCGGTAGACCGGGTATACATCATGGAACAGGGGCGTATTACCCGGAGTGGCGACTTTAGCCTGGTGGAAGCTCTGGAACGGGAAGGCTTTGGGGCGTTGAAGGAACAAGAAACGCCGGCTCTTCAGGCATAGGAAGGGGCATATGCAATACGAAACACTTAAGGAGATAGGCCAGGGGTATGCAGAACGTTTCGGTTTTTCCATGCCCGAACGTTCCGTATTCACTACCGGCAAGGGGCTTACGGAAGAAACGGTGCGGGCCATCAGCGCTTCTAAAAATGAACCGGACTGGATGCTTACCTTTCGGCTAAAAGCCCTGGAATACTTCCAGAGTAAGCCCCTTCCCGCCTGGGGGCCAGACCTCTCGGCCATCAATTTTGATGAGATTACCTATTACACAAAACCTACCGAAACGCCGGGGACCTCCTGGGAAGAACTGCCGCCGGAGATAAAAGAAACCTATGATCGGCTTGGGCTTCCGGAGGCAGAACAAAAGTGGCTTGCCGGTGTGGGAGCCCAGTATGATTCGGAAATGGTGTACCACAACATCCGGGAAGATCTAAAAAAACGGGGGGTTATTTTTACCGATGTAGAAACCGCCGTAAAAGAACATCCAGAACTGGTCCAGCGATATTTTGCCACCGTGGTGCCCCCTAATGATAACAAGTTCGCCGCCCTGAATAGCGCCGTTTGGTCCGGAGGTTCTTTTGTATATGTTCCGCCGGGGGTTCAGCTCGAAATCCCTTTGCAGGCCTATTTTAGGGTAAATACCCAATCCTTTGGCCAATTTGAGCGAACCCTGATTATCGCCGATGAAGGTTCCTTTGTTCATTATATTGAAGGGTGCACCGCCCCGGTGTTCTCAAAGGATAGCCTCCACGCGGCGGTGGTAGAAATCATCGCCCTGAAGGGAGCCCGGATTCGTTATTCTACCGTGCAAAACTGGTCCACCAATATGTACAACCTGGTTACCAAGCGGGCTGTGGTGTACGACGGTGGCCTTATGGAATGGGTGGATGGCAACATTGGCTCCAAGGTGACCATGAAATATCCCGCCATCTTTCTGAAAGGGCCGGGGGCCCGGGGCGAAGTTCTTTCTATCGCCTTTGCTGGAACAGGACAGCACCAGGACACGGGGGCTAAAATCATTCACCTGGCCGATAACACCTCCAGCGTGGTTACCTCAAAATCAATATCCCGGGGGGGAGGAATTTCCAGCTATCGGGGACTCGTAATGGCGAAACCGGGACTTAAAAACATTAAAACCAAGGTGGAATGCGACGCCCTCATTCTCGACGGCAATTCCGTATCAAACACCTATCCCCGCATCGATATCCGAAGCACCGGGGCAACCATAGAACATGAAGCCCGGGTTTCCCGAATCAGCGAAGACCAATTGTTCTACCTTATGAGTCGGGGAATCGATGAAAAAGAAGCCGCCGCCATGATTGTTAACGGCTTTGTGGCCCCCCTCGTAAAGGAACTTCCCATGGAGTACGCCGTCGAACTAAACCGCCTTATCGAACTAGAAATGGAGGGCTCCGTCGGATGAACACACCAGCAATACCACAGCAAAGAACCGTCTCTGTGGAAAATCCTGTACAGGGGGATGTGATTCACGTTCAGGCCTATCAGGAACAGGAAATTCTGTTGCCCCCACAGGAAGGGGTGGTTCCGAGCCATCGGGAGATCCATCTCCACAAAGGGGCCCGTCTCAGGGTGCTTTCCCTCGGGATACCCCCGCAGAATATTTTATCGGTGCCGGAGGCCCCTGCCTCGGAAGCCCATCCCCATATATTTCATCACTTTGTATTAGAAGAGGATTCCCAGCTTCTTTTAACCGAGGTAGTTTTTCACAGCAGTTCCAGTCAGCACCACACGGTCATAGAACTTCAAGGTCCAGGGAGCAAAGTTGATGTGCTAGGCATATACGGAGGATGGGGGGTAGCAGAGCAACATCATTCTTACATTGTGCATCATCACGCTCCTCACACGACCAGTACGAGCCACTTTCGGTCCGTTGTGACAGGGACTGCCCATCTTGTATTTCAAGATCGAATTCACATTGCCCGAGGGGCCCCTAAATCGGATGGGATTCTCTCTATCCGTAATCTTATTTTGAACGATGGGGCCCACGCAGAGGCTTACCCAGAACTTGAAATAGAGAACAACGATGTGTCCTGTAGTCATGGGGCCACCACTGGCGGCATTGATCCTCACCAGGCTTACTATCTCCAGAGCCGGGGTATTTCACCAGAAGAAAGTCGGGCCTTGCTGGTATTGGCCCATATAGCTACTGCTTTTCCCCGACTTCCCGAAGTATACCAAGAACAGGTTCGACGCCTTGTTCTAGAACAGCTTGCCTACGCGAAAGAAGGAGGGGCCATCCAATGAAAGAGCCATCCCTTGCGGCGCCGTCTTTTCCCCAAACAGAGAAGACCAGTCCCCCATATGGTACCCCCTCTTTCTCCTCAGAGGATAGCTCTCTCACCACCCGCTCTCAGGAAGCCCATCGGCTTCGTCAGGAGTTTCCCCTTTTACGGGCCAACCCTCAGTTAGCGTACCTGGATAATGCGGCCACCACCCAAAAACCAGAGGTTGTGCTGGAGGCAGAAACGACCTTTTACGCCGAAGCCTGCGCGAATGTCCACCGGGCCATTTACAGCCTGGGAGAAGCCGCAACCGAGCAGTACGAGGCGGCCCGGCGTCGGGTGGCGGCTTTTATCGGCGCCCGACCGGAAGAAGTGATCTTTACCCGGGGGACCACCGAAGGCTTTAACCTCCTGGCCCACAGTCTTGGGGAACTCCTTGCACCGGGGGACGAAATCATTCTTTCAGAAATGGAACATCACGCCAATATAGTGCCCTGGCAGCTTCTGGCTCAACGACGGGGAGTAGTGCTCCGTTTTATTCCCCTGACCGATGAGGGGCTCCTAGACCTTGCAGCCTACGAGAAGCTCCTTTCCCCCCGGACTCGCCTTGTGTCGGTAACGTTGGTATCCAACGTTCTTGGGACTATAAACCCTGTATCCCTCATAGGGAAATGGGCCCATGATGCGGGGGCCCTTTTTGCGGTAGATGCGGCCCAGGCGGTACCTATTATGAAGTTGAATGTTACCACCCTAGGGGCGGATTTCCTTGCCTTTTCGGGCCACAAAATGTACGGTCCCTTCGGCATCGGTGTTCTCTATGGGAAACAGGAACTTTTAGAGAAGCTCCCTCCTTTTTTAGGAGGCGGCGACATGATTCGAGAAGTCCGGCTCGATGGGTTTACGCCCGCAGAACCGCCGTATAAGTTTGAAGCGGGGACTCCCCCCATCAGCCAGGCCGTTGCCCTGGCTGTAGCCATAGATTGGCTTGACCGACACGGCCCTGATCGGCTCGGTCAGTATGAGGCCCTCCTCGGTAAACGCCTCTACGAAGGGTTACAAACTATTCCGGGGATTCGCATCCTGGGCCCCGACTATTCTACCCTCCACCGGTCCCTCTTTAAACGGGCAGGAATTGTAAGCTTTACCCTGGAAGGTATCCACGCCCACGACCTTTCAGCCTATCTGGACAAAAAAGGGTTTGCCCTGCGGGCGGGTCATCACTGCGCCCACCCCCTGGCCCGGCGGTTTGGGGTTGTCTCGAGTCTCCGGGCAAGTATTGGAGCCTATAACACCATCGAGGAAGTAGATTCCCTTCTGGAAGCCCTCGAGGCAGCCCGGGAAGAACTGTAAGGGAGCATAGCTATGAACGATTCTCAACTCTACGAAACTATAATCCGCAGCCATTACAAACATCCCACAAAAAGAAAACCCCTGGAAGGCATCCCTTATGTGGAAAACCCTTCCTGTGGCGATAAGGTCCGCATTGCCCTTTCGGTAAATTCCGAAGGCCTTATTCAAGAAGCCTTTTTCGATGGAACGGGCTGTTCTATTTCCATGAGTTCCGCGGACATCCTTGCTCAAACCCTTGAAGGGAAGACCCTTCAAGAGGCCCGCTCCCTTATCACTACTTTTCTGGGAGTTCTTCGGGGAGAGGTACCCCTTGAAAGCCTGGAAGACATGGGGGATGCGGTAGCCTTTTCTGGGGTGGCCCGACTACCGGTTCGCGTTAAATGTGCGGCCCTGGCCTGGCGAGCCGCTCTGGAACAGGTAGAACAGCTAGAAAAACAATACTGAAAAATGCAAGAGGGTTTTAAAAAAGCCTTTTTATTTTACACCTTACCTATGCGGGAAAACAAAATTAATTCGCACAGTTTTTTACATATGATTCACAGAGCCTTCCTCCCTCTTATTTATTTTTTACCTACTTTGAAATGCTCCGTACGCACAGAAACGTACACAGCGTCCACAATTAATACACTTACTCTTATCTATCGTAGGTGCTGCAAATCCCTGCTGTTTTATGGCTCCGGTGGGGCAAACCCGAACCACTGGGCAGGGATGATTCTGAGGACACCGTCGAGCTTCTACCGTAATATTCATACATGATGCTCCATATATATCAAAGATTATATATATAAAATATCAATATCTCATAACAGTGTCAACAGAGAGAATATGAACAGGGGGCTGCGGAACGGTCCTGCGCGGTTGTGCCTTCCAGAAAGGGGCACCTTTTAGTTTAATCTGAGAAAAACAGTCCTTTTCTATTCTGGAGTTTTCCCTTGCCACCCCTTCTCATTTCTTAGTATTTTTTTACTGATAAACAGCCATAGTCATTTTTTTACCTCATGGTACAAAGGAGCAGCTACGCCCATGTCACAACATCAATTTCAAACCGAAGTAAGTCAATTACTCCACCTTATTATCCACTCCCTCTATTCTAATCGGGAAATATTCCTGCGGGAACTCGTCTCTAACGCTTCCGATGCCCTGGACAAGCTTAAGTATCTTACCGTCGCCAATGATGCGTATAAGGGTATTGTCTTTGATCCCCGCATAGATATTTCCTTTAACAAACAGGAAAAGACCCTTACGGTCTCTGATAACGGTATTGGGATGAATGAAACCGACCTGATTGAATCCCTGGGGACCATCGCCCGGTCGGGGACCCGGGCATTTCTGGAGCAGCTTTCCGCGGAGGCCCGCAAGGATTCAAACCTTATCGGCCAGTTTGGGGTGGGTTTCTATTCGGCCTTCATGGTGGCCGATCGCATCGAAGTAATCACCCGGAAAGCCGGGGAAGAGGCCGCATGGAAGTGGTCCAGCGATGGGAAAGAAACCTACACCATCGAACCAGCCCAGCGGGATTCGCAGGGAACCACGGTTATCCTTCATCTTAACGAAGAAGGCCTCGAGTTTGCCAACCGCTGGACCATCGAAGAGATCATCAAGAAATACTCCAACCACGTGGCCTTCCCCATCTATCTTACCTACGAAGAAAAAGAATACGACAAGGATGGCAAAGAAAAGGGGAGCAAAACCAAAACAGAACGGATTAATGCGGCCACAGCCATTTGGCGTCAATCAAAAAACGAACTCAAAGAAGAGGATTACCACGAATTCTACAAACAAATAGCCCATGATTCAGAGGACCCGCTTTTTTACGTGCATACTAAAGCCGAAGGGACTTTAGAATACATCACCCTCTTTTATGTACCCCAAAAGGCCCCCTTCGACATGTACCATGCGGACTACAAGCCGGGGGTTAAATTGTATGTAAAACGGGTCTTTATCACCGACGACGACAAGGAACTTTTGCCCACCTGGCTCCGCTTTGTTCGAGGGGTTATCGATTCAGAGGACCTGCCCCTCAATGTCAGCCGGGAGATACTCCAGCAAAACCGGATCCTTCAAAACATCCGCAATGCCTCCGTTAAGAAACTGCTGGCCGAATTCAAGGCTCTGGCGGACAATAACAAAGAAAAGTGGGAAACCTTTATTTCCCAGTACAACCGGCCCCTCAAAGAAGGGCTGTACCAGGATTACAGCAACCGGGAGGCCCTCCTCGAACTGGTTCGCTTTAAGAGCAGTGCCGTGGAAGGGTGGACCAGTCTGGCCGACTATGTTTCCCGTATGAAGAGTGACCAGAAGGCTATCTACTACATCACGGGGGGAGATGAAAAAACCCTTAAGGCCTCGCCGCTCCTCGAAGCCTATCGGGCCAAGGGCATCGAAGTGCTTATCATGGATGATGAAATTGATGATATCGTCATCCCCGCCGTTGGTCGATACAAGGATTATGACCTTAAAGCGGTAAACCGGGCAGGCGCAGACGAAGAACTGGGCACCGAAGAAGACAAGGACCAGGAGAAGGCCTTAAAACCGGTACTCGAAAAGATCAAGAAAACCCTCGGCTCCCAGGTAAAAGACGTAAAGCTTTCCCGACGTCTTCAAGAGTCCCCCTCCTGTATTGTGGCGGATGAACATGACCCGAGTATTCAGTTTGCCCAGTTCCTTAAGGCGATGGGGCAGACAGAAGTACCTGATATTCAGCCTATCCTGGAAGTCAATGGGAATCACCCCCTCGTGCAGAGTCTTAAAGACCGGGACGATGAGGAATACATCGCCGACGTTGCCACAGTTCTGCTCGATCAGGCCCTCCTCGTGGAAGGGGTTAAGCTTAAGGATCCCGCCGACTTTGTAAAACGGCTGAACCGGCTGCTGGTAAAATAGGGTTTTCTTTGCCACAAGGGCTAAACATCTTTGTTTGGCCCTTCGACATAAAAAAGGTTTTTCTTTCCACCGTGAAGCACAGAAAAACAATACGTAGTTGTTGTCTTTTTTTATTTTAAAAAAACAGGAGAAAACGCTGAGTATGGTTCTTATGCAGAGAAATTTTTCCCTCTTCAGTGTTTATAAATGGGAAAAGAGCATGATTGGTTTACCCTCTAACCAGGCCTCTCCCATTTTTTAATAAAAGCCCTACTAAACTCAAACTAAGATAAAAGAAGAGGTTGATCCCTTATCACTTTAATTCGTTCTTGGGCGAGGGTAACATATTCTTCAACAATTTCGTATCCTACAAAATCTCTGTTACTTTTTAATGCTGCTACAGCCGTAGTTCCCGACCCCATAAAAGGATCAAGTATGATATCACCTTTAAAAGAGTACAGTTGAATAAGCCGATACGGCAACTCTTCAGGGAATGGGGCTGGATGCCCAATTTTTTTTGCACTTTCAGCATTCATAGCCCAAACCGATTTTGTCCATTCCATGAATTGTTCCCGGGTGATTGTATCTTCTTTTTCTCCTTTTTCCCTACTATAATCCCCCTTAGAAAAAACAAGGATATATTCATGAATATCTCGAAGGGTAGGGTTGGCTGCACTTTGCCAACTTCCCCAAGCGGTTGAAGGACTCGCACTAGATGCTTTATTCCAGATAATCTCACCTCGCATTAAAAAGCCTATATCTATCATAATACGAGAAATATAATCCGAAAGAGGAATATATGGTTTTCTTCCTAAATTAGCAATGTTAATACAGGCTCTACCACCATACACTAACACTCTATAGGTTTCCCGAAAAACTCGCTCCAGAAAAGAAAGATACTCTGTAAGGGTAAGATCCTGATCATATTCTTTATTAGCATTATAAGGCGGAGAAGTAATCATAAGGTGCACCGAATTGTCGGGGATCTCTTGCATATTTTCGGAAGACCCTAGGATGATAGTATTACGATATTCTTCTGGGAAGGAATTTTCTTCACCTATTTTTTCGTTTTTTAACTTTAGTTCTTTATACATCCTACTATTATAAAATTTTGAACTATCGTGATTTATTCTACCACTAACACCAAAAGCACTGGTTTCCGTACCGATCTTTCTTTTCATATTATTCCCTCAGAAGCGCTAAGAATTTCTCTGCCCGTTCAATATCTGTACTTTCTTTACTGGCAATTGCAATAATACGTCCCAGTTCCTTCTTAGTTTTCATAGATGAGAAATAGAAAAAAGGAGTATTTAATAAAGAAATACAAACTTTTTCTAATTCTTCATAATTCTCAAAAGTCAAAAATCCTTTCTTAGGCGTCCGTTTAAGGAAACTTTTACTTTCAGAAGGATACGGATTAAGCGACCAGAATCCTTGAATAACTCCTGATTCCTTTAAAAAATCCACTTTTTCTATATAACTTTCCGTAATAGGGCTATTGCCGATTACTATTAAAGGTATCCCAGAGGCTTTATCTCCAGAAACCCGGATATTGATAGCCTTTCCTATAGCTTTAAGCATAGAATCGGATCTTAACAGAGAAGGATTACCCTGATGTGTAGTATAATCACCATAATAGGAAATGGTTCTAGTTTGCACATCGTATCTATAATTAGACACAATACTCATTTTAATCTCAAAAATTAACTTTACGTTTTTCGCTTCCTGTTCAGCAACAGGAGTAGTACAAAAGGCTACATCAGCCGGAGATTGCCTTGTAAGAGCTATATCTTCACATATAACTCCTTGAACTGCATGGAGTCCCAATTTATGGGCAATTGGGGCCAAAAGTTTCTGGCACCATTTTTCCGTGTAATGACCTATCAATGAGTTTCTGCTCTGAAGAACCTGTCCCTTTGCAGAAAAACCTTTTGGGATATATGCATAATATGTATCTTCTAGCTTGTAAAAAAGCTGCTCGGGCGAAGCAAAGCTTTTCAATGTATCCAGAAAAAAATTTTTCTCCGTTTCTCTATCCCAGAGCTCCATACCTTGCCCATCTTATCCCTTTATCCGCTCTATTTCAAGCTTAAGGGCGCCAATGGATAAAAAGAGTTCCTCAAGAGAAAAAAGAAGGGAGACAAAGAGACTCACCAGGCTGGACCCAAAGAACCACTTTGCCAGGGTTTCGTCGTGAACAAAGATGATAAACATACTAATAACACACAGAAGAAAACTTAAGACCGCAAAGATCTGGGTATACTTTATTATCTTAAGGCGCCGGTAAAAGTTGTGAATCTGAGCAAGGGTATTTGGGTCTTTCTTTTCTTCATATATAGCCACATGCTGGCGAATAAGGGTTGCAAGGCTCAAGAAACGATTGGTAAAGGCCAGCATAAACAACGAAATTGCCGAAAATAGCAATGCCGGGGTGCTCAGGTTAAATTCCATACACCTTAACTGGCCTTCTTTAAAATATCATCGATCGCTGCAATAAGATCCTGACTACGCCAGGGTTTTTTTAGACAGGTAGATATTTTTGCTTGTTGGATAGCCCGCTCAATGGCCCCATCATCGGCCTGGCCAGTTACCATGATAAGACCAATCTGGGGATATTTGTCGTGCACCCGGATAAGGAATTCGTCTCCCTTCATCCCCGGCATGAGCCAATCCGAAATCACTACCACCACTTCGATTCCCTGATCCACAAGATCATCAATTATTTCTAGTGCTTCCTCCGCATCAAGGGCTGTTTCGTATACAAAACGCCCCCCATAGTGCCGTTTCAGCTCCTGTTTCATGGCAAAAACGATAATGGCCTCATCATCCACACATAAAATAGCTTCTTTTGTGGTCATTCTCCCTTTACCTCATTCTTTTGTTCTAAAAATCTCTTGGTACTACTTTCAAACTGATTCAACTCTTCATATCCTGCTTTAAGGTCCTGGATATACCGACGAAGTTCCTCCGCCGTATGGTCCACCTGTTCGATAGACCCTTTCTGGCTGGCCCCAGCAAGACTTATTAAACGAGCCACATCGAGACGCATTTGCTGGAGCGCCGTGAAGGAAGAACGGATCTTTATTTCCATGAGCTCCTTTTCATCCTGCAATTCCCGCAAGGAACGCTCCTGTTTTTCGATATTCGCAAGGGCCCGTTGGTACTCTTCTCGTAACATGGCCGACGTCTCGGTCGATTCCAGCTTTTTCTTCAAGAGCACCTTATCCTGCTGTAAAGTTCCAACAGGTATCATCTCTATAATTGTAGCAATTTCTCGCCGTTTATCAACTAATGATGCTATTTCTTCCACATATAAATCTAACAAGGGTAAAAATTCTTCGGTCCCGGGAAGAGGCTGGGGAGGGCCTTTCCGAGAATGAGCGGTGCCTTGTATCATTTCCCGGATTGCGTCCCGTAATGAGCGGGCATCCAGAACTATTTGCTCATAGGGATCAGACACCTTCTCCTCGGAACGACGGACGGGCATATCAACGCCTCTCCTCGAGGTCATCCCGCCCTTTTGGAGAGCATTCTTCAAGGTCCGTTCAAGCTCCGTAATCTCCCCCCTTTTTGAGAAGAAACCAGTGAGCCCTCCTATAACCATGCCCCCAATAGGGATAAGGCTCCACATGAAACCAGGGGTGGTTATCATGTTGATCATGTACAGGAAAAGACTTGTAGGAACAAGAGCGGCCACCTCTTCGGAGTGTTCATCCTTTTTTTTCTGAAGCTTTTTAAACAATTCAAGAGCTTCTTCTCTCAGGGGCGGCAATTTTTCCAGCTCCTTTAGCTTCTCCTTTTTTCTAAAAGCTTTTACAAGGTCCGTTAAAAGTCCGATCCCCCAGCCCCCAAAGGGGAAGAGGGCCCAGGGAAAACCGGGAGTAACGAGCATATTAAGGGCCATTAGCCCCGCATTCACCACTACAAAAGAAACCAAATGTCCCCAGAATTCCCCCGGAGAACGGTGGGCTTCTCGTTGGATTTTCTCGTAATAGAGAGAATAGGCTTCGAAAGATTCCGACTCATCCAGCGGCGAATATGAAGGTTCGCTATTTTCTGCTCCTTCCTCGATCTGATGTCGTAACCGTTGTTTTACCTTTTTTTTAAGAATCTTTTCTACGCTCCGAGCATCCTTTAACCCCATTCCATTGCCACTCGATTTTCTATATTCCTCTTTTACTATTACCAGCGCTTCCGTAAAGGCATCCTTCACTTCCCGGATAGCCTCGCCTACTTCTTTGGCCGCCATGGTAAATTCCTCCGAGAATTGGCTCCGCCGGGGCGCACGGTTCTTTTCCCTTTCCTGGTGAGGGGGATTTTCTTTCCTTTCTTCTTTTTCCTTTTCCATAGTATCCTGGTGGTTTCTCCGTTCCATTCTCTATAAAACTATAACGGCGGGCAAATTCTGTTTAAAGCTTAAAGAATCTCTCTTCTAAGATTCTTCCAAGACTTTTCAATCAACTTACATAAACCGCTTCTATACGGTATTATACCATGAAAGGGATTGCTCATCCTATTCCTTACTTAAGAGCATATAGCAATCCCACTAAAAGCACAACCATAAGAACAGGGAAAATCCATTTTGTATCTGTCATTACCATGAAAGGACCGGTCCTATGAAAGCAAAAAAATCCCGGACAGTTATCTTTCGTTGCAGCGTTTGTGGACACGAAGAGCCGAAATGGCTTGGGCGCTGCCCCGAATGCGGCGCCTGGAACACCCTCGAAGAAAGAATGGTCCATGATACGAGAGAACCGCTTGCATCCCATGCTTCCCATCCACCGCTCTCTTCTCTTCCCCTTTCGGTAATAGACCCCCATGAGGGAAATCGAATTTCCACAGGAATTGCAGAACTTGACCGTGTCCTCGGTGGGGGTATGATGAAACGTTCCACCATCCTGGTAGGAGGAGAACCGGGCATCGGGAAATCCACCCTGCTACTGCAGGCGGCAGCCACCAGCCAATGCACTGGTCGGGTTCTCTATATTTCAGGAGAAGAATCGGCGGGCCAAATTCGGATGCGGGCCGACCGATTAGGAGTTACCAGCGATAAGATTGAGTTATTATGCACCGGTCACATGGAAGAGATTTTTCCTGTTCTGGATGCAGTAAAACCCATCTTGATTATCATCGACTCTATTCAGACCCTGTATACCACCGAACTCGGCCAGGTACCAGGCACCATCAACCAGATAAAATATTGTACCTATGAACTTATCGATTGGGTAAAGAATCATGATGCGATTCTGTTTTTGGTGGCCCACGTAACCAAAGATGGCCTTATCTCTGGACCCAAAAGTATAGAGCACATGGTAGACACGGTTTTATATTTTGAACAAAACGATACGGAATATCGCTTTGTGCGGGCCGCCAAAAATCGGTTCGGGTCTATCGACGAAATTGGAATTTTTTCCATGACCGAAGGGGGTATGCTAGCAGTGGAAGATCCTTCCCGGCTTTTTCTTGTCCCCCGAGATGGGCCCCTCCCCGCGGGGGTTGCAAAGGCGGCCGTAGTAGAAGGCAGCCGGGTGCTCCTCGTAGAGATTCAAGCCCTCATGGTAGAATCTAAGGGGTCCATAAGTCGCGTCTTCTCTGACCGAATCGATACTAATCGGGTTTCCCGCTTGGCCGCCACCATCGAAAAACACCTTAATCTCCGACTCTCCGACCAGGATATATACATAAATGTGGCCGGCGGCATACGGCTCACCGATGTAGGAGCCGATCTCCCGATCGCTGCGGCCCTTTACTCTGCCAGGACAGGGATTCCTATCCCTGATTCCAGCATTATGGCAGGAGAACTGACGCTGGCCGGGGAAATACGGCCAGTCCGCCGAGCCCTGGTACGATACAAAACGGCAACCAGTCTGGGATTTCAGTCGTATTTTGGACCTAGGATCGAGGGGAAAGATACCGCCACAGAGGTCTTTACCTCAGAAATGGGGGCGTATCATACCATACAGGATCTAAAATCCCTGATCCCTGAACTTTTTGCGCAAATAAAATAAAAAAAAGAATTAAAAATTCATTATTTTGAATTTTCAGGCTTGACGTCTCCTCAAAGATAGGATACGCTTTGAATCGATAAGTGGGAATTAGTTGTATAGTAGACGGTTATTTAGAAGATTGTGTGATTCCGCATTTCTGGCTCATCGATCCTTGCTTCCGGTTCTATCAATTCCCTCTCATGTAGTTGTATCCACGACCCTTTCGTAGAGAGGGCATGGAAACGCGAAGGTTTGTATCTTCGCGGAGTATATAGCGCACCCAGGCGCTTATCTGGGAGAAGGAATTTTCTCGATGGCCAAGAAACTGTATGTGGGTAACTTATCCTACAACACGTCGGAAGAAAGTCTGCGGACCTTGTTCTCTAATTTCGGTAATGTGGCATCTGCCAAGATTGTGTTTGACCGTGAAACCGGCAATTCTAAAGGTTTTGGTTTTGTAGAAATGAGCAGCGACGAAGAGGCGAGCGCTGCTATTGCAGGAATCAATGGACGAGAGTTCGAAGGACGACAATTGCGGGTAAATGAAGCCATGGACAAACCCCGTCGGGACCGAGACGATCGGGGCTACGGTCGCTGGTAAACCATAAAAAAAGCCGGCCTCGCGCCGGCTTGTCCGTGTTCTCACCCGGCGCCCCGACCATTAGCTCGGGGAACAGGGATGAACAACCGTTCATTCGGGCTTTTAAAAGCCCTATCCATTCTTCAGTATAAAATTTATCCTTCCCGTTGCTAAAAATCAAGAAGAAAAAGTTAAAAATATCCTTTTTCAACGAAGAAGTTATATAATTCGGTAAGAACCCCTATATCTATTTCGTCGGCGGCACTATCAAGGGTAAGTCGTATCTCTTCAAAATCTTGAGCCGAAAGGGGCATATTGCTTTCTTCATATTCTCTGCAAAGGAAAGCCGTCAGATAGCCCAACACCAGCCACTGAGGAGGCTCCCGTACACCATAGGTATCTTTCCAATATGAAAACAATTCATCCACCACAATAGATCCGAACGTACTCTTTAAAAGGGCCGCACATTGTTCATACACCCACCGCAGGTTCTTTTCGGTGAAGGACCCTTTCTGCTGTTCCAGACGATACAATTCGGATAAAAAATGTTCCACCCCTGTCATAGTATCATCATACTGCATTGCTATTTTATGTACAACCATTGCAAAATTGCGAAAAACCTTGACTTTTCCGCCAAGGGATTCTAAACTATTACTATGAACCTCAAGACAGTGCTTAACAAGGATCTCATCCGTCTCAACCTCAAAGGAACTACAAAGGAAGAGATAATCAACGAGCTCTTAGACATCCTCGTACAAAATGGGAAAATAAAGGACCGGGAAGCTGCATACACCGCCATTATGGAGCGGGAACAGAAAATGTCCACCGGCATGAAGCACGGTATTGCAATTCCCCATGGGAAGTCGCCGACTATTCAGGAATTGGTGGCCTGCATTGGGATTTCAGAAAAGCCCGTTGATTTTGATGCCCTTGACCATGAACCCTGCAGAATTTTTATCATGACCCTTTCTCCGATCGATAAAACTGGGCCCCATCTTCAGTTTTTAGCCGAAATAAGTTTACTCTTTAAGAGTTCAGAAAAACGAGCCCAAATCCTGGCAGCCAAGACTCCGGAAGAAGTAGTTCGTATTTTAACAGAATAAAAACGGCTTCCCCTGACAGCTTTTTGAATGCACCTCAGGGCACCTCCTCATAAAATGAGGAGGTGCATTTCTTATCATTTTCCAGTTTCGGTGTACCTAAAGATTTTCTCCCTTTTTTGAAGGGAAAAAACACCTCCCAAAGGGAAATCCACTAGCGGCGGGAGCTTTTATCCCCCGCCATTTTCTTCATTAATCTTTCTACTTTTTACTATTCGATTCAAAAAAGAAATCACCCTTTTTTAAAAATGCACTACTTTATATTCCCCAGGGCTTCCTTTGCCAGGTTCTTAACCGCATCTGTCCAATCCACAAACTCCACCTGTTGCAATGCGGGGCGCACGATAGATTTTCCTGTCTTTCCTAAGGCGGGAATCAAGGCCCGAACCATCCGTTCGTCCTCAGCAGTTATCAGGTTATTCCGACGCTTGGTATTCATCTCCATTAAGAAAGCGGCTAAGAGACGAGCCGCATCATCGCTTCCCATACCAGCCAAAACTTCCACAGCCCCTACCCGTTCTTCAAAATCTATACCCTCTTTGTAAGAACGTTCAAGGGAAGCTAATAAAGCGGTATCGCTGGTACCATAGCGCCGCAGCATCGTCAGGGCCATTTTTCGCATATTACCAAGCTGAACCCGCTGTTTTACATCCTGGGTTACGGCCTTCCAGGCCTGTTGCAAAGCAAGGGCTGCGACCCGGGATTTAGAAGCCCCTGGGGCCGCCGATTCGTCCATCTTTTTAAGCGCCAGAGCCTGAACTTCATACGAATAGCCCGGAGATTGAATCACCGAAGAAAGGGGCGCCTCGGGATTCTCGGTAATTAACGGCAAAGAACGTTCTGCCTGGTTACGAATCCGCTGGGTATACCAACCAATGGATGCAAAGAATACAGGCAAATACCCTTCTACTCGCTGATATTTTTCCAGGGCTAAAATAGCCCCATAGGCAATTTTCTCCCCTGCCTCAGGGTCTGGTGGGACCTGGGTATTCAGGTCCTGTAAGGTCCGAACAACCTGTTCGAAGTATTCATTTGCCCGGATGCGTCCCAGGGCGACCAAAGCATCCGCTTTTACCAGGGGATTCGAAAAAGACTGTACCGTTTTCCAGAGATCCGCCGCAGCTCCTCCATACTTGGCATCTCCCAACATCTGAACAATAAGCCGGACGGATTCCTCCGTAGCCTGTCGTTCCGCGGCGGTCCTCAGGTTTGGCACATCAAGAAGAATTCGAGAAAGGGCTGTGGCATAAAGTTGTCCTGCCCCCTGGATCCTTGCTTCGGCCACATTTTTCAGTATTCCGAGCCGTTCTTGAGGTGAAGTTGCCTGTTCGTACATATAGGTGTACACATCCAATTCTTCGGCCGCAAACAAAACTCCCCCTGCCACCATAGCCATCACCAGAGGAACCCACCCTTGTCGTTTCATCATAAATTAACTACTCCTTATTCCACAGAATCAATACAAGCCTACTTCACCACTTTTTGATCCTGTCGGTACACATACTCGTATTCAAAGATTTGTTGGGAGCGGGCCTGCCGATCATCCACCGTTTTCTTGAGGACCTCCCCGTGAGACCCGTATTCATAACTCACAATTTGCAGTATTTGTCCACCCGCAGTGGTCCGTTCTTCTTTTACCAGCTGATTATTCATGTACGTAAATCGCTCAATCCGGGTAACCGCACCTCCGGCATTGTAATAGGTGATACTCTTCAACGCGCCCTCAGGAGTGTATTCATAAAAACTTGCCCCTGTTTTCTTACCTGTTCCATCCCGAAGCTCTGCATTGCGCAGGACAGAGCCATCATAGATGTAGAGGGTTTCTGCCACAAGGCTATTGTTTCCATCCAGAATCTTCCAGCGGATTTTGTTTCCCGCCCCATCATAACCATATTCAAAGGCAGAAAGCTGTTTCCCGTTTCCATCCAGGAGGATTTCCTGAACCACCTGGCCCTTTGCATCATAGCCATAGTTGCGAACCGAAAGAATCTTTCCTTCCCCATCCTTTATGGTTTTGGAAACCAAACGATTGCCATTGTAGGCATATTCCGCCTGTTCTAAGAGACTTCCCGAGGCAGAGAACTTCTTTTGGTTCCGGAGAAACTGCAATTTTTCATCATACTCAGAGACTGAGTATTCATCCACCGATCCATTAGCAAAACGGGTGATCACCTTCTTTTCTAAAGGCACTGTGACGGTTACCGTTTTGGGGGCCGAAACTTTTTGTTCTTTTTCCACAACTACCGGGACGGACTCCCCAGGACTTTTTTCTTCCTTTGACGCCGATGGGGGTACGTTCGCACAAGAAGAAAATACGAGGCTCACCACCAAAATTGAAAAAAACAACTTTCTCATGTATGCATCCTCCTGAAAACGGGTTATACTATTATCTAAAATTTCTCCATTTTCTCAATAGTAAAACGGAGTAGATTATGCAAATTTTTATTAAGAAGAGCAACCTCTATGATGAAGAGGGGAGGCAAATACTGTTACGGGGATGCAATCTCGGTGGGAGTTCTAAGGTTCCCACCACACCCAATGGCGCTACCTGGCGAAAGGATTCTCTTGACAGCCCCAGTGCAGTCTCCTTTGTGGGACGTCCCTTTCCTTTAGAAGAAGCGGACATGCATGTAGACCGGCTTGCTTCATGGGGTTTTAACTGCGTCCGTTTTATCGTTACCTGGGAAGCAATCGAGCACGAAGGACCTGGTATATATGATGAAGCATACCTGGCGTACCTGCGTAAAATTATCAAAAAGCTGGAAAGCCGCAACATAGGGGTGTATATGGATCCCCACCAGGATGTATGGAGCCGATGGACCGGGGGCGATGGGGCACCGGCCTGGGTTTTCGATATCCTGGGAATCGACATTGGCCGTCTTGCAATAACCGGTGCCGCCCTTACGCATCAAGAAAAGGGAGATCCCTTTCCTAAAATGGTCTGGCCCACCAATTACAACCGATATGGCGCAGCCACCCTTTTTACCCTCTTTTTTGGGGGGAATGTTTATGCACCCCACTGTACGGTAGAAGGGACCCCCATTCAGGAATTCCTGCAGCAGAAATACATTGCCGCTATGCGGCACTGCTATCGACGCCTTAAGGATTGTAAGAACATTATCGGCTGGGGTACCATGAACGAGCCCCATCCCGGCTACATTGGGTACCAGAATCTAGAAAACCTCGAAAACAACTCCATTGCCCTGGGACCCATCCCCTCGGCCTTCCAATCGATGATGGCAGCCTCAGGGTATACCGTAGAAGTTCCGGTGTACAAAACAGGAATTCTGGGAACCCGCGTAATCGGGAAAGAAATCGTAAATTCAGAGAAGATTTCTCTGTTTAAAGAAGGCTTTTCCTGTCCCTGGAAGAAAGAGGGAGTCTGGACAGATGAAGGGGGCGTTCCCCGGCTTTTGAAAAAAGACTATTTCGCTTACATTGAAGGCAGACCCGTTCGCTTCGTCGATGATTTTCTAAAACCTTTTATGAAAAAATTCATAGCATCCCTTTCAGAGGTGCAGGAAAAATGTCTTTTCTTTATCGAAGGGGTCCCCAATGGAGACCATCCCTCCTGGGATAAAAACGATGGAGACCGGTGCATCAATGCCTTCCATTGGTATGATGGGGCAACCCTTTTCTCCAAGAAATTCTTCCCCTGGTTTTCAGTCCGATCTGATAATCGCCGGCTGGTATTAGGGAAACGACGGGTTCTGGAAAGTTTTATCGATCAACTCTACGAAGACATTCGCTGGACCCAGGAACACATGAATAACATGCCCTGCCTTCTCGGAGAATTTGGCCTTCCCTTTGATTTGTTTAATAAAAAGGCCTATAAAACAGGGGATTATTCACTCCACGAAATTGCCCTGGATATGTATTACTCGGCGATTGAGGCGCTCAGGCTCCATGCCACGATCTGGAACTACACCGCCGATAACAGCCATGAACGGGGGGATCAATGGAATGACGAAGATCTTTCCATTGTGGGACCAGAGGGCCCCCGGGCAATGAGAGGATGGCTCCGCCCCTATCCCAGGGCCATTGCGGGGGAACTGCTCTTTTATCACTGGGACTACAAAAAACGCTTCTTTTCTTTCCGTTATGAGGCAAATCCCCACATTACAGCCCCGACGGAAGTATATCTTCCAGCCACCTGCATAGGATCCAGGCCTCACATCCTCGTAGTAGATAACCGGAAACAAAGCCTTCCCTTTACCTGGGATTCAGAAAAGGGGCTGCTTCTTATCACCAACCCCAAAGAAGGGGGGAGCATAGAAGTAACTGCACAAGGGGAAGACTAGCGCAGGCCCCCTTTAAAAGAAGGGAATAGGGCTAATCGAGTTTCAGAAGAAGATGCTTTTTCAGAAGCGGCTTTTACCGTACCATCGGCAATAATCCAACGGGGAGCTATTTCGCGACTAAAAAGGTCTTCTACCCCATCTCGAAACGCCTGAACCCGGGCGATGTAATCGAGGGTTTTTTTCGGCGTGTTATCGGCTCGTACCCGGGTGGTACCGGCGTTATACATGGCAAGGCCGGCAACCTCGCTTCCCCCTAAATCAAGGCACCACCGAAGATGGGCAATTCCATACCGGGCATTGAGATCGGGGTTAAAAAAGTCCTGCTCTTTAAGATTGGGGAAGGCCTTCGAATTCAACTGGAAAAGCCCCCTATCGACGCTTCCCTTGTTGGTGTTTACCGCCCGGGGATTAAAACGACTCTCTTCCCAGGCAAGCGCAAAGGCAAGACTCGGGGGAACTTCAAACTGGTCACAATAGGCCAGGATACTCTCTGCCAGGGCTCGAGAGTGGGTAAGGGCCTCAAAGAAAGAAACAACCGATTCCCGGGAAAGGGGATCCCGATAGAGGGTCAAAATAGTATTTTTGGGGCTATCCTTAAAGGTAAGAACCGCAGCCCGGTATTCGCTGGGGTGAAGGGCCACCCACTCGGGAGAAATATTCTCAAGGGCCGATACAGTAAAAGCATTATGTACATGCAGATACAGGGCAGGAATAAGCAGTAGACTACTGAGACAAAAGGGAATACCTAAAAAGAAAAATCTTCGCATCATGCTGGACGATCAACTCCATTTCCATAAGTATTCATACCTCGCAAAGGATGTAAAACAATGAAGTAAAGCGCATAATATAGAAATATTTTCTATCATTCAAGGGGAGAAAACCGGGGCACCCAAGGATTTACCCGGGGCCCCGCTAATCCAGCATTTTTTGTAGATAGAAAGAGGTCAAAAAGAACTTCTTATTCCTCCTAATCAGAGAAAGACATTATTTTTTTTCTATCACCCTCACACGAATAATACCTTCTACCGCCTGGATTTTTTGTATAAGGTGATCTGGGATAGGACTCTCGGTATCAATGATATTGTAGGCGTATTTATCCTTGTGGTGATTTATAAGATCAGTAATATTGATGTTCCCCTCCGCAAGGATGGTCGTTATCTGTCCTACCATGTTAGGCACGTTTCTATTGGCCACCAATAACCGATAGGGAGAACGCTGTTCCAGTTTACAATGGGGAAAATTCACCGAATTCTTGATATTCCCCGCTTCAAGATAATCCCGCAATTGGAGAACCGCCATTTCCGCGCAGTTTTCCTCTGCCTCCGGGGTAGAGGCCCCAAGGTGGGGGATACAGAGGACCCGTTCTTGCTTAAGCAGTTCTGCATTCGGGAAATCCGTTACGTAACAACTGATCTTTCCCTCCTGCAAGGCCTGAATGAGGTCTGCATCATTCACAAGCCCGCCCCGGGCAAGATTGATAAGTCGAACTCCTTTTTTCATGAGGCGGATTTTTTCCATATCAATCATACCTTTAGTGGCATCCATAAGAGGCACATGGAGGGTGATATAATCTGCCACCCGCAATAGACCTTCCAGGGTCTCAGCCTTTTTTACTTCCCGGGAAAGATTCCAGGCCGCATCTACCGAAATATAGGGATCATACCCTATTACATCCATCCCCAGGTTTACCGCATCGTTAGCCACCATCACCCCGATCGCCCCAAGACCAATTACGCCGAGGGTTTTACCTTTGATTTCCGGTCCTTCAAACTGGCTTTTCCCTTTTTCCACCAGGTCGGGGACCTCATCGCCCTTCTCGATAAGGGTTTTACCCCAGGCAATTCCTTCCACAATCTTTCGGGAAGAAAGGAGTAATCCCGCTATTGCCAATTCTTTTACCGCATTGGCATTGGCACCAGGGGTATTAAACACCACGATACCCCGCTCACTACAAAGATCTACCGGGATATTGTTGACCCCCGCTCCTGCGCGGGCAATAGCTTTTACGGAAGAAGGGATTTCCACCGAATGGAGATCTGCGCTCCGAACAAGGATTGCATCAGGGTTTGGAATCTCGCTTGCAATTTCATACATATCCCGCGGAAAGAGCTCGAGCCCCCGGGGAGAAATTTTGTTAGCCGTTAAAATGCGAAACATCTTAGTGCCCCCTATTCTTTGCTTCAAATTCTTTCATGAATTTCACCAGGGCCTCTACCCCTTCAATAGGCATGGCGTTGTAGATACTCGCCCGCATCCCCCCTACCAGGCGATGCCCCGCCAGATTCACCAGGCCCGCGGCGGCGGCCTCCTGCACAAAACGGGCTTCCACCTCAGAGTCTCCGTGGACAAAGGGAACATTCATGAGGCTCCGATCCCGTTTTTCCACGGGGGAACGGAAAAAGCTCGACGAATCAAGATAGTTATACAAAAGGGCCGCCTTTTCCTGGTTGCGCTTATAGATAACCTCAAGACCACCCTGGGCTTCCATCCAGTCAAGAACAAGGCCAATCATGTAGATCCCGTAGCAGGGCGGGGTATTATACATGGAACCTTCTTTTGCATGGATCTCATACCGTAACATGGTGGGTACCCAGTCCGGGGCCTTCTGGATAAGATCTTCCCGAACAATTACCACCGTGACCCCTGCGGGCCCCAGGTTTTTCTGAGCCCCCGCATACAACACCCCAAAGCGACTCACATCCAGGGGTTCCGAAAGAATACAGCTTGAAATATCTGCCACCAGGGGAACATTCCCTGTATCGGGCAGGGTGGTCCAGCGGGTTCCTACAATGGTGTTGTTCAAGGTAATATGGTAGTAGGCGTCCTCTGGATCCGGAGCGGGAGCGGGAGGGATATAGGTGTAGGCCCGATCCTTCGAGGAAGCGGCAACCCGGACTTCCACATATTTGGAGGCCTCTTCTGCCGCCTTGGAGGCCCAAATACCCGTATCTACATAGGTGGCTTTCCGTTTTTTCCCATCCACCGGCGGAGCAAGATTCAGGGGGACCATGGCAAACTGGAGAGAAGCACCCCCCTGCAGAAAGAGTACCTTGTAATTGTTGGGAATGCCCATCAATTTTCGGAGCATTGCCTCTGCATGGTCGATGATAGGTTTAAAATCCTTTGAACGGTGACTCATTTCCATCACCGACTGACCGGTCCCCCGGGCATCGGTCATTTCTGCTGCGGCCCTCTGAAGCACCTCCAGGGGTAACATAGACGGCCCCGCCGAGAAGTTGTAGACCCGTTTCATATAGCCTCCTTAATCGCCCCTTGTTCAGCGGGCGTTCTATTCATTTTTCCCGGGAATCCCCGGCTCAGTTCCTTTTTTGCTGCTTAAGCGAGCCGCCAGGGCTCGCAGCCCATCTACCACGTACAGGTTTTCTACCGCCACCGTCGGCGGAACCGTTAACACCACCGGCGCAAAATTAAGAATGCCCCGGATTCCTGCGGCAACCAGTTTTTCTGCGCTCCTCTGGGCTTCCGAGGCAGGAACACAAAGCAGGGCCAGTTCAATCTGAAAACGGGAAATCACCTCCGCCATTTTATAGGTTGGATAGAGGGGAACCGGCGAGCGGAGTATCTCGATGCGGTTCACGCTTGAATCAAAACCTGCCACAAGGTGAAACCCTTCCTGCTCAAACCCTGTAAAATTGAGAAAGGCCGAGCCAAGCCGTCCGAGGCCCACAATACAAATCCGGCGTCCCTCCGTAAGCCCCAGGGTTTCCCGGATTACCTCTTTAAGCCGTCCCACCTCATAGCCGGCGGTTCCCGCAGAAATTCCTTCCAGATAGGAAATATCCTTCCGGACGGTGGCACTGGACCATCCGGTATAGTCTTCTATCTCGGAAGATGTGATAAATTGAACATCAAGCCGCTCCAGAAAGCGGAGCAAATGGAGAAGCCGCTCGATTGCAGGACCAGGAATTTGATTCATCCACATCACCACCTGTGATATTTTTCACAGAAACTATAGCAAAGGTTCTAAAAACTGTCAATTGTTTTTTTCTCGTAATTGGTTTATTATAATTCCATGGCCGTAAAACGATTCACCGCCCTGGATCTCATCGATATGGACCTGAAAGAGCACAACGCCTTGAATCTGCGGTGTATCGGTGGAAGAAAAGGGCTTTCTCGGGTCATCGATATCCCCGATCTGAACCGGCCAGGGCTTGCCCTCTCAGGCTTTTATGACTCCTTCGCCTATCAGCGAATCCAGATTTTCGGCCGAGGCGAGGTGGCCTATCTCCGAAAGCTCGCCTCAGAACACAAGACCGACACCATCCAGAAAATGTTTGAATACCCTATCCCCTGCTGTATTTTTACCCACAGTCTGCTTCCTGACTCGGGTTTCTTTGAAATTGCCGAAAAGGCCCAATGCCCTATTTTGCAAACCGATCTTCCTTCTTCTGAATTTTCGTCCCGCTTGCTTCGGGTGCTTTCTACTATCTTTGCTCCACAAAAAAGCATGCACGGCGTTCTGGTGGAAGTGTACGGCATTGGGGTACTCATATTGGGCGATTCGGGGGTTGGGAAAAGCGAGGCCGCCCTGGAATTAATCGAACGGGGACACCGTCTTGTGGCTGACGATGTGGTAGATATCCGCTGCGTCAACGGAAACATCCTTATGGGTTCGGGGGCTAATAAAATCATTGGCCATCATATGGAAATCCGGGGATTGGGCATCATCAATATTACCCATCTTTTTGGGGTAGGGGCGATCCGGGATAAGAAACAGATTCAACTAGTGGTAGAGCTGGAAGAATGGAACCCCGAAAAAATGTACGACCGACTGGGCACGACTGATCTTACAATAGATATCCTGGGAGTGAAGGTGCCCAAGCTAGAGATCCCCGTGAAACCGGGACGAAACATCCCCATCATTATAGAAACGGCGGCCATGAATGAACGCTTAAAGAAAATGGGGTATTATTCGGCAAAAGAGTTTAACCAGAACATCCTTAAATGGATTGAAAGTGATTCTGCCCGTTCAGTGTATTATGGGCAGGATGACTTTATTTGAAATATTTCGATATAACAATTAAGGAAAAATATCATGATAGAACAGATGGTCACCATCAAAAATCGAGCAGGGATTCACGCCCGACCGGCGGCTCTCCTGGTACAGACGGCAAACAAATATAAATCTAAAATTTACATAGAAAAAGACAACGATAGAGTGAATGGCAAATCTATTATGGGTATCATTACCCTTGGCGCAGGGTATAACACCAGTCTTAAAATCATTGCGGATGGGGAAGACGAACAAGAAGCCCTAGCAGCATTGATCCATTTGTTTGATTCAAAGTTTGAAGAAGAATAAACGGACGAGCCCTATGCGATGAGAAGGCTATCCCTTTCAAGAAACACGGTTTTTTCTCCTCTGGGCGCTTTTTTTATCTATGGATTACTCAGTATCGTCATACTTCTTTTTTGGAGCAGCTTTCTAACAGAAAATTTTACTGAAACAAAAAGCAATGACCTCTATTTCCTTGTTCTTATAGGGATTGAGGGGTGCATCATCGTTTTCTTAGGCATCATGCTTGCCGGATTCATGCGAGACATCCTTGGACAGCAAGCGGGTGCCGTGTTAAGACTGAAAATCTTTGCCTACTTTATGGCCAGTCTTCTTTCACTCATGATACCGGTTACTTTTATCCATACCACCACTATTCGTCAGATTCTGCGGACCTGGCAAGAGGCACAGCTTACCACTGCCCTGGAGGATGCCCAGTGGTTTTCTCTTGACGCCTACCAGTTTCGCCTTTTTTACCTTGAAAAGCTGGCCCAGGACCCTATTTTGCAAACCGCCCGGGCAGGGATCACCGAACTTTCGGAGATTCACGAAGACCTTTTGGGATTTCAGGAATTCACCTATGGGCCTCCAGGGGAGTGGAGAAGCTCCTTTTTCAAAGGAGAGTCCATCGCGTATCTCAGCATGCCCCCCAGCACAAAGAGTGGTTTCGTCCCCCGACGCCCAGAACAAAAGGAACCCTTCATTCGGTACACCATTAAAAAGGATACCAGGACCCTGTGGACTATCACCTTTTCGCTGGGCCCCCATTTTGATGAGCGAATCGAACGGCTTGATCGAGCCCAAGCTACTCTTACTACTATTCAGGCTTTTCAACAAAAATTACCTTCCTTCTTTTTTATCCTTTATGGGCTTTCCACGTTCCCCCTCTTTCTTCTTGCCACCATTGTGGCGGCAAACATAAGCGACCGCATAACCCAGCCCCTGGTTGCCCTTTCTCAGGCTGCCCATCAGGTTGCCGAAGGAGATCTTTCGGTTCGTCTGCTTGCCCATCCTAAAGACGAATTACGCGCTCTTATCGATGCCTTTAATCACATGATCCGGGAACTGGAAAAGGCCCAGCGGAAGGCCCTGGAAAACGAAAAGGTGAACCTCTGGCAGGACCTGGCCCAGCGGCTTGCCCACGAAATAAAAAATCCCCTTACCCCCATTCGGCTTTCAGCCGAACGGGTCCTCCGAAAATGGGAACAGAACCCTCAAGCCATTGGAGAGGTCCTTCAGGACTCTATGAAGGCTATCATTCGAGAAACCGATAACCTTACCTCCCTGTTAACCGAATTCCGGGCATTTTCTCGGTTACCTCCTCCACAACTGGAACGAATTGCCATCCAACCCCTGGTAGAAGAAGTAATGTGTATGTATCGAAATTCCTATCCTCAGATCAATTTTATAGTCCAGGTTCATCATCCTCAGATGGAAGTAAAGGCAGATCGAAAACAAATTCATCAAATTTTTAACAATTTATTTACCAACGCTATTGATGCGATGCAAGAAAAAGGGGAACTTTCTATCAGCCTCGACCTTGTCAAAAAGGAAGATTCTAGTTATTGTAGAATAAGCATTAAAGATACTGGTTGTGGCATAGCGGCAGAACATCAAAGCCACGTGTTTACCCCCTACTTTACCACAAAAACTGCCGGTACCGGTCTGGGTCTTTCGATTGTGGAACGAATAGTATATGAACACGGGGGGGCCATCTGGTTCCATTCTCGGGAGGGAAGTGGGACCACTTTCTATGTAGATTTACCCCTTTTTGAGGAATCGAGTCGCAAACGATGAATAGTATCCTTATTGTAGATGACGAGGCAGGTATTCGCACCACCCTTTCTTCTGTCCTGGAAGACGAAGGCTATCGGGTTACTACCGCCGAAGATGCCATAGAAGCCCTTCGTATCCTGGAAGAAGGGTCAATAGATCTGGTATTCCTTGATGTCCTGCTCCCCCGAATGGGAGGACTTGAGGCTCTTGGGACTATCAAAAAATCCTGGTCGGACATAGAAGTTATCATGATTTCCGGCCACGCCAATGTGGATATGGCGGTTCGGGCGGTAAAACAGGGGGCCTTTGATTTTCTTGAAAAACCCCTCTCGTTAGATAAAATTCTTACGGTAACCAAAAACGCCCTGGCCCTTAAAAAACTAAAGCACGAAAATCTCCAGCTAAAACAGCAACAAAAGATAGTCCTCCAGGACATCGTAGGGAACAGCGGGGCCCTTCAAAAGGTTAAAGAGCTAATCCATCAGGCAGCCAATACGGAGGCCCGGGTGCTTATCACAGGAGAAAATGGTACGGGAAAAGAACTCGTCGCCCGGGCCATTCACGGTCTTTCTAGCCGTCAGGGTGGGCCCTTTGTCACGGTGAACTGCGCGGCTATCCCGGAAACCCTCATAGAAAGCGAATTGTTTGGTCACGAGAAAGGGGCCTTTACCGATGCGATTTCCAGCCGCAAAGGGCGTTTTGAGCAGGCCCATGGGGGCACCCTCTTTTTGGATGAAATAGGGGACATGTCCCTGGCAGCCCAGGCGAAAGTGTTACGGGCTATTCAGGAACAAAAAATTGAACGATTAGGTGGAGAGGGCTCTATTACGGTAGACGTGCGGATCATCGCTGCCACCAACAAGGATCTCGAACAGGCCTGCAAAGAAGGAACCTTCCGGGAGGATCTGTTTTTCCGCCTAAACGTTATTCCCATCCATTTGCCTCCCCTGCGGGATCGGCCGGAGGATATTCCCCTTTTGCTCCATCATTTTTTAAAGGAACTTCACACCGCGCCACCACAACTGAGTTCAGAAGCGCTGGAAACGCTCCAAACCTATTCATGGCCAGGCAATATTCGGGAGCTTAAAAATTTTGCGGAACGGCTCGCCATCTTTTCTCATAAAGGGGTCCTCGGTAAAGAAGAAATTCTCTCGCTGTTACAACCCGCGGGACCTCAAAAAACACCGCAAAAAGAACTTATGGCGGCACCTCAAAACCGAGCTACTCTAGCAGAGGATCTCTTTTCCCTTCCTTACAATGAAGCGAAAGAGGCCTTTGAAAAACACTATTTAGAGTACCATCTTGCCCAAAATCAGTATATAATAGCAAAGACTGCTGAGGCCATTGGGATATATCCCAGTAATCTCCATGCAAAGATCAAAAAGCATGGTATAAGGACCGAGCCATGAAGGACCTGACCCAACGACAACAGGAAGTTCTCTCCTTCATCAGTGGTTTTACTGCAGAACATTCCTATCCCCCTACCATCAGGGAAATAGCGCAACACTTTTCGATTTCCGTAAAAGGAGCCTATGATCATCTTAATGCGTTAAAAAAGAAAGGGTTTCTGCGTCTTGAGGACAAACGATCCCGGACTATCGGAATTATTCAACCTCCCAAAGAGGAAGAGCCTCATACGGTGTGCCTTCCCATTCTGGGAACCGTTGCGGCGGGCAAGCCCATCCTGGCGGAAGAAAACTGGGAAGGGACGGTGGAAGTGCCCCGGAGCATGCTTAAAGCTCAGAAGGAATATTTTGCCCTCCAGGTGCGGGGGGACTCGATGATAGAAGCGGGAATCCTTGATGGAGACACGGCAATCATAGAGAAAAGCCCCATTGCCCACAATGGAGAAATTGTGGTTGCCCTGGTAGACGAAGCGGTAACACTTAAACGCTTTTTCAAAGAGGCCAATCGTATCCGTCTGCAACCCGAAAATCCCCATTTTTCTCCGATATACAGCCAGAATGTTCAGATTCTGGGACGACTGCATAGCATTATTCGTTATTATCACTAACAAATTAAGGCACAGGAATGGCTAAGGGAGAAGTATACATCTTTACGGGCCCCGAAATTGGAGAACGCCAGGAGGCGCTTAACGAACTACGAGCCCGTATTACCAAAAACACAGGCATGCCGCCGGAGGAGCAATCCTTTTATGTCGGCGAAACACCCATTGGGGATATTCTTTCAATCATTCGAAATGGCTCTCTTTTTTCAGAGGTTCGCCTGTTCGTTCTTAAGAATTGTGAGAATCTGAAAAAAAAAGAAGACGTCGAACCCCTTGTGAAATACTGCGAACACCCCCACGAGGATACCTACCTTGTTTTGCTATCCGACGAAATAAGCATCGATCGTAATATTGAAAACGCGGTAAGCCGGGATCATCGACGGGTTTTCTGGGAACTCTTTGAAAATCGTAAACACGAATGGGTCCAGACCTTCTTTCGGCGAGAGGGGTTTTCTATTGAGCCCGCCGCCATTGAAACCATTCTTGAACTGGTAGAAAACAATACGGACGCCCTCCGGCAGGAGTGTTCCCGCCTATGTCTCGTGCTCGATAAAAGTCATCCTATTACGGCAGAACAGGTAGAAAGTTACCTGACCCACAATAAAGAAGAATCGCCTTTTACCCTCTTTTCTCATCTTGCGCGGGGCAACCTAGTAAAAAGCCTTGAAACCCTGCACACCCTTTTAAACTCAAAGGAAAGTGTGCAGGCCCTGCTCGCCGGGCTTCTGTGGTGCTTTAGAAAACTGGAGAGTTATCTGGTCCTGGAACAACAGGGGCTTCTATCAGAGATGGAATTAAAAAAGATAGGCCTTGGTTCCCGTAAAGCCCAGGAAGATTACCGGCAGGCAAGCAGAACGTTTACCCTGGCTCAGGTGCATCATAGTATTGCATTGTTGGCCAAAACGGACGTGGAAATCCGTATGGCCGGTTCAGCCATGGAAAGCCTCTTGATGGAACTTTTGCTCTATAGCATACTTAAGTAGAATAGTAATAATCTCGCAAGGAGTCGATATGGCAGACAATAAGCACATACTCATTATCGGTGGAGGTTACGGAGGAATTGAAGCGGCCAAACGTCTTGCTAAGACCTTTAAAAAAGATACTCATGTCACTATTACCTTGATAGATAAACGGCCCTATCACACATTGATGACCGAACTCCACGAGGTGGCAGGCCACCGGGTGGAAGGAGATTCCGTTCGGGTACCCTATGCCAAGATATTCGGGGGTTCTAAGGTACAGGTGGTACTCGACACCATTGAATCTATCGATTTTACAAAGCAGGAAGCCCGTTCAAAAAGCGCGGTGTATACCTACGACTACCTTGTTCTGGGAACCGGAGCGGAGCCAGATTTCTTTGGCATCCCCGGTATCAAGGAAAATGCCCTTACCCTCTGGTCCTACGAAGATGCCGTTCGTATCCGGCACCATATTGAATCGACCTTCGAGCAGGCCGTTGCAATTCAGGATCCAGCACTGAGAAGAAAGATGCTTACCTTTGTAGTCGCAGGGGCCGGTTTTACGGGCATTGAAATGGCGGGGGAACTCCTGGAATGGCGGGATGTCATGTGCGCCAAATGGCTGGTTTCTCCCGAAGAGGTTCGTATTGTGGTCGTAGAGGCCCTTCCCACCATCCTTCCGATGCTGGAAGAGGATCTCCGAAAAAAGGTAGAGCGGTATCTCCAGAAAAAAAAGGTAGAGGTCCTTACCCAGACACCCATCGTAGGGGCCGATGCGGGTCTCGTAAAACTGCAAAATGGTTCTACCATCGAAACGGCAACGTTTATCTGGACCTGTGGGGTTCAGGGAAGCCAATTCGGCGGCGCCCTTGCATTAGAAAAGGGAAAACGCAACAGGATTCAGGTTACCCCTGAAATGAATGCGCCCCAGTATCCCAATGTGTTTCTGACAGGGGATATGGTGTGGTTCCTCGAGAACGAAAAACCCCTCCCCCAGGTAGTAGAAACGGCCCTTCAAACCGCAGACGTGGTGGCCCATAACATTGCAGCGGCTATCAAGGGGGGCGAAACAAAACAGTTCAAATCCAATTATCATGGTTTTATGGTTTCCGTGGGAAGCAAGTACGGCGTATCCAATGCGGGGGGCATCAAACTCTCGGGATTCTTTGCCATTGCCATGAAGCACCTTGTAAATCTCCATTATCTTTTTGGGGTAGCGGGAATAAACCAATGCTGGGAATACCTCAAACATGAATTTCTTAACATGGACAGTGGTCGTTCCATCCTCCGGGGTTTTGGGGCCTACAAAACCAGGGGTTACTGGATCCTTCCCCTCCGTCTTTGGCTAGGCCTTATGTGGGTGATGGAAGGGGTCAATAAAATAGGAGAAGGCTGGCTTGCCTGGAGTAGTGGAAGCAAATCATGGTGGATGTTCAGTCCCGGCGTTATCCAGGCGGGAGTAACCAAAGCCGCAGAGACCCTTCAGAATGGGGCAGCGGAGGCAGTTTCTGCCGCATCTGAAGCAGCAACCGAAGGGGCGGCCGCCGCCACGCAGGCAGTTGCCGAAGCAGTAAGTGCCGCATCCGATGCGGGAACCTGGGATGCCGCCGGTACCGCGGCGACCCAGGCGGCGGAGCAAACCGCAAAGGCCTTCGGGAAAATCTGGGATTTGAGTAAACCCATATTCGACGTTAATGGTCCCGTCGCAACCTGGTTTAGAACCACCTTAATGGATGGCATTGCGGCCCACATTCCTTTCCAGATTTTTCAGCTCATGGTAGTCCTTACGGAGATTGCCATTGGGTTAGCGCTGATGGGAGGGCTTTTTACCTGGCTGGCGGCGGCCGCATCCATTGCAATGTGTATCGTGTTCACCCTTTCAGGCATGTTTGCCTGGGACCAGGTGTGGTTTGTTTTTGCGGCGTTCTTAATGCTGGGTGGAGCAGGAAGGGCCTTTGGACTTGATTGTTGGGTAGTTCCCTTCTTTAAAAGAAGTGGTGGAACGGGATTCCCTTTGTACAGCGCCACCATCTGTATCTGGACAATCCGAGCCGCAAAACCACGTCCAAAAAATAAGTACCCCCTCGATGTTGTCTTTTTTTAAGAACTATCCGGCCCTGGCTGCGGATCTGCAGGTGGTCCAGGGCCGCATTCTCGAGGTCTGTAGCTCTTCCAATCCCTTAATCCAGGATGCGGTAAAGGTCCTCTTTGACAACCAGGGAAAGATGCTCCGCCCCGCCCTGCTCATCATCGGTTCCTGGTATGGGAAAGAGCCGAATCGGGAGAAAATTATCAACCTCTCTGCAGCCCTGGAACTGCTCCACGTGGCAACCCTCGTGCACGATGATGTCATTGATGATGCGCCACTGCGCCGAGGGAATCCCACGGTACATAGTCGCTTTGGTCAGAAAGACGCTGTTCTGGTGGGGGATTTCCTCTTGTCCCGCTGTTTTATCCTTGCATCAGAATACACTTCTCCTGAGAATGCCCGGTACATTGCCCGAGCCATGAGTGTGATTTGTTCTATGGAAATTGAACAGGACACCCATCGATTTCAGGCAAGTCTTTCTATCCGGTCGTACCTCCGCAAAATCATTGGAAAAACCACAATTCTTTTTGGTTCGGCCCTTTTTGTCGGGGCCAACGAAAGCAAGGCGCCTCGACGAATCCAGGAAATCTTAAGAAGAATTGGGTATAACCTCGGAATGGCCTTTCAAATTATTGATGATATCCTGGATTACACCGGCGATCCGGAGGTGATAAAAAAACCCCGCGGGAGCGACCTTCGTTCAGGGGTGGTAACCCTGCCCCTCATCCTGGCCCTGCATAAAGACAGGACGGGAAAACTTCATCAACTGGTGGCGCCTGGCCAGTTCGAAAGGGCCGACCCCCTCGAAATTATCGAACTTTGCGAAAAACTTGGCGGTATCGAAGAGGCCCGTAATGTGGCTCATTCCTATACCCAACGGGCCCTGTCCCTTATTGATACCCTTCCCCAAAACAGCCCTACCCCCATGCTGCGGGAACTCACCACCCAGCTCTTATACCGGAAGTATTAATTAAAAAAGGGGCTTTCAAAGGCCCCGGTGGGGCATCGTCTGTATCACCCTGGTATTTGAAAGAACGGTGCTGTGACAATTCCCCTCCATTTATTCAATCCTGTTCGTTGTATCGGAGGAGGCCCAGGGAGTATCACTCTGTTTACAGAAAAGGGTAGGCCCAGGGGGCTATGTACCTACCACAATCATTGCCTGTTTTTATTGAACAATGTCTTAGAAATATGCTAGGGTACTTCAATGCTACAGGTTTTTCTCATCGCCCTTGGTCTTTCGATGGATGCCTTCGCAGTTTCGGTATCTGCAGGAATATGCATCGCCCAGCTTCAGTGGCCCTACATTCTCCGAGGGGCCTTTTCGTTCGGTTTTTTTCAGTTTCTAATGCCCCTTATAGGATGGACCGCGGGCCTATATTTTCGAAATCAAATTCAAAACTATGACCATTGGGTGGCCTTTGCCCTTCTTGTCTTTATCGGGGGCAAGATGTTGCTAGAAAGTTTCGGAGAAAAAGATCCCTCTTGCCCGGATGACTCAGAAAATCAAATTAGGTCATCCCATGTGGATATCAGGGATATCCGCATTTTGTTGATGCTCTCCCTTGCCACAAGCGTCGATGCCCTGGCGGTGGGTCTTTCGTTTAGTTTCCTCGGCTATTCAATTGTGGATGCGGCTCTGCTTATCGGCCTTATTACCCTGGGGGTATGTCTTCTGGGCTTTGAATTCGGGAAACGACTCGGCCATCTTATCGAGAAACGGGCAGAACAATTGGGTGGTATCATTCTGGTAGGCATTGGGATTAAAATTCTTTTAGAACATCTCCTGAAGTAACTCATGAGAAGTGTTGGAGCCGAGGCCCCCGGCACGCCCTATGCTTGCCAGGTGAAAGTAAACAGCAACAGATTGCACATTAACAACCCTGTGACGCCAATACCCAGGGTAGGGGGAAACCCCTTCCTTTTCACGTAGCTCAATCGGTAAAAAAGACGGCCCCCTTTTTTACGTACCCTAAAAAGGGGCCCCGCATCTTCAATTCAGCAACCGGGATTTTACAGAACCTGATAGATACCACACTTCAAATAGAGGGACTCATCATATCCTACTAAAATAGGATGATCAAAGCTTTGATAACGGAATTCCACCAATCGAAGACGCCGATCCGCTTCGGCGGCGGCCATTTCTATCATCTCTTTAAATTTATCTTCCGTCATGGCCTGACTGCAGGAACAGGTAAACAAGAATCCCCCCCGTTTAAGCAACTGAAGGGCATGCCGATTAATGTCCCGATAACCCCGAAGCGCTCCGGCAAGGGCGGTCTTTGTTTTTGCGAAGGCCGGGGGATCTAACACGATACAATCAAATTGTCGACGTTCTTGAACAAGATTTCTGAGTACCTCAAAGACATCCCCTTCCAGGGTCTGAATCCGCTCGGAGACTCCATTTATCCGGGCATTGAGATGGAGCATCGCGAGGGCATCCTTTGACACATCCACCGCAAGCACATCCTGAGCTCCATAGCGGGCCGCGTGGATGCTAAAACCTCCCGTATGGCAACAGAGGTCCAGAACAGTTCCCCCTTTGACAAAGGGCTCAAGCCGGGCCCGGTTTTCCCGCTGATCCAGGAAGTGCCCCGTCTTTTGACCGCCCAACAGGTCTACCACAAAGGGGAACTGGTTTTCAAAAACGCAAATTCCCTTTTCCGGCCACGTTCCCTGTAAAAGCCCCGCCTGAGCGGTAAGACCTTCCAGGCTTCGAACCGGCGTATCGTCCCGCTCGATAATACCTTCCGCGTTTCCCAAAAGATTTTCCAGGGCTTCTAGCACGAGGGAACGTCGCTGGTCCATCCCGTAGGAAAGAAACTGCACCGCATACCACACGCCGGGGGGACCCAATTGTTCCTGCAGCGACTCGAAAGCAAGCGGGCGCCTTTGGGCACCGGCACTGCCTTCAAAGGCCTCCCCCGGTTTTCCTGCACCATCGTTTTTTGTGGTTTGTGCCCCATCGTACATCGATAGAACCTGTTCCAGGGGCCACCCCACAAAACGGTCCACAATAAGCCCTGGCAAGCCATCGGCCTCTCCAAAAACAAGACGGACCGACGTAATATCCAGGTCATACCAGCGACGACGCCATTCCAGGGCTTTCCGTAAACGGTGGATAAAAAACCCCCGGTCGATACCTTCCTTTGAAGGGCTATAGAGACGGGCAATAATCTTTGAATGGGGATTTGCCAGGGCCCGGCCCACATAGGTTTTGCGGGAGCTTTCCACATCTACCAGTTCCCCCGGCTCAAGAGAGGCAGGGTCCCCCTTTGGATCCACAATGGCGGCCACCTCATTATCAAATACCCACGGATGACCCCGCAAAAGACGATATTCTTCTCCCGCCTTTAGAATAATACGTTTCATTCTGTCCTCTTTTATTGCCCGGGGGCCTTCCGTCGCACAACCAATTCCTGCAGGGCCAGATTTTCTGCGGATACCGCTTCTTTCCTGATTTTTTCGTATATCCAGTATTGGGATCGAAACGGTTCTTCCGTGGCCCCCGCGAATGACGAGACAGGAAGCCACCTACCATCCCTTTGTAACCGATGAGCATGGGTGGTATCTCTAAAATAGGCAAAGAGAAAGCTCTTTACCTCTTCTTTTATATCCGCATCCACAATAGGAAAGAGTAATTCTATTCGTCGTTCCAGATTGCGCGGCATCCAATCCGCGCTCGAAAGGTAGACTTCCTCGGCCCCCCCATTCATAAAATACAGGATCCGGGCATGTTCGAGGTAGCGATCGATAACACTTACCACCTCAATAGTAGATGACAGGCCGGGCACGCCTGGCACGAGCATACAGATCCCCCGAACATTCAGCTGAATCTGAACCCCCGCCTGGCTTGCCCGATACAACGCTTCTATCACCTCTGGATCAGAGAGGGAATTCAATTTGGCGACAATTTTACCGGGATATCCCTGGCTTGCCCGTCTTGTTTCCCGGTCTATCAATTCTAAAAGTCGCTGTTTAAGGTTGATGGGGGCCACAGAAAAGAGTTTCATCGATTGAACGATAGAATATCCCGTAATCATGTTAAAAAACAGGGTCACATCCTGGGCATATTCTTCGTAAGCGGTAAGCAAGCCCACATCGGCATACAGGCGAGCGGTCTTATCATTATAGTTTCCCGTAGAAAGATGCACATACCGAACCATGGAATCCTCTTCCCGGCGCACAATAAGACATACCTTGGCATGCACCTTTAAACGGGCAAGGCCATACACCACGATGGCCCCCGCTTCTTCGAGCCGATTTGCCCAGGTGATATTCTGTTCTTCATCAAACCGGGCTTTAAGTTCCACTACGGCGGTAACGTGTTTACCATTCCGCGCTGCCTGCTCTAAGGCCCGAACTATTGGCGAATCCCCACTGGTACGGTACAGGGTAATCTTTATCGCCACCACCCGGGGATCCGTCGCCGCATCTTGCAGGAGCCGCACCACCGGATCAAAAGAATGGTAGGGATGATACAATAGGACATCCGATTGGCGAATTCGATCCCACAGGGGACCCTCTTCGGGGAGAGCCGGCGGCCAGTAATGATTCCAGCCTTCATATTTCAATTCTTCAAACCCCTTTACATGAATCAGGGGCATCAGGGCCGGTATATCGATGGGATGGGGAGTAACATAGATATCTTCATCTTCAAGGGCAAGGAGGTCCTGTACGATAGTACGTAACCTCGCACTGGTAGAGGAGCACACCATCCTCACAGGAGCAGACCGTTCCCGGTTCCGGAGCACCTCCGCCATAGCTTCGATAAAATCCTCATCCCGCTCTTCATCTACCGAGATATCCGCATCCCGGGTAATCCGAAACAGCATCGATTCCCGAATAGCATACCCCGGGAAAAGGAGGTGCCCCCAGCGGAGAAGCACCTCATCCAGCAAAGTACACTGGCGGACCCCCTCTTTACTGGAGGGGAGCCAGATAAGGCGCTCAATTCTTGAAGGAATCTGGACTATCACCGGGAGAGGTTCCGATGTTTCATCAGTCATGGCCGGACCATTTTCCGACGGTCCTGGCTTAGATGAGGCGGCCACAGTTTCCTGGGGGACCAGCAGAAAAGCTCCATGTAGTTTAAGATTTCCTATGGTGGGCACCTCTTCTCCTGCTTTTATTCTGAGGGGTGTTAGCGCAGGATACACTTGATTCATAAAGAGATGTTCCAGATACTGGGCCTGTTCCTCTGAGTAATCTTCGGCTCGAAGCAGTTCTAAGCCTGAGCGAGCAAGGTCGGGCAAAATCTCTTCCTGTAAACAGGCATATTGTCGTTCCACAATAGATTGGATTTTTTCCCTCGCCCGGCGCAATTGTTCTTCTATAGAAAGCCCCGAAATATCGGGCCCCGCCCCTGAACGCAGAGCCCGTTTTAGGGTCGCAATACGGATCATAAAAAATTCGTCAAAATTAGAGGAAACGATAATAAGATACTTGAGTCGCTCCAGCAGGGGCACATCCTTTCTTAAGGCTTCGTAGAGGACCCGTTCGTTAAAATCAATCCAGGATAAGTCCCGACTAAAAAAAACATTCTTCTCTTCCATAAAATTATTTTCCCTTTATATCCAGAAGTCCCGTATATCCATCCGTTGTATATAAAGAAAGGAGCCGTCCTTGCTCCCCTTCGCTTTCAGGCCAACAACACCCGGTACCCAAACACATCCATAAAAAGGTCCGCCTTTTCCTCTATTCCTATTCGTTCCATGGTTATGTCCTGTTCGTCAGAAAGCCGAATAAGGATCGTATCATCCCGGATTTCCAGGGTAAAGTCCCGGATCCGCTGGGCATGTCCCCGATCCAGGGCATCCGCAATCCGAAGGATGGCCGCCAATTTAAGCACCAGGATCCGCTCTTCTCGCTGAAGTGCCAGATAGGCAATATGGGTTGAATTAGGGGGAGCCTTACGGTGGTACCGTACCACATTAGAAATGATATTAAGTTCATCCTGGTGCAACCCAAAGATCTCTGAATTGGCAATAATGTACTGACTATGTTTATGGTGCCCCGAACTCCGGATAAACATGCCGATATCATGGAGCAGGGCCCCTATTTCCAGAAAGAGCCGGGAACGGCGCTCCAGCCCATGGATAGGCCGCAGTTCATCAAAAAGGCGAAGCGCAAGCATCCGCACATGACGGGCATGTTCTTCATCAAAACGGTATTTTCGACCCAGATTGATCGCCGAGGCAATAATCTGAGAAAAAAATTCTTCCTGCAGATCGCTTTCTATCCCGGAGGCCAGGGTAATCAACATTCCTTCCCGAATAGAAGCATTGGGAACGATCACCTCGGTGGCACTGGTTTGCTCAAGAAAAAGCTTGTACGTCAACAGCCCCGGGATAATACCTTCCGCTTCTGCATAGGGGATCCTGAGTTTTTGCACACATTCTTCTACCGAATAATTTTCGATCCGATCCACAAAATCGATGAACACCTGGCGATCAATAATCCAGCAGTTTTTATTTATCTCAAGACCAAAGCGATTCGCCACGAAACGAGCATCAGAACCGGCCACAATGAAGGTTCGTACATGCCGGAGGTCCATCTCTTTGGTAAGGGATTCACAGGTATTCAACACACATTCTGTCAGATACCGTTTAAGATAGTGGGGGGTTCCAAAGGATTGACGAACCTGCTGATCTATAAGAATGGTCCCCAGTCGCAAACTATGGGCCGCCACCATTTTTCCCCGGCGCAAGAGCATGAGTTCCGTAGAGCCCCCACCAACTTCGATGATCACCGAGTTGGATCGATTAAATTGAGGGCGATCGTGCCCCAGGGCCCATTTCACAGCCACGTACATGAGCCGGTTTTCTTCTATGCCTTCTACCACATTTATGGTAAAGCCGGTTTGTAAGAAAACCCGGTCAATAAACATATCCCGGTTCCGGGCTTCCCGAAGGGCGCTGGTAGCAATCACATGTACATCCCCATCTTTAATGCCCCAACCGTTTATAAGTTCCTTATAGCTTTTGAGAACCGCAATAGAATTCAAAAGGGTCTCTCGACTGATACTCCCATCGGTAAACACATCCCGTCCTAGAGAAACAGGCTTACTCGCCCGATCCACCACCTGCCATTGTCCATTCTTAAAGAGTTCTGCCACGAGTAAGCGAATACCGGTGGATCCAATTTCAATGATAGCCATAAGCCGATACGAAACACTTGCCATACGTTTAGTGTATAAAAAAGGGGGCCCTTCGTAAAAGCCCCCTTTCGGTTAAATTTTGATGAAAAACGGGGTCCCCACCACGCAAAAAAGCGCCCTTCTTTGCCGGTTCCTCTTCTTTTTACAATTTATCTATCAGCATCGAACATTTCCCTGAGGGGATCGGGAGGGTTTTTTTCTTCTTCCCTAAAATGTTGATAGTAAAATAATAAAGTTTTTCACTTTCCATGTGGATTTCCCAACCCCGACCACTTTTATTAGAAAGGATGGTGATCATATTTCGTTTTAAGGAAAGATTTTCTATTCCCATGATTTCCAGGTTGGGGATATACCAATCTACCGTTTTGCGGGGCAAAGAAATCTCGAGTCCAATAACATTTTCGATGGTAAGGCAAATGGTAGACAGGGCGGCAAAAGCAAGATAGTTAGGCCGGGGAAAAAAGGACTTCCCTTCCCACATGGCGGGCCCTTCCTTCTTGGGGAGATAGGCTTCCCAGAGATTCCCCTTGTGATGATTGCCATCGGGATTCATGGAATCCAGCACAAAATACAGATGCCGGATGCTACATTCCCGGGCAAGATCCCAGCGCTGATATTTCTGGAGCCCCTTTATCACCATAAAGGTAAGATAGGGGAACACGCTGCCCTGGTAACCATTTCCCCGTTCTTCAAAGGATGGCTCATTTAAAGCCACCGTGGGAAAGGGATGGGGACTCCCAAAAAAGGTGGGATCCGTAAGTTTTTCAATGAGCTTTTCCGCCTTATCGTCATTGGGTAATTCGGCTAGCAAGGGCCAATAGCCCGCGATGGTCTTTACTTTTATTCGCTGCTCATTCTTATCCAGATCATAATAAAACCCATCATCCCCATCCCACATAAGAGAATTGATCCGGGTCTTAAGCCCAAAGTACTGCCGCTTATACTGAAAGCTCGCCTCCTTATCATTCAAGATATCCGCCAGGGCCGACATGTACAGGGCATTTACCGCCATCATGGTATTAAAATCTACCAGGTAATAAGCTTCTTGACGGGGAGCATTTTCCATGAGGGTTGCCGACAGGGGTACGGCATACAAACCATTGGGTTGCTTAAACCGGCTATCGATCCATTCCATGTATCGATGGAGAATGGGGACCACTTCCTTAACTCGCTTTTTGTTAGCCGACTTGTGGTACAGGTTAAACTCGGCCCAGGCAAACAGGGGAAGCCCCAGGCCCTCGGGATTTTCAGGAGAAGTGACCGGCGTCCCCGTCATGATGTCATAGGCACAGCGGATTGCCCCCGACGGTTCTTGCCGTTCATAAAAGATATCAAGGGTGGGATGGGCCTGGAAAACCCGATTCGAATAGACCAGGAAAAAAGAGGAAAAAATGGCCTCATGCTGTTCCACCACCGTGCTTGAAGGGTAGGCAAAAAATTTTCCTTTAATCGGACTCTTTTCTACCTCCCGCCAGGAGTCCTGTATCCATGCCCAGGTTCTATCATAAATATCTACAAAATCCTGATCATAAAAATGAATTCTTGGAAAATCCCTTTTAAGCACAAATTCTCCCTTATACATAACCCTACAAAATTAGCCTATGCGGCCAGAAATGTCAAATATGGTATTGACAGGCCTAGAATGGGAACGCATAGTATTTTATCCACCTTAGAGAAGGAAGGGCGGGCGTGTTAAAATCTTACATTTTTTTAGAAGTCCGGGTATTGCTCCTTTCCGGAGTAAAGGCTTTCTGTCCTTGCACGTATCAAGCCGATGGGGTTCCCCAATCGTGTCCTGTTTGCCGGGGAGAAGCGGGGGCCATCCCCCAACTGAATCCTCTGGCAGCCCAAAAAGCATATACCATCGCACGTTCCTTGGGATGCACCCTTATCCCAGCGCCTCTGTACGAAAAAAACACCACCACCCCTGAGCTGCCCCCCACCTATCACCTCTCGCAACTGTCCCTGAAAATTGGGACCGATGGCTTCATGGATATAGTATTTCATCGTCGTAAAAAACGAATTCGGATCACTGAAATTCGCATCGAAGAAGACGCGGGCCGCCTGACCCATTCGGGCGGAGAAACCCGGATGGATTATTCCACCGCCGGGATGCCAAGCCTTCGGATCCGTACCGAAGCGGACTTTGAAATTGGAGAAGAAGCGGAGGTTTTTCTTTCCGATCTCCGTCGCCGAATTCAGTATCTGGAACTGATATCGGGGGTCCCCGTGGAAAGCGTGATCCGCTGTAACGCCCATGTGGCCCTCGCCCCGTACCCCGAGTATCCCCGTTCATTTGTTAAATTGCGCAACCTGAACTCCTTTAATTTTGTACGAAAGGCTATCAATGTAGAACTAAGCAGGCAAGAAGAGATTATCACCAATGGTGGCACGGTGCTTCCCGAAAGCCGTCTCTGGAATGAAACAAAGAACGCCACCGAATCTTTCCAGAAACGAAAGCAGGAAGCCAAAGCACGTTTCGTGGTCCTTGAAGGAATTCCCCCCTATACCCCGGGTCCGGAAGTTCTGCAGGTCCTGGAAAATCTTACCGTAGAACTTCCCGAAAGCAGACGGAATCGCTTTATAGAACAGTATGGGCTTTCCCTTCCTCTGGCAGAATTTATTTGTGACGAAAAAAGTCGGGCCGATTATTTTGAAGCGGTTACTGCCCTGGGAGTGGAGCCCCGGGACCTTGCCCAGTGGATGAGTTCGTACATCGTAAAAGAATTCCGCCGACTAGGAACCACACCCTTTGAATCGGCCCTTACCCCCGAGCGTTTAGCCAGCATTTTTAAAATGCTCCGAGAAAAACGGATTCACGGGGGCATAGCAAAACAGACCATTACGGCGGTTTTAGAAGAAAAAAAGGATCCCGAAATTATCATCGGCGAGCGAGGATGGGAACAGCTTACCGATAAAGAAATCATTAGCACTATTGTAGATAAGGTTATTCAGGATAATCCTCAGGAAGTCCGACGGGTCCGGGAAGGGGATGCACGGCCCATTCGGTTCCTAACGGGGCGCATCATGCGCGAATCGGGGGGGCTTGCGGAACCAACCCTTGTTAAGGAAATCCTCAAAGAAAAATTATCCGTTTCATTAGTGTACGTTCTTTCCATGGGTGGGGCCATTTCGGGAAAAACCAGCGAAGATGGCACCGTGGAAAGCGGAGACGAACGAATTCTACGAGAACTATTGAGTGATAAAATCAGGGACTCCCGCATCCGTTTTGAATCAATCCAAGTGGGACGTATCCTCTCAGAAGAGATAATCCCTTCCGACTGGGCGGCCCTTATTACAACCATTTCAGAACGAATCAATTCTGGGACCGCCAATGGGATAGTGGTGGCCCATGGGACCGATACCCTTCCCTATACGGCGGCCCTTTTGTACTGGCTCTTTGCGGATGCGGGAGTCCCGATTGTTCTGGCCGCATCTTCTACTTCGCCGGACCGCTCACCCGAAGCGGCCCAGACCATGGGAAAGGCTATTCAACTGGCCATGGAGAAAGAACGGGGGGTGTATGTGGTCTACGGCGGAACGGTCCTTTCGCCCCTCAACCTGAAGTTTGAACGAATTGGTTCCGATGGATTTCGCAACTGGAACATGCGGAGCCCCATTTTCAGTGGTTCCTCTCTGCTTACCGGGCCCCTTGAAGCCGATCAGTACGTTATTACCCAACTGCTGGAAGAAGCGGTTAATTCCATGTGTATTATCAAAATTTACCCTGGTCTTCGTTCAGATTATCTTACCGTACTGATGGACCAGGGGGTACGAACTTTCTTTTTGGAACTCTACGATACAGGTACTGCGGGTTTCCGGGAAGGGCCCTATTCTTTACGGCGAGCCCTTACTATCGGCCGAAAAAAGCAGGTTCGTTTTTATTGTACCAGTCAGCAGGAAGGGCTTGTCGATTTTTCAGGATACAGTACCTCCCGAGAATTGTGGAAAGAAGGGGCGGTCCCCATGGGCGCGTACACGACCGAATCAGTGGTAGCCCGGTATCTTGCGGCAAGCATCATCGCCGACACCGACGAAGAACGGGCAGAACTGATGGAACAGGCGGGACCCGAACTCCTGTAACAAGACAGGCATTCTTCCCACTTCGCAGGACAGTCCTCCTCCTTTAGATCCTAGAGACAAAATCTTTCCAGAGGCAGCAATGTGGTGCAGGAATCAGGGCAAAAGCCCTTCTTCAATCACGGTCTCATCCAATGGGGCTGTCAAGCTCCAGCCATGAGAGGAGCGTAAAAGAAGGGCTCACCGGTTCTATCCGGCAACGATACAGACCTACATTATGGATCGGTAAAAGGGGAAACCAGGAACGATATCCAAAGGTCACCTTGACGAGCCATTGGAGCATTCCCCCATGGGTGATACAGATAAGGGCCCGAGGAAGAAGGGCCGCGGAAGAATCTTGAGAATCCGCCCCCACTTTTCCCTGCGCCACAGCGCTGAGGTGGGCCCACACCGCGAGGGCCCGGTTATAGAGGGAATCGATCTTTTCTGCCCCAGGCACCCCTTCCCAACTCATATGGCGAAATTGCTCCCATTGCTCCTTTTCTTCTTCCTTTATTCGGCGTATCTGTTGTCCCGTCCAGATTCCCACATCCAGTTCCATAAGGGCATCCAGCACCTCCGGCGGATTAAACCTACAGGTCTCAGAAATAATTTCCGCCGTTTGTCGGGCCCGAGCAAGGGGAGAGGTAAAAACCCGCACCCGTTCCGGCGTCTTATACCAGGGATACTTTTCAAAAGAAGCGGCCCGCCGACGGGCCTGTTCTCGACCTCGCTGAGTAAGAGAATAGTCGCGCCGTCCCTGAAAAATTCCCTCCTGGTTCCCTTCGCTTTCTCCATGCCGAATAAAAAGACACTCCACCGGTTCTAAAAGACCGGCAAACCAATGGCCATCTACCACCATTTGGGGCGAGGTAACACCTGAGGAATTCACCATTAGTTCCTTCAATTTCAATTTTAATAATAAATCCGAATATATTCGGTATTTGTCCGGTGTTTCATTTTCACAAGAAGGGTCTGTTCCGATTCTGAATAGGCCCATCCAGAAGAATCATAGCGTTCAAAACGGGGATCGGTACGATAATCGATGTTATACAGCTGAAGCTTCGTAAAGGACCTGATACCCCGAATAAGCATATAATGGGTTTCTCCTTCGGGAAAATTTACCGCTATGGAGAGTACATTCCCTTCGTAGCTGGCCCGCAGGCTCCCGCCACCAGTCCAGGCCCAGATTCCCCCTACAGGGAGCCCCGGGAAGGCAACCCGTCGTGGATAGTACACATCCTGATCCACCACATAGGGATAGAGACGGGCATACCGCAGTTGGCCCTCTCCTCCGCTCAGGGACATCTCTCCAGAAGCAGGAAGCAGAAACACGGCGGCTATAAAAGAACCTATCTTACTATTTTTTAATACGGAGGCTAAAATACTGGAACCTATATCTGACCATTCTCGCAAACCAGAACTATTTCCATAATTAACAAGGGCCTTGCCAAGGCGACAGTTAAAAAGGATGTCTATCTTTTTGTCCCTTTCGGCAAATACCATGTCAGTTCCCACTTTTACAAGAGCGCCGGCCACAACAAAACGGGCCTGATCAAGCAAGCGCTCGAAGGGATTTTCCCCTCCTGCTTCAAATAGAACACGATTCATATCACCATCAGCAAAGGTTTTCCAATCTACCCATCCTTCAAGAATTCCGCAAGCAAGGGGAAGAGTAATAGAGGGGGGATCTATACTTTTGGCAATGGTAGCCACATCAGAAAGAAGAGCCCGGTTCCCCCGCAGGGCAAGTTGATACACAACGCGCTCTTCTGATAAGAGGTCCGACGATTTTTCGTTTGCAAGCCGGGAAATTTTACTTAAATAGTCCCGTTCATAGGCTGAAAGGGAACGCAAACCTGCATCCAGACGTCCCAAGAATGCACTAGAACGGTAGGTCCTTGCAGTTCCTTCAAGAAACAGGGGCGATATGGTGGCAACCGCTTGCCGATATGTACCGCGTTGCACCGATTCGGTAACGTACGCCAGTACGGTATCCTCATCAGGATTTTCTCCCATCATCCGTTCCCACTGGGTCATCCAGCTATTTACTACCTGGCCCCGCAGGGCGTTAAAAAGATTTTTATCTATCCCTTCTGCTATCGTGAATTCTTGCGGATTAAATCCCTTTCGTTCCGGCAATACCCCATAAAGCGCCATTGGCTCACTTCGTCGAAGGCTCAGTAATCGCTTGCCATAGTCAACCGCTCCCCTGCTAAACACATAGGTTTTTTCACCCTGTTTCACCAGCATGGTGCCCCGTTCACCCGAAACGAGATGGGCTGAACGAATTACCCTAAAGGGGATACGAACCTCCGTATACCCTTCAGGTAAGGTCCCTTGAATAGAAAGAGAAGGAACTCCACTGGAATACACACTCTTAAATCGAATTTCTCCGCCCCTGGTAAGGCCGATTCGAACGTCATCCTCTCCAAGGGTCATGGTTGTTGCCACAAGATCCTGTAATTTTCCCTGTCCATCAAAGCCTTCAAAGCCCTGGTCGGGAAACAAAAGGAATTCTACTCCCCCAAAAACCACCTTTATTCCTTTTTCCAGGAAAAAGGAGACATTTTTGCCCGTCTTTTTCAGTTCCCCCAAGTCTCGATAGTTACCAGAGACCACCATGGCCCCCACCAGGTGAGTAAAGGAGGTATGTTTCACAAATTGAATGAACACAAGACTGATAAAAATGAGTATATAGAGACTGGTAATTCCCAGGACTCTTAAAAAAACATTTCGTTTCATTTATACTACCATCCCTTACTCTTTAAGTTTCACCACAATGTACCGACAAGCTAGTAAAAGGAATTAGTATGGCAGAAGCAAAGAAATTTCAAGACCAGCAAAATAAAGGGATACCCCAAAAAGTAAGAAACACTATGAGAGGTTGTTGCCCCGGCATACCTCTCATCATAATAACCCTCGGAGGGTTTGTTCTGTTTTCCTGCGGGACTACTCCTCCCGAGAGAATACCAGAAAAACCGGAGAAACCACCGGTAGAAGTTCCCAGGGGGCCCCGGAGTAGCAAGGAGGTCCTCCAGGATGTATACCAGGCTCTGGAAAAGGGAGATTTTAAAAAAGCCCTCGCCCTCTTTAAGGAGCTTCCCGAGGAAGAACAAAAAAGCAGGGATATCCAACTGCTACAGGCCAATATTCTTATCTCTGCCGCCCAGTATTCAGAAGCCCGCGAGGTTCTTTCTACCCTATTGAGCCAAAATGCTTCCGATCGGGATGCGCTATACAGTCTAGCGATGCTCGAACGAGCAACGGGAAACACCAAGGAAGAAAAGAATCGTTTAGAACAGATAGTTAAGGTAGATCCTGCCTTTGCAGCGGCCTACGCAGAACTGGGAAACCTCGCGTATGAAACCAAAACGTACAAACTGGCAGAGACCTACTATGATAAAGCCCTGAGCCTCGATCCGAAAAACGGAGATGCTTTGGTAGGGAAAGGACGGGTCCGTCGGTACTATCGAGACTACAAGGCCGCGGAAACAGCTTTCAATACGGCCATAGAGGCGTACCCCACCTGGTACAATCCGTTCTTAGAACGGGCCCGATTATACCGAGAAACGGGATTCCTTCTTGAAGCCCAGCGGGATATCGAAGTAGCGGAAAGGCTGTTACCCAACGACTACTGGATCCTCATGGATAAGGGAAATATTTTCCTCGACCAGGGCAAAAAGCAAGAAGCCCTCGCAGCCTATGAAAGGGCGGCATTCTTAAAACCGGATTATTTCTTAGCCTATGTGTACATTGCGGGAATAAAAGATGAATTTGATGACTATGCGGGTGCGGAAAGGGCATACGAAAAACTTGCCCAGTTAAAACCCGAGTATTATTTTGCCTTTGAGGGCCTTGGCATACTCCGCATGAGAGATGGTCGTTGGGAGCAGGCCCGGGATGCCTTCCTTGCGGCTTATAAACAGTCCCCTTCTCACACCAACTATGCTCTCCTGGGGGCCCTCTGCTGGTTACGATCCACAAATACAAAGGGGGCAAAGGAATTTCTGGCAACCCTTTTACCCACCATTCCCCGGGAATCGATTGAATGGTATATGGTTCGCCTGTACCATGACCAGAGTGGGGATACCGACATTGCCGTGCGCATTGATAAACAAACTAACCTCGACACAAAAGCCCGAATGCTCTATTATCTTGCCCAGTATTATGCAATCAAGGGGAACCATTCATTGGCCCAGAAATTCCACCTCATGGTACGCGAAATGAATCGCCGTAGTATTATAGAGTGGCGACTGAATGAATGGGCCCTGGGAGCATATGGATTGTAAAACGGGGAGCTCTAAGTAAAGGAATGCCACGGTATTCATAATGGCACGGGTAGCTTCTTTTGCAACTCTTTTACGGCTCATCGATACAGAAACAAATAAGGGCGCCATTCCGCTTATAATTCAACCCCATGACTTTCCCGATCATGATGCGGTGGCAAGCGCCTTTGGATTACAGCGGCTCTTAGAGGTTCACGGCTATGCCACCCAAATTCTCCATCGCGGAGAACTCCGCAGCCATTCTCTTGTATCGATGATTCACTCCTTTCACATTCCTTTGATCCAGATACAGAAAGAGAAACAGGAATCCATCACCGTAAATTCCCCCTGTATTATCATCGATGGAAGTCCTAATAACGCCAATGCCCGTCCCCTTACCAAAAATCTTCTTGGCGTGATAGATCACCACCCTAACCCGGGAATCCTCGGTTGTTCCTTTCAGGATATTCGCACCAGTTACGGAGCTTGTTCGAGTATTATTGCCGACTACTGGGATGAAGCAGGAACCGTTCCGGATCGGGATACCGCTACAACACTCTTGTTAGGTATCCAGATTGATACAGATTTCCTTTCCCGCCGGGTAAGTCCCGCGGACCTTAACGCCCATCACCGGCTTTTTTTCCGCGCAGACTGGCAATTTGCTACCCGCCTTGCCCGTTCTTCCCTTTCGATTCAAGATTTACCCACCTTTTCCCGGGCCATTCAACAGGCAAGAATCCAGCGGGGCCTTTTTTTTACGGTCCTTTCGGAAGATTGCAGCCAGGAGCTTATCTCCATCATGGCTGACTTTTTCTTGCGATTTAAAGAAATACGGCTCAGTGTAATCACAGAAACAGGCGGTGAAACCTGTCACATTTCAGTCCGGAGTCGGAGCCCCGAAATATCCGCTGCGGCGCTCATAAAACGAGCCCTGGCAGGAATCGGAGAAGGGGGGGGCCATGACCATATGGCAGGGGGAACAATCTATACTTCTCTTTACCCAGGAGAGGAACAATTATTCAAACGGTTTCTAGAGGCCCTGGAAACCATCGAGGAGAATCAATGAATCAAGAAACACAGGTAAAACTTATGTTGCAAGGTCGGGAATTCCTGTTGCTGGGAACTGCCCATGTTTCTCAGCAAAGCATTCAGGAAGTACGAGAAGCGATCGAAAGCTACCAACCAGATCAGGTATGTGTAGAACTTGACGAAGGCCGCTATCATGCCATGATGCATCCCGATCAATGGGCAGGACTCGATCTTATTAAAGTATTCAAAGAAGGGAAAGGTTTTCTCCTTTTAGCAAATCTTATTCTTTCAAGCTTTCAACGACGGCTCGGAGAACAGTTAGGAATAAAACCGGGAGATGAAATGCGGGCCGCCATCGAAGCAGCTCAAGAGAAGGGTATTCCCTTTTCCCTCTGCGATCGGGAAGTACAACAGACCCTGAAACGCGCCTGGGGTCGCTGTGGTTTCTGGAGCAAAAACAAGCTTTTGGCGAGCCTTATTGCCAGTGCTTTTACCAGTGAGAACCTGGAGGCAGAGGATATTGAACGGCTTAAACAACAAAACGAGCTAGGAGGTATGATGCAGGAACTCGCCGAATACCTTCCTGAAATTAAAGAAACCCTCATCGATGAGCGGGACCAGTATCTGGCGGCTAAGATTTGGGCAAGCCCCGGGAAAAAGGTGCTGGCCATCCTGGGGGCAGGACATCTTGCGGGAGTTCAAACCCATCTAGAAAAAATTGCACAGGGAAACAAATCCGTAGATATCGCAGAACTAGAACGGCTTCCACCCCCTGGCTGGAGTAGCAAAATACTCCCCTGGCTTATCCCTGCTGCAATCATTCTGCTCCTTCTTGCAGGGTTCTTCCGTTCTGGAACATCCGCCAGTCTTGATATGTTATTCCGCTGGCTCCTGTTAAATGGTTCCCTGGCCGCCCTAGGAACCGTCATTGCCCTTGGACACCCCCTGGCAGTACTCGTGTCTTTCGTGGGGGCCCCTATTGCCACGTTAAATCCCTTTATTGGGGTGGGACTTTTTTCCGGGGTCGTACAGGCGTTTCTTCGGCGGCCCCGGGTCCAGGACATGGAAAATTTACACCGGGACTTAGGGAGCCTTCGGGGTTTTTACCGCAATCGCATCAGCCGGGCCCTCCTGGTGTTTTTCCTTTCCTCCCTCGGCGGAGCCCTGGGGAATTTTATTGCCCTGCCGTATTTAGGAAGTCTTCTGTTCCGGTAAAAACCTGCAGAAAATGAAAACAGGCTAAGCATTCATAACGTTTCCAGAAACCCGGAGGTCGCTAAAAAAACTAACAACCAAGACTTCTGCAAAGCTGGCGGCCAGTAGAACCTGCTGACCGCCGATTTTTTATAAAGCTAGCAGCCAGCGAAAGCTGTGGGCGGCCGCTTTTATAAAGTTGGCTCCGGCAAAAGGTGTCGCTCGCTGATTTTACCAAACCGGCACATGGTAAAAGGTGTCGGCCACCGTATTTTTTATACAGGTAGAAAAAGGGGGCCTACACAATTCACCGCAAGGGTTCAGGTGGAGCGGCAGGGCGCCCACACCATTCACCGCGGGGGTTCAGCTGAAACGGCTCTTTACCGCAACCCCCGGCGGAGGGCTTCTTTGTAGAGGGCCCGTACAATGCCTTCCAATTCACCGGCCCCCACAAGACTCATAATCTGCTCCTGAAGGGGGAAATCCTTTCGTACAAGCCCTATATTCAGGTTGCGCACTAAAAGTTCCTTACCTCCCGGGCCCTCTATTTCCTGGAGGAACCAGCCCCCTTCAGCCCCCCCAAGGGTCCCATCGGAATTTACAAAGGACCAGCGGATACACACTTTGTTCTCCGCCGGAAAAGACTCTATCCGGTAATACATCTCATATTCAGAAGGATACACGTATCCCAGAATTTTTACCTCGTATCGGTGCCGAACCCTATATTCAGAGGGAGACCGCTCTAGCACCTGGATTTTTGCCAGACGAGGCATAAAACCTACCTGCCCTTCAAAATCCAAATAAACAGTAAGAAAGGCTTCCAGTGAAAGAGGGAGTCGAGCTTGGATATCCTGGTAGGTTTCTATCCAGGTAACTCCATTTACTTTTTCACGGGTTTTTAATTCAAATCGGAAGGCCTTTGCTTTTTCGGTAAGCTGTACCCCTTTTTCGGGGAAAGCCCAGGGGTCCTGAGGAAGCTGAAACGTAAAAGGGAGCACCGATTCAGCAAACCCAGGAATTCCACGGACAAAAATCAGAGAACAAAAAATGAAAATAAAAAAGTGTTTCCTCATATCTTTTTTATAGCACAAAAAAGGTAATTTTACCTTCTTTTTACCCATTGTTAACTCCTTCGCTTTTATTTTACAGCCCATCTTTTCATGATAGAGAACATATTCCGAGACCAGCGTCGCTGGCTTACCATTTTATAGGTTACTTTTATGAGTAACCTCCGGGAGGAATCCATGAAAAAGTCAAGATTATTTCAAAAGGGCATACTACTCGGTATGCTGTTTGTTTTTTCTTGTACCCACACAGAACCCCGTAATAAAGGGACCCATAATCAGGAAGGAAATTATCAAGGCGGGCCTTCGCCAGCCTTGGGGAATGGCACTCCTCCGGCCCCACCAGAAGGAGGTTTTTCAGGGACCAAGCCACCAGATGGGTTCGGCAAACAACCACCAATGGCACAAGGAAATCCGGGAGGTGCCCCCGGCACACCGGGCCCCATGCCACAGCAAATGGCAAACAAGAACACCATAATAAAACTTATAACAGCCGTTCTTACGGTTACTACAAAAGATTATTATCTCGAAAATACAACCATCACTTCATCAAAAGCAAATACCTCGGCCCTCTATTTTCGGAATAGCAGTAAGGGAATCCTCAGAAACCTGAACCTTCAGAAAATCGGGGGAAATACTACCTCTGAGGAGGGGAGTAATTTTTTTGGGTTAAACGCAGTGTTGTTAGGAACAGAGGAATCCGAAGTTCAGGTTGAAAATTCCCAGATTTTCAGCAATGCCGATGGGGCAAATGCAGTATTTGCCACCGGTATTGGCACCAAAATCTCCCTCAAAGGAGTTAAAGTTGAAACAACCATGAATTCTTCCCGCGGGGTAGATGCCACAGAAGGGGGGTATATTGAAGGAACTGGCCTTGTTATTTCAACCAGAGGTGCCCATAGTGCGGGTATCGCCACAGATCGGGGTAGGGGAATCATTCAGATAAGCGAATCGGTAGTAGAAACCCGTGGAGAAGGATCGCCGGGAATATATTCTACCGGTACTATCGAAGTGAAGAATTCTCGGCTCGTAGCCTATGGTTCAGAAGGAGCCGTGGTAGAAGGGAAGAATTCTATCAAGCTTGAGGAGGTAGAGCTTATAGGACACAAAAAAGCCGGCGTAATGCTGTATCAAAGTTTTTCTGGAGATGCGGAACAAGGTATTGCCCAATTCTCTATGATTGGGGGACAGTTAGAAGCAAAGGAAGGGCCCCTCTTTTATGTTACTAATACCGAAGCACAGGTATATCTGGAGAATGTACAACTAACAGGAACCTCTGGCATCCTTATCAAGGCAGGATCTGATCGGTGGGGGATCCCAGGTAAAAATGGAGGAAACGTCATCATGACTGTCAAGGATCAAGAAATGGAAGGTCTCATAATAGCAGAAAAGGGAAGTAGTATCCTTATAAGGCTTACCGGGAAAAGCCAGTTCAAAGGGTCCATCCAGGGGGCTGCTATAGATCTTGAAGCATCAAGCCTTTGGGAAGTTACCGGAGATTCGGAGGTACGCTATTTTGGATCCATCAATTCCCTCACGGATCTTCAATCTCGTATCCAAAATAAAGGATATACAATCAAGTATGATGCACTGGATACCCATAACAAATACCTTGCAGGCAAAACATACCAACTCGCTGGTGGTGGCACCTTAACACCTAACAAATAACAATTTTTGAGGGGACTGGTAAAAGGGATCGGCCCTTCAGTCCCCATTTTCCGCGGAATATCATGTCTGTCTACAAAACAATATGGGGATATATTTTTCTTGCCATTTCTTACCGGTCATGATAGGATGACTCTGTTTATAGAAACAGGAGGACTATTCATGGCTAGTATCGATAATAAACCCGTCAAGTCTATCCGGGTTGTTTTAGAAGAATCGGAAATGCCCCGCCAGTGGTACAATTTAGCCGCCGACTTTAAGACGCCCCTTTTACCGCCCCTCGGTCCAGATGGGAAACCGGTAAAACCCGAGATGATGGCCGCCATTTTCCCCATGAACTTAATAGAACAGGAAATGTCAACCCAACGCTGGATTGATATTCCTGAACCAATTCTGGAAATCCTCGCCCGCTGGCGCCCCAGCCCCCTCCACCGGGCGGTTGCCCTGGAACGAGTTCTGGGCACCCCTGCGCGGATTTATTTTAAAAACGAAAGCGTATCCCCTGCGGGAAGCCACAAACCAAACACCGCCGTCGCCCAGGCATACTATAACAAAGTGGCCGGTGTAAAACGGCTTACCACTGAAACAGGGGCAGGGCAATGGGGAAGCGCCCTTTCCTTTGCCTGTTCCCTTATGGGACTGGAATGCAAGGTCTACATGGTAAAGGTAAGCTTTGAACAAAAACCCTTCCGAAAGCTTATGATGCAAACCTGGGGCGGAGTCTGCATTCCCAGTCCCAGTCCTTTTACTGAAGCGGGTCGATCCATTCTGGCAAAGGATCCCGATTGTCCCGGCTCCCTCGCTATCGCTATCAGTGAAGCCGTAGAAGAAGCGGTAAGCGACAAAAGCGGCTCTACCAAGTATGCCCTCGGATCGGTTTTAAACCACGTGATGCTCCATCAGACCATCATTGGGCAGGAAGCTAAAAAACAACTGGCCAAGATCGGGGAACGCACACCAGACACGGTCATCGCCTGCGTGGGTGGGGGATCCAACTTTGCGGGGCTAGCTTTTCCTTTTGTCAAGGATAAGATAGAAGGAGCTAATATCAATATTATTGCCGTAGAACCCGCCTCGTGTCCCAGCCTAACAAAGGGCGTTTTCGCCTACGATCTTGGAGACATGTCAGGCATGACACCCCTTCTCCCGATGCATACCCTGGGGCACGAATTTATCGCCCCCGCCATCCACGCTGGAGGGCTCCGATATCATGGAATGGCCCCCTTAGTTTCTAAGGCGGTCCTCGAAGGCCTCGTAGAAGCCCGGGCGGTCCACCAGCTTGAATGCTATCAGGCAGCGATTACCTTTGCTCGCACCGAAGGGATTATTGCGGCCCCTGAATCGAGCCATGCCATTGCCATGGCAATCCGGGAGGCCCTTAAAGCCAAAGAGGAAGGGAAAGAACGGGTAATCCTTTTTAACCTTTCTGGACATGGCCTCATGGACTTAGCAGGATACGACAAGTATTTGAGCGGCCAATTACAGGATTATGAGTTTACCAACGAAGAATTACAGGAATCCCTAAAGTGTATAGCAGGATTCCCTAAACCAGAAGAGGTACGACTGTAGGAGCAGGGGATGCCCTCATCACCCTATGAGGGTATCGCCAGGCCCGGAGGAGAACAGCCTTTCTCCCTTCCTGACCGGGATCTGCGACGGGAAGGGCTTCTTGTCGCAGAGGGACGACTCCTGGTAGAACGGGTTTTGGAACGATACCAAAGGGACAGGGCCCCCAGAGAATGGGGCCCCATCGCTTTGTATTGCATCCCTTCGGCAGAAGAGGAGGCTCGGCGGCTGGTGTCGGGGAAGGGGATTCCCCCTCAGGCGTGCCCGATTATTGTCCTTTCTGAACAGGAACTCAGTACAGCCACAGGCTATCCCTTTCATCGGGGAATGCTCCTTTTGGCCCGGCGGCCCGCTATTGCCTCCCTTGAAACGGAAAGAGATCTCCCTCCACAGGCCCAGCGGCTGGTATACCTGCCCCATACCATTGATGCGGAAAATCTCGGCACCATAACCCGTACCGCCGCCGCCCTGGGATGGGATGGCCTTTTACTGGGCCCCTCAGGAGCAGATCCTCTGGGCCGCCGGGCCCTCCGTTGCTCCATGGGGGCAACCCTTGTCCTTCCCATCTGGTATGTATCGGAGCCTTCAAGACTTTCTTTCTTTAGTCAAGCGGACTGGTCCATAATCGGCGCATCCCTTGAAGAAAGCGCCCTTCTTCCTTCGGACCTACAAGGGTTACCTCGCCTTATCCTTGTACTGGGGAACGAACGCCATGGACTCCCGCCCGATATTCGCTCCCTTTGTCAGGGGGTAGTCGCTATTCCACAGAAACGGACCCTTCTAGAGGGAATAGACTCCCTTAATGTAGCGGCTGCCGCAGCAATTCTCCTGTGGGAAGGAATCAAAAAAGAGTAAAAATTCAGAAAAGAGGAACTTTACAGTTCCTCGATTACGGAGATTTGATTAATAAATAAATTCGCTACGCCAGCTTACAAAGACATCCCGACAAATTTTTATAAAACTCCGTGGCCGTTCCTGGGTTACCCCTCCGGTTAAACACAGATCCGACTCCAGACAGAGGGCATCTTCATCATCAATATACGAACGGGAAAATTTATGGTCCCGGTTCCAGGCGTTTACCTCTTCCACTGAAACATCTACATCACTAAAAGCCACATAAAAAAGAATTACCGTATTATCATCTTCTAAAAAGAGGTACGTTTTATACCCGTCCTGTTTCCAGAGGATATCTCCATCCTCATCAAGCTGGACCGCATACCCTTCATTTTTCATGAAGTCCATAAGCTGTTCTTTAGTGGTACTCGAAATTATCGAGCCATACTTGGTACTCTGAGCCACTACCAAACTAAGAGAAAACACAGCCATCAATACCACCATCACCCACCGCTTATTCATTTTCTCTCCTCCATCCTACGTTGATTAAACAAGAAGATTCTTGTTTGATTAAATTTTAATTGCAGGTACCCCGCAATGCAACTTCTACGGCTTTAAGAAGTTCTTCTACCGTAAACGGCTTAGATAAAATACAGTGGGCCCCAAACTGGAGAGCCAGGTGTTTAAAAGGACTCGTATCGGTTCGGACCTTCCCTGACATAATAATAACCGGGATACCTGGGTGTTTTTCTTTGAGTTCCATAAGGAACTCCATGCCCCCCTGACCCGGAAGAATGATATCCAGCAAAATAAGATCTATTGGTTGAGTTTCAAGAATATGATAGGCCTCGGAGGTTGTCTGAGCCCGATAGGTGGTGTAATTTTTTTTAGCTAAAATAGCCTCTACCACTTCTAAAATAGTGGTATCGTCATCTATAACCAGTACGGAACTCATGAAGCCCTCCTCCTGCGGTTGTTCACCGACGGCCCTGGGTAAAAATATATAGCAATCGTTCCAGATCTTCCATCGAATAATATTCTATTTTAACAGCACCTCTTTTTAGATCTCCCTGAATAGAGACCTTCGTCCCTAAAGCATCAATAAGTCGTTGCTCTATAGCAGCAAGCTCGGGATCCCGGGATTGTCCTTCTTGTTTTTTTCCCGCCGTTCCGGAAAGATTTTTGGGCTGTGCCGCTCTGCTCCCCCGGTTTAACTCCTGGGCAAGTCTTTCTGCCTCCCGCACCGAAAGGCCCTTTTCCACTATTTTTTCATAGAGGACCCGCTGATCCGCAGGATTGATTACCGAAAGGATCGCCCGACCGTGACCGCTGGTCAGAACCCCTGTGGCAAGAGCCTGTTGCATATCCTCCGGCAATTTGAGGAGCCGCAACGCATTGGCCACGGTGGAACGATTCTTACCAACCCGGTTTGCAACCTCATCCTGAGAAAGCCCCGTTATTTCCATCAGTTTTTTGTACGCCAGGGCTTCTTCAATAGGGTTAAGATCCGAACGCTGAACATTTTCTACCAGGGCAACTTCAAGGCGTCGTTCATCAGAGTAATTTCTGACAATCACCGGGACATCCCGCAGCCCCACAAGGCGGGCAGCCCGTAAGCGCCGCTCACCGGCCACGAGGAGATAGTTTCCCTCAGGGGTTTGCTCTACAATCAGGGGCTGGATAATGCCGTGTTCCCGGATGGAAGCCGCCAGTTCCTGCAACGCTTCTTCATCAAACACCTTTCGAGGCTGGCCAGGATTCGCCTGTATTTTTTCTATCGGGACGCGAACTTCACCGCCCTCACCAGTAAGGGACCGGGATACACCTGTCTCTTGTTTTGGCTCTTCTTCCAAAGCCAACAGGGCATCGAGCCCTTTCCCCAGACCATGCTTAACAGCCACGGGCCAGTACCTCCTCGGCTAAACTTTTATAACTGCGGGCACCCACACACAGGGCATCATACTGGGAAATCGGGAGCCCATGGGAGGGGGCCTCCGACAATCGGACATTCCGGGGAATAATGGTCCTGAAAACGCGATCCTTAAAATAACCCGTCACCTGTTTTACTACATCCTGGGCCAATTTTGTTCGAGAGTCATACATCGTAAAAAAGATACCCCCAATTTCAAGGTGAGGGTTAATGGATTTCTGGATCCGCTTAATAGTCTGCAAAAGCAGAGAGAGCCCTTCGAGGGCAAAATATTCACACTGAAGGGGGATAAGTACCGAATCGGCGGCAACCATTCCATTCAGGGTAAGAATACCCAGCGAAGGAGGGCAATCGATCAAAATGAAATCATACTTTTCCCGCACCGGCTCCAGGGCTCGTTTTAAGAAAAAGTCCCGCCCTTCCTGATCCACCAGTTCAATGGCCGCCCCAGAAAGATTAATAGAAGAAGGGATCACATACAAATTTCGGACAATGGTTTCCTGAATCACCTGGTCAATAGGAGCGGTCCCCGAAATAAGTTCATACACACCGGGCTTGGATCCATCAGCCCCGATGCCACTCGTCAGATTCGCCTGAGAATCAAAATCCACGAGGAGCACCCTTTTCTCTGCCTCCGCAAGATAGGCCCCAATATTGATAGCCGAGGTCGTTTTCCCAACGCCCCCTTTTTGATTCACAAATACGTAGGTCTTTCCCATTATGGCCTTAAGTATATCATACAAATACCATCCAATGCTATTGAATTACTCTAGACATGCGGGTATTCTTTGAAAGAGGAAAGGAGCATGATACACGCTATAGGAAATAAAAGGCCCCACATAGCAGAAGATGTGTTTATCGCCTGGAATGCAGAAGTGGCGGGAGAGGTATCCCTTGGAGCGGGAGCCTCAGTATGGTTCTCCGCCACCCTGCGGGGAGATATCGCTCCAATCATCGTAGGAGAAGGGAGCAACATTCAGGACGGAAGTACCATTCATGTGGATACAAACATTCCCTGCATTATTGGGAAGGGCGTTACCATTGGACATGGGTGTATTCTTCATTCGTGCACGATTGAAGACGGTTCTCTTATTGGTATGGGGGCGATTATCCTGAACGGCGCAAAAATAGGGCCCCAGTCTATGGTGGGAGCTGGCGCCCTGGTTACCCCAGGGAAAGAGTTCCCCCCTCGGTCCTTAATTCTTGGGGCCCCCGCAAAGGTCGTACGGGAATTATCGGAAGAAGAAATAGCAAACATCCAGGAAAATGCCCGTCACTACCAAGAGCTGGCCCAAGAGGCAAAACATTCGTACACAGAAATTTGAGGTTTCCATGAAGCTTGGAGATATAGTAGAACACTTACCCGCCCACGTGGTATATCGGTGCAGCCGATTCAACGAAATAGAAATTGAACATGTTGTCGCGAGCGACCTCATGAGTGATGTCCTGGTTCTGGACTACGATAATATTCTCCTCGTTACATCCCTCGCAAGCGAACAGACTATGCGGACCGCCGATATCATCGGGGCCCGGGGAGTTTTGCTCGTGAATGATAAGAATCCCCAGCCTGCCATGAAGAAACTGGCCGAAGAACAGGATATCACCCTTCTTTCCACCCCCCTTTCAATGTTCGAAGCTTGCTGTAGCCTCGGGAAACTCATGGGAGGAGCCTGGTATGACAAACATTAAACTCATCGCCTTAGATCTGGATGATACCCTTTTGCGAGAGGACCTTACGATTTCTCACTATAGCCGGAGTGTCATAAAACAGCTCGAAAAGCGGGGTGTGACGGTAGTGCTTGCCTCAGGCCGTTCGCCTCAAGCCCTCCAAAAATATGCCCATTTCCTGGAAATGAATAAACGGCCAGGGTATCTCATTTGCAACAATGGAACCACGGTTACAGAAAGCCACACGGGGAACATCGTGTATCAGGTGCTGCTCCCCTTAGAACCGGCCCTCAAAGTGTATGATCTTGTCGATGCAGAGGGACTGCCGATTCAGATTTACGAAGATGATGTGATTTTTGTTTCCCGCCGCAATGAGTACGCCGATCAGGATGTAAAACTCACGGGACTGCGACAGGTGGTGGTTCAAAATTTCCGCTCCCTCCTTGCGCAAGGGGCCACCAAGATGGTTATCCCTGGAGATCCCATGTTGCTTAAACCCTTAGAAATAATTTTAAAAACCTATCTGGGAGATGAGGTTACCATTTTTACCAGTAAGCCCTATTTTCTGGAAATTCTCCCGCCCTGCAGCGGAAAAGGGGAAGCCCTCGCTATAGTAGCCCAGCGCATGGGACTTAGTCCCCATGAGGTAATGGCCTTTGGGGATTCTATGAACGACGAATCCATGCTCCGGTGGGCCACCTATGGGGTGGCAATGAAAAATAGTCAGCCCGCTATTCTGGAACTGGCTCCCTACGTTACCGAATTCACCAATGAAGAAGATGGGGTAGCGCGGTTTCTAGAAAAACATCTTCTTCGGAAGGAGCCCCTTCTCCCTTCCATCTCACAGAGGAACAGGGGTCCCATCGTGACGGCGGAGGGGCAGATTTCATCACCAAGGCGCCCGCAGCCTTCTACTCAGGAGGATAATCCCCATGCAGGATGATATCCCCATCAACACGGTGGATTCCCCTTCGGTAGTACTGGAGCTTATTTTCAAATTAAAAATAAAGGATGTCATGACCACCGCCCTCATTACCGCAAAAAAAGAGGACACCCTGCGGCACATTCAAGCCTTGATGCGGGAAAACTACATTACCGGTGTTCCTATCGCAGATGACCGACGACTTTTAGGTATTGTCTCCATAGACGACATCGTGACGGCCCTCGACAAAGGCTACATTGATGACCGGGCCGAAAATCGGATGACCCGAAACGTGATTGTCCTCGAGGATGACATGCCCCTTTCCTTTGCTATTTCATACCTCAATAAATACCGATACGGTCGTTTCCCGGTGTTAAATAAAAACCGAGAGCTGGTCGGTATTATCACTTCAAAGGATGTGATCCGGGCTCTGTTAGTGGAAATGAACCGGGAGGTCCTCAGGCTTGAAAAAATTCACAAACAGGAAAATAAGGGGCCTTCTACCGCCAAAGAACTGACCTTTCCTACCACCCGTTACGACTTTGAACGGGCAGGCCATGCCTCTACCGAAATTAAAAAGGCTCTGAAACAGCTGAACCTGGATCCCAAAATCATTCGCCGCATCGCCATTGCAAGTTATGAACTTGAAATAAATCAGGTGGTTCACTCCTATGGTGGCACCATCTCCTGTTCCATTCTTCCCGACCGGGTAATCATCACCGCCACCGATACGGGACCGGGAATCGAAAATATCGAACTGGCATTGCAGGAGGGCTGGTCCACCGCCAACGAATGGATCCGGTCCCTTGGCTTTGGGGCGGGCATGGGTCTAGCAAACACCAAGCGGGTCTCCGATGAATTTTCGATCCAATCTACCGTAGGAGAAGGAACCACCGTTGTTTCGGTGGTATATTTAAATTCCCATAAAAACGATGAGGACCCATTATGAACATCCGTGACATTGTAGAACCCCTCGGCGCTACCATAGTGCAAGGCCAGTTTGAAGATCGGAATATACAGGGGGCTTATACATCGGACCTTTTATCTGATGTGATGGCCAACGCCAAGGAAGGGGGAGCCCTCATTACCATCCAGGCCCATAAAAATACGGTAGCCGTGGCAAGCCTCGTAAACATCTCGGTAATTATCGTCTGCAATAACCGTCCCATCCCCGAAGACATGATAGAAGCCGCCCGGGAAGAGGGGATAGCCATTCTTCAAACAAAGGAAAATCAATTTATTACTTCTGGGCGCTTGTATACCTTACTGGGACTCCATGAAAAGAACTAAAGCAAAAGGGGAAGAAGGCCCAGAATTGAGGGCCGCCTTCACAAAGCTGGCTTTCCGGTCGTCGGGGCACTGACGTAAGGATTGGGCCAGCCCTCGTTTCTGGACATACAGTGCTGATATTAAGGATGTACCATGCGGGCAGATTTACATAACCACTCATGCCTTTCTCCCTGTGCATCCCTTGAGATGTCTCCCCGCCGATTGGTGATCGAGGCATCCCGAAAGGGCATCACCATTCTAGCCCTCACGGACCATAACAGCACGAAAAATTGTCCCGCCTTTGAAAAACTGTGCTATGAAGCAAAGATTGTCCCCATTTTTGGTCTAGAAGCCTGCACGCGGGAAGAAGTACACATCCTGTGTCTTTTTACTGACCTTGATGCCGCCATGAACTTTGGCGACCACTGCTACCGGCTCCTTCCGCCGATCCCCCATAACCCAGAACAACTTGGGGACCAGGTTGTGGTAAATGAAGATGAGGAGATTCTGGAAGAAGTGGGGTATTACCTTGGCTCTGCCCTGGATCTTGGGGTTGATGAAATCGGCCCCCTTGTAGAAAGTGCTGGGGGTATGGTTATTCCGGCCCACATCGACCGACCGGCCTTTTCTATGATAAGCCAGCTGGGTTTTGTAGTAGACGGCCCCTGGGCTGCCCTTGAGTGTATCCGCATCCCACCGGCCTATCCGACCGGCTCATATCCTCTTATCACGGGGTCCGATGCTCATTACGTAGAACACATTGGCCGCCGTTCCTTCGAGCTAGCTGTCCGGACCCAGGAGGAAAAAACCCCTGATAAGCCCGATGAACGCCTTGCGTGGCTCAAAGCATGCTTGGAATCACACAAATAAAAAGACAAAAGATATATTCAAATTTCCTACCACCGGCTCTACCACACATCCTCATCGTGTGAAGTGGTGGTCATGGCAGGGGGGACCACCGTTTTAGAAAGAATCCCGGGAAAGGGGCCTGCCAATGCGAATCCCTTCGCCAAGGTACTCGGTTACCTTACCTTCAATCAGGATTTGCACCTGTTTCACCGTAGGGAATTCGGTGGCGGTCCACACGATTTGTTTAAGTTGCCCCAGGTACCCTTCGGTACCATAGGGATTAAATAAAAATTCCTCGCTGAAATTAAGGTAGGCAATTCCATCTTTAACGAGAGCCGAATACAGGCGAGTGCCTGGCGGGATAAGCGAGGTATAGCCTTTTTGCTTCTCGGTCACCGTAGGCCCCTTCAGAAGACTTGCAATCGCATCCGCCAGAGGGGTGTCGCTAGAAGGAAGACTTCGTTCCACCGACACCCTTGTCACCGTACCATCTTCTTCTACCCGTACTAAATAGAGACGACGAATTCGGGGAGCCGGTTTCTCTGGCGGCGCCGACGGGGAAGTCCCTTTGGGAGATACCACCGTCGTAGGCGAGGTCTTCTCAGGCGAAACGGTTTTGGTCGGTTTTCCTGATACGGATTCATCGGTTTGTGTGGAAGGAAGTTTCCCTGAAGGCGAGCTTTCAACAGGCATAGGGGAACCCTTTTGTTTACCCCCTTCTGAGGAAGAAGGTGTTTTTTCAGATCCGGAAGGACCCGTTTTAGGAGATGCCGGTGCCGGCTCTTCCGGCGTTTGGGAACCATTCTTTCCTGCCTGGCCTTCCGGAGAAAGAGTAGTGGAGTCCTTTTTCTGGGCCTCCGGAGAGGGATTCTGCAACAACGCATCGGGCTGTTTCTGAGGTACTGCGCCGGGCCCCTGACTACCAGGGCCTTGCTGAGGGAAGACTTTTTGCCAGAAATTCATTTTTTCAAGGGTTTGGCTAACCCGTTCCCTGTTCAACAGAAAAAGCCCTACCACTAGGAGGATAAAAAACAACCAGAATAAACACCCTAAGAGGGGAGCTTTCCCTTTTTTCCTTTTTTTAGCAGAACCCCGTGGCATGCCTTGTATGATACGGGTATTTTTCCTGGCGGTCAACGGGAATTGCCATCTTTACCGTTTACCAAACCCTTACCTCTATCTTATACTGAAAGATGTGAATGTACTTTCGTTGCTTGGACGGGTCGTCATAGAAAAGGTTTCTGGTTTTTTATACGCTCTAGGTTTTACAGGTCGATTATTGCGGGAAACCTTTTTTTTCTTCCGACGTCGTCAGGTAGCCTTTAAAGTTCTGGTAATGCAAATTCTCTTTACGGGGGTAGAAGCCCTCGGGATTTCTACGGTCCTGGCGATCGGTATTGGGGCTACCATCAATATTATTGGTTCTTCTATATTGCCCCAATTTGGACAGGGGCAGCTTATGTATACCCTGCTCATCGCTATCATTACCAGGGAACTGGGGCCCCTGTTAACTGCCTTTATTATCACCGCTCGGTCAGGCACTGCAATTGCCACCGAACTGGGAGGGATGGTCGTTTCCCATGAGATAGAAGCTTATATCTCGGTAGGAATAGACCCCATATCATATTTGGCGGTTCCCCGTTTTCTGGGTGTTACCCTTTCTTCTTTTTTTCTTAATATCTACTTTAATGTATTTGGGTTATTGGGTTCCTACATTGTACTTAGCTATCTGCGGCCCATTCCTTTTTCTGAATACTACGGAGGTCTTATGGATGCCTTCAGAGCAATCGATATAGGAACGGGGCTCACTAAAAGTCTTGTCTTCGGGGCCCTTATTTCTATCATTGCCACCTATCAGGGCTTTTCGGTACAACGGGCATCCACTGAAGTCCCCCAGGCAGGAATCCGGGCAGTAAGTTATTCTCTCATTGCCCTGGTTATCGCAGACGGTATTCTTACCATCATCTCGTATCAGCTATGAACACTATCATTGAAGCTCAGCGAATCAGCGTAACCCTTGCTCAATTTCCGGTTCTTACCGATGTTTCTCTTTCTCTTCCTGAAGGAATGAGTACCATTATCATCGGCAAGGCTGGCTCAGGGAAAAGTACCCTCCTTAAAACCCTGGCAGGTCTGGTTGTTCCTGACCAAGGAAAGGTTCTGTATCGGGGAATTGATATTGGGAAAGCATCCCTTACAGAAGAACGACACTTCCGCAGCGAAAGTGCCTTTGTTTTTCAGGATGCCGCCCTGTGGGCAAATCAGAGTATTTACAATAATTTGATGATTCCCCTATCTATCCATTTTCCTTCTTTGAGCAAAAATGAAATCGACAGTCGCATTCGGGAGATAGTTCAGCGGGTTGGGTATAATGAAAGCTTGGCCTACCGACCAGCGGACCTTTCCATGGGGGAACAAAAATTGATATCCCTGGCCCGGGCACTCATCTATGAACCTTCTGTACTTTTTCTGGATGAACCGACTTCCTCGCTGGACATGGAATCATCCCAGCATATCACGAACATCCTTTTAGAAGAAAAAAAGAAGGGAACCACCATCGTCGCGGTAAGTCACGACAATCGCCTTATTTCCCGCCTGGCCGATTATGTCTGTGTGGTATTCAATGGGGGTATCGCTGACTTTAATACCCTGGAAAACATTGCTCCCCGGCTTGGGAAAGACATCCAGCGATTACTTCGTTCAAAAGGTCAGGAACAGGCCTCTCTTGACGAGACAAGCCGGGACATCTACAGTTAAAAGAGCATGAAATTCCGGATTAAATACGCCGACCAGATTGTGGGCCTCTTTGTTATTCTTGCGGGGCTTCTCCTCGTGTTTATTCTTATCCTCGCAGGTGGGAAGCAACGCTGGTTCTCCCGGGACTATCGGTTTACTTCTCAATTTAATTCGGGAAGCGGCATTCCTGTAGGAACCCCCATTCTTTATAAAGGATTCCAGATAGGAAGAATAGAAAGGATACGTCTTAACCAGATGAATACGGTGGATGTGTCCCTCATTATTTATCAGGAATATCGGGATAGGGTTACGGAAAATTCTCTCCTTGAACTCGTCACAAGCCCTATCGGTTTAGGGAATCAGCTCCTTTTTTATCCGGGCAAAAGTGCTCAGCTTCTTGAAGAAGGGAGTTTTATCCCCTCTTTTGACACCCCTGCGGGGAGGACCCTCGTTGAAGCGGGGCTCGTAGAACGGCCGCCGAAGGACGATACGATTACTCGTCTTCTTTCCAATGTGAATCCCCTAGTGGAAAACATCAACGCCACGGTGGTGGCCCTAGAAAAAACCCTTACCATTCTTAATTCAGCCTTAGAAGGAAAGGGCAGCGGCCCCCTCGCACAAACCGTACAAGAGGTAGCCACATCGGCAGGGGAGATACGGGTCCTGACACAAAACCTTTCCCAAACCGTTCAGGAAGCAGGTCCTGCTATCCGGAGCGCCCTTCAAGAAACGGGGACCCGGATCCCGCAGGTCCTTTCGGATATAGAACAGACCACCACGTCCTTGGCTTCAATCAGCAAAAACCTGGAAGCCACCTCAGCGGCTCTCCGGGACCCCACCGGCCTTGTTCCAAAGCTTTTAGATCCAAAGGGTTCCCTTAAAACCTTGCTGGATGATAACAATCAGCTCTTTAATCGGATAGATAACTCCCTCGCCCAGATTGAACAGGCCCTTACCAACCTGCAAGGGGCTACTGCCATCCTGGCAAGCCAAATGCCCCGCATAGCCGCCACCATTGACGATGCTCGGAGTGCCATTGTTTCTGCCCAGGATGTCCTTGAGGGACTTAAAAACAATCCTCTCCTTCGCGGAGGCATCCCTGAACGGATAGATCCGAAGGCGGCTCCTACGGGGCTCCGTAACGGGGACTTCTAAAGGAGTTTCAGATTATGCCTCGAGAACCGTTCCAGTTTACGGCAACCCAAAACCTCCTCCAAAAAACTCTTATGGTTCAAAATAGATTTGCTTTTCTTTTTAAAACGGGCCCCTTTCTCCTACCTCACGTCAATTCTTCTCGTAGCATGAAAAAGAGTATCCCTACCGAGAAGAAAAGTTCCTTCTCCAATCCCTTGGTTTTTCTGAAAAAAACCGTATTGTTAGGCTCCCTCTTGGTTTGCGGCATTGTCTATTTAAGCTGTTCCAGTGCCCCCAAAACTCCCGCCGAAAACCGCACCGTTCGAAACGAAGCGGGACGCCTTGTTCAGCTGGGCACTAAGGCATTGAGGGAAGGACAAATCGCTGCAGCCCGGGGCTATTACGAAGAGGCCTATCGGCTTTGCACCTCCGTGGATGATCCCGAAGGCAGGATCCGCGCGTTGGATGGCCTTGGGCGGGTATATCCAGACAAAAATGAGTACTGGGACCGGGCCCTGACCATTGCCCAGTTTTCAGGGGATCCAGAACTTATTGCCCTGGCTTTGCTCTTAAGAGCAGAACGTCAATTGCTTTCTCAGGAATCCTCTCTTGCAGAAATTCCACAGGAAGGGGAAAACCTCGCCACGGAATTGCGGAATTGCATCAACCTGTTACAACGAAGGCCCATGGATAAAGCCCGGGCGCTTCGACTGTATGGGGCTCTTCTCCGAAGCACCGGTCAATACGATGAGGCTTTGAAAGCTCTTAACGAGGCAGCCAGCATCGATCAAAAGGAAAAAGCTTATATTGAACTTGCCTCTGATAACTATTTGATCGCCTCGGTGTATTCAAAAAAGGGAATCTACAACAAGGCCCAAGAATACCTGTTTATCGCCCTTTCGTATGACAAACGGGCAGAAAATTCAGCCGGCATTGGAAACACCTACTATGCCCTGGGGCTGGTAAGCGAAAAAGCAGGAAATATCGAGGCGGCCCGGACTTACTATGAGTGGGCCAGAGCAGTATACGAAGCCATCAAAATGCAAGACCAGGTAGAGGCGATTCAAAAACGGCTTGGGACGCTTGAAAAGTAATTTTTAAATGCCCATACTAGTCCTATGGGAGAGTTGGGCCAGATCATCCTTAAAAAAATAATCCAAAAAATTGAAGAAGCGGGGGTGTTTGTTGCCTTTGTAGGGAAGGTCCTCCGCTATTTTGTTCGTCGGCCTATTCGCTTCCATCTTTTTTTGCAACAGATAGAACTCCTGGGGGTTAATTCGGTTTCCATTATTCTGCTGGCGGGCCTCGCAATCGGCATGATCTTCGCCCTTCAGATGATTATCCTGATTCAACCCTTTCAGGCCGAAATTGGGGTTGGCGCGGCAGTGGCCGTGGCCATGGCGCAGGAACTGGCCCCCATCATCACCACATTGATGCTGATCGCCAAGAATGGTTCCGCCATGGCCGCAGAGCTGGGGACCATGAAGGTCACAGAACAAATCGACGCCCTTGAGTCTATGTCGGTGGATGCAATTCATTACCTTGTAGTGCCGAGAGTCGTGGCATCTCTTTTAATTTTTCCTATCCTTACAATGCTTGCTAATGTAGTGGGAGCACTGGGGGCTCTTTTTATTGCTATAGGATTATATAAGATTGATGGGGCCTCGTATGTAGATTACATGTTTGGCGTTTTACGGCCAGCCCACATTTACATTGGGCTCATAAAGGCAAGCATTATGGGGTTTATGGTGTCCACCATTTGTTGTTTTCATGGTTTACAGGTAACCCAGGGTGCCAAGGGGGTAGGGGATGGGGCCACTAAAGCGGTGGTTACCGCTTCCGTTTCGATTTTGATAGCGGATTACCTCTTAGCCTCGTTCTTAAATCCCCTTTTTTTCGCAGTGAGGTAACCGATGGCCACGTTGATTCGAGTGCGGGACGTGTATAAATCCTTCGGAGAAAACAGGGTTCTTCAGGGGGTTTCTCTTGACATAGAAGAAGGTTCGATTTCGGCCCTCATCGGTCAGAGCGGAACCGGTAAGAGTGTTCTATTTAAAAGCATCATGGGGATGCTTTCTATTGATGCAGGAAAAATTTGGTATAAGGATATTGAATTGACGGCCCTCTCAAAGGCCGAACTTATCACGGTACGACAACATTTTGGGTATGCCTTCCAAAACGCAGCGCTTTTCGATTCCATGACGGTGGCAGAAAACCTGGCCTTTCCTCTGACAGAGGTATTGGGTATCAAAAATCAGGCAGAAATAAAAAAGCGGGTCGAAGAAATGCTCGACTGGATTGAACTGCCAGGCATTGAACAGTTGCATCCGGCGGATCTTTCCGGGGGAATGCGGAAACGGGTAGGGGTTGCCCGGGCTCTTATCATGCGACCGGATGTTCTCTTTTTTGATGAGCCCACCACCGGTCTTGATCCGGTTCTTTCGGATACCATCTATCAGCTGGTGCGCCGGGTTAACAGGGAACTGAACGTTACCTGTATCATCATCACCCACGATATACCGGCGGCGTTCCGGGTGGCGGATAAGATTTCGGTGCTTCATCAGGGTATAATAGTAGCAGATGGGAGTCCTGAGGAGGTAGCCCGATCCAATGAACCGATTGTGCAGGACTTTATCCGGTTGTCTTTTGGAGAACTAAAAGTCAAGGTTGGTGCAGCTTCATGAAATGGTCGAATTACCTTAAAATTGGACTTTTCTTTATCGGTATCGGGACCGCCGGTACTGTCTACATTGTACGCTCCACCGATGGGTTTAATGACCTTAATACTAAGGTATATCAAGTAATTATTGACGATGCCACGGGACTTACTACCAATTCGAAGGTATACCTTGCAGGAGTTCCGGTAGGTAAAATTCAGTCCATTACTATTAAAGATGACAAGGCCATTTTAAAAGTGGCATTTCTAAAAAACGTGGAACTTCGCCAGGATGCGGTAATTCACCGCCGGGCCTCTTCTATTTTAGGGACCTCCATACTGGCTCTTAGTCCAGGAACAGAACTTAGTCCCATCCTAAAAGAGGGAAGTACCATCGAAGCAGCACCCTCCATGGCGGATACCTCTGCTATCATGAATTCGGTGCAAGACCTGAGCCGCCAACTCAACCAGATACTCAAGGAATTCCAGGAACGGCAGATGGCTCTCCTCGCGGTTTCCCTTGAAACCTTTAACTCCATCGCACGGAAGATCGATGCCCAAACAGAACAACAGCTTGAACGGGTTTCCCGTATCCTCGAAGCTTCGGCAACTATTTCGGAACAGGTAGAACGAATCCTCGCAGAACGCGAAAAAGATGTCACTGTTTCTCTCACCGAACTCCGTCAGTCTTTAGAGAACCTACGGGCTATTACCGAAGAAATACGTCAGGGTCAGGGGTCGATAGGAAAATTACTGTACGACGAAGAACTTTACAATTCCTTACTTGCCACAGCCCGCGAAACGGAAGCCGCCGCGGCAAAACTGGAAGCCACAATAGAAAGCATTCAGACCCTGGCAAATAACACAAATACGGTGGTGGTGGATGCGGGGAATTTGGTTTCCCAGGTAAACAGGCTGGAAGTCCAGATTGATAGTCAGGCCCGGTATGCCATCGGGAATGGGGCCTTCCAGGGGGGAACGGCGATTCAACTTATTCCACGAAAACGAGATCGCTATTATCGCATCGGCGTAGACAGTGATCCTACAGGGCAACGGGCAGCCCTTGTGTCTGCCGAAATTGGTCGAAAACTTGGCATAGTAACCCTTCTTGGGGGCCTTATAGAAAATACCGCAGGCCTTGGCTTCACGGTAGAGCCGATCCAGGGGATCCAGATTCGCACCGACCTTTACAATTTTCAGAAAGAAAAACTGCCCAATCTGCGGGGAACTATCATGGTCTATCCTCTTTTTGATCCCCATTCAGACAAGTTCTGGAACTGGATATACCTGTATGGAGGTATCCAGAACAGTCTTTCCAGCGAGCGGGATTTCTTTGTAGGAACGGGGCTTCGTTTTACGGACGAAGAAATTCGAAGTCTCGTGGGACTTTTCTCTCTCGCCGGACAAAGATAAAAACTTCATGAGGGAAAAACCAGGGGAGCCACGCCATGTCGGATCACCGGAACTGTAAGGAGAACGGCGCCCCCTATTTCCTCCACTGTAGTAAAACTAATTCCGGATCACCGGCGATTCATCGAGGGCCACCAGTCTGCTAAAAAAGCCATCTTTCTGCACCAGTTCCCGATAGGTTCCCATTTCCACAAGCCGTCCCCGCTCAAGCACCACCACCAGGTCCGCATGGCGAATCGTGGAAAGCCGGTGCGCCACAATCAGGGTGGTCCGCCCCCGCATGCTCTGCTCAATGGCGATCTGAACCTGCCGTTCCGAAGCCACATCCAGGGCACTGGTAGCCTCGTCCAGGATGAGAATCCGGGGATTTCTGATCAGAGCCCGGGCAATAGCAATCCGTTGTCGCTGGCCCCCCGATAGCCGGGACCCGTATTCACCAATAGGGGTATCAAACCCTTTGGGTAATTGTTCGATAAACTCCAGTGCATTGGCCATGCGGGCCGCTTCAATCAATTGTTCTTCTGAAAACTCCTTAAGACCATAGGTTATATTCTCCCGAATGGTCCCCGAAAAAAGAATCACCGACTGGGGAACCACCGACACATGATGCCGGACCGTCCGCATATCCAGTGTGGATAGGTCCTGCCCATCCAGGAAAATAGCCCCCTTGCTTGGACGGCGAAGCCCCAACACTAACTGCATTAACGTCGATTTCCCTGAACCACTGGCTCCCACAAAGGCCACCGACTGGCCCGCGGTGATAGAAAGCGTAAAATCTTCGATTGCATGTTCCGTTGTCCCGGGATACGAAAAATACACATTTTTAAAATCGATGTTTCCCTGAACGTTTTGTACCACGAGCTTCCCTTCGTTTTCTTCTACTTCGGGATCTTCTAGAATTTCTCCAATCGAGTTAATTGCCTCTATTCCCCGCTCAAGTTCGGGATATACATTCAAGATGGTACTTACCGCATTCAGCACTGCCCCATATAAGCCCTGAAAAAGCACCACATCCCCAACGCTAATCCTTCCCTGGAGCGCAAAGGGTATAGTAACAGCCAGACACAACACCTGGAGAAGCTGAAAAATAACCCAGTTGATAGCCCCAAAGACGGCGCTTACCACATCGAGCTTAACCCCATTTACCTGGATTACCGAAAATTGTTTTTCCAGTTTTGCTATTTCCATCCGCTCAAGCCCATGAGCCCGGGTCACGGGAATCATTTCGATCATTTCCGTCAGGTGTTCGTTCATTTTTTCCATGTCCTGCCGGAGGATCGCATTGGTTTCCCGCATCTTACCCCGGAACACCTTGATTACCAGGACAGCAATAGGTATCGAAACAACAAAAACGAGGGTTAGCAGGGGCTGTTTGGAAAGGGTCATCCAGAGGGCAAACAAAAAGGTCACCAGGGCAGGCAAAAGACTGTTCATGCTCAGCATGATAAGGTTACGAATCGACTCCACATCCCGGAGCACCTTTGACTGAATGGCCCCCGAATGGTACCGGTCATGAAACGAAAATGAAAGCTGTTGCAATTTTCGCACAAGGGAAAGACGGAGGGACCCTTCGATTTCTCGCACCGACGTAGCAAGAAAATAAATAAAAAGACTCTGGGTCGGTATGTTTTGAAGCACCAGGAACGCAATAACCCCAAGGTTGATAAGGATAGCCCGAATTTCTCCGCTCCCCACCGAGCCCTCGGCCAGGGCGCTACTTAAAGCGGTGATGATATTGGCCGTAACCACCGGCATAGCCCACACCGGGGAATGTTTAATAATAAAGAAAAAAGCCGCCAGGGCTAGATTCTTTTGTTCCCGATCAAAGAAGTGATAAAAGGTTTTTATGGGATGTTTTTTATTAAAATAAAACTCATGGCTAAAACTGGCGGCCCCCTGGCCGGAACGATTCAATATCGACATAAAACCATACTATACAAGGGAAAAAAGAAAGGCAAGGTGCCCCGGAGGAAGAAAAGAAGCACCTTGCCCCAAGAGGAGGCTTGTATTTTGTATTACACCGTTGTCAGTAAGTACTGGTTCAACAGATTTTCCAGGTATTCCTGTTTACCGCTGGTAAATCCTGCCGTTCCATAGTCCTTTGCCAGAGCAGCCAGTTCTTCCAGTTTCATCTGACCCTTTTCAAAGCGCTGACCATCGGCGGTATCAAAGGAGCTATAACGATCCTTAATAAAGGCCGCCAGTTTTCCTTCCTGCTGAATTCGGTAAGCTACTTCGAGTCCTACCGCAAAGGCGTCCATACCACCGATATGGGCAATAAAGAGGTCCGCCGGATCTACCGAGTTGCGCCGAATGTGGGCATCAAAGTTAAGACCACCGGTGGTAAAGCCCCCTGCCTTAAGGATGGCCAGCATCGCCAGGGTAGTCTCATAATAGCTCATGGGGAACTGGTCCGTATCCCAGCCATTGCGGGGATCCCCTCGGTTAGCATCCACGGAACCAAAGAGCCCCATCGCCACTGCGGTCTCCAGTTCGTGCTGGAAATCGTGTCCCGCCAGTTCGGCGTGGTTTGCCTCGATATTCATCTTGAAATCCTTATCAAGGCCATAGTAGCGCAGGAAGCCCGCCACGGTTTCTACATCGAAATCATACTGATGCTTGCTGGGCTCCATGGGCTTGGGTTCAATATAGAAGGTTCCTTTAAAGCCCCGGCTGCGGGCATAGTCCCGGGCCATAATGAGGAAACGGGCCAGGTGTTCTTTTTCCCGTTTCAGGTCCGTATTGAGGAGGGACATATAGCCTTCCCGGCCACCCCAGAATACATAGCCCTGTCCATCAAGTTCGATAGTGGCATCAATGGCGGCTTTTACCTGGGCCGCCGCATGGGCCACCACGGCAAAATCGGGGTTGGTAGCGGCCCCATTCATGAAGCGGGGATTGGAAAAGAGGTTCGCCGTACCCCAGAGAAGTTTTACGCCCGTGGCTTTCTGGCGTTCCTTGGCCTTAGCCACAATGGCCATCAGGTTCTTTTCGCTTTCCGCGGGGGTAGCTCCTTCCGGCGCAATATCCCGATCATGGAAGCAATAGAACTCGGCGCCCAATTTGGTGATAAACTCAAAGGCCGCATCCAGTTTGTGCTCCGCCCCTTCCATGGGGGTCTTGGCATCGAGCTTCCAGGGTTGTTTCTGGGTTGCGGCGCCAAACATATCCGTGCCGTCACCACAGAAACTGTGCCAATAGGCCACGGCGAAGCGGAGGTGCTCCTTCATGGTCTTATTGCCTACTTTCTTGTCCGGATTGTAGTACTTAAAGGCCAGGGGATTATCGCTCTTGGGCCCTTCGTACTTTATCTTTCCAATACCGGGGAAATATTCCTTATTTCCTACAAAATACTCTGCCATCGTATACCTCCATAATCTCTATATTGATAGGGGGCTTTCACCCCAGCACTATCCCTTTTTATGGGGCCCCTTTTCGTCAAAGGGTGGCCCCGCTCATACCAACAGGCGCCCTCAGGCTAGCGAGGCGCCTTTCACCATCCCTACCGATACAACGGAGCCAGGGCCGCCAAATACTTGCTATACTGACCATAGGCTTCGTTGTACGCCTGAACCTGCGCCGGATCGGGTTCTACGGTTAATCCCCCATCGACCCGAACATGGGCGGCACAAAGATCCTTGATGGTGGTGGATAAGCCAGCGGACCGCTCAAGGCACCAGAGGGCCTGAATTGCCGCTCCCATGGCTGCGGCTTCATCGCTTTCGGGAACCCGGACCGGCAGCCCCATCACATTAGCCACAATCGACCGCCAGAGAGGACTCTTTGCACCACCGCCGATAAGCCGGATCTCCCGGGCTTTAAATTGAAGCTTTTTAAAAGATTCAAGGCCAATCCGCATTCCAAAGATAGCCGATTCAAGGGTAGCCCGGGCTATATTCTCACGGCTGAAGTTTGCCTGGGTCAGCCCCAAAAGGCTTGCCCTTCCGTTGGGAAGGTTCGGCGTTCGCTCCCCATTAAAGAAGGGAAGCACCACAATTCCCTCAGCCCCAATAGGCGCCGCAGCCGCCACGGTATCAAATTCCCGCACATTCATTCCAAAGAGCTGGCGGAACTCTTCACTGGCCACGGTACAGTTCATGGTACACAGAAGAGGCAACCACCCACCGGTAGAAGAACAGAAGGCCGCCAGATTCCCCTCGGGATCTACCACGGGGCTATCCGAATAACCATAGAGGGTCCCTGAGGTGCCCAGGCTCATGGTTAGAAAACCGTCTTCCACCGTCCCCGTTCCGATAGCCCCCATCATGTTATCTCCCCCACCGGAAGCGACAAGGGCTCCCTCGGGGATACCATATTTCTTTGCCGCCTCCGCCGAAACGGTTCCCGCCATGGCGTGGCTTTCAATAAGGGGCGGTAAATACTCAATCAAATGGGGATCAATAAGGGCGCATATTTTTTCGGACCAGCGACGATTACGAACATCAAAGAGGGCCGTTCCCGAGGCATCACCGTATTCGGCCACATAATTTCCCGTTAAAAGGAAATTAAGGTAATCATGGGGCAACAGAACATGACGCAATTTCGCATACAGTTCCGGCTTATGCTTTTTAAGCCAATAGATTTTGGGGGCCGTGTACCCCGGTAACATCAAGAGCCCCGTCTCTTTTAAAAGAGCCGCTTCTCCCCCCGCAGCCGCCGTCAGTTCTTCACATTCCTTCGCCGTAGAGGTATCACACCAGAGCTTTACCTGATACAGGGGTTTCCCTTCTCCATCGAGAGGAACAAAGCCATGCTGTTGTCCCGATACCCCCAGGGCGACAATGCTCGCCCGATTTTCGGGGCTAATCTGGTTAAAACACTGCCGCAGGGCATTATCATACCAGTCCGCTTCTTGTTCCCGACTTCCATCGTTGCGGGCTATCAACTCAAGTGGAGCACTCGCTTTTTGGACCACCCTTTTTTGCTCATAGTCGTACACCACCACTTTGCAACTTTGGGTTCCCAAATCAATTCCACAGACCGTTTTCATGGACCATCCCCCTTACTTCCTGGTTATACCATACGGGGCTTTTCGTCAAAACACCATATGTCTGATTGACCTAACATATCTATTATTGATATTTTTTAGATATGAAATTGAAAGATGCGGTGTACGTCTATCGCTTGGTAGGGGGAGACCGCCTCGCTTGGCATGGACGCTATCATGCCCACAACCGGGGAGAATACGAATTCCATGTATTCCTGGAAGGAGATGGAACATTCCTCTGTAACCGGACAAAACATCGCATCGAACCTCGACGGGTATTTATTACCCGGCCCCGGGAATTTCATTCTATTGTTCCCCAGGATGTCAAAAAACCGATTAGTTACTATGCCTTCTTGTTTGAAGGGGATCCTCAATCGCCCCATGACAAGCATGCCCTCAGTGTGTTAGGGAACCGAATACTCCGCAATCGGCCCTTTGTTGCCATTGAAGGGCGGGATCACTTTTTAGCAGAAGAGTTGTATCACCTTTCCCGTTCTTCCGACGAAAGTCGGAACCATGCGGCGGAATATCTATTATTGAGCCTTATCTATCGGTGGTTCGGAGAAAGTCCTGACACAGGGCAAGCCCATCTATCTACAAGCACCGTTTACATCGAAGGGGCCCTTAAGATTATGCAGCGGGAGATAAAACAAAAACTCAGTTCACGGGAAATAGCGGAACACCTGGGGATTTCGGAAGAACACTTTATCCGACTCTTCAAACAGGCCCTGGGGATGTCCCCATTTCAATACTTTACCCGTCTTAAAATAGAAGCCGCCGCAGGGTATCTTTTGCAAACCAGACTCCATATTCAGGATATTTCTGAAACCTTTGGGTTCGAAAATCCCTTCCATTTTTCCCGGGTTTTTAAAAAATGTACTGGTCTTTCCCCTCAGGAATATCGCCTTACTTACACCCAAACCATCGGGGAAAAAAGCAGTTAATCCAAGCACGCCTTTCTCTGGGCCGATATCCCCGGCCTGGGCCGGCAGTTAGGAGCTCGACATCCACAGACTGGTAGCCAGGGCCCGATAGTCAGGACTCAACATCTACGGACTGACAATCAGAACCCGGTATTTCTGTTTTTGTTGTTGAGAAATAAGCCTTCCTTTTCTTTCATTCGAGAAATATTTACCCCAAATGTTTCTTAACCCCCTGAATTTGATCGCGCGGAACCATGACATATACAATGTCTCCCGGTTCTAAGACGGTTCTTCCTTTGGGAAGTACGAGACGGTCCTGCCGGATAATGGCGCTAATCAATCCCTGGTCACCGAGACCGAGATCCGCGATTCTTTTATAGGCCCCCTGGGAATCCTGTTGAATATGAAACTCTAACAATTCTACATCGCTCTCTTTGAGCGAATGGAGTTCCACGATGTGGGAGGGCTCTGCCCGTTTTACGGTAGTAAGGCGCAGCGCCCGAGCAAGGGGCCCCAGAGAAAGCCCCTGGACCAGAGAGGAAATAAGCACCACAAAGAAGACCACATTAAACACTATTCCCTGATCTTTCCCCGCCACCAGAGGGTAGGTGTATTGAGCACATCGCTGCCAAAAAGAATTCCAATTCCCAGAAAAATAAGAAGAACCGGAATTCCTATTTTTTCGCTTAAGCGGCTAAAAATCATGGCAATAATAAAAAGAATCCCAAAAAGTAAGAGTATTGTGGCCACCAGAACTCCTTGCTTTAAAGAGATATGACTATTCTATCGGTCAGTCCAGGAATGTCAAGGAAAAGGAAGCTTACAGAGAGAACTAAAATATGAAAACCTTTTAATTTGCGGCGACTCTATTTTTTCTATCGACTTAAAAAAATAAAGCGGAGCCCACAAGGGACTCCGCACCCACTACGATTTATTCGTTATAAACTTTTATGACAGAACCACCAATCATAGCCTTCATACTTCTTGAGTCGTTCTGTCGCATCCTGGACAGTCTTAGGCGGTGGAATAATAACCCGATCCTTAATAAGCCGGTTATTGGGCCAGTTGGCGGGAACAGCCACGCCATTTTTATCAGAAACCTGGAGGGCCTTTACTGCCCGCAGGACCTCATCAATATTCCGGCCAATTTCCTGAGGATAGTAAAGAACAAGACGTACTTTCCCCTCGGGGTCTACCACAAAAACGGCCCGAACCGTATTGGTCCCTTTGCCAGGATGTAACATGCCTAACTTATTCGCAATTGCATCGTTCGCTGCGGCCACAGGGAAGGTAATTTGAACACCCAGCTTTTCTTTAATCCATTCCACCCACTTAATGTGGCTAAACACCTGATCCACGGACATCCCAATGAGTTTTACCCCTAGTTTTTCAAACTCACCGGCCACATCCTGAAATGCTACGAATTCGGTGGTACATACGGGCGTAAAATCGGCGGGGTGACTAAAAAGAACAAACCAGGATCCTTTAAGATCCTTCGGTAAATTCAATACCCCCTGGGTTGTTTGAACGGTTATCTCGGGAAAATCATCTCCCAAGAGGGGCATGTGAAAATTTTGTGGTTCCATAGATACTAACTCCTTACCTTATTTGTTAAAAGCCTCTAACAAGGCACTGTATATATTGCAAAGGCTGTGCCAAAACATCTCAATCATTAAGAAAATGATTAATTCATTTTAATACAAGAAAATAGACAAATAAAATAAAAAGTCCTATCTGATGGCGCTTGCAATTTACCGAAATATCGATATATCATACCGATATGACAGTGAACAACGATATTTCAGTTTCATCAGAAAATGCCAAAAAAGATGAAACCGCCCTTACCACACCACTCCTGACACCAGAACGAACCATGGAAATCGTTCTCCAGGCACTGGGAGAACTCATTGAATATGAGCTTGCGGTGGTCTTAAGTCTGGAAGATTACAAACAATTACGGGTCCGCAAGGCAGTGGGCCCCCTCTACACCCCCCGTTTAGAGGGATATACCATTCCCCTTTCTCACCGACGGGATCTCCAGGAGATCCTGGAACAAAAAGAACCCCACCTGTTCGACGAAAGCACAGACCATCTTGATACCTATTATGACATTCTTAATCTTCCTGAAGGGCATTCCTGTTTGGTGGCTCCCCTCTATGTGGAAAGTCAACCGGTGGGTTTACTTACGCTGGATCACCGCCAGTGTGGCAAATTTACTCCGGGCATAGTTCGTTTTGTTCGAACCATTTCAAAACTCATTTCAGTTTCCATGGTGCAATCCGATACCTCCCGGGTTTTTTACAGCAAAGTACAGAACCTGCTTCATGAACGGAACCGCCTGCTTCAAGGAAACACGGACATATTTAAAGATCTGGTCGGAAGTTCCACCGCCTGGCAACGGGTGCTCGATATGATCCGCCTGGTGGCAGCCACGGAAGTTCCCGTACTTTTGCTCGGAGAAACCGGCACAGGGAAAGAACAGGTGGCTCGAAAAATCCATCAACTCTCGGCGGTAGCGGATGGCCCCTTTGTAGCGATGAATTGTTCCGCCCTGGCCCCCACCCTGGCAGAAAGCGAACTATTCGGCCATGAAAAGGGAGCCTTTTCCGGTGCTGTGGCCCAGCGACGGGGACGCTTTGAAATGGCCCACGGGGGCAGCCTTTTTCTGGATGAAGTGGGAGATCTCCCCCTTGAATTACAACCTAAATTATTGCGGGTCCTGCAGGAAGGAACCTTTGAACGATTGGGAGGGGAACGAACCATTTCGGTAAAAGTACGGATCATCGCAGCCACAAATGTATCCCTTGAAAAAGCCCTCGCAGAAGGCCGATTCCGGGAAGATCTCTATTACCGCCTTAATGTATTCCCTATTATACTGCCCCCCCTGCGGGAACGCGACCAGGATGCGGTTTTACTGGCCGATTATTTTGTCTCCCTTATCAGAAAACGAACGGGCTTCGAAAAGCTTCGGTTATCTCCCGCGGCGCTGGAATACATCTTAGCCCAGAGTTGGCCGGGAAATGTCCGCCAATTACGAAACGCCATTGAACGGGCAGCCATTCTTGCCAGGGGAGGACTCATAGAACCTCTTCACCTGACCGTGGAGAATCCTTCTGTTTTCCCTTCACGGTTCTCAAAGGAAAGAGAAGCCCATGAAAACCAGGCCTCTCTCACAGGAAAAAAGGAACCCACCTCGTTCGGTCCAGACCTTGGGCCAGGGAAAGGAGGACCACAGGAAACATCTGACAATCCTTCAGTCCTACCGCCCCCCTCTTATGAAACCAAAACAGTGTCTCCGCTCGATGAGGCCCTGAGGGCCCATATTCTCCAGGCCCTCAAAGCAAGTGGCGGGAAAATTTACGGCAAAGGCGGCGCAGCGGAACTCCTTGGATTGAAACCCAGCACCCTCCAGAGTAAAATGAAGAAACTAGGAATCCACACCTATGAAATCAAACACCGCCTCTGATGCCTGGAATCTCGTGTTCTTTTTTCTGCTCCTCATCGGAATAGGAACCGCTCTCCTTCTTTTACCAGGCCTCGCCTTACGAAACAAAAGCGCTCTTTCTTTTGTGGACGCCCTTTTCACTATTACCAGTGCCGTGTGTGTAACTGGCCTCGTTACCGTGGATACTTCTCGGTTCTCTTTGTACGGCCAGCTGGTAATTCTTCTTTTTATTCAACTGGGTGGGCTCGGAATTATAACCTTTACCTCAATTCAGATGATCATACCTGGGGCAAGGCTACCCCTACGACGACTGAATACCATAAAGAGTTACTTTATCGAAGGTGTGGAATATCGGCCGGAACGAATTTTAAAAACGATTTTACTTTACACCCTGGTCATCGAAAGCGGGGGTGCCTTTTTTTTGGCCCTTCTTTTTCGCGCCGCCGGAGAAAAAGACTGGATGTATGCGGGGATTTTCCACGCCATCTCTGCCTTTTGCAACGCTGGATTTAGCCTCTTCCCCGACAGCCTTACCCGATTTCGACACAACCCTTTCATTTTGGGAATTATCATGTTTCTTATCATTAGCGGAGGCCTTGGTTTTATCGTTCTTCAAGACATTATGCAACGGTTAAAAGGTAAAAAGCGCTATCTTAGCTATCACAGCAAGGTTGTCCTGGGCATGACGCTTCTTTTCATAGCAGGGGGAACGTGTCTATTTTACCTTTTAGAATATCCCCGAGGTATAACCTGGTTAGAAGCACTTTTTCAATCCATCACCCCCCGTACAGCGGGTTTTGATGCAAGACCCCAGGTTATGTACTCAACTCCTTCAAAAATGCTCACCATTTTTTATATGTTTATCGGGGCAGGGCCCGGCTCTATCGCCGGCGGTATTAAGCTTACCACGGTATTCGTAATAGCGCTCCTCATTGGTCGCAAACCCGATTCCCAGGGAGACATCATATTCCGTCATCATCGAATTCCTGCAAACACCCTTCACAATGCGATGACCTATTTTTTAAAGGCCCTTTTGCTTCTGATGTCGAATATCCTGTTATTGAGTATCATCGAAGGCCCTCGAGGACTTGATTTTGACGGCATTGTGTTCGAAGTTGTTTCAGCCTTTGGAACCGTAGGACTTTCTCTGGGAATCACAAGCCAATTAAGCGACATAGGGAAATTGGTAATTATCTGTACGATGTTCGCTGGTCGTCTTGGCCTTGTGGCCATGGCCTTTCCTAAAAGAAAACAAAAGGAATATCCTATCAGTTATCCCCTTGGACAGGTATTGCTAGGATAAGGGAGGAAAAAATGAAACGAATAGCTATTTTGGGACTAGACTATTTTGGAAGAACCCTTTTAGAAGAAATAGCTGATTTAGAGGTAGAAATAATTCTCATTGATAGGAATCGCGAATTAATCGATGAATATAGCAACATGGTTTCTGCTGCGATTGTTATGGATATCGTAAACGGAGAAAATCTAAAAAAAATCCTCCCAGAGAAAATTGATGCGGTGGTCATCGATATGGGAGATAGCCTGGAAGCTTCGATTTTAGCTACCAGCTACTGTAAAAAATTGGGGATCCCCCTTATCGTTGCCCGGGCAGAAACAGAGGCCCATGGAGAAATCCTGAGTATTGTAGGAGCCCACCGTATCATTTTCCCGAATAAAGAAGCGGCTAAACGGGTAGCACCTCTTATAATCTCAGATACGCTTTTAAATTATTTACCGGTAAGCGATGAATTAGCTATTGCAGAAGTAGAAATCCCTGAGAGTTTTACAGGGAAAAATGTTTTAGAGCTAGATTTTAGAAAAAGATATAATTTGAACCTTATTGCTCTTAAAAATGAAAAAGGTCAATTTGGCTTCTTTACCGACCCTGATTATCGCTTTCAGAAGGGGGATATTGCTCTCGTCGTAGGGGCACCCCAATCTATTGAATCTTTTACCGGCGTACTGAAAAAAGAAGTACGACCTTCAGTGGGCCGCATCTTTAAAAAATTCTTTGGAAACAAGAAATGAAGGTGTATTATCTTTACAAATACTATACAAGATAAGGAAAATGTAACCGATGTATTACCTGGAAGAAATTCCCGCCTATCTTATCGATGCTCGAGATGAACCCGATGGGGTCATAGATTACCTTATCGCCACCTCTTCTGAGGAGGAATTCTGCATATGTCCTACCATAAATGCGGAGTATCTAAAAAAACTTATCTATAGCGGATTCCTTATCATGTCCATGCAAGGACAAATACAAACTCCCGAGGGAGATAAGGATCACATCTTTTTTATTCCCAAGATCCATTACCTCCGGTCTGTGTTACATTGGGAGAACCTGCATATTACCCGGACGACCCGTCGTCTCCTCAAAAAATACAGGTTAACCACCGAGGTGCCGCTCCGCACCATTATGGACCTCTGTGTAGAAACCCATGGATCTGACTGGCTTACCCCCCCACTCCTCGATATGTTAGAAAATTTGGGGGCCGAAAAAAACCATCATCAGCTTTCTATGATGGCCTTTGGTTTATATCGGGGCAATGAACTGGTGGCGGGAGAATTTGGGTCCCGGGTTGGTAAGATATATACCAGTTATTCTGGTTTTTACCGGGAAAACTCCGCGGGTACGGTCCAGATGGTTCTGACCGCCCGGTATTTGCAAGACCAGGGATTCGCCTTTTGGGATCTCGGCATGCCCCTCCCGTATAAGGATAGCCTGGGGGCCATAAATATTACCCGAGATGAATTTGTGGAACTTTTTCGTCGCTATCGAAATGCCTAAAACTCACTCAACAAAGGGCCCCAGTTCCTTTTTTAGGACTTCTGAGCCCAACAGATAAACACAAAAATCTTCTGCAGTCCTGCCGCGCTCCGTTTTGTCGCCTTAGACAGCACAACCTCAAAAGACCATCTCAATTCGTTTGTTTTTCGTACTTTTCTTTTAGCTTTAAATACTCCGCATTGAGGCGGGAGGTTCTGGCATTTAAACGGCTTAAACGCTGGGCTAATAGGCGGGCCAGGAAAATACCATAGTGGGGGTTCTTTTTAATGAGGTCCACAAAATCCTCTTTTGAAACCTTGATACAGGTTCCCCCATCCTTTGCAACCACCGTAGCGGTCCGCTGATTTGAAAGCAAAAAGGACATTTCCCCTATGAACATATCATCTGGCGTAAGATAGGAAACACAGCGATTCTGGGAATACACAAGATACCTTCCTGAAACAATATAATACAGGTAATCCGAAGAATCCCCCTCTCGCATCACAATCTCGCCGGGCTTAAAATGAACCTCTTCCTGGTTTGTAAAGATTCCAGGGACCTCATTGCTTTCATCTTTTTGATGAGAAATCCGAAAGCTTACCTCATTCCCTTTTTCATTATATTGCAAATCTTCCACATAAATGAGACTCATGCGGATTCCCATCCCATGGAGCCCAATGCTTGGCTGGCTCGAAAGACGGGCCCGCCAATCAAAACCATCTCCCTCATCGGTAATGGTAAATCGGGAAGCCTCCGGTCCAATGGTATAGCTTAATCGCACTTTTTTTGCCGCAATACTCGGATCTTTATTTTTCTCCCGGATGAGTTCCATCATATTTTTGCCCGACTCAAGCCAGGCACTTTTTTCTTCAAAACTAATTTTGCAGTTACCGTGTTCTATAGCATTCACCAATAGTTCTTGCAGAGCCACATGAAGCTTCTCTTTATTATCCCGGTTAATAAGGTTGGCGTTATATAAATAATTGGTGATCAGGTTCGTATACACGATAATATCGAGGGGATCATTATCAATAATGAAGGTCCCCGAAATGGTACGCATCAGGTGTTGCTGGATACCCCGCTGAAAAAAGAACTGGCGGTTCTGGGCAAGAATTCGCAAAAGACGCTCCACGTTATTCGTAAATTCCTGATAGCTAATCACGGCGATAACATTGGAATCCCGCAGTTGTTCCAGCAGTTCCTTGTCATTACTTTTGTGAATCGCAATAATACCCCCGTAATGCAACCAGGGATCTTCACGAATAGCCGCAAGAATCGCCTGGGCATCGGGGTCAAAGGTGCTTCCAAGGGACGTATCAAGGATCTTGATTTCCGGTAATTCGTACTTAAGGCACTCAATAACCCGATCTACTTTATTCAAAAAGATCGGTTTTATGGGCAGCTTGGAATTTTTTATTGTGATCTGGATAAGGTTGGTTAACTGACTATCCTTAGTAACTACAGGGATTCGCAACATTATCAGCTCCTAACTTTTCTTTTTGGACAACGCCACGCATATTATATGCGAAAAGCTCCTTATTGTGCTAGAATAACAACATGAACATGAATAATTATAGCATGGAAATCGGGAAACCTCTGCCTCTTGGCGCAGAACTTACCAAAACAGGGGTAAATTTTGCGCTTTTTTCCCGCCATGCCACAGGGGTAACCCTGGTTATTTTCGAAAATGAACAGCCCGACAGCCCCTATGAAGAATACATTTTAGATCCCCATAAACATAAAACAGGAGACATCTGGCATTGCCATTTGCGGGGCCTTTCCGCCGGCGCATACTACCTGTATCGAGTCGATGGGCCGTACATCCCCGAAAAAGGGTATCGTTTCAATCCAAACAAGCTGCTCTTAGATCCCTACGCAAAGGCCCTTACGGATCTTTCTAAATGGGATCTCAGTACCGCGGTGGCTTACAATCCCAACATGCCGGATCAGGACCTTTCGTTTTCCTATCTGGATGATAGGGCATATCAGCCTCGCTGCATCGTGATTGATGATACCTTTGATTGGCAGGGGGACAAACCTCTCAATTATCCCCTTCGCTTCAGCGTTCTTTATGAAACCCACGTTCGGGGCCTTACCATTCATCCCAGTTCGGGGGTAGAACACCCTGGCACCTATCGGGGAGTAATCGAAAAAATCCCCTATTTTAAGGAACTCGGCATTACAGCCCTGGAATTAATGCCTATCCAGGAATTTAACGAACAGGAAATTCCCCGCATAAATCCCCGCACAGGAGAACGGCTAAGAAACTATTGGGGCTATTCTACCGTTGCCTTTTTTGCTCCAAAAGGATCCTACGCGGCGGATAGGCGTCCCGGTGCTCAGGTGCGGGAATTCAAAGAGATGGTTCGGGCCCTTCATCGGGCGGGGATCGAAGTTATCCTGGATATCGTATTTAACCATACCGCCGAAGGGAACGAGTTAGGCCCCACCTTTTCTTTCCGGGGAATCGACAACACCATCTACTACATGCTCGACGAAAATAAACGGTACTACAAAAACTACTCTGGTTGCGGCAACACCCTGAACTGTAACCATCCGGTAGTACGAACCTTTATTATCGACTGTCTTCGGTACTGGGTGGTAGAAATGCATGTAGATGGATTCCGCTTTGATCTGGGTTCCATCCTCGGACGGGATCAACAGGGGCGACTCATGGAAAACCCGCCCATGCTCGAACGGATTGCAGAAGACCCGGTCCTGCGAAACACGAAGATCATTGCCGAAGCCTGGGATGCAGGAGGTGCCTACCAGGTAGGCTGGTTCCCCGGGGGGCGGTGGGCCGAGTGGAACGACCGGTTCCGGGACGATGTCCGCAAATTCTGGAGAGGAGACCCCCACGAAGTCCGTCATTTTGCAACCCGTCTTTCCGGGAGCTCCGATCTTTACCTGCGGGACGGGCGAAAACCCTTTCACTCCATCAATTTTATTACCAGCCATGATGGATTCACGTTAAAAGACCTGGTTACCTACGCAGAAAAACACAATGAAGAAAATGGCGAAGATAATCGGGATGGGCATAACGCCAATTTTAGCTGCAATTATGGCTTTGAGGGCCCCACACAAAACCCCCGCATAGAACGGATCCGACTTCGACAGATGAAAAATTTTATGGCCACCCTTATGCTTTCCCTGGGAACCCCCATGATTTTAGGGGGGGATGAGTTCGGAAGAACCCAGCGGGGAAACAACAATGCCTACTGCCAGGATAACGAAATTTCCTGGTATGACTGGACCTTACTAGAACAAAACAGGGATTTTTTCCGCTTTGTTCGGGAAATGATTGCCTTCCGAAAGCGGCACCCTGCTTTTATGCGACCAGAGTTTTTTACAGGGAAAGACGGCAACTATAACGCTATCCCTGATATTTCATGGTTCGACGAATTTGGTAATAGCCCTGATTGGTCCACCATTGACAAAAAAATAGCCTACATGCTCGACGGCAGCAGGGCCGATACATTCTCCGATCGGGACGATAATGATTTTTATATCATGGTAAATGCGTCGGTGGAAACGGTCACTTTTAAGATTGCCAGTCCATCGCCAGGGAAATTATGGTTCAGAGCCATCGACACCTTCCTTGATTCGCCCCACGACATCGAAAATCCTGGTTACGAGCAATTACTGGAGAACCAAAAAGAATATTCCGTGGGAGACCGGAGTATCGTTGTGTTGGTTGCCCGGCCTGTATAAAACACCCCTTTTGTTATAGCTTACTTTAGGTTTTATTCTTTGGCGCGGGGTAATGTTACGGTAAACACCGTACGGTCCTCTTCGCTTTCAAACGTAAGGGTACCCCCATGTTCTTCCACAATACGTTTACAGAGATCCAGGCCAAGTCCCGGCCCTTTCTTTTCTTTATACAGCGTGAAAAAGGGAGTAAAAACAAGGGCTTTATCTTTTTCGGGGATACCCCTCCCCGAGTCTTCTATCCGAACAAGGATATACCCTGATACCGGGGCAGGTTCTATAGAAACAGAAATAGTTCCTTTCTTTTCAATAGCCTGAATGGCATTGGAAATAAGATTTATCCACACCGCTCTGAGTCGATCCGGCTGGGCTTTTATTATTCCTGGTTCTTTAAAAGAAGTAACTACACGGATACGGTTTTTAATCTGGTGTGCATAAATTGATAGTAGTAATTCTATTTCCTTCTGAATTGAAATAAGCTGAACACCTGATTCATGAGAGGCAGTCCAGAGATACAATGACTGGATAGTCATAGCAGCTCGATCAATCATTTCAGGAATCAAGGAAAGATTATGAAACAGTATCTCATAATGGTATAGAATATGAACTATTTCTCCAAAATGAGAGAAGTTTTGCCCATACTCAATAATTTTTTCATCTAACACATTAATGCCTAAATCGATAAGATCATCAAGGATTTCCTGGGAAAATGGCAAAGCCCCATCTGGTGTTTTCAATCTTTCATACAATTCTTTTTTTTCTTTCCGCGTATACGAATAAGTATGCAAATTATTGACCAGATATTCGATACAGAGTTTTTGTTCGGGGTAGTTATTTTCTAACATAGTACGAAATACACTTCGAAGATAGTCTAAAGATACGGCTGAAGATTCGGCGGTAGATTTTATAGCAGCCAGGGGTGTATTTATGGCATGGGCGATGTTTGCCGACATAGCTCCTAACACAGCCATTTTTTCAGAAACAATCAACTTATCTACCGTTTGACGAAGAATTGAATTTTTTTCCTGCAGTTGATTTTCCAGATTTTCATTAAATTGTTGAATTTGGTAGGCCTTCGCATAAAAGGTTTCTGCCATTTCCCGTATTTCTTTGATATTTTGTATATTTTTCGAAAGTGGTGGGAGCGGACTTGCGGTATCCCACGCAGCGATAGAATCGATAAAAGCACTTAAGGGAGATAAAAGCATCGTGTGGAGCAGAAAAAATCTTATGGCCAGAATTCCCGCAAAGATAAGAACAGCCAGTTGACTTAAGAAAATGGTAGGAGAGATAATCGCCTCTCTGTTTTCAACAGGGGTTAACAAGAAAATAGGAATCCCTAACCAGATGTTTTTCGTAGGAGTAACCACAAATTTTTTCCCCTGGAGAGTGAGGTTTTTCAAGGAAAAAGAAAAGACGATGTTAGAAATGTTTCCTCCCATACTGGTAAAGGGGATTCCCTCTGAAGAGGTAAAAACCACAATACTCCCATCATATCGAACCAACCGCAGTATTTCATTCCCGAGGGTTTGTAGTTCTAAACGACCCACCAGTAATTTTTCTTTAAAAGGATAGGTATAATAAATACTGGGTTTTTCATTTTCCGGGGCCCTTATAACGGAAGATCGCCGGACCGTCGAAAAATAGTGGTTCTTCAAAAAAGTGGAAAGGGGCGGCTGAGAAAAGGTAAATCCTACAAAAACCGCTGAAGAAGGGGATTTTTTTATGATCCCCTCCACTCTCAGGTTAGAAAGAACATATACATCAGAAAAAAGAGAAAGATTTCCCAAAGTACTAGGAAAATAATAATTTCCTATTTCTTCGAGTTGAAGCGCCGCAGTAGTGAGTGTCTCATTCAGTATTGTATCAAGGGTTATCAATTCTAGTTTTCGGCGGTGAGAAAAATCTCGATAGGCTACACGAACCACCGTTACAGAGATAGCCACAAGGAAAAGAATACTTACGCCCAGCGTAATACTATCTAAAATGACAAATATTTGCCGCAATTTATAAGGATTTTTCTTTCTACTTTCTTTCATTTGAATTCCCGACGGATATCCTTAATCACATAGTAGGGACGGTCTATAACTTCACCGTACCTATCAAAGGTTATTGAACCAAACATCGTTTTGTGGGGTCCCTGGGTAAGAAGCCACTTTTTTACCGCTTCCGGCGTAGTGGCTCCCGACTCAACCGCCTGTTCAAGGAGTTCAAGGGCCACATACACATTAAAACTCAGAATAGTAGGACTTACACCGTAATTCTCTTCTATGGTGCGCATATAGGTTTCTACTACAACATTTTCTGTGCGAGAGGGGTACAGAGAGGGAATAATAAAACGCTGAATAGCAGGGCCTGCTCCCATGATAAGGTCCACATTATTCATCCAGGGAGTAAACAAAATCGGTGTCTCGGGATGAAACTGATAACTTAACTGGGCAATGTTGCCCGCTATATTCTTATATCCGCCGATAAGCAGATACAGGAAATCATACGAAGTTCCCTTAAAAAGAGGTTCAAGCGAATCAATAGAAAACTTTCGGGTATCAATATCATGGACCAGGAGGAAAATTGCAGGATCTGCCGCATGAAGGGCCTTGCTAAAAATATCCAGGGCCGGCACTACATAGGCAGGATTCGCCATATCCCGGATAATAAGCATCTTCTTTGGATTGTTTTCGAGGGCTATACGCACAAGAGACAGCTGTTCCTGATTCACATCGGGTACTACCCGAAAGATGTTATCATCTTTGGAAGAAAGTTCATTCGTAGTAGCGCCTGTTATAATAGCAAGCACCTTTTCCTGGTTAATAGACGGCACTATTGCAAGAGCACAGGTTGAAGTATGACTGGTAATTAAAAACGAAATCTTCTGCTCTCGGATATGTTTATACGCCGTGATGGTTCGTTCAGGATCCCAGCCATCATCAAAGGGATACACCACTAAACGACTTTTAGGGTGCTGCTTCTCATACAACCGAACCGCCCCAATTTCGCTGACCCCGATAATGGAGCCCGCTTCTAACTTTGTCATCAAAGCTACAGAAACCTTTGGGGCCGAGCACGCAGAGACTATCAAAACACTTCCTAAAAGTATCTTGAGAACAAACAAAGAAAGGAACGGACCATACCACTTGTTACCGCTTTTCATACCAGGTCTCCCGGGATACAGTACCCCTTTTACTTTTTATGTATTTTCCCGACCAACCATTGCTATTTTAAGTATAGGAGAGAAAGGCTGTTCATGCTAGAATAAAGGGTATGAAAGAGGTAAATTCTTTTGTTCATTGCGATTCCATATCTTTTACCTATCCAGAAGGGGAACACCCCATATTCTCTGATTTTACGGCGGACTTGCCCGGTGGCTTTGTGAGCCTTGTGGGGCCTAACGGTATTGGGAAATCAACCCTCATGCTCCTGGCCGCGGGGCGTTTGTTTCCTCAGAAAGGACACATTTTTCTGCTCGGCCGAGACACGCGCACCTTTCAGGACGAGGAAGAACGAAACCGCTATGCATCTTTTATCTACCAGAATATGGAATTCGAAACTGAAGAACCTCTGGAGTCGCTTCTTGAAACCGTGTATGCCGGTGGATTCCATCCCCTCAAAGGAGAAGACTTTTACCAAGAAGTTTTATCCGTTTTTGAATTGACCCATCTCCGAGAGCGGCCTCTGGCACGGCTTTCTAAAGGGGAGATGCAGCGGGCCCTTTTAGCCTTTGCGGCCCTGTATGGTTCTCGCTCTATCTTTATGGATGAACCGGTTTTTGCCATGGAGGACCGCCAAAAAGAAAAGGCCCTAGAATTTTTCCGTTCCTACCATGAGCGAACGGGAATAACAATCTATCTATCCTTGCATGAACTGGATCTCACCAAAAAATATGCCAAAACCGTGCTGTTGTTCAAAAAGAACCAGACCATCGAGATCGGACGCCCCTTAGAAATTCTTACTCCCCAGAACCTGGAAGAAGCCTACGGAGTTCCCGCAGCGATGCTCAAGCAGAAAGAATACCTTGATCGAACCAAGCTTAAAGAAGAAGCGGAACTTTGGGGAGAACACAAGGGGTAGCGGGCTAAACAGGGGAAAGACCAGAGCAATCAAGCAAAAGGTAAAAATCTTCCCCTTAAAAAGGTAGGAGCAGACAAAGGGTGGCCCCTTTCGGGCCCCCAGCAAGTCAAACAGGATGAAAAGGAAAAACCACCATGGATGAGAGTAGTTTTATTTTAGGGGTAGATCTTGATGGCGTGGTAGGAGATTTTTATGGGGCCATTCGAAAAATTGCGGCCGAATGGCTCCATAAGCCCCTTGAATACCTTACCCCCGAAGTTTCCTTTGGTCTACGAGAATGGGGTATAGAAGAATATGGCGGTTATGATCGACTGCACCGTTTTGCGGTAACCCAGCGAGACCTTTTTCGCATCATGGAGCCCATCACCGATGCCCCAGCGACTTTACGAAAACTCTCTTTAAAGGGAATTCGGATCCGGATCATCACCCATCGTCTGTTTTTAAAATACTCTCATAAGACAACCATTCAACAAACGGTAGATTGGCTCGATTACCATGATATTCCCTACTGGGATCTCTGTTTCATGAAAGACAAGGGCGCCGTCGGTGCCCATGTCTATGTGGATGATTCCCCGGAAAACATCAAAAAACTCCGTCAGCAGGGCTGTCGTACCATCGTTTTTACCAATTCAACCAATCGAAGCCTTCCGCCCCCCCGGGCCAACAATTGGCAAGAGGTAGAACAGCTGGTACTGGAAGCCTATGAAGAATGGAAAACCGGAACCCTGAACCTCTTTGGGGCAGAAGAATTCCCCTTTTCCCCCTCTTCATCGGGAAAGTAAAACCATAAGCGAACAGCGCCATGACCACGATTCTCCTAACCACCATTAACGCCAAGTGGATCCATCCAAGCCTGGCCCTTCGTCTTTTAAAAGCCAATCTCGGGACCCTCGAAGAAAAAACAAAAATCCTGGAATTTGCCATTCGTCAACCCCTCGAAGATAAAGTACGGGCCATTTTACAAGAGCGCCCTCGTATTCTTGGTTTGTCCGTGTATATCTGGAACCACCTGGCAACGTTGCGTCTTATCGAAGCCCTTGAAGAAGCCTGGGCACAGGGCATAGCCCCCCGGCCCATCATCATCCTTGGGGGACCGGAAGTCTCTTTCTGTGACGATAGGAGCCCCATCATACAAAAGGCCGATCTCGTTATCCGGGGGGAAGGGGAACTGGCTTTTCGGGAGCTCTGCGAGGGACTCCTTACTGATAGTTCCTGGGAACAAAGTCCCTCCATTCGTCATGTAGCGGGAAAATGTATATATACCCATCCCACACCTCTTGATACCATAGACCCTGGCTATCGTCTCTACACAAAAGAGGATATTTCTCAAAAAATCACGTACGTGGAAGCGAGCCGCGGTTGTCCCTTTGGCTGTGAGTTTTGTCTCAGCTCCCTCGATAGAACCGTTCGGGAATTTCCGCTAGAACCTTTTCTTTCGTGGATGGAGCATCTCATCCAGCGGGGCGCAAAAACTTTTAAATTTCTGGATAGAACCTTTAACCTGGATATCGATCGAGCACGACGCATCATGGAGTTTTTTCTCGAACGTTTGCAACCCGGCATGAATGTTCACTTTGAAATGGTCCCCTCAATTTTTTCTCCCCAATTACAGGAAACCCTACGGCGCTTTCCTTCGGGAAGCCTCCGCATCGAGGTAGGTATTCAAACCTTCACGGACCACGTAGCTCGCCGGATTGGCCGTCCCAGCAATCCTCACAAAGAAATGGAAACCCTCCGTTTTTTACGGGACCAGACAAAAGCCATCGTTCACGCAGACCTTATTGCGGGGCTCCCCGGAGAAACCCTTGAATCCTTTGCAGATTCCTTTAATCAGCTGTGGACCTGTGGTCCCACGGAAATTCAACTGGGGATCTTAAAAAAGCTCCCGGGGACCCCTATTGCACGGCATGACACCGAATGGGGCATGGTATACGAGTCCAATCCACCCTACGAAGTCCTGGAAACCCGAACGATGAGTAAACCCAGCCTGGACCGCATAAAAAACATGGCCCGTTTCTGGGAACTTATCGTTAACCGCGGACATTTTGAAGACCTTCTTCCACGACTCCTCCCTGAAAAAGAGCCGCCCTTCTGGCCTTTTCTTGAACTTTCCGACTATTTGCTTTCCCGGTTTGGCCGAAATTGGGGAATCGAACGCAGGGCCCTTCGGGAAGTCCTAGAAGAATATCTTTCTCGGTGATGCCGTATAATCAACATCTTTTTTATCATAGGTGAGACGGCTGAACCTCTTCAAAAAATACTCTTCTCAGGAAAAGCACTCTTCTTTGTATCGCCGATGAGGTTTGTTCACCCCAGCAATGTCTCTAAATACGGGGCAAGATCCACCTTAATGGGCATCACGTACAAATCAAAGCCATGGGTTTTACAGAAAGCAATCACCTTTTTGCCAAATCGCACATTCCACTCGAGGGTAGGCTCGAAATTCTTAGGGAAAATGGCCCGATTTCGTATTTCCCAGTAGGTTTTACTTCGTTCTGAAAGAACCGGCGAAATACCCCAGAAAACCCGCTTGTTTTCCAGGTATTCCGCGTATATTTCCAGCAATCGCTCATCAAAAAAGGGCTGACTCATAAATCCATCGGCCCCCGCATCTTCCTTTGCAAGAAGATAATCGAGCTCATAACGGATATTGGCCCGATAGGGGTCAAAGGCCGCATACACCGTTAGAGAAGGCAATTCGTTTTTCAGTTTTCTAATCAATTCGGTGGTTTTCGTCGGATAAACCCGACGACCCATATCCTGAGGAGGATCCCCCGCAATAACCAAAACGGTTTGGATGTCATGCTGCATGAAAAACTCTTTGAGCGGAAAATCCCGTCGCATATCAAAATCTATGGCCCGTATATGAGGAATCACCGGCAAAGGTACGTTCTCTTGATGTAAAAGAGCGGCCCCTTCCCAGGAACGGAGGGGAAAACGCAGCAGATCAGGAATATTGATATGGGTTATGCTTTTCCATTTTTCACAAAGTTTGGCTTCTCTAACAAGCTCGTCTTCATTTCGAGGAACTATTTCGAGGGAAATTCTCATACCTCGTTTTCACCATCCTTCTTCTTTTGTTCGAGTATTTGCGGTATCGCAGTACCACACCTTTTATATCTTTTCAATCTAAAGTCCAAAACGGAGCTCTGCCCGGAAAGCAGGTTGCTGCGTATCTTCATGGCGCCCTTCTACAAAGGTAATTCTACCGACTGGCCAAGGGCAGGAGATATCTTTTGTAGAAAAAGAGACCCCTTTGTCATCATTTTCTTGATTATCGTTTCGATAGAGGAAAATACGTTCTCCCGGTTTCACCTCAGAAATATAATTGATATCAAGTCTAAGTCGTTCTATTTCTTCCCAGACCTCGAGGTTAAAAATATCCTGGACCCACTGAACATAGCGGGCATTATTTACGTGGCCATTATAATCGATATCTGAATAGAGGGCCCGTCGTGTTTCCACTAACTCTAATTCTTCCTTCTCTCCTAAGGTGGGAAGTCCATCCTCCAGGGCAGGTTTTTCCTGGTTTGTCGGAAGCCCTTCCGTAAGCAGTTGGGGCCGCAGGGGACGCATTTTTTCCATATCAATTAAAAGCCAACCACTGCGGGCCTGCGCAACGGCAACACCCATTTCATCGGTAATAGCATAATCCCGCACTGCAAAAAGTTTATTTGTCCCCCGCGGCCAGGTTTCTACCACAATCCTTTCCCGCCAGGATGGGCGACGAAACAGAACCACCGACATCCGGGAAAGTACCCAGGCAAGATTTTTCTGCTGTAACAGATCCTTGCCTACCCCCAAACGGGTAGCATGCTCCCCCGCTACTTCTTGAAAATAATTAAAAATTGCAGCCATGGTGAGTCGATTTTTATAATCCACATCCCAGGTACATACCGTAAATTTTTCTGAATATGTAGTTTCCATGGGAATTCATGGTGACAAAAGGTCCCACAAAGGTCAATACGGCTATCCCCTTTATTCAAAGAAGTCCCATCATGTACAATACAAGCATGAAAATACGGGAACAACTGGATAGGCTTGCGGAAGAACGGATCCTCATCCTGGATGGGGCTATGGGGACCATGATTCAAAGTTTTGGCCTGGAAGAGAAAGATTTTAGAGGGGACCGCTTTAAGGATCATCCATCTCCTTTAATGGGATGTAATGATATTCTTTGTCTTACCAAACCAGAAGTCATCAGTTCTATTCACCAGGCCTACCTTCAAGCTGGGGCGGACATTATTGAAACCTGTTCTTTCAATGCCAACCGTCTTTCCCTGGAAGATTACCATCTTTCAGAATTGGCTTATGAAATTAATGTGGCCGCCGCTCGCATCGCCCGGGAAGCGGCAGAACGTTACAGTACTCCCGAGAAACCCCGTTTTGTGGCAGGGATCCTTGGACCAACGAGTAAAACCGCCAGTATCTCTCCCGATGTGAATGATCCGGCCCTGCGGGACGTTACCTGGGATGATCTAGAAACCGCGTATTATGAAAGTGCCCGGGGTCTCGTTGATGGGGGCGCCCAGCTTCTCATGGTGGAAACCATTTTTGATACCCTGAATGCCAAGGCAGCGGTTGCCGCAATTCTTCGTCTCACTGAGGAACGGGCAGCCCAAGGATTGGAATCAGATATTCCCATCATGATTTCAGGAACCATTGTGGATGCTTCGGGACGCAACCTTTCAGGTCAAACCGTAGAAGCCCTGTATATTTCTCTGAAACATGCCAAACCCTGGTCTTTTGGACTTAACTGTTCCCTCGGGGCAGATAAACTCTACCCCCATGTGGCAGCCCTTGCTGACGTTGCCGATTGTTGGGTAAGCGCCCATCCGAACGCGGGACTTCCCAATCAATTTGGACAGTACGATGAAACACCCATCACAATGGCCTCCCATATCGACGCTTTCCTGCAGAACTCTTTAGTGAATATCGTAGGAGGTTGCTGTGGTTCCACTCCCGCCCATATTGCAGAAATAGCCCGAATTGCTTCGCAATACGCTCCCCGCAAGCGGAAAGAGACCGATCGACGAACCTGGCTTTCCGGTCTGGAACCCCTCTGTGTTGATAGAAAAAATGGCTTTATCGATGTGGGAGAACGGACCAACGTGGCAGGGAGTCGTAAATTCCTTCGCCTCATAAAAGAAAAAAAATATGAACAGGCCCTTCAGATTGCCCGCGAAATGGTAGAGTCCGGGGCGGCCATCATCGACGTCTGTATGGATGATGCCCTGTTGGATGCCGCTTACGAAATGGAACTCTTTTTACGGGATGCCCTTTCGGATCCAGCCATAGCCCGGGTCCCCATCATGCTTGATAGTTCCCGCTGGGATGTCCTGGAACGGGGACTTAAGTGTCTTCAAGGGAAGGGCATCGTGAATTCCCTGAGCCTCAAGGAGGGAGAAACCGTTTTCCTTGAGCGGGCCCAAAAGGTACATCGGTATGGGGCAGCCATCGTCGTGATGCTCTTTGATGAAATCGGCCAGGCCGACACCTATGAGCGAAAAATCGCAGTGGCTGATCGAAGTTACCATCTTTTAGTAAAGGCCGGCATTCCTCCCGAGGACATTATTTTTGATCCCAACGTGCTTTCAATTGCTACGGGCATACCAGAACATGATCGTTACGGTCTGGACTTTATTCGGGCCTGTGGATGGATCTCGCAACGGTTCCCTCGCTGTCAGATCTCAGGGGGGATCAGCAATCTTTCTTTCAGTTTTCGGGGAAACGACACTGTGCGGGAGGCGCTCCACGCGGTTTTCCTGAAATACGCCATAGAAGCAGGCCTTTCCATGGGAATCGTCAATCCGGCAACCTTGCGGCCCTACGAGGAGCTTGACCCAGAGTTGCGGGAAGCCGCAGAAGACGTGCTTTTCCTGCGCCAGGTCGAGGCCACAGAAAAGCTGTTAAAACTTGCAGAAAAAATGAGAGATGCTACTTCCGGCAAAGACGGAGGCAACATTCCGTCCGGGTCCAGGGGATCATCTGATAGTTCTTCCGTTTCGAATTGGCGAGAACTTCCCCTGGAAGAACGGGTTGTGTATGCCCTTGTAAAGGGTATAGATGAATACATAGAAGAGGATGTCTTAGAACTGAGAAAACACTATCGACGCTCCCTGGAAATTATCGAAGGTCCCCTCATGAAAGGCATGAATGAGGTTGGCGATCGTTTTGGCTCAGGTCGTATGTTCCTCCCCCAGGTCATCCGGAGTGCCCGGGTTATGAAAAAAGCGGTAGCCGTTTTAGAGCCCTTTATTCAAGAAGAAAAACTTCTCGATGCCAATGGGAAAAATCAAAAAGAACAAAAAAAGATTGTGCTGGCCACCGTAAAAGGGGACGTGCATGATATAGGGAAAAACATTGTAGGGGTAGTGTTGGGCTGCAATGGCTATGAAATCATCGATTTGGGGGTAATGGTTCCTACCGAAACAATTCTCGAACGAGCCCGGAAAGAAACGGCCGCAGCTATTGGACTTTCAGGGCTTATTACGCCTTCCCTGGAAGAAATGGTCCGCACCGCCCGAGAAATGGAACGACAGGGTTTTACTATCCCCCTCTTAATTGGCGGAGCCACCACCAGTGAAGCCCATACGGCACTCCGCATTGCCCCCGAATATTCCGGGCCTGTGGTGTATGTAAAAGATGCGAGCCGGGCCGCAGGGGTGGTCCGTTCGCTGCTTTCTGACCAGGAACGGCCCCGTTTTCTGGAAAAACTTGACAGTGCCTATCAAGAAGCACGTCTCCGCCATGAGCAGCTACAAAAGAAAACTCCTCTCATCTCTCTCCAGGAGGCGCGTTACAATAAACTCGCCACAAACTGGTCTTCCTTTAGTATTCATAAACCCCGCAACCCGGGGATTCATGTGTTTCAAGAATACCCCATAAAAGAAATAATTCCTTATATTGACTGGTCTTATTTCTTTTACTCCTGGGATATGGGCCATGGGTTTGAATCGGTTCTGTCAGACCCCGAAAAGGGAGAAACGGCTCGACGTCTTTATGAAGAAGCTCAAAACATGCTTGCCCTTATTGTAGAACAAACGCTCTTACAGGCCCGAGCAGTGATTGGCCTTTTTCCCGCCGCATCCCAGGAAGATGATATCCTTATCTTCAATAATGCAGGAAAGGAAATAGGTCGTTTTTCATTTTTAAGAAATCAAGAAAAAAAAGGTCTTGGCCGTCCAAATCTTTGCCTTGCCGATTTCATCGCTCCGGCAGAGACGGGCCTTACGGATTGGATAGGTCTTTTTGTACTTAGCACTGGTTTTGGTTTAGAGGAATTACAGGCCCACTATAAAGCGCAACAGGATGAATACCGGGCCCTTCTTGCCCAATCCCTTGCGGACCGTCTTGCAGAGGCTTTCGCGGAAGCCCTCCATCAACGGGTACGAAAGTACCTGTGGGCATACAGTCCTGAGGAAAACTTGACCCCCGAAGAATGTATTAAAGGAAACTATCAAGGGATTCGACCGGCCTTTGGGTATCCGGCCTGTCCCGACCATTTTGATAAACAGCTGGTCTTTAGTCTTCTCGACGCAGAAAAACACTGCGGCATCCATCTTACCGAATCAGCGATGATGGTTCCTTCCGCATCGGTATGTGGGATGTATTTTTCCCATCCTGCCAGTTATTACTTTGGGGTAGGACGAATCGGAGAAGATCAACTGGCCGATTGGGCACAACGAAAGGGCCTTGATATCGAAACCGCCCACAAGAGACTGGGTCCCATATTTCTCTAACCTTATAAGGGCTTACCGCAATTAAAACATTCCGTACGGTAGGTAGAATTCTCCACCCCACAGGAGGGACATACCTTCGCAAAAGGATTACCCGAAGGCGGGGGACGCAACGAACGTTGCCCATAGACAGAAGGGGCTTCCCTTTCCTGGACAGTGGCAGTTTTTTCTTCCCTTTCTTCTTTTTGTATGGCCGTTTTTGGAGTCCCAGCAGATTCCATCTGCACCGTTCCTACGGGCAATATGACCGGCATCCCAACCCCCGCAGGATTAATAGCAGAAGGATTCGCCAAATTCACATTGATGGTTTGTCCAGAGGCGCTTTTTACTTCTTTATCCTCTTCCGAAGAGCCCCGCATAGGGTGATGAAGTAATTCTTTATAGATTAAAAGAAGTTCTATTGCTATGAGCAACAAAAAAGCAATCACCGCAATGTTAAAGAATACTTCCATACAATTATTATTCTCCCGGATCTCTAAAAAATCAACCTTCTAGAAGGACGATCGTTGCTTTCATCAGCATAAGAATAGAGAAATGGCTGTTTTTATCCAGGCGGAACATATCTACATACTTTACGGTGCTTCTTAAAGAGTTGGTATACCTTTAACGTGGGCCGCCCTTATGCATGTTTCACGTGAAACAATAGAGAGGTCCCCAGGCTTCATACTTTTTGAATAAACCGCCGCTTATTATGTAGGGCCAGCTCCGCAGATTACCCCTGCCCTTACCAAAACGATCACCTTATTCCAGGCTCAATACTATCACTTTTTACTAAGGTGGCGAGCAGGTGATGGTCGCCACCCCACGAGATTTCTGTCATCAAACATTTTATTCTTCTTCGTTGGCGATTCTATCTACCCCTATCACAAAATCGGGCCGCTCTATCTGAAGCAAGCGGACGCCCTGGGCAGAACGGCCCATGACAGAAATTTCTTTCGCCGCCAGTTTTATAGACTTTCCCTGGCTCGTAATACACATGATATCATCATCCTCTTTTACGCTCACACAACTCACAATTTCACCAGTTTTTTCGGTAATGGTATACACCCGCTGACCGCCGGTAGCCCGATTATGGGCGGAAAACTCAGCATACTCTACCCGTTTACCATAGCCATACTCGGTAACGATTAGCATCTTTTCTTCATCGTTTACCCGTAAAAGACCAGCAAGCTCATCATCCACATCCAGCTTCATACCGGTAACACCTCGAGAAGAACGACCCATGGGACGGATTTGTTCTTCATGGGTACGAAGGGCCTGCCCTTTACGGGAAATCATCATAATTTCATCGGAACCACCGGTCAAAAGAGCACTCACCAGGGTATCACCCTCATCCAAAGAAATGGCTATTATTCCCCTTGTTTTAGCATTGGAAAATTCACTGGTTTGAACTTTTTTTACGATCCCCCTGGTGGTCGCTAAAAGGAGATAGGTATCATCCCTGAATTCCCGAATATCTACTACCGTCGTTATTTCCTCATTGGGAGAAACCATTAAGAGGGACTTAATGTGCACTCCCTTAGAGATTCTCGAACCTTCAGGTATCTCATGGACCTTAAGCCAATAGGCCCGTCCCTTGCTGGTTATAAACATAAGATGGTCATGGGTAGTGGCCACGAACAACTGCTCAATAAAATCTTCCTCTGCTAGCTTAGCGCTGGCCATCCCTTTACCACCCCGCCCTTGACTCTTATACGACGAAACCGGAACCCGCTTGATATACCCAAGATTAGAAATCAGAATAACCATCTCTTCTTTCTGAATAAGATCTTCAATATTTATGCTTTCTATTTCATCGGCCACTATCTCGGTCCGACGGGGATCTCCATATTTTTCTGCGACGCTTCTTAGTTCGTCTTTGATAACCCCCATCAATTTAGCTTTATCTTCCAAAAGGCTCTTAAGATAGCTAATGAGGGTACGAAGCTCTTCCAGCTCTTTTTGTAGTTTCTCTACTTCAAGGCTGGTAAGGCGCCCAAGACGCATATCCACAATGGCCTGCGCCTGAATTTCAGTCAGAACAAAGCGCTGTATTAAATTTGTTTTTGCAAGCTCCACATCTCGAGAGGCCTTAATAATGGCCACCACCTCATCGATATTGGCTAAGGCTATCATGAGCCCTTCCAGAATGTGGGCCCGCTCTTCCGCTTTTTGTAAATCGTACTTCGTGCGGCGAGTAACGACATCCACACGATGCTCTACGTAATACGCTATTAATTCTTTAAGGGACAAGCATTTAGGCCGAAGCCCCACAAGGGCAAGATTGATAACCCCAAAAGTCGATTGCAATGCGGTATGAGAAAAAAGCTGATTTAATACAACTTTTGCTATGGTCCCCTTTTTTAGCTCAATAACGATCCGTAGACCTTCCCGGTCTGATTCGTCTCGAATCTCCGCAATTCCATCGATAACCTTATCTCGCACTAATTCGGCTATTTTTACCAACAGACTCGCCTTATTCACACCATAAGGGATTTCCGTAAAGATTATGCTTTCCTTTCCATTTTTTGCCACTTCGATAGTAAACTTACCCCGAACAACAATCCGGCCCCGACCTGTGGCATAAGCTTCCTTAATCCCCCGTTTTCCGAAAACAATACCGCCGGTGGGGAAATCGGGACCCTTTATGTAGTGCATGAGACCATCAAGACTTATCTCTGGATTGTCAATATATGCACAAATGGCATCCACCACCTCATTAAGATTATGGGGTGGCATATTAGTGGCCATCCCTACGGCGATCCCGCTCGAGCCATTTATAAGGAGGTTAGGAATAGCCGATGGAAGAACACTGGGTTCCTTGAGCGATTCATCGTAATTAGGGACAAAATCGACGGTGTCTTTTTTAAGATCCGCCAGCATCTCGTCGCCAATGCGAGAAAGCTTTGCCTCCGTATACCGGGAAGCCGCCGGGGGATCCCCATCAATGGAACCAAAGTTCCCCTGTCCCTGTACCAGGGGATAGCGAAGCGAAAAATCCTGGGCCATCCGCACCAGCGCATCGTAGAGGGACGCATCTCCATGGGGATGGTATTTTCCCATCGCATCCCCGGTAATACGGGCGCTTTTCTTTGTGGAACTGTTTGGATGGAGTCCCAGTTCATCCATGGCGTACAGCAGTCGGCGATGCACCGGTTTAAGTCCATCCCGGACATCGGGAAGGGCCCGGCTCACAATTACCGACATGGCATAATTGAGATAGGCGGTTTTTACCTCATCCTCTATAGCTATCGGTATTACTTTTCCTTGTTGCTCTTCCATAATCAGGCTCTCCCTTTACACATCCAGGTTAGAAACGGCCAGGGCATTCTCTTCTATGAATTGACGGCGGGGTTCCACCTCTTCTCCCATGAGGGTAGTGAAAATCCGTTCCGCCTCTACCGCATCATCCATGTGTACCTGAATGATATTTCGTCGTTTCGGATCCATGGTGGTTTCCCACAATTGTTCCGGATTCATTTCACCAAGACCTTTATACCGTTGAACCGTTATTTTTTCCGGATCTCTACCTGCCTGGGCAAGAATTTTATCTTTTTCTTCATCGTTGTACGCATAAAACACTTTCTTTTCATAGGTAATCTTATACAAGGGAGGCATGGCCAGATACACATGTCCCCGTTCTATGAGTTCCCTCATGTAGCGATAAAAAAAGGTAAGTAACAGGGTACGAATATGGGAACCATCCACATCAGCATCGGCCATGATGATGATTTTGTGATATCGAATTTTAGAAATATCAAAGGTATCCCCGATACCCGCCCCAATGCTCGCAATGATAGGCTGAAGTTTTTCGTTACTTATGATTTTCTCTATACGGGTCTTTTCAACGTTCAACATTTTCCCCCAGAGGGCAAGAATGGCCTGGAAGGTTCTATCCCTTCCCATTTTTGCAGAACCACCAGCGGAATCTCCCTCTACAATAAAAAGCTCACATTTAGCAGGGTCCTTTTCCGAACAATCAGCGAGCTTCCCCGGAAGCCCCGCGCTTTCCATGACATTTTTCCGTCGAGTAGCATCCCGGGCCTGGCGAGCCGCAATACGGGCCTTTGCGGCGAGGACTGTTTTTTCAAGGATAGCAGTAACGATATCCGGTCGCTGGTCTAAGAAAAGCTCTAGCTGTTCGTTTACCAGGGATTCTACAATTCCTTTTACTTCAGAATTTCCCAGTTTTCCCTTCGTTTGTCCTTCAAATTGAGGATTAGGAACCTTTACTGACAATACTGCCGTAAGACCTTCCCGGACATCATCGCCCGAAAGGCTTTCCTCAAGTTTCTTGGCTAATTTCGATTTTTTTAGGTATTCGTTTAAAGTCCTGGTAAGAGCGGATTTAAACCCTACCAGGTGGGTTCCTCCCTCCCGGGTGTTGATGTCATTCACAAAAGAAAACATCATTTCGTTGTACGTGTCGTTATATTGGATGGCAACCTCTACTTCCACATCATCCCGGGAGCCACTCAGATAAATAACATCGTTATGTAAGACCTTCTTTCCTTCGTTGAGGTATTGAACAAAGCTAATAATACCCCCTTCAAAAAGAAATTCATGAACCTTTGGCTGGGTTAAACGTTCATCCCGAATGCTTATTTTGAGTCCCTTATTTAAAAAGGCCAATTCCCGAAGACGATTTGAAAGGGTATCAAAATTGTAGGTCACTGTCTCAAAAATGGTATCGTCCGCTTTAAAGCGAACAACCGTTCCCCGTTTACTGCTCTCCCCCACAACTTTGACGGGCTCCTCAGGGACTCCTATGCGATATTTTTGATAATAAATTTTGCCATCCCGGTGCACAAAGACTTCACACCAGGTAGAAAGGGCATTCACAACCGAAACCCCCACCCCATGAAGCCCACCAGAAACCTTATAGGACTTTTTATCAAACTTTCCCCCGGCATGGAGCTTGGTCATAACCAGTTCGAGGGTGCTAACACCTTCCGTCGGATGAATATCGACCGGGATTCCTCGTCCATTATCTTCTACTCGTACAATATCATTCTTCTCCAGGACCACCAAAATCTCAGTGCAGTGTCCCTGCATGGCCTCATCAACCGAGTTATCCACAACTTCATATACCAGATGATGAAGACCATCGATCCCCGTGGATCCAATGTACATACCAGGGCGTTTCCGTACGGCCTCCAGGCCTTTCAATACCTGAATACTGTGGGCTGAATAACTCGATTCCATCATCTTTCCTTATTATCAACTATAAATATAGGTAGAATATACGTTAAACAAGTATACCCGATTTTATATCTCAAAGTAAAGGCCGCAATGCCTCATTATTTTTCTAGCCGAAAACGGACATAATAATCAAAACTAAAATCTAGCCGAAATACATACCGTCAACGACGGCATCCTCGGCTAATGTTCCTCCATCATTATCAATATTTTTCCCAGCTTTTTCCTGATTCAAGTGTAACAATCGGTCCACAGCGCTGTCCAGAGCCTTTTTTAATTCTACTGGATTTTGTTTTTGCAGTTCCGTCCGGAGTATCTGTTTGCGTTCTTCAGGGATATCAGGACATTCAAGAAGGCGCTGGCAGGGTGTTTTGGCTCGCTCATAATGCTTCTTGTACTTACCATTTTCAAGTTTAGTTTTGCCACTGATCTTAATTGAGGGTTGCCAGTAATTCGTAAACGGATTCAGGTATCGATACACTTCCTTCAAGGCTTCCCATGCTGCTTCGGTATCGTAACGAAAATAGCCGACTGTTTTTCGCACCCGGTCGCCATTCTTTTGCTCGACAAAACAATTGTCGTTCTTGCGGTACGGTCTGCCACGGGTGAACTGGATCTGTTCAGTGTGGCACCAGAGTACCAGTTGGTTGTTGATAAACTCGCCCCCATTGTCTGAATCGAGGCCATAGAGGGCAAACGGTAATGTATCCTTTATGTCTATCAATGCTTCTTTTACCCATCGATGGGCATTATTGAGGAGCGCTCGCAGCTCAGTCCACCCGGAATAGATATCGGTAGCCGTTAATGTCCAGCAATGAGCTCCTCTGGTGCTTATCCCACAATGTGCTACCCGGTCTATCTCAAAGAATCCGGGCTTTCTCTCGTCCCAGGCAAAGAACGTCCGTACCGCTATTTGACTCTTGAGCAAGGATCCTTTTGTGGTACAGCTTTTGCCCCGCAACGCCAGGCGTTTCCGTGCCGGCTGCAAGAGCCGGTCGGCATGGGAGTCGCTAATCTCCAGCAGTAACTGCCGTATATCACCTCTTATGCCAAAATCAGGATCATGAGAAGCTTCCAGATAGTCTATGGCATGCCGAATAAAGGGAACCAGTCGTGCTCCGCACGGTCGGTCGAAAAAATCCCATATCTTTATGAGTGCTGCGATACACCCTTCATGATACTTTCTGGGTCTGCCGCCAGCTACAATCCGTTTTTTTGTGTTCCCCTTCTTTGCTCTTGCAATGAGCTTTACCACTTTACCGTCTATGCTAACCCAGCTGGTTTTCCCATAACTTGTGAGAACCCATGCCAGATAATCTCTGTTCTGACCAGTTATCCCCTCAAGTTCATCGAGAATCTTCCCCTTTTCTTTCTTGCTTGCCTGCTGGTACCGTCTGAAATGCTCCTTTTGTATCTCTTTCCGTGCCTTCAAACTCAACCCCATTTTGCTCCACGATCCTCCGTAGAGCAGTATATTTTGGGCTAGATTTTTAGTTTTGAGGCATCCATCTTTTTCGGCTAGATTTTATTTTGAGGCATTACGAGGCAAGCTATCATGACCATACACATTTCAATTGTGCATTACTTGTGGATAATATGTTAATTTTTTATTATTGATATATTAAAGAATTAGTTTTACCCCTTATCCTCCCACTTTCTTTTATATTGTTTTTTAACTCTTTTTTATACAAATAATTATAAAAATAACTAAACATATTGCAAGGTAGAATTTTACAAAAAACGATGGTATAGTAATGAAAAGGCATTTGCAATTTTCTAAATACTTGTGGATAATATGTGAAAAAGCTACTAATATGTTGTAAGAGCGGAACTATAAATGGAGAAGGGTACGTATGTCGACATGGGATTATGAAATTTTCTGGAAAGAAGCTTTAAACCAGATTCGCCAGGAGCTCGGAGAACACGAATTTGCCATGTGGTTTAACATGGAATACCTCCATTCCACCGAAAAAGAGATTGTAGTAGCAGTGCCAAGTTCTTTCTACCGAGACCAGGTAAGCATGCGGTACAAAAATCTTATTGAAGGAAAGCTTCATGAGCTTGCAGGTAAGGATCTGAAAGTTATCTTTGAAGTCCGTCCGAGAAATAAAGAAGCATCACCTATTTCTCAGTCTATCAAAGAAAATGGTCACTCTACTAACACCGAGACCTCTTCATCTAAAACCCCTAAAGCAGAGCAAATCTCTGTCCCAAAAAAGGATCCCCATCCGCAGCTTCGGCAGGATTATACCTTTGACAACTATGTTATTGGCGATAACAACAGCTTTGCAGCTAACGCAGCCATCGCAATAGCTAAAAACCCTGGAAGCGCCTACAATCCCTTTCTTGTGTACGGAGGTGTAGGTCTCGGGAAAACCCATCTCATGCAGGCCATCGGAAATTATATCCACCAAAATTCTAACGCCCGGGTAATCTATATAACAGCAGAAAATTTCACCAATGAATTCATTCAGGCTATTCAGGCCAACAAAACTGCAGCCTTTAAAAATAAATACCGTTTCGTAGATGTACTTTTAATCGACGATATCCATTTCTTACAGAAAAAAAATGAAACTCAGGAAGAACTCTTTCACACCTTCAATGCCTTGTATGACGCCAACAAACAGATGGTTTTCACCTGCGATAGACCGGTATCGGAACTAAAAAACCTTTCAGATCGCCTTCGATCCCGTTTTGAACGAGGTCTTAACGTAGATCTTCAACCACCAAACTATGAAACCAGATACGCTATTCTTCAAAAAAAAGCGGAAAGCCGGGGAGTGCAAATACCTAAAGAAGTACTTGAACTCATCAGTAGAAACGTAACCTCCAACGTTCGGGACCTTGAAGCGGCCCTTACCAAGCTTATCGCCTACGCTGAACTGGTAGGAAAACCTATAACCATTGAAGTGGCCCAGCAACACCTTAAAGACGTTTTTGCCTCTCCCAAACAAACGAATATGTCTATTGAGGTGATTCAGCGGGTGGTAGCAGACTATTTTTCCCTTTCTATAAATGACTTACGAGGTAAAAAACGTACCCAAAACATCGTTCTTGCCCGACAGCTAGCCATGTATATCGGGAGGGAAATAACCGAGTATTCAACTACCGAACTGGGCATGGAGTTTGGCGGCCGAGATCATACAACGGTAATGCATGCCTGCCAAAAGATAGAAGAAAAACTAAGGTCTGATCCTTCTCTGGATCCTATTTTACAAAAACTTATAAGAGACATAAAAGATTATAGCACTAAAAACTAAAAACATGTTAAAATAGGGGGCACAGATTGTGGATAAAAACCTTCTCTGTGCATAAGTGGATAAGGAGGGGATAGTTATCCAGAGGTGATAAAGAGGATAATTCTATAATAAAAAAAGAATTATCCAGTTTTCCACTTTTTCACCTCCTCTACTATAACTATTACTAACATATATATATTTAGTGAAGGAGTATCAAAGATGAAGTTTATCTGTGAACGAGATATTCTCGCCAAAGAAATCACCATAGCTCAGGAAATAATCTCTACAAAGAACGCTATTTCTATACTCTCGAATGTCTATCTCGAAACTATAGATTCTTCTCTCCTTATTCGAGCCACTGATATCAAAGTGAGTTTCGAAACCCGGATACCGGTCTCTGTGGTAGAAGCAGGGTCTACCACAGTGTTCTGCGATAAACTCCTGGGAATCTTAAGTTCTATTCCTGAAGGGGAAGTAGAATTTGAGGAAAGCAACTCAAAGATAACAATTCGTCCTACTTTTAAAAAGATAAAATTTAACTTAAAAAGCATTGCCTCTGATAAATTTCCTGAACTTCCAGATCCAGGGACGATACCGTTCTTTTCGGTACCCTTGCGAGATCTGAAAGACATGATAAGCCAGACAATTTTTGCAATCTCCGATGATGAGACTCGCTATTTTATGAACGGTGTATTTTTTGAAAAACAGGATCCCTATGTGGTGATGGTAGCTACTGATGGACGGCGGCTTGCATATATTCAAAAAAGCATGGAGGAAGGGATTCCTGATTTTAAAGGTATTATCATACCTCCAAAAATACTTAATCTTATTCTCAAACGAGCAAGCGATGAGGGAAGTGCCTCTCTTGCAGTAACAGAAAAAAATATATTTGTGAAATTTGGGTCTTACCTTTTCTCTTCTGTGCTCATAGAAGGTCAGTTTCCTAACTATCGAAGGGTTATACCGGAAAATCAGGCCCATCATTTTGTCATCAATCGTAAAGAAACATTGGAGGCCCTTAAACGGGTTTCTCTTCTGGTAGAACAAAAGTCAAGAAGAATATATTTGAACGTTAAGCCTGGCGTTCTTTCTTTGCTTTCAGAGGAAAGTGATATCGGAGCGGCCAATGAGGAAATCCCCTGCCAGTACGATGGTGAAGAAGTTTCCATAGCCCTGAACTATCGATACCTCGAAGAACCTCTTAGGGTAATGAATGACGATTCAATTGCGATATACTTTACAGAACCCACAAGGGCTATAACAATTAAATCTTTACCAGAAAAGGATTTTTTCCATATTGTCATGCCCATGCAGGTTGATCAATAAATGTTTATTCAAAAGGTCCGCTTATTTTCTTTTCGAAATCTTGTAGATCAAGAGGTGAACATAGAAAAGAAGGATGTTTTTTTAGTTGGAGAAAATGGGCAGGGGAAAACGAACTTTTTAGAGTCCCTCTATTGTTGCGCCTATGGATCTTCATTTAGAAGATGCAAAGATCAGGAAATGATTAGAAAGGGAGAAACCAACTGCGGAGTATCGGTTGCGATAGAGAAGGGCAGGTGTTCTACTATTTCAGTAAAGCTCAGCCAGGGGAAAAAAATCATTGAGGTGGATGGTAAAATTTTGAGCCATCGGAAGGACCTTATCCAGTTTTTGCCGGTTATTATATTCTGTCATGAAGACATGGCTTTTATAAAGGGAACACCCGAACAGAGACGCTGGTTTTTTGACCAGGTGATAAGTCTGTGGGATCCCCTTTATCTTGATACGCTTCAAAGATATAAACAGGTTCTAAAAAATAGAAATTGGCTATTAAAAAACCGAGATACACGAACACTGGATGCCATAGATTTTCAATTTGTCCAGTATGGTTTGATACTCATAGAAAAACGTCAAAAGGCTGTGGAAAGGTTTTCTCGGGTTTTTTCTGAGCTATTCTACAAAGTAGCCGGTCTGGAAGATATTCAGATTCAATACGGGTCTTCATGGAAAGAAGGGGATCAGAACATAATTCTGCGTAATTTAGAGCTTATTAGAAATAGAGAGTTGGATTTCGGCGTAAGTCTCTCGGGTCCTCACCGGGACAGATATCTTTTTGTTCGCAATTCTGAATCTTTTTCTGAGTACGCTTCCACTGGACAGGTACGACTTTTGTCTCTTTTGCTTCGAATCGCTCAGGCTCAAGAATTTACAGACAAAACAGGACAACTCCCTATTTTATTGCTCGATGATGTCCTTCTTGAGTTGGACCCGGAAAAGCGCAAGAAAATAGCCACCGTCTTACCGGCCTATGAGCAGGCTTTTTACACCTTTCTTCCTGAGGAACCCTATGATAGGTATGCAAAAGGTGAAACCCTTGTGTATACTGTGCGGGATGGCGTCTTAGAAAGGAAAGGGTGATATGAAAAAAGCGGCAGAAATTTTATCTGCTTTTTTGGATGATTCTCTCCTTGCAAAAGGACAGCAGTATTCAGCCCTTTTCAATGCCTGGAAAGAGATAGCCGGTGAACAAGTTGCGGCTCATTCTAGAATTCGAGACTTTGAAAAGTCTATTATCATCGTGGAAGCGGAACATCCCGGCTGGATACAGCTCTTACAGACGAAGCAACGATATTTTATTGATTCTTTTCAAAAGAAATTCCCTGAACTTCACATTCGCGGTATCTGTTTTAAGTTAGCTTTTGAAAAAATCTCAGCCAAAGAATACGAAGAAAAAGAAAAAAAGATAAATGATGATTCGGAAAATAATGTATTACAAGAAAATAGTGAGAATGCCCAGAAAGGTAGTGATATGCAGGGGACAGTATTAAAAGCCCAGGATCTTTCTGCAATGTCAGAAGAGAAAATAGCTTCTTCAAACAATGAAGATATTTATAAAAATATACATGATAAAGAATTGGTTGAACGTTTGAAACGCCTGGAGAAGGAAATAAAGAAAAGATGGGGAGAATCAAGCAGTTGACCAAAGGCAAGTTCATATTTTATACTGCCTTGCCGTTATATTAGCTAAGGAGATTGTTTCATGAAGCGTACATATCAACCCAGCAAGGTAAAGCGGAATCGGAAATTTGGGTTCCGTGCTCGTATGAAAACCCGGGGTGGACGGCTTGTTCTGAAACGGCGACGGGCAAAAGGGCGGATAAAGTTAACTGTTTCGGATGAGAAGAAGCCGTACTAAATGTGACTGAACTGTCATTTCGTTTTAGAAAATGCGAGCGTTTAAAGGACAAAAAGGAGATCCAGCGACTGTTTAAGGAGGGAAAAAAGTGTTCCTGTGAAGGGGCGAAGCTTTTTTTCCAGGGAAACCATTTATCCTACAATAGAGTTGTTTTTACCTGTGCTCGAAACTACGGAAATGCGGTTCAGCGAAATTATTCCCGGCGTTTAAGCCGGGAAGCCTATCGGTTAATGAAACACCAGCTTTTTTCAGGTTATGATATTGTAGTACTGATATATCCGGGGAAAGACGAATTTCAGGAACGATTGAAGCAACTACAGGTTTTGTTTAAAAAGGCTGGTTTACTACGGAGAACAGAGTGAAGAAGTTGTTAATGCGTTTGATGATAGGGTTGATCAAAGGGTATCAATACGCTATTTCTCCGCATTTTCCTCCGAGTTGTCGCTATACTCCTACCTGTTCTACCTACGCTCTCACGGCTATTGAGAAATATGGGCCTTTTAAAGGCACATGGTTGGCTATTAAACGTATTCTCCGATGTCATCCTTTTCATCCGGGGGGGTATGATCCCGTTCCCTGAAGAATAATGAGGAATACCTATGAGTGAAGAAAAGCGAGTTCTTTTGGCGGTTAGTCTTTCGGTTGTGGTGATTACCGTAAGCATGATGTTGCAGGTTTATCTTGCTCCGCCCCCGAGTTCCCCGCAGGATTCAGCTTCCCAAACCTCTGGGATCCAGAGCCCAGACGCAATCCAATCAAACGAAACTTTTCAGGCAAATAAGGCTGATACAGCAAACGCTTCTCCCTCGATGGATATTCTGTTAGCAGGGACAGCCCCTGAAGAGGTTCAGTTACAGGAAGAACGGATAGTCATAGAAACGGACCTGGTTCGGGTTGTCCTGAGCAATAAGGGTGGGGATGTGGTTTCTTATAAACTCAAGGAACATCGGGACCACGATGATTTTGTGGAGATGGTTCTGCCGGGAACGGGTGAGTCTCATGCCTTTACGCTAGCCTTTGGTGGTATTGACGCGGTTCCTCGAACGGAGTTTTTTCATATCAATCGAGTGTCAGACAAGATCGTAGAATTCTATCGCGATTATAAGATTCCCGTTTCTAACGGAGAAAAAGAAGGGGTTTTTCGTTTAACTAAGCGGTACGAATTTAAACCCCAGGAATACCTCTTTGAACTTTCCGTTACTATAGATGGGGGATATTCTATTCCCTCTCTTAACTTTAATGGCGCCGCCTATACGTTGGAATTTGGTCCCCAAATAGGCCCCCGTTTTGAAAAGCTTACCCAGAATTATGAGTACCGGAATTATTATGTTTACACCAATGGGAAGCGTAAACAAGAAAAGGTAAATAATAAGAGCCCAACAATTGTAAATGAGCGAATTTCCTGGGCTGCCATAGCGGGGAAATATTTTACGTTCATTGCTATTCCTGATGCTACGCCCTATACTTATGCATTTTCTGCTGTTCCTGTGGCGGGTATTCCGGAAACGTCTCGGTTTTATATTGTACGGCCCGCTCTGAATGGTTCCCGTACTACCGATGTGTATCGATTTTATTTAGGTCCAAAAACTCAAAATGCTCTGGCCCGATATGATCAATCAGATAAAAATAGTTTTAAATTGCGGGATATGAACCTTACCGCCGTAGCTAATACCAGTGGTATTTTGGGGCCCCTTGAGGTAGTTTTGAAGTGGTTCTTACTGTTGTTCTATCGGATTATACCGAATTATGGGGTGGCCATTATTTTCCTCACCATTTTGGTAAAGCTGATATTATTCCCCCTTACCAAAAAGAGTTCCGAATCTACCCTTAGGATGCAAGAGCTAGCCCCAAAAATAAAGGAAATACAAGAAAAATATAAAGATAATCCCAACAAAATGAATCTGGAAATGGCCGAGTTCTACAAAAAAGAAGGGTACAATCCCCTGTCCGGCTGTTTACCCATGTTGCTTCAAATACCGATTTTCTTTGCCATGTACAATCTTTTTAATAACCATTTTGATCTGCGGGGGGCCATGTTTATCCCTGGATGGATCCCCGATCTTTCCCGGCCCGAATCGGTATACAGTTTTGCACCTTACCGAATTCCGCTGTTGAACTGGAGTGATATCCGGTTATTGCCGTTCATTTATCTTGTGTCTCAACTTTTGTATGGAAAGGTTACCCAGACACCGGACCAGCAGTCTAATGCCCAGATGAAAATGATGTTGTATCTGATGCCTATTATGTTCTTCTTTATCCTCTATGAGGTTCCTTCGGGGCTTCTTATTTACTGGATCATGTCTAACCTGTTAACCTTGGTCCAGCAACTGGCTTTGAACAAGTATTTGGCGGCGCACCGGGAACGAATTCGGGCTGCTGTAAAAGAGCCGGTTATAGCACCCCGTCGGAAAAAGAAATAGGATCAGCTGATTTTTACGAGCAATCTTTCTCGCGAGGAGACGCGTATGGTATATGAATTTGAAGGTCGAACCGAAAAAGAGGCGATTGATCGGGCGGCCGCTGAATTAGGACTTGAACGGGACAAGTTCGATGTGGAGATTCTGGAAACCCAGAAGTCGGGTCTTTTTAAGAAGGGGTATGTTCGTATTCGGGTGCATACCAACGAACCAGCCCCGAAGAAGACTGCTCCAGTGGGTAAACCTGTGTACGGTAATCCTGAACCGCAGAATGAGTTTGAACAGCAGCTGGTTACCTTTATCAGTACCCTTATTGAAAAAATGGGCTATCCCGGTAAAGTCATAATACTGTTCAGAGAGGAGCAAAAGATAGGGATAAAGATTGATTCTGAATTTTCTTCCATCCTTATTGGTAAAAAAGGAAAGAATCTGGATGCGATTCAACTGCTGGCAAATATTTACACCAATAAGCTGGGATATGATTCTATGAAGATCATAATTGATGCGGAAAATTATCGCATCCGTCGGGAAGAATCCCTGGTTCGGCTAGCCTATTCTGTAGCTGATAAGGTCCGTGAGACCAAGGGTTCGATTCTTCTTGAACCAATGAATCCCTTTGAGCGGCGCCTGATCCATACCACGTTAAATGATATTGCCGATGTAGAAACCAAAAGTGAAGGAGAGGGTTTATATAAACAGGTGCGGGTTTTCTACAAGGGTGCCCGATAGCACAGTAAGCCAGAGAGTAAGGGAATAGTAGAAGGATCTATACAGTTGAAAAAGCCTTCAAAAATAAACAACGATAGGAATGTAAGCATATTTCTGTAATATGCCTTCAAGGTTTACAGGTAAAAAAAGGGGCTGTTCCCGAAAGGGGCAGCCTTTTTAATTTGAATGAGAGGTTGCCATGAAAAGAAATGTGATTTGTGTTGTTTTATTATTTTTGACTGTTTCTTTTAAAGGTTTTAGTAAAACAAGCGGCGAGTTCCTGGGTAAAGAACTGTATGAAAAGATTAGTTCTCAAGGAAAAATAACCTCTGTTCAAACCAAAAAAATGGATCGATTTTTTAATACCCAGGATGAAAAGCTTACTCCTTTGATTCAATCCATGTTCGAAGGGAAATTTCAGCCAACAGTTATGGTAGAATCCCTCTATCTCTACAAAAAAACAAACCCTAACAACCAGAGACCTTTAAATGAGACAGAAAAAAATCGCCTTTTTAATAGACTAACTGCTCTTAGTACTCTTACAGGGATCCAGTATTATTCAGCGAGCCGAAAAACCATGAGAACCTTGTATGAAGTTTCCTATTGTATTGATCATCCCGAAAGTCGAAAAAAGATCCCCGACCCCGTTTTTCAGGGAATACCTAACAGCGTAACCGTATATGCCTTTCAAAAGGATCTTACCTTCGGAGAAAATGTCTACACCTATCGATTCCAGTACGATGGAGAAAATTTTTCTTTTATCCAGAGAAATGAAACCGTGATGAAATATGGTTTTGTTCCAATAATTGACAAAGGGAACCTCCGAAGTCTTGTGGTGCTCTACGATTGTGACGATGCCCTTCTTGTGTATATTCTGTCATATGCGCAGGTTGCCCTTTTGCCGGGGATGGAGACGAAAATAAAAGATTCCTTTGGGAATCGAGCGGACGCTCTCTATAACTGGCTGGTGGATTCTATAAAAAAGGAAATGCTTTTTTGAAAAAGGAATTTTACAATGCCAGTTTTCTATTCCTAGAGTCTTAGGGCCAAATCAGGTTGATCTACCTGGATAGGGTTCTGCTCGAAAAAGTAAAAAGTATGGTTGCTCGTTTTTCCAAAAAATAAAAAGGGGTTACCCCCTTTACAGGATAACCCCTTCCCTTCCCTTGGTTTACTGGAGCAACTGCAGGACTCCCTGGCTTCGCTGATTGGCCTGGGCAAGCATGGCCGTTCCTGCCTGGCTGAGGATCTGGTTCTTGGTATATCCCACCGTTTCCTTCGCCATATCCGTGTCGCGGATCCGTGATTCGGCGGCCTGTAAATTCTCTGCGCCGATATCGATGCCGCGGATGGCGTGTTCAAGTCGGTTCTGGTAGGCACCCAGATCTGCCCGTTGCTTGTTTACTTTTTTGAGGGCCTCATCGAGGGTTCCAATAGCACGGTTTGCACTGTCCGGATCTTCCAGAGTAAGAATAGTGTTGTCACCGGGGTTTCGGACACCAAGACCCTTAGCGGTCATGGTACCGATATACACCCGTTCTCGCTGATCCATGTTTGCCCCAATGTGGAACCACATGGAGGCGGTAACCACGTTTTCGCCCGTTTCTCGGGCAAACCGTCCGGTGAGCATGTTGAGTCCGTTGAACTGAGCATGGGATGCAATGCGGTCAATTTCATCCACGAGCTGGGAAATTTCAACCTGGATTTGCATCCGGTCTTCAGCGGTATAAATACCGTTTGAAGCCTGTACTGCCAGTTCACGCATGCGCTGGATGATGTCCTGAGTTTCCTGCAGGTATCCTTCCGCAGTCTGGATAAATGAGATACCATTAAGCGCATTAGTCGATGCCTGATTCAGACCGCGAATCTGACTGCGCATTTTTTCGGATACCGCTAAACCAGAAGCATCATCACCGGCCCGATTGATCCGCAGACCGCTCGAAAGTTTCTCCATGTTCTTGTCCAGATAGGTTTGGGTAACCCGGAGAGAACGATCTGCATACATGGCACTCAGGTTGTGATTGATGATCATACACGACACTCCTTTGGTGTGTTCGCAATTTTATACAAAGTATAAAATTGCTATGGCCTCCCTGCCATTCTATAAAGCCTGTGCTGGAACCCCCTACCCACCAAAGAGAAGGGGAAAATTCCCTGACGCCCATTCGCAAGAACCCAACGGGTATACGAATAGTTTAACGTCTCTCTTACTATCGGAATGTTCGCAATTTACTTAAGAATTAAGGGGGGTATGATTGCAAAAATTCGGTGGGTCCTTATCCCCGGCGACACCTGGTGCATCCAAGTACGTGTACGTGGGATCGGTTGGGACGTTCAAACATTCGAGCAATAAGGTAATCCTTAGGGGAAAGAATCGCTTTACACACCGGACAGGATCGGTCTACAGAACCTTCCAGGCAATAGGGGCACCCATAGATGTGCATAATCCGGTCGCTATTTCCCATGGCAGGGAATACCGATGACTTTACCCGTTCCCCTTTCATGAGGCGGGTTCCGCAAACTGGACAAGTTCGGGGATCGCCCGCTTTCCCCTTTGTAGAAACCCCACCTTTGGCTTTTTTTCGGGAAAGCGTAAAAAAAAGATTATACCCAAACCAGAGAAGAAGGATAGCAATAAGAACTTGCAGGAATAATTGGACGATGGTAAACATCGGCTACACCTCATCTTCGATTTTACCTTGGCTAAAGCAACAAAAGACGGTATACTTTTTGCGTGTCCATATTATATGTGATTGCCACCCCTATTGGGAACCTGGGAGATATAACTATCCGCGCCCTGGAAACATTAAAGAAAGTGGACCTTGTGGCATGCGAGGATACCCGCCAGACCGCTAAACTGCTCCAGCATTATCAAATATCGGTTCCCCTTATCTCATGTCGAGCGCAGAATGAGTTAAAAGTAGCCCCCCGGGTTATATCTATCCTGAATGAAGGGAAGCTTTGTGCCTATCTTTCCGATGCGGGGACCCCAGGAATAAGTGATCCAGGGGCTCTCCTGGTTCGGGCCGTGCTTGAAGCGGGGCATGAGATTATCCCCCTTCCGGGGCCTTCGGCTTTTGCAACCCTGCTGAGTGTAGCCGGCGGGCTCGATAAGACGGTTACCTTTGAGGGTTTTGTGTCCCCAAAAGGGGGAAGGCGGCGAACTCGGTTGGAAGAACTTATGGAACGCAAAGAAGCGTTTGTTCTGTACGAGTCTCCTTTTCGTATAGTAAAGTTATTAGAGGATGTTGCCGATATAGATGGTGAACGATATGTATGCGTAGGCCGAGAAATGACCAAGTATCATGAGGAATACCTGCGGGGAAGGGTTACTGAGGTACTTGAAAAACTCCGGCAAAGGGGTGATCAAAAAGGTGAATTTTCGGTATACATATCTGGAAAGAAAGATAATAAGATATTACAATAAAAGATGCCCCAGAAAAAAGCTGGGGGGGAAGGTAGGGGTTATACCATGATGATTGATAGAATTGGTTCGATAGATCCCATTCAGGGAAACAAAAAGACAGAAAAACCCTCTCAGGTTCATAAGAATGTTTCGAGTGACTCGGTGTCCCTTTCACACGAAGCGATAGAAAAGGCTGAGTTATACCAGGCCCTGGAGATAGTTTCCTCTGTTCCTGATAGCCGGGCAGAGAAAATTGCGGAGCTGAAAAAGAAAATAAACGATCCCGACTATCTTACCCAGCAGGTGATAGAGAAGACCGCCGATGCCATTATGGAATCGTTGGGTATAAAATAGCATAGATGGTGGATTTTGTTTTTAAATTAGATCCAAAAGTAATTATAGGGACGGACACCATTAATTGGATCAGTAAGGTGATAGAGCCTTATGGTAATCGTGTCATGGTGGTGACCGAACCGGTTCTGTATGAAAATAACGTTATCGATAGGGTAAGTCAGGTCCTTTCGGAAGCAAATATTGAATTCATCGTGTTTGATAATGTTCCACCCCAGGCCACTGCCCAGGTGGCGGAAGAGGTTGCAGAACTGGCTCGCGCTGCCCGATGTTCAGTAATCATTGGTCTAGGCGGAATAAAAACCCAGGCAATCGCAAAAATAGCATCCCTTGTCTTTCCTGCAGGTACGTATTTGTTTGATATTCTGGATAACGAGATCCGGCCTTCTTCTTTTTTGCCTTATGTGGCGGTCCCTACCAGTGGGCGGGATCCCTTTTTATTTGCCAATTCCTGTGTTGCGGTGGATCCTCGGGATCGTTCTGTAAAGCTTGTCGAAACCCCGGAATCTCTCTGTGTGGCTACCATTCTGGATGAAAATGTATCCGAATCCCTTTCGGAAAAGTTCGCAGCCACCACCGCCTTTGATGGCTTCCTTATCGCCTTTGAAGCCTACCTTTCTACGAAAATAAGTTTCATTGGTGAAGCCCTCTTAGAACGGGCCTTTGTGCTGTATCGACAACTGTTTGATTCTTTTTCTACGAATAAAATGGGGGATTTAGGGAAAATTTCTTCTCAGGCAGGGTTCCTGACTTCCCTGGGGGCTTCGGTCAGTAGCCCCGGGATTGGTACGGCCCTGGCCTACGCTTTAAATGCCCGTTTTCCGGTAGCAAAATCCTGGTGTTCCACGATTTTATTGCCCCATATTATGGAGTTTTTATTATCTGCCCGTCCTGAACGACTTGCCCGTATAGCGGAGTTGATAGGAGAGCCCACTGAGGGAGTTTCGAAATCTGAGGCGGCCCATATGGCTATCGAGGCGATTCGGCGGTGGATGGGAATTCTTCAGGTGCCTGGACGTTTAAAGGATCTTGATTTGGTACTTGAACGACTTGTCCCTGTGGCTGAATCGGCCCGATCCCTTCCTTTTGTAGCTTATAGTGCTCGTCCTATTACGGTTGAAGAGACCTATGAACTTTTAAAAGAAGCATATTGAGTTTATGATTCCTCTTTCCAAATTAGCCCGCCTGCCCCTGCATCAACAATTACGCAAAATAGAAAAGCAATGTGCCTTTTGGGAAGCCCACCCTGATCACATGTATTCCCATATCTCATATCTGGAAGAAATGCTAGCGCTGCTTCTGAACCCTTCGGTGTCCTCCGATTCTCAAGAGAAAAGGTTCTCCTCCCGTGAGGAAGAGGGTATTCGTTCTGTCTATCAATACTTGAAAGGGATAAAAAATCTTAGTAGAGCCGAGATAGACAGAAATACCCTTATTCGGAACGTAAACCAGTTACGGCATATTCTGTTACAGGTTTTAGGTGTTTCTGTGGCGGATTGGGATTTTATGGATCCTGAGGGGAACATTGATGTTTCAAAACGTCGGGTATTCTTGGGGGTGCATCTTTATTTAGATGATGTGCGGTCTCCATTCAACATTGGCTCCATTTTTAGAACCGCCGAGTCTTTTGGAGTAGAAAAAATCTGGCTTTCTCCTTTTTGTGCGGACCCCCGTCATCCCCGGGCAGTACGATCTGCCATGGGCTGTATCGAAATAGTTCCCTGGGAAAGACTTGATAGCCTTGAAAAGAAAAGAAATTTTTTTGATGAATGCCTCAGGGATAGGGTGTCTCTTTTTGCCCTTGAAACAGGGGGAACGGACCTTGCTCTCTTCCCGTTCCCTCAGAAAGGAATCATGATAATAGGCTCAGAGGAATTAGGGGTTTCTCCGGAGCTTTTGGCACTTGCCGACCATTCTCTTGGTCGGGTAAGTATTCCTACCTTTGGGGCTAAGGGCTCATTAAATGTAGCGGTTGCCACGGGAATAACTTTACAGTCCTGGGCCTCCTTTTTGATTAGTGATTCTGGGTTTCCCGTTTAAAGCTTTCGGAGAATCGCTGTAGTAAAAGTTCGATTTGTTTTTCATTCCCGATACCAAACGATGTAAGAACACTTTTCTCCAATTGATCGAAGGTGATGTTGCCGTTTTCGTATTCGCAGAGCATGTTTGCTAAATATACTGTTTCTACGAGGTCTTTAAACTCCGGTGGAGCTTGGTTGGGTTCATGGTGGAGACGAATGGCGGTTATAAGATTGTCCGGGAAATTCCATTTTTCTGCAATCATGGCGCCGATCTCTGCATGGTTCATCCCTGCGGCCAGGTCTTCGAAGGTGGCGGCGGGAATTCCCTTTTCGGCGCAAAAACTACGAATTTTCTGAAGGAGATCGGGGTGGACGGTGGAAAAAATTATCTTCCCCATATCGTGGAGAATCCCCCCTACGTAGACATCATCCAGGAGATTCTTATCTTTTCTGAAATTTTTGGCCAGATTATAGGCATAATAAGCGGTCTTGTATGAATGTTCCCACAGCGCCTTTTTGTCTGAGGTGTCTTCTCCGAGAATTTTCTGGGTCCCATAGGAATAAAGGAGATTCTTGATGCCCCGAATACCCACCAGCTTTACTGCTTCAGAAATGCTGTCTACCTTTTTGGCAAGCATGAACTGGGCCGAATTCACTAGTTTGAGGAGGTCCGCTGTCATGGCAGGATCCATTGAGATATGTCGGGCGATATCTGCCATTTCAGAGCGGGGGTCGTTAATAAGCTTCTGAATAGCCACAATGTTTTCGGGGAACTGAGGAAGGGCGGTAATCTGATCGACGATCGCTTTGGAAAGGATGGATAGATTTTCTACCCTTGTTTTGTCCATGGGGATAGAGATTCGAGCTATGGTTTCGGTTTCTCCCGGGATGATATCAAAGCAGTCTTCATCGAGCCCTATTTTTTTGAGCATTAAAATCAAAATGACAAGTCCCAGACCGGCCCCCTCTGAATCATCCAGAACCTGGGTGAGAGCTTCTTCCAGGGTATGGTACTGACGAGAACGGGCAAGCTTATCATGAATTCGAATCAATTCGGTTTTCGTGATGACCACATTGTTTCGTACTTCTAAAATGATGGTATGGCCTTTTACCTGGAAAAGAACTTTGATATAAAGCCCTTTTTCTTTCTGGAGCTGTAGGTAATGGCCAATATTGCTAAAGGTATCCTCTTTAAACGAAGTTATCCCCTCTTTATATTCCTGCGGGATCGTAATATCGAGACCCCGCTCCATGAAATATACCCGTTTAGTATTGGCCTTTTTTGCGTTAACCGCCAGTTCCCGGATGCAGTAGGCAAGGTAATCTTTAAGATGCTGTTGCCCCAGTTCTTTAAGGAAGGCTTCCAGTACCTGCTCAATATAGAGTTCTATTTCATGGGGAAGGGTATAGGTCGTTATGGTAAGCGGCACCCCCGAGATAATCGCCTTTTTGATTCTCGCCTGGTCGATAGTAAGTTCCTGGGTTTGATTGGTGGTAGCCATGGTACTTTCCTTAATCAAGGGCTGTTCTCCTTACGAGCTGCTTCTATCCTTTTTTACACTATAAAAGATATTAGCATAATTCGCAAGAATTTTTATGTACCCCTGCCATTTCGAAGATCAAAAATGAACCAGATACATCCATTTATACATGTCCTATGTTTCAAATGCGTGGATCACCTCTGCCATACGTCGCAGTTCCTGGGAAACCGCGTAATTTACGGTTCCTGGGGGGAAATTCCCATTTTTATCCAGCTCTCCTGCAGGTTTACCGGTAAGAATTTCCAGAGCCTGATCAATAGTTTCTACCGCATATATGTGGAATAGCCCCTGTTGTATTGCTTCTTCTACCCGCTCATTAAGAATAAGATTTGCAATGTTTCGTTTGGGAACTATTACCCCCTGGCTTCCGGTAAGTCCCCGTTTTTCACAGATAGTAAAGAAGCCTTCTACCTTCTCCGAGACTCCACCTACGGGCTGCATATCACCAAGCTGATTGACACTGCCGGTCATTGCCAGGTCCTGTCGGAGGGGGATGCCGCTAATAGCAGAGAGAATAGTGCAGAGCTGAACAGCGGTGGCCGAATCTCCATCGATAGGGGTATACATTTGTTCAAAACAGACACTGGCCGTAATAGAAAGGGGAAAATTACGGGCATATCGGCTCCGGAGATAGCCAGACAGAATAAGCACCGCCTTGTCGAAAATTTCTCCGGAAAGTCCCGATTCTCCTTCGATGTTGATGACCCCTCCGTCACCGGGGGCAACCCGGGCCGAGACCACCACCGGAATCCCATAGGCGTAGTATCCCCGGTCGTGGACAGCGATACCATTAGCTTTCCCTACGGCGGTTCCTTCAAGCTGAATAATAATTTCGTCAGAGAGAATCATGGCCTGTAAGGTTTCTTCCGGCAGGTTGTAGAAATTCTGTTTTTGTTCCAGGGTATACCGGACCGTTTTGCTATCAATAGTTGCATACCCCTGTCGGCTCGCATACCAGCTGGCTTCTCGCAAGAGGTCTACCACCAGAGAAAACTGGGTGCTGAGCTTCTGACGATGTTCTGCCTGGCGGGCACTCCAGCGAAGTATGGCGCAGGCCCCTTCACTGGTAAGGGGTAAAAGATTTTCTTCGTGAACAACCCGTTGCAAGAACGAACAGTAAAGTTGTTCTGTTTCTGGGAGCCGGGGCATAGTATTGCTAAATTCGGCACAGATTTTAAAAAGTTTTTGAAAATCCGGGTCCTGTTGGTAGAGAACATCATAGGTCATTTCCCCACCCATCAAAATGACTTTGACATCTATTTCGATCGGTTCTGGTTTGATTATAGAAGGGGGACTATAGGGGTTGGGTTGATTCTGAATCTCCGCAATGCCGCTCTGGAGAACCCGTTTAAGGTAGGTCCAGCTTTCTTCTTCGTCGAGAATATCCTCTGCCCGGAGTACAAGGATTCCCCCCGCGGCCTGAAGCAGACTCCCGGAGCGGATCCGGAGATAGGCCGTACGGAGGTCTTCCTGGCCGCTCAGGGGACTTTCGATACTTCCAAACAAATTGGGTAAGGTCGGTCGGTTTTCGAATATAACAGGAAGTTCGGTGGTGGTACTACGATCGACAATGATGTTTATCCCATAGCGGGAAAGAAGGGACGTATGAGAACGACGGGAGTTCTGTTCTTGTCCGCCCCGATCTTTTAAAAACAAAGAAAGATGGGAAAGAATGTCTTCTTGAAGGGTGGTAATCCACTGGTTGATTTTGGGTGAAGGGTACGTTTCTTTTAGCCGGCCAAGGACCGTTTCTATAGGATGGCGAAGCATTTCCCGGGTGAGTTCTGTAATTTTTTGATCAACCGTAAGGCGGGACTGCCGGAGATCTTCAAAGATATGCCGCATCCGATCCATTAAGCCATAGTATTGTTCTCGAAGGGTATTCCATTCTTGAGGAGAAACCTCGCCGCTCGCAACCTGACTTTGGAGCTCTTCGAAAGATATAGGCTTCCCTTCTTTTACAGGAAGGAGTTCGGTGCTCTGTTCTTCTCCATCGTTAATCTGTACTATCTGAAAACCCGCAGTAGTTGCCTCTTGTTCAAACATACTCAGACGGCGATTCTCTTCTTGTTCAAAGGAAGAAAGGAGCAGGCCCTTTTTGTTTTTGAATTCTTCGCTTTCACTGTGTACAAGGATGATCCTTTTGATTTCTTCTATGGTATTATGGAGATCCTGCTTGAACTCCCGGGCTTTTCCTCGAGGAAAGGTTAACAGGATAGGTTCGGTGGGGTTGGTGAAATTAGATACGTACGCGTAATCCCGCAGATGTTCTAGGGAAGGTTTATATTGGGAAAGGGCCCGTAAAAGGGCGGTACGTCGTCCTGTTCCGGGGGCGCCTTGAATGTATACATTGTAGCCCTTTGCTTTTATTCCTAATCCAAGGGATAAGGCGGCAAGGGCTTTGCCCTGCCCTATGATGGTTGCATCAGAGGCCGGGGGAAGGTTTTCTATTTTTATAGGAAGAATAGAGAAGCGGATCTCTTCTGGTGATAATTCATAAGGTTGTGTGCTCATTATCAAGTTGCTCCTTCTATTGTTATTCCCACGTTATTTTACTAATATATGATATACTGATACAGAGGTTAAACTTTTTGCAATAAGCCGGTAATGGCGCCGGAGGAAGGAGGAAAACATGATTGCGGCGGAAGATATAAATGGCAAGATATTGTTCCAGGATGGGGATCATCAATTTATTTGGCTGGGGGCCGATCCTGAAGCAGTTTCGGGGGTAGTTCAAACTAATCAATATCTTATTATAGAAAAAGGGCGGGGAATGCTGTTGGATCCGGGTGGAGTGCACCTTTTGCCCGGGTGGTGGCCGTGGTAAGCCGCTATATTTCGCTAGACAAAATAGAGGCAATCTTTTTTTCTCATCAGGATCCGGATGTTTCGTCTGGTATTGCTCTCTGGTTGGGGGTTACGTCGGCTAAAATATATGTAAGTAGTCTCTGGCTACGGTTTCTTCCCCATTTTGGGATTGTGGACCAAAGCCGGGTAATAGGTATCGAAGAGCATGGAAATACCTATAAGCTAGCAGGAAGTAGTACCATACAATTTATTCCGGCCCATTTCTTGCATTCTACCGGTAATTATTCTGCCTTTGATGAAAAATCCCGGATTCTGTTTTCGGGAGATGTGGGGGCTGCGGTGTTTCCTCCCGGAAAAGAACAGTTGTTTATTGAAGATTTTGACCAGGCCCTTCCCTATGTGGAGCCCTTTCATAAACGATACATGGCCTCTAATCGGGCCGCTCTCCAATGGATAAAGCGGGTTCGTCCCCTTAACCCCATTATGCTCGCTGCCCAGCATGGAGGGGTGTATAAGGGAAAGGGGGTTACCGAGTTTCTTGATTGGTTTGAGCGGCTTTCATGCGGTATCGATATCATAGAAACCATTTATAAATAGGGGCCTGCCATGGAAAGTATGCCGTTTGATAACAACTACGTTGCTATCCGTCATTTTGCAAAGGGATACCACAAAAGTGTGGTCCTGAATTCGGTAACCTTAAAATCCCTGGATATCATTAACTATAATCTGGAACGTATCGGTACGAGCCTTTCGGCTATTGTGGCGGCCTTTGAAGAGATTCGGGCCACAAGCCAGAACACCTCCCAAAACGCCGATAAAATTGATTCAATGATGGATAAGATCCTGAATAAAAACGCCGTTACGGGAGAAGAGATTTCAAAACGAGTAGAAGATATTAATAAGGCCGCCGATGGGGCCAATAGAATAGCAACCCTATTCCAAGAACTAGAAGAAAAAGCAAAAAGCATTGCCTCCGTTACCGGTTCTATCCAGGATGTTTCGGACCGGACCAATATCCTTGCTATCAATGCTTCAATAGAAGCTGCCCGTGCTGGTTCGGTGGGTAAGGGTTTTCGCATCATTGCCAATGAAGTCCGAACCTTGGCAGGGCAAACCGGCGATTTTGCAAAGACCATCGAAAAAACCATCAACGAGTTCGATGGGGTAGTAAAGGATATAACCGCCGAAATTCAGGGCTTTGTAACCATGCTGGAATCTTTTCGAAAATCCTTTACTACTGTTTTGGAAAGCTTTCGTTCTAATGCTCAGAGTATCGATGAAGCGGGCGCCTTCTTGAATCAGATTTCGGGGTCTATCCGGGAAGAAACGCTGGCCCTTACGGAGGGCCTCAATTCTCTTGAAGCGGTTTCCTCTTCGTTAAAAGATAGTCGGGTGGTATTCAATGCGCTCCTTAAGACCTATATGAACCTTGATAAGCTGCTCGAAAAAGGGGATAACCATTAAAAATGGATTTAATTCTCGTAGAAAGTATTGTGATTCTTTGTGCTTTTCTCACGTTGATCCGCCCTTTCGTTAAGTCCTTTCAGGATATTGAGGGAACCCATTTCCTTTCATTTTTTGGCTCCCTTCTTCTGGTACTCATTTTTGTGGTTTATGGTTTTCGACCTGAGCTTGTTCCGCTGAGTATATTTGTCTTTTTTTTATTTTTTACGGATATCCCGGGTATTATTCGAATATGGCGTCACTTAAAGTACGATGATTATGGAGAAGGTTCCATAGTTTTGCGCGGTCTGGCCCTGCTTGTGCTGGTAGGGGTAAGCTTTATAGCGATTCGGTATGCGCCATTTTCTGAACAAAAATCGGATTTTGCGTCGCTTTTTACGAAAAAACAACTCCCCACTACAAGTGATATTAATCTTTTTGTTAAGGAGGCCATCCCGACTGCGCCCGTAGTTTTAGTGGCCCCCCCGGTGGTAGGCTCGGCAGAAAGTCTCTCTTCTCTTCTTACAATCCTCTGTGAGCGGGGCTTTACGGTAGTGACCTTTAGACAGGAATCGGTGGACCTTTCCCCGTTCCTATCGGGTTCGTTAAAAGACCGAAGACGACAGGGAAACCTTTTACAAATAGGAAGCGCCCTTTTGTTGGGAGAACACTGGAGTGTGGCTAATCAATTAGGGAAGGAATTAGTGAAAAAGCGGGAGGCGGCTTTAAAAGCGGTTTTCCCCTGGCTATACCAGGAGTATGTGCTTCGGCAGGAAGGCCTTGAGGTTCCCTTTTTTTGTATTGCCTATGATGTTTCGGCAGAGGCCATAGAAAACCTGTTCATCAGAGGAGAAATAGGAGTTTCCCGGCCAGGACCCCTGATGGATGTTTCAGAAAAGGTCGAGTTCCCCCAGGGAGAAAAAAATCAAGGCGAGGTAGTCGTGGTACTCCCCTCTGAGGAAAGGGAAAATACCTCTTTTTTGAGGGCCCTTGTATTGGTGGAAAAAACGACCTTTACTTCGTATGTTTTTGAAAATTTGGTTGCTCAAGAAAGCAATAATAAGTGGCAAAATGTCTTTAAATCCTTCTCATCTGGTTTAAAAAAGGAAAGGCAAGAACAGAAGGAATTGCCCATACCGGTTTTATTTGCAGTTTCTGATAGGATTTCGTCCGAAAAGGTCCGTCACTCTCGATATTTCTTTGTGGAAGAAAACATGGCTCAAAATTCATATCCCCGGCTGCTGGTGGCGGTGGAAGGGGCTGGTATATTTGATTATTCGGATATAGGTCAATTCTATCCTTTGCTTGAACTTTTTTTTCATGGTACGGGTAAACGGGTTATCACAGCGGGGTATTATCCAGAAACACTGGGGAACCTCATAGGGAATTTTTTTGTTAATTTCCTGGTTCCCCCCTGGATTGAGGGCATACAAAAAGTGCCTGTTTATGGTAAAACTTTTGTAGAAACGAATCGGTGGTGGAAACAACCGGGAAAGGAGCTCATAGGAATACCATGAATACCTGCGAACTGGATCGGTATTTTCGATCATTTTTAAATTTAGAGAATTTTAGTGGTATCGATGACTCGTTGAATGGCCTTCAGGTAGATAATGATGGGAAGGACATCAATAAAATCGCCTTTGCGGTGGATGCCTGTCAGGAAAGTTTTCAGTTAGCCGCTCAGCGGGGTGCAGGCTTGCTGTTTGTTCATCATGGTCTTTTCTGGGGTAAGCCCCTTGCGGTAAAAGGCAGTTTGCGGTCCCGCCTGGAGATTCTTTTAAAACACAATGTGGCATTGTATGCGGTGCACCTTCCCCTGGATCAACATCCGGAGGTGGGAAATAACGCCGCCTTAAGTCAGCTTCTTGGTCTCGAAAACCTGGAACCTTTTGGCTTGTATCATGGCAAGAAAATAGGCTATAAGGGCGTTTTCTCGAAACCCATCACTATCGAAGAGGCGGTGCAGCGAATTAGTTTCATGAATAGGCCACCCCTGGGGGTGTATCCCTTTGGGAATCGAGAAATTCATTCCTGTGGGGTTGTTTCTGGTGGCGCCCCCTGGGAAGCCCTGGAAGCAATCGAAGATAGACTGGATCTTTATATAACCGGAGAGATGTCCCACAGTGTGTATCACTATGCGTGGGAAGGAAAATTAAATATGATAGCCGGCGGTCACTATGCCACGGAAGTCTGGGGCGTAAAGAAGGTGATGGAGAAAGTGGCCCATGATACGGGACTGGAAGTGGAATTCTTAGATATTCCCACGGGCTTGTAATTTAAAAGGAGTGATGGAGATGCACGTAGGGCAACGGAGTTTTTTGCGAGAAAAACTAATACCTCTTATACTTGGCGCTTTTGTGATTCTGGCGGACCAGATAAGCAAAGCAATAATTGTGCACTATTGGCCCAAAGAAGGAACTTTTATTACGGATGTCTTTAATAACGGCTTTTTGTGGATTATCCATGTGCGCAATAAAGCCATAGCCTTTAGTATTGGGGAAGGGTTACCAGACCTCTGGCGTACCCTCTTATTTATTTTATTCCCCTTAGTTGTACTTGCTCTTTTATTGGCGTATTACTTTAAAACTGATGAATTCACCTTTTTCCAGCGCTGGTGTGTGGCCGGTATTATCGGGGGCGGACTGGGAAACCTTATCGATAGAATTGTACGCCCCGCCGGGGTGGTAGACTTTGTAAGTGTAAATGTATATGGTTTTTTAGGTTTTTCTCGCTGGCCCACCTTTAATGTGGCCGATGCTACGGTGGTGGTATGTGGGATTCTGTTACTGGGGTCTATGCTTTTTAAGCCCCAACCTCGTAAGGGAGAAGCCTCATGAATAAGAAAGCAAATACCATTTTTTTTATGTTAGGGGCAACTATTTTTAATGTGGTAATAACCGTTGTTTCTTTTGTCATACTATTAGTGATTTACGGGAAATGGATAGTACCCCTCTTACCCGCTGAGTCTGCCCCGATGGGGTTACCCCTTGTGTTTGTGGGAGCCATCGTTGTTTCTTTTGTGGTTTATCGACTTGCCCTTAAGTGGTTTATGAAGCGGGTAGATGTGGATAAACATTTCGATCCCCTCTTCAGAAGCAAAAGGTCGGTACGGCGAGACTAAGGATGGGGATATCGCTGGGTAAACTAAAGGAGATCAGTAGCCATCCGAAAGGGCCCGGTTGATATCCCGTTGATAGAGTTCCTGGTAGATGAAACTGCGGGTCTTAAGTTTTTCTTTTATGGGTTGGGCAAAGGGAATGTAGCGCCAGAAAATCCCCCGAACTTCCTTGTCGAGTTTCTGAATTGCGTCACTTTCTTTAGTTATCCAGAGAATATAATCCTGGATAAAGTATTCTTTTACATCGCCCTTAAGCTTTTGAGCCTGGAACCACTGATAATAGTTTCCTGTAAGCCCTTCTTCCATCCAGTAGTAAGAAGCCTTTTCTTTTGCCACCTGCCAGCGAAGGTCTCCCACCGCCGTAAGGAGCGCCAGGGTCAGACTTTTAGGATACATTGGGATTGCAAGGCGGGCCCGACTCGTGGCTCGATTGTACCGATCAAAGGGTTCCCAGCAGATACCGTAATCTCCATAGGTAGGTATAAGGATAAAATACGGGACGATTCGGTGGAGTTTGTTTTTATAGCTCCGACAGAAAGCTTCAGGATCTATAGATTCTAACCAGGCGAGCTGTTTTATAAGGTTTTCCCGGGTCGCAATATCGTTGGGACCACTACGGAAATACTCCCGGGTAAGGATAGGAAAGTGGTTCCCTTGTCGGCCAATGGTCATTTTGGCCATCTGGCGGACTGTGTCAAATTCAGTGTCTATAGCGCGAATATCGACTGCCACATCGGCTCCCGCTGCCCGGACCTTTTCTTCCAGGGTGTGCACATCTGCTTCGGCCTGGGAGTATTCTTTCATAAACTCCGATAATTCCCGGTCCGATTTGGCAATACTTTTAAGCAGTTCTTGAATATCGGTAAAGATTCGTTTTTGTGCTTCTGAATATGTAGAAAACACATTAGCTAATCCCGGTACGGGGGCATGGTCGCATAGCTGTTGGCATCGCTGAAGGAGGGTCTGTTCTAAGCGGGACCGTTCATCACTTTTGGCCCGCAGTAACCCCAGGGCCGCATCCCGCTTACCAACTGCTTTGTCTAAGAGCTGTTTTAGCCGTATTTGTTCATTGGTTTTGGCCACCCGTACTTCGTCGGTGGTAGAGTTTTTTATGACCCCTGTACCAATAGCTTTAAACCATTCATCAAGATAGTAAATGGGTTGGCCCCACTCATTGTTAAGAAGAATTTTCCCAAACAAGTCCCGGTCTTCAGGGGTAAGAAAGGTGGGATGTAAAATACCGTACCGTAAAAGAAATTGTTTGGCCAGGGGGAGCTTACCGGGAGTTCGCCGAGCGATCCCTGAAAGGAAGTCCCAGTAGGCGGTCACAATTTGTTGACGGTATACTCCCCGGTCCTTTGGGTCTTTGGTGGTTAGGTATTTTTGTAAAATGGTGTGGAGCCGTTGGGCCTTATCGCCTTCGCCGGAAAGGGCCTGCTTGTAGTATTCCGGGTCATTAAGGATAGGGTTGGGGGCTGCTTCGTATTGCCTGGTGATTTCTGGAAAGCTTTGCTGGGTTAAATCAACCTGATCTGCTTCCCCTGCTTCAATTTCTTCTTCCCCAAAAAGGGATTTAAAGTCCGGTGTTCCCGAAGACTTTTGAGGGGTAGAATTGTTTAGATTGAGGATATTAGCAAGTTCTGGATCCAGATCTCCTTCAAACATGGCATACAACTTGTTTAATTTTTTGATGATGGAGGTGAGGGGAATTGAACCCCTGACCTTTTGAATGCCATTCAAACGCTCTAGCCAACTGAGCTACACCCCCATATGGTTACTTCAAAAGGATATATGCACTATACTTAAAACAAACCGAGATGTCAAGGTAACAAGAGAAATAATGGGGGTATTCGTGGGATGATTGTGAGTGTGAGCAGGAGAACCGATATTCCCCGTTTTTATTGGGATGATTTTATCAAGGCCCTTGAGCGAGGATGGGTTGAGGTGACGAATCCCTTTAACCAGGCCCAGCGCCGGATTGTCTCCTTACAGCCCTCTGCGGTTGATGCCCTGGTTTTCTGGACCCGGGATCCTGAGCGGATCCTCGCTGATGCCCTCTGGCTCGAAAAAAGGGGCTTCTGGTTTTATGTGATGGTCACCATCACGGGGTACCCTTCGCTTCTGGAGCCGAACCAACCAAAAGAGGAGGCTTTGTTTTTTTCGCTGGAAAGGCTTTCTCAGTTGCTGGGAAAAGAGCGGATTATATGGCGCTATGATCCCGTTTTCCTTTCAAATATTACCAATTATCAGTTTCATCAAGACAATTTTTCTCGTCTTTGTATGGTAATGGGCAATCTGGTGCAGCGAGTAGTTATTAGTTTGTACGATCCCTACAAAAAAGCGCAGAAACGGCTTCAACAATGTGAAGCAAAGGGGCTTGAGGTTTTTCCCCTCTATACTTCAGAGGGGGAAAACCCACAAGGGGAACTACAGGAACTGTTGGGGTATTTTCGGGATTGTGCTGTAATGAATGGGCTTGATATTCGCAGTTGTGCTGAAGGTCCCTGGATGGAAGCGCTAGGAATAGGGCCAAACGCGTGTATTGATGGGGACCTCATAAAACGATTGGCTGGTTGCGAGGGAAAGGTTATAAAAAAAGATCCCTATCAGCGGCCGGGGTGTCGTTGTGTTTCCAGCGTAGATATCGGTCGCTATGGAACCTGTCAGGCCCGCTGTGTGTATTGTTATGCCTGGTAAGAGGAGGATGGGTTATGAAAATTCCCGCCGATTGGCATCCCAGCAATCCCCGATTTCGGTCCTTCTATGGGTGGGACGAACAGGCAGGACGATGGGAACTTTCCCTGGTTCCTGTGGATGATGGCGATTTTGTGGCCTGTCATTATTTTACTGCTGCTCAGTCTGGAAAAGAACCAAAGGGAACCCTCTTTATTATCCATGGATATCTTGAACACACGGCCCTTCGCATGCCCCTCATTCTGGAAGCCCTCCGGGCAGGATGGGATGTGGTGGGGATGGATCTTTTGGGACATGGTTTTTCTACCGGGCCTGTGGCGGATATTGATTCATTTAATCGATATGGAAGGGCCTTTCGTGAGGTTCTTCGTTTCCGAGAGTGGAAAAAACCCTGGCGTTTTGCAGGACATTCAACGGGGTGTGCCACAGGGCTCCTCTGTATAAGAGAAATAGGCAATCCCTTCGAATGGGCGTTGCTTGAGGCGCCGGTGATTCGGACCTTTCTGTGGCAGCCCACAATGGTGGCAAAGCGCCTGCTCCGGGGCGCTCTCAATACGCTACCCCGACGGCATGCAGGGATGGCCCGCAATAAAACCTTTTATCGCCTTTTGTTTAAGGATCCCCTGTATATCGGTGAGGCACCGGTGCATTGGTTTGATGCCCTCGAACAGTATGAGGCGGATAGCCGCAGCTGGGGAAAAATAGGGGGCTATTTTTTAATTCTTCAAGGAACGGCGGATACGGTTCTGGATTGGAATTATAATATTCGTTTTTTACGGGACCGCCTTCCGGAATCGGAAATTGTGTTGATCAAAGGGGGACACCACCATCTGTTGCGAGATGAGGGGCCAGCAGGGAAAGAGGCCCGAGAGGCGGTTCGGCAACGCTGGTAGATGAAGGGGCTTGCAGAAACTATTTTTGTGTTCTGCTCCCCTGAGGATGGCACGCCTCTATTATGAAAAGATGATCAACCGAGGGGGCGCCGGGATGCGCTTTTTTTATCACTGACGCGCCTCTATGAAATAAAAGTAGGCGTATATGGCTGGTCCTTCCTGTCGGGCCCCAAATTATCAATCAATACTTCTCTATTCATTATGGCTGGATAAAAAAGGCTCTTCCTTTCTGGCGGTGCTCTTGGCTTAAAGGTGAGGGGCCCCGCCTAAGGCAGAACTTTTTACGAGTTATCCTGTTGCTTCTCTGGTTTCAGGCCCGGGAGATCCCACTGCGGAGGTATTTTGGTAGGTCTTCCCTGGGAATCGACAAAAGCCCAGTGAACCCGGGCCTGGCAAATCAGGTCCTGTCCCCGATATATTTCCTGGGCCATTACGCCGCTTACCGCTCCTTTTTTTTCTGGCCAGGAGATTATCGTAAGTTCATCATCGAGGTAGGCGCTTTTTTTATAGTCAATTTCTATACGGGCCACATACAGACCGTACCCTAACTGAATTACTTCAAGATAATTAAAACCTACTGCTCTAAGGTATTCATGGCGGGCATATTCCAGGTAGTTAAGATATACCGCGTTATTTACATGGCCATAGGCATCACATTCATAGGTCCGAACCCGGAGCGTACAGCTATGTTTCATGGTCCTATTGTAAAAAGGTGGCATAAAATCATCAAGATGTTATTAAAAAGGGTATTGTCCCTTAGGGATGAATACTGTATATATATGCAGATTTGTTGAAATTATATGTAATTTCTCACCCTTCTTTGGGAAAGGGGCAACGTGTAGTAAAAGGAGGGTTTTTCATGTGGGGAACGATTAGCGCCTTTGTGGTGTACTTAGGGGCCATGGTTGTTATTGGTGCCCTCTATGTGAAGCAAACGGGGAGTGTGTCGGATTTTTTCCTCGGCGGTCGACGCTTAGGGCCCTTTACGGCGGCTATCAGCGCAGAAGCCTCGGATATGTCGAGCTGGCTCCTGATGGGACTGCCTGGTGTGGCCTATCTTTTTGGAATTCAAGAGGCCCTCTGGACGGCGGTTGGTTTGGCGGTAGGCACCTATCTTAACTGGCTTCTCGTGGCCCGTCGCCTGAGAAAATATACCTTTCATGCGGGGGATGCGATTACCATCCCCGAGTTTCTGAAGAATCGGTATAAGGACTCTTCCCATGTTTTGCCGGTGATTTCTGCTATTTTTATTTTGATCTTTTTCGGGATATATACCGCCAGTGGTTTTGTGGCGGTGGGGAAGCTTTTTAGTTCTGTTTTTGGCTTACCCTATATTCTTTCAGTTTTAATTGGGGTTCTTGTAATTCTGGCATACACCTTACTGGGTGGGTTCCTGGCGGTGTGTAGTACCGATGTGGTCCAGGGACTTCTTATGTTTTTTGCGTTAGTAGTGGCTCCCATTGGAGCTACCCTGGCCTTAGGTGGCCCTGGGGTAGTGGCGGAACGTATTGCCGCGGTGGGAGAAACCTATATGAACCCCTTCGTGGATCCTTCGGGGAAGCCCCTTTCACTTCTTGTCTTGCTTTCTACCCTTTCCTGGGGGCTTGGCTATTTTGGGATGCCCCATATTTTGGTGCGATTTATGGCGGTTCGCTCTGATAAAGATATGGTTATCTCTCGGCGGGTGGCCATGGTATGGGTTATCATTGCCATGGGTGCGGCTATTCTGGTGGGACTCGTAGGCCGGGTGTATGTGCAGCCGGTGTTAGAAGGTGCTAGCTCAGAAACGGTGTTTATTAAAATGATTAGTGGCCTCTTCCCCTCTTTTATTGCAGGGATTTTCCTTTGTGCCATTTTGGCAGCTACAATGAGCACCGCCGATTCTCAGCTTCTGGTTACGGCTTCCGCCATTGCAAAGGATTTTTATCAACCCCTCTTAAGAAAAAATGCATCTGAGAAGGAAATCGTCTTAGTGAGCCGCCTTACTATTTTGATTGTTGCCCTCGTGGCCTTTTTTATGGCCCTTAATCCTAACTCAAGTATATTCCGCCTGGTAAGCTATGCCTGGGCAGGTTTTGGGGCGACCTTTGGTCCCATTATGCTTTTTTCTCTTTTCTGGAAACGGACTACCCGAAATGGAGCTCTGGCGGGCCTTATTGTGGGGGGCCTTACGACGATTATCTGGAAACAACTTTCGGGGGGTATTTTTGATTTGTATGAGTTGCTTCCAGGTTTTATTATCGGAAGCTTGGCTATCCTTGTGGCCAGTCTGTTAGATAATCCTCCGAGCAAAGAAATTGAACAGGAATTCGAATTTGTTCACAGTACCAAATAAACTGTTTGAGTATTGCCCCCACTGTGGGAAATCCACTCCGGAGTTTAAGGGGGGACACTATGTTCTCTGCTCATCCTGTGGGTTTCAATATTTTCATAACGTAGCTACCGCAGTGGGAGCCCTTATCACTATTGGTAACACAATCTTACTCCTGGAGCGGGCCCAGGAGCCCCGGGCAGGGAAACTTGCCCTGCCAGGAGGTTTTGTAGATCCCGGGGAATCTCTGGAAGAAGCACTGCGACGGGAATGTCAAGAAGAAGTAGGCCTTATCCTTGAAGAGGAACCCTTACAATTTGTGGCATCTTTCCCTAACCAGTACCTGTATAAAGAGGTGTGGTATAACACCTGCGATGTGTTTTTTCGGATTTTTCTTAGCCGGGAAAAGATAGCCTCTCTTAAAGCAGACCCTGCTGAAGTCCGGAGTCTCCGCTGGATAGAGGTGGATAAGATTCCCGTAGAAGAGCTTGCCTTTGAATCTTCCCGAAAGGCAATAGCATATCTCAGGAAGGGGTGTTGAGGGTTCAAAAAAGCAGGTTTATACTAGCCCTGTGAAACGGATTTTGATTATTTCTTTGTTTGTTTTTGGTATTTTCTCTGTAATCACCCTTTCCTTTTCTATCAGTTTGATGTTAGGGTTGGGTCTGCGGGAACCTCTTACCGATTCTGAGAGCCCTCGTTATCATTTCTCTGTGTATCTACCTGATACGGACAATTCTTTTTTTGCTTCTATCAAAAAGGGTATGGGAAAAGGTGCTGCTGAGTATCATGTAGCCCTTTCATATCATTCCATAACTCCGGAGAAACTTGAACTTCAATATGCTTCTTATACAGGAGTAGATGGAATAATCGTATGTCCCTATCTTGATGATGCCTTTGCAAAAGTGCAGATTGAAAGGATTTCAAACCGTGCTATACCGGTTGTTTTGATCAATCATATGATTGCCCCTGATCAACCCTGGCCATATGTGGGGCCGAATAGTTTTGATATGGGGAAAAAAATTGGTTCCCGTTTAAGAACCATAGATGGACCACTTATCCCAGCTATTGTGTATAGTGAAAAATCTCCTGGTATTTATGTGGAACGGGAACTGGTAGAGATGGGCCTTACCCTTGCGGTGGGGAACCGACTTTCTTATCCGGTATATCGCTTATATACCTCTACAAACCCTTTAGATGCGGAACAAATTGTGTACCGTTTAAGTCGGGAGTATCCCTCTATTAATATACTCATATTTACAGATGCCCGGGATACTATAGCGGCTGCTCAAGCCCTTATAGATATGAATTTAGTGGGTAAGATTCGAATCATTGGTTTTGGAGATGAAGAAGCGATATTTGATTTTGTTCAGAAAGGAGTAATAGAAGCAACTATAGTTATTAATCCTGAAAAAATAGGATACGAAGCTATCCGTTCCCTTTATGAATTGAAATCAGGGGGGTATACGTCTACTTCGGTGGATACGGGTATAGAACTTGTTGGTGGAGCTCGTAAATGAAAAAGGGCGTGAGTAATTCTTTTCGAGTTCAGATGGTTATTAGTGTTTTTGGTGTTTTTGCACTTTTAATTGTTTCTACAACCTATATTCTATTTTCTACTATTCGTATTCAGTCGATCATAGAAGAAAGTTTCGAAAAAGAACGTTATTTGAAATCGATCCAGGAAGCATTACAAAAATATCAGATACCACTTTTGGAATATTTATCAAGTAGATCTTCGAATGCCCTGGCGCAGCATCTAATAGAGTCGCAAAATCTTAAAGATCGCTTGCCTGGTACTTTCCCTATTCTAAAAGATCCAGGAGCATTGCGAGAACGAGAAGTATATACACTTATCCGGTCGTATCTTGAACTTGCCGAGAAAGCGGTAGAATTAAAACGAGGAAGGAACATAGAAGCCTATATAACTCTATATGATGAACTATCAAATCTTCTTACATATATCAATAACGAAATAGAAGAGATTAATTCTGAACGTTTCCGCAACCAGATAGATCAATTTGGGATTTATATTAACCATTCTCGGAATATTTTACAGTGGAATTTGCTTTTTATTGTCTGCATTTCCCTTTTTTCTATTTCTATATTGTTACGGTCGGTAGAGAAAATGACTGCTCCAATGGTGCACCTTTCTGCTATGGCTAGCGAGCTTTCGTCAGGAAATTTTGCTATTGAAGATATAAAGATGAGTTCAATCTATGAAATAGACCGAGTGGTTGCTGCTTTTAACCAGATGAAACATGAAATTGGCCACTACATCGAAGAGATTAAGTTACAAGAAACAATTAAACAAGAATATTTACAGGAACGAATGCGAAACTTAAAAATGCAGGAACTTTTGCGGAGGATGGAAATTTACACCCTTCAATCTCAAATGAATCCCCACTTTCTGTTTAATACACTGAATACAGGGGTTCAATTGGCTATTATTGAAGGGGCTGAACGAACAGGGGAATTCATGGAAAACCTGGCCCTTCTTTTTCGTCATAACATTAAAAATAAAGAAAGTCTTGTTCCCCTGCGTTATGAGATAGAAGGTCTACAATATTATTTCTATATACTTAAGATTCGTTTTTCTCAAACCCTGCATCTGGTTCTTGATTACCCCGAGGATATTCTTGATATGTACAAAGTACCAGTTTCAATATTACAGCCTTTGGTGGAAAATAGTATTGTTCACGCCTTCAAAGATAAGGAAGATCAAAAAGAGATTATTGTACGGATAGAAAGAGATACCGATTATATAATTCTTAACGTGATTGATAATGGGTGTGGTATGTCAGAGGATACCATCTATAAGCTTTTACATCCACTTCCAATCGAAGAATCTTCTACTCGTATTATGGGACTTGAGAATGTTATCCAGCGACTTCGTTTTTATTATCCTGAAGAACCGGACGTAATTGCTATTAGAAGTAGTCCAGGGAAAGGGACCCATATCACCATAAAAATTCCAAGAGGAAAAGAGCCATGTATCGAGTATTAATTGTAGATGATGAAGAGCCGGTTTTGGAAAGTTTTTCCTTTTTACTAGAAAAAGAGGCTCCTACCTTTGTCTTAGCAGGAAAAGCAAGGACTGGTTATGAAGCGCTTCGGGTTATTCATGAATTACGGCCTGATGTGGTTTTTATGGATATCAATATTCCAGGAATCGATGGGATTAAAGTAATTGAAGAAGTTCACCAACTCGTACCTGAGACAGTCTTTATTTTGTCTACCGCTTATGAGCGTTTTGATCTTGCTCAACGGGCTTTGCTGTTGGGAGTTTTTGCATATCTTGTAAAACCAATCTCCCGTAAAATTTTTCAGCAAACCCTTGATGCAGTAAAACATCATTTAGAAAAGCGGCGAAATCAGGGGATAGAAAAAAACATTAATCTTCTAGAGCGTCAATTTATTTCTGAAATAATTTGGAAACCCATAAGAGAAGAGGAGTGGGAGCATTATAAAGAGCTTTTTAATTTGGTTTCAGAGAAAGGTTTTGTTGGTATTGTGGAAATTGAGAAGTCTTCAGAAAATGTGGCTGAAAAAATAATTCAAAAGCTATCTTTTCATCATCGTTGCATGTATATTGTTCAACAACATCGACTTGTTTTTTTTATACCTGAGGCTGTAGATGTTCCTATATTTAAAAGAGAATTTATTCGAATAATAGATGAGCTTGATGTAGATTCTTTTCTGATATACGGACTAGGTGGGGTGTATCCCGGTCCAGAGATTTATAAATCCTGTGATGAAGCCCTAGAAGAAATTCGACAACATAAAAAAAGCAAAGATGGTTTTTTTAAAGAAAGACTAAAATTTTTGGAAATTCGCAGAAAAATAGGTATTGGTACTCTGGAAGAAATCCAAGAATTGATTTCTGATTTATGGGTAGAAGTAAACTCTGCTTATCCTTTTGATATAGCAAAGGCAAAAATGGCTGCATTTTTCACACTTCTTATCGACGATTGTACACCTTTTTTTAAGGGACAAGAGGATGTAGGAATACCATTTTTCCCAGTAGAGGAGTTAATGGGAATACAAGATGAGAAGGAATGGTACCAATGGAGTGCCCTTTCAATACCAAAACTATATCGTTGTTTCTCTATAAATCGGAAGGTACATTTCCCGCTCCCTTTGCTTAAGGCGCTTAATTATATTAATGAACATTTTACCGAGCCACTTCAATTATCCACTGTGGCAGAAGAAGTACAGGTTTCTCCTGCCTATTTAAGTCGTCTTTTTTCAGACTTTCTTCAATCTAATTTTGTGGATTATGTAACCCAATTACGGATGGATAGGGCAGAAACACTTTTAAAGACCACTGCTTTAAGTATCAAAGAAATTGCTTTTCAGGTTGGCTATCAAGACCCTAATTATTTTGGTAAAATTTTTAAAAAAATGAAAGGTGTTTCACCGTCTACTTTCGGGAGGGAAGAACAAGAGAATAAGCAGAATGTTGAATGAAAGGAGGATGCTATGAAGCAAAATAGATGGCTGTGGGGAATTGGTGCGATATTACTACTAATGTTTTTATGTGCTTCTTGTGAAAAACAAAAAGAAAAAAACACAAAGGAAAAACTGGTAATAGGTTTTTCAGTGGCAACTGACACGTTTATTCTTGAACGCTGGAATAAGGATGTTAAAATATTCAGTGGAGCAGCCAGAGAACTAGGGGCAGAGGTCATTGTACAACTTTCAGCGGGGGGAACAAAGGAGCAGATAGCTCAGATTAAATATTTAATCCAACGGCATATCAACGCGTTGGTAGTGATTGCCCATGATATGGAAATGATAGCGGGTGTTATTAAACAGGCAAAAGATCAGGGTATTCCTGTAATTGCTTATGATCGCATGATTCTGGGAATCCCGATTGATGCCTATGTATCCTTTGATAATGTAGAAGTGGGGCGTTTGTTTGCTCGGGCGCTAACTCAAGCGGTTCCTCGGGGAAATTATCTTATCGTAAACGGTTCGGTTAGGGATAATAATAGCTATCTTGTGAATCAGGGGGTTTACGAAATCCTTAACCCCTTTATAAAAACGGGACAGATAAAAATTGTGCGAGATATCTGGCTTGATGAATGGAGTTACGATGAGGCTCTGGAAAAGATAGGTAAGGTGTTCGATGAAACAGTCAACATTGATGCAATCTCTTGCGGGAACGATCAAATAGCTAGTGCGGCTATACAGAATCTGGCAGAACGTCGCCTGGCAGGAAAAGTAGCGGTAGTGGGACAGGATGCGGACCTTATTTCTTGTCAACGGGTGGTAGAGGGAACCCAGCTAATGACGGTATATAAACCAATTGCGCGACTTGCTAGTCGTGCAGCCTCTTTAGCGGTATCTCTTGCAAAAAGGGAAGCTCCTGAACCCCCCGATCTCTATATGGATAATAAGAGTGGTACTTCTATTCCTTCATACATAGAAAAACCTATTGCGGTGTATAAGCATAATATGGATGAAACGGTTATAAAAGATGGCTTTCATTCTAGCTCCGATGTGTATCGCAATATCTTAGAAGTAAAAAAATGATGTCAAAATATTCCAGACAAGAAATAGCAGAGAGGGAGTGTTGTGAAAAGAGTCCAGAATAATATCAAAATTCTCCCGTATACGGAATTTAAAATCCACCGGTACACTATGAACACATATTATACCAAGGAGGTATGAGCGGTATGAAAAAATTCGGAGTGGTTCTTGTGATGCTCCTTGTAGGAGGAGCCCTGTTGTTTGCTTCCGGATCCCAAGAAGGTTCTGGAACAGGGGGAAAGGCTCCCCTAATTGGTATTGCTATGCCGGAAACCCATGTGGAACGGTGGCAAAAGGATGGGGCGGATCTTAAGGCCTTTGCCGAAGCCAAAGGGTATCGGGCAGAAGTTACCTATGGTGATGCGGATCAAAGTAAACAGAATCAGCAAATCCAGGACATGCTTACCAAAGGTGCCAAGCTGCTTATCATCGGTAACATCAACGAAGGGGTTATCTCAGTGGTAGCCGATGCTGCCCGGGAAAAGGTTCCTGTCATTGCCTATGACCGACTTATTCTGGGTTCGGCAGATTATGAGTACTATATTACCTTTGATAACTTTAAGGTTGGTGTTCTTCAAGGGAAAGCTCTGGAAAAGGCATTGAATCTTGCCTCTGCTACAAAAGACAAGCCGAAGATCATTACCCTCTTTGCGGGATCTCCCACTGATAACAACTCGAAAATGTTCTTTGATGGGGCCATGAGTGTGCTTAAACCCTATGTAGAGAAGGGCGTACTCCAGATCGTCGGACCTGCACCCTTAAGTTCTGCTGATACGGCGAACTTTACTCGAATTACCACTGAAAACTGGCGTGCCGATATTGCCAAGGCTCGCATGGAAAACCTCTTGAACAACGACGCTAAGAATGTGGTTCTGGATGGTATTCTTGCTCCCAATGATACCCTTGCCCGAGCAATTATCGAAGCTTGCTCTTCCGATGCAAAATATGCAGGTGGTAAATTACCGGTAGTAACTGGTCAGGATGGAGAGCTTGCCTCTATCAAGTACATTAAAGAGGGTAAGCAGTACATGACCGTCTTTAAAGATACTCGCCAGCTTGCAAAGGCTGCCATTGAATTGGCCGATGCGATTCTTAAGGGACAAACCCCCAATATCCCCGGTGCCCGGTTGGATACCACTACCTACAATACTGGAAAGAAAGCGGTGAAGTCTTACCTGCTTGAACCAGTGGAAGTGACCAAAGAAAATTACAAGAAAATAATGATCGATAGTGGATACTACAAGGCCTCGGATATTGAATAACAGGTTTTAAATCGGCCTCTAGGATTACTGGATGGGGACCCGAAAAGGTCCTCATCCAGTTTGTGCATGGTAGGAGAGGATAAGTATCTAAAGGAACGCCGGTTATGAGTGATTATATATTAGAGATTAAGAATTTGACAAAAGATTTTCCCGGCGTACGAGCGCTGGATAATGTGAGTTTAAAAGTAAAACGAGGGGAAATCCATTCTATCTGTGGGGAAAACGGGGCAGGTAAATCCACGTTAATGAGTGTTATTAGTGGAGTATATCCCAAAGGAAGCTATGAAGGGAAAGTTTTTTTTAAAGGGACCGAAACCCACTATCATAGTGTAAAAGACAGCGAACGGGATGGACTTGCTATCATTCATCAAGAATTGGCCTTAAGCCCCTATCTTTCCATTTACGAAAACATTTTTCTTGGACACATGAAAACCCGTTTTGGGATTATTAACTGGAATAAGTATATTAAAGAATCTCGCCACTATCTTGAACAGGTTGGTCTGCATGAAAATCCTGCTACTATTGTTAGTAAGATGGGTGTGGGAAAACAACAGCTTGTGGAAATAGCCCGGGCTCTTTCTAAAAAAGTAGAACTTCTGATTCTCGATGAGCCCACATCCTCATTGAATGACGAAGAGAGCGAGAAACTGCTTCAATTAATCCGACAATTAAAGGCGCAGGGTATTACCTGCATTATGATATCTCACAAGCTGAATGAAGTATTAGAAATAGCGGATACGGTGACGGTTTTACGGGATGGAAAATCAATTTCTACCTATGATGTAAAACAGGATCAACTTACCGAATCTCGGCTTATTCGGGACATGGTAGGAAGAGATCTTACTACCCGTTTCCCTGAACGGGAACATAAAGTCGGTGAAGTAGTGATGGAAGTAAAAAACTGGTCTGTGTATCACCCCGACTATCACAGTATAAAAGTGGTGGATTCTGCCTCTTTTTATGTGCGAAAGGGTGAAATCGTGGCTTTTTGTGGACCCATGGGTGCGGGCCGTACCGAGCTAATGATGAGTTTGTATGGTCAATCCTACGGTTCCCGTTCCGAGGGGGAATTGTATCTTTTTGGGAAAAAGGTGGAACTCCGTTCGCCCCGGGAAGCAATTCAGGCAGGCCTGGGATATGTTTCGGAGGATAGAAAGAATCTGGGACTTATTCTTATTCAGGATGTAAAGAGCAATATCTCTATTTCGAGTCTACCGAAATTGTCTCGTTTGGGTGTGGTAAACACCCATGAAGAAATATCGGCGGCGGAACGATACAAGGAAGAATTACGGATTAAAACCCCATCAATTATGCAATTGACGCGGAATCTTTCAGGAGGAAACCAGCAAAAGGTGGCATTAAGTAAGTGCCTTTTGGCAGACCCTGAAATATTTATCGTTGATGAACCAACCCGGGGAATCGATGTGGGGGCTAAATCGGAAATTTATCATATCCTCACTGATATTGTTCAGAAAGGTAAAAGTATAATTCTTGTTACCTCTGAATTGCCCGAAGCGATAGGACTTGCAGATCGAATCTACGTTATGAATGAGGGATGTATTAAAGGGATGCTTACTCGGGAAGAGGCAACCCAGGAAAAAATCATGCATATTGCATTGCTTAACTAAGGAGTTATTATGGCACAGGGAACAGTTCGAAGTATGAATCTTCGCAGCATGATCAAACAGAACATTCGAAATTATTCGATGGTTATGATGCTGGCGGTCATAATGATTGCCTTTGCATTCTTGACTGATGGGGTTAATCTAAATTCACGGAATTTCACGAATATAATTATTCAAAATAGTTATATCCTGCTTCTTGCGGTGGGAATGATCCTTGTTATCATCGTGGGGAATATCGATCTCTCGGTTGGTTCGGTGGTGGCTTTTATCGGTGCTATTAGTGCGATGCTGTATAATAGTGGTATTGGCCTCTTCTGGACTGTGGTACTGAGTATTCTGGTGGGGCTTATCATTGGGGTGTTTCAGGGAGTCTGGATTGCCTATGCAAAAATTCCCGCATTTATTGTAACCCTCGCAGGTATGATGCTCTTCCGTGGGCTTACCTATATTATTACCAATGTAAGCCCCATTGCTATAAAAGATGATGAATTTAAACAACTTGCCAGTGGAATGGTAAATATCGATGCTCTCACAGTAAATAATGTGTATTATACCGCTATTATTGTGGGGGCAGCAGTGTACCTTTTATACGTACTATCAGAGATTATTGGACGACGTAGTAAAATTAAATACGGATTCGAAGTTCCTCCTATAGGGGTGTTTCTTTTTAAGATTATCATTATTGGCCTTTTGATAATGGGGCTGAGTCAGCGTTTCTCTACCTATCGGGGTATTCCTACGGTGGTACTCGTTCTGGGGGTAACAATACTTTTCTTTAGTTTTATCACCAATAATACCGTTATTGGGCGATACATTTATGCCGTAGGTGGTAATGCCCGTTCGGCTAAGCTTTCTGGTATTAACTCCGAGTTAGTTGTTTTTGTGGTTCATGTTATCATGGGGGGGATTTGCGGTCTTGCGGCGGTGATCTTTACCGGCTACATGAATTCTGCCTTGCCCCAAGCGGGTGTAAACTTTGAATTGGATGCCATATCGGCCTGCTTTATCGGGGGGGCCTCTACATCGGGTGGTATCGGTACGGTTATAGGGGCTAT